>Ga0247837_1001324_pt1 | contig 51893 bp, 36 predicted proteins | sample LaCtaG_2_FD_187115 | JGI IMG/M metagenome (GOLD analysis project Ga0247837, IMG submission 187115) | Freshwater microbial communities from meromictic Lake La Cruz, Castile-La Mancha, Spain - LaCruzMarch2015_14.5m | ecosystem: Environmental > Aquatic > Freshwater > Lake | place: Spain: Castile-La... | reverse complement strand
CAAGCTCACCAGGTAGTGGCCCTGTGCACAACTGGAACACATCACTCCACTGTAGCCTGCGGCACAGGTAGCGTTGTCTCCGCCTGCGCAGGCCTCGGGATTGGGACATTGCAACACTTCACTGGTTTGGTTGGAAGCGCGCCAGTAGCCCTGGTCCAGAATGAGGACACTGCCTCCAGGACAGGATGCATAGGAGGGACACTTATCACAGTACGAGTCGGAAGACTGTAGTGAGTATGTGTTTTTAGGACACAGGAAACAGCTCAACGGGAGAGTAATTTCCCCGCACTCACAGAGACGAGTGTTGTAGGTGAAGAGGAAGGAGTGGCTGGAGGAGTTGGGGAAGGCCTGTAAAATAGTGGGTGAAACAACTTGGATTTGCACTAAACTGCCAGGAGCAGTCTCCACGATGACTCCTGAGAAGTTGGCTACTCCGTTGAGAGTGGGCATTGCAGTGGTGCCTAGGAGCTGGTCAGACACTAGCTGGACAATGGTGCTGTTGTCAGTCTTCACAGTTTGGTTGAGACTGTCCAAGGAAGCCACTATGATGGGAGTAGTCACTCTCGTGCCAGCGACTCCGGACAGAGTGAGGGAATTGAGTAGAGCAATATGAGTGGGCAGCGAGGCCTCGAAATAACCGTACACAGCAGAGTTGTTGAGGACAGTGAGAGCAGATAGACTGGGCTTCACTTTGGTCCACTTGAGCACTCCACCCTCCACAGCCGAGTTGTTGAGGAACTCGGAGGAGGACAAGAAGCTGAGACAGTTAGTGGGACTGTCACACTGGAAGTAGAGCACTCCACCGCTGTGAGCTGAGTTACTGTGGAAGGTCGAGTGAGAGATATTGACAGCAGCCGAAAGGGCAGAAATAACTCCTCCAGACCGCTGAGCTGAGCAGAGTTCGAAGTGACAATTAGAAATCAGCAATTCTGCAGAGTCAGTTTTCGACTCGATGCCAAACACTCCTCCGTGGGTCCCTGAAATGGAGTGGAAGCGAGAGCTATGGACGACTCCCACACTGTCCGTGGCATCAATGAATCCCGCCAGCCTTCCTGCGTTTATGTTTCTTCCCAGAAAGTCAACTCCTCCGAGTATGATTTGTGACTGTGTAATGAGGAAGGAGCTCTTGTAGAGGTGGGCAAAGCTAACATTGAAGTCACTGATAGTCGAATACTCAAGAATAAGTCGTGAGTTTGTCATTTGCACCAGACCTTGTTCCCTGGACCGAATTCTCCGCAGAGATGAATGTATCAACCATACAGTAGAGTTTTCAGTAGCCTTTACCAATGCTGGACTGTTAGCTAAATACATTCCCTCTCCTTCCACATTTCGTAGCACCACTTTCCCGTTTTTCACCAAAATCAGTTTTTTCACAATTACTGACTCAATCATTTTGACTGCTGCAAAAACCACAGTTCCGTTTTCACAGTTTGCCAAGTTAAAAGTGGAATTTTGAATCGTTAACTCAGTAACTTGGATTTCTCCGCCTAAATACACAGTAAACAAAGTTCCCGACCTGATTTGACTCAACACACTATTCACAAAATTGACTTGCGACTCAAAACTAGTTACTATCGACTCACACACTCCTGCATTAATTTCCACTAATTCCGCCTCCACTTTACACCTCGTCTTTACTGATAAAAATTCCTCCAGAATAACAGCATTTTTGAGTGCAATTTGGCTCAAGTTCACATTGCTGTCAACGTTGATAATTGCGAAGTAGTGGACTTCAACAATGTCTGCGCGTACATTAGTGAGTGTGACATTGGACTGAATTGCCTGGAAAAAAGTCGTTGCGTGCATTACCGGAAATTGAATATGGGCGAGATATAGCACTGAACTTTGCGTCCTGAACAATAAATCTGTATAATTGGACTGCAAATCCGCAGTTAGATTCACACAGGAAGCCTCGGAATACAGAATTGTCAACATGTTATTGAGATTTGCAGAGTCGCACACATTGGATGAGAAGATGGACACATTCGTTAGTGCAACTCGCGCACTCATTGCTAAAATTGCACTCATACTTTGTATGCCGACTTCCCGCATTATCAGGTTGGAAGCCACTCCATAGCCCCCTAAATGCCCAATAAGTGCTCCTTGGTGGGTTAACGAGTCCTCGAAAGTGCAATTGGTCACCTGACTGTGGGCAAAGAAATAGGCGCCGCAGCCTGCTGCAAAGGAATAGGAATGGTGAATCCAGATGTCCTCTAGACGTATAATTATGTTCAATGCATAGATTGTAGATACGTATAAAGTGGTGTCTGTTTGACTGATATTCCTCATTTCCAGGCCTTGGATAGTCACTGTGCCGGGCAAGGAGGAGGCTGAATGGGTCAATAGCAGAGCGGGACCCTCACTAACCTTCTCAATTAGTATATCTTTAATTGAGAGTTGGCCGTTGAGATACGGACAAATAATGGCTTTTTGGACTGTTGTGATGGTCGTGTTTTTTAAATAAACAAAACCGCTGTAGAGTTGCAAGTAAAGTGCGATTGTCACGTTCGATATAGTGTTGTTGCTGAGAACTACGTCGATATTATCCAAATACATATGCAGAAGGTATCCAGAACTGTCGCTAAATGCACAGTTGCTCACCACAAATTCACTTCCTCCATGGGTATGGTTTGTCTCGGACTCCTGTCCTTTGTCTAAACTGACATGTGCAAAGGAGCCCCCAATATAGGCAGTGTTATTACTGAAAGTGGAGTGTTCGAAGGAGATGAGAGTGGGCAGAGGAGAACTGCGACTGGTAAAACTCAATTGAAGTACTGTGCCCAAAGGACTGGTATTGCTGTGGAAGAGGGAGGTGTGCACTGTAAGGGACAGACCCAGGGTTTCAGACAGGAATATTGACTTCTCATTATACTCGAAAACAGAGTCCCTTACCAGCGCCAACCCCTCTATATAGAGAGCATAGCCTTTGTTTCTTTGCACCGTACACCCCTCCAGGGTCACACTGCCATATACATCCATAAGACCCTGGTCTCCGCCTTTCAGCAGACAGCCACTAAGCCAGAGTTGCCTTCCTTGCTGAATCTGAAGGGTTGTTTGAATGTTCACAGTAACTCCGTTGCAGTTTAGTCTCAGATAGGTAAGTCTCTCCATCGAGTTGAAAACTACAAGTTGGGAATCAGGCGCAGTGAAGTTGACAGTAAGACTAGAGCAGTCGCTTTCCCTCAGGAACTCACTGAGAGAAGCTGGCGGGGGACTGGCTTTGAAGAGGACTGAAGGACAAGGGATGGCGTATAGCAGGACCAAGCGAAATTGCCACAGAACGGCGAATTTCATTTAAAACCGCACTAGCTGAAAAGCCATTCAGACAGCCATACAGACAGCCATACAGACAGCCATACAGACAGCCATACAGACAGCCATACAGACAAGCACATAGCTACAGCAATTACTGAAATCTGCATATTTCAGACCCAGGAATAAAGGCTATAAGACAGGTGAAGAGAGATAATTGACATATGTCTATTGCATAGAGTTGTCTAGCTCAAGTCCCAATGCCTAGACTTAGACTGAAGGAAGCGAGGCGAGCCAGGTTCTGAACTCGCCAGGGTCTTTATAGCATAGGATGAAGGGGTGCTTCAGCAGTTCCTTGGCGCTGGACCGGGTCCCAGGCTGCTTGCCCAGACATATGCTAAGGAAGTTTCGGAAGTCCTCAGAGGCACTGGGAGGCGGCTGGGGCGCGGGACTGGCACTGATGTAGTTTATCAAGTTCCAAAACTCCAACTTCACAATATCCCCGCTTTCATCAGGCTCCGGGTACGGAAACCTGCCCAGCGCGCACTCCAACAGACTCAGCCCCAAGCTCCACACGTCCGTATCCGCATGGTAACTGTCTTGCATGAAGCGCTCAGGCTGCCTGTGTGCGCCTTACTGACATGTACGTAGCAGTGCCTACGAAGGTGTGACGAGTGCCGTCTGTGCGGGACATCACTCCCACCACTCCGAAGTCGCCAATCTTCACGAGTCCTTGGGAGCACAGGAGGAGGTTGCTGGGCTTTATGTCTCGGTGGATGATGCGCTTCTTCCGGTGCAGGTATTTGAGGCCTTTCAGTACCTGGTAGGCGATGTGGCCGATCAGAGACTCTGACAGTGTGCCCGCGGCCTTCAGTGCGTGCTGCAGCGAGCCTTTGTCCATGAAGTCCATGATGATGTTCATATTGCCACTGTGGATGATTGCTCCATGGGAGAAGATCACATTAGGGTGTTTGCAGGAGTTGAGGACTGTGACTTCCTGCGTGACCAGCTTCTTCATTTCCTCACTCGCACTCAGCTTTATCACTTTCACTGCCATAAGGCGGTTGGTCAGCAGATGTCTTCTCTTTTCCACGGATGCAAAGTTCCCTGTGCCGATCACACTGACGAATTCCAGCTCGTCTAAGGAGCTGATGTCGACGGTGTGCTGGGGCAGGCTTTTGGTCTCTTCCGGAGCAGTGGGAGCCGTGGAAGCAGGAATGACAATGGCAGGCTTGGGTCTTCCTTTGGACATTACTAAACAGGATAGGGAATTGCCGTTCTCAGCGATATGTTGGGAATTATCAGTGCCTATGCAAAGGCTGAATTGTCCCGATACAGACCTTCCAGTTAAGGCCTGGATTTCCTCAGGAACTCTCTATATAGAAAGCTCATTGAATGGACGGAATGCTATTGAACCTTGCCAAAGTAGTGTCCAGAACACACAAAACTGCGCTTTTTCCGACTCCCATAGCCCCATAATAGCGTAAATGAACCTGCCAGACCCTCTATCCGGCCTCCCTGTGGCCTCCACCCTGCAGCTCTCCCCAGACCGACTGGCCGTCACTCTCTCCAACGGCAAGTCCTTCCTCCTAGAAGCCGCCACAGCTGCCAAAACCGAGGAAATCAAGCAATTAGGCATACTGCTGCTCCAACTCACCACAGACAGACCCTGCTTCCAGACCTACTGCGGACTCACCGTCCTGCGAAACCGCAAATTCCACGTGTTTCAGGACGCTGCTGGGGAGTCGCTGCGGACGAGGATTGAAAACCTGCGCGGGCAGAGCTATATTCGCTGGGATCCGCTGCAGGTGGAGTCCTACGTGCAGCAAATGGCCTTTTCCGTCAATTCCCTGCACTTGAATCAACTGATTCACTGGAAACTCAACCCGAAGAACTTCTATTTCGATGTGAATAACAAGGTGAAGCTCGGAGGATTGATGCATGTAAAGACTGTGAGTGTAAGGAAATTCGAAGCTGCGAGGAGGAAAGAGCTGAATTGGCTGGGCAGGTGCTTGGTCGCAATGCTGCTTTTAGTGGATTTCGAGGCCTTATTGGGCTGGGAAGTGGACGAAATGCTCGCTAACTGCAGGAAAACGAATCTATTCCGAGGCAAAACTGCTGTTATAGTGGAAGGCACGCTGCGAGGGGTCTGGCAAGCGGACTATTTATCAGTTCCACCCACAGATTCTCAGTCCAGTCTATTCAATTCAGACCTGCCAGCTGTCCTACTGCCGCCTCCGTCCTTCGCTTCCCCCATTTCCTCAATCCGCTTAAACAGCGGCCCTAGCAGTCTGGGCTCAGAGCTAAGAGTCAGTGAAGAGTCTCTAGGCCTAGCGCACCTGACCTGCTCTGTCTGTCAGGGCGCTTCGACTCTGCTAACACCCTGCAAATGTGCCTTTTGCCAGGCTTGTTTTGCTGGTTACTGGAAAAGGATAGCGGGAATGTTGATCTCAGAGCTGGGTTTGATCTGCCAGAACTGTAGTGCGTTGTTGGACAAGGGGTTCATTTTTGAGCATATTGCGAGTGAGAAAGACACTGTGAAAGCTTTGGATACAGCCTTGGTGGCTATTCAGCTGTTTTTCTGTCCTTTCTGTGAGAAGCAGCTGCCCTACCTGTCAGACAGTCCTGCAACCAACGTAACTTGCGATTATTGCAAGAAAAGGTTTTGTTCTGAGTGCAGAAACAGCCCACATACACTCGGACCCTGTCCTATTAGCAAGGAAAACGCCACTCTGCCCACTGCCCAAATCAGCCCTCGGACTTCCTTCGATCATAGACTTCTTTCTTAACATTATTGACAGGGAAAGTCCCTAGATGTAGTGAAGTGGGTAATGGAAAAGTGGCGAGGGGGGCTGAGTGAAGGGACTGAGGACACCAATGTACTGGCGATATGGGTGCAGGAGAGACCGGAAACAGCCCCGGTGCAGTACACACTCCCTGCGGCCTCTACAGTTGCAGACCTGGTCGCTGAAATCGCCTATCGCCTGCCTGCTCTGTCCTTCGGGTTTTACCTCTCTGTGGAAGGCCTCCCACTACCCTACACCTTCCCCCTACAGCCTACCGAGGAAGTACTGAGTGTATGTGAGGGGCAGGAAGCAGGTCCCCTGCCCACACTATCTCCCCCAGACCTCCCTTCCAAAGACTGGCTGGGGTTCCACCACACCCAGCTTGCGCAGTTCACCCCAGCTTGGAGAGTCGTACGCAAGGGACTTTCCCTGCGGGCGAAGTGCCTCAATGCCGCTTGTCCCGCCTACCTCCAAAGCACATATATAAACCGCGGCTTTGGTACGTTTAGCGTGGAGCGGGAATTCCAGATCGTGAAATGTCCTGCTTGTGGGGGGAAGACGGAAAGAGGCACGGCTATGGGCGTGTATGAGGGGAAGTACAAGGTCGAGGGAATGACTAGAGGAGACCAGGACTATTCCGCTGCGGGAACGACTAGAGAAGGGATGCTGGCAGTGTTCCTGGATAAGGACAAGTCGGAGTGGGGCTTTTTAGTCATTGAAGTCTGCGAATTAGCCTAGTTACGCACTAGTCAGAAGTACCATTTCTATGTCGGACCTTCAAATTGCGCAACTCCACAGGTGCGAATTCCTCACAGAAGGCGAAGTGAAAGCCCTGTGCACGAGTGCTAGGGAGCTGCTCAGTGCGGAGCCCAACGTCCTGCACGTCCACTCCCCTGTCACTGTGTGCGGAGACATACACGGTCAGTTCTTCGACTTGCTGGAGCTGTTTCGCATTGGCGGGAATTCTCCGTACACGAATTACCTGTTTTTGGGAGACTTCGTGGACAGAGGGTATTTCAGTGTGGAAACTTTCCTGCTGATGCTCGCCTTAAAGGTGCGGTACCCTGCACACGTGATGCTGCTCCGAGGCAACCACGAGAGTCGCGAAATAACTCGAGTATACGGCTTTTACGACGAGTGCATGAAAAAATACGGATCCGCAATGGTCTGGCGATACTGCACCGAGGTGTTTGACTGTCTGCCATTAGCAGCTCTCATAGACGGGGAAGTATTTTGTGTGCACGGCGGACTCTCCCCAGGCGTGCAAGTCATAGAAGACATACAAAGAATTGAGAGAAGACAAGAAGTCGAGCAGGGAGGAGTAGTCAGTGAGCTATTATGGTCGGATCCGGATGAGGTCACAGGCTGGTGCATCAGTGGCCGAGGACCGGGAGTGGTATTTGGCCCAGACATTGTGGCTCAATTCAACCACACTAATAATGTGGAAATGATCGCTCGCGCACATCAATTAGTGATGGAGGGGTATAGGGTCGTGTTTGAGGGAAGGCTGGTGACGGTGTGGTCAGCTCCGAATTACTGCTACAGGTGTGGGAACGTTGCGGCTATACTGGAACTAGACGAACATTTGACAAAGACGTATAAGACATTTGAAGCAGCTGAGCAAGACGCTAATGGCGCAATTCCAACGACCATTGGTCCTGACTACTTCCTCTAAATACCAACTCTTATCTAGGGGAATATATGGCTGGAATCAGGCAATTGCCTAAACTGTGCATTTGCGCAGAACAGCCATTTCGCTAGTTAGCAGTGAGATAGTCTCTAGGGGTAGGACTGGAGGGCAGGGGAGATTTGTGCTTGTCTCTGCGAGACTCAGAGTCCTTGCGAAAAGACCCTTCGCTGTTTTCTGCCTTGGGTATGTCTGTATAGAGTGTACCAAATAGTCGGAATTCGCCAATGTATTCACTTTGGCAGAAATCCAGAAAACCTGCTAAGTCCAGCTTCCCTTTAACTTTAGCCTGAAGCAGCACTGAAACATCGCCTATATTTGGGTCCATTTTCCGTACTGCAGCCTCAAACTCGTCTTTTTCCATCTCTTCTCCCTTGCAAGTTTCCCTAAAGAGATCCCCACATTCATGCACTATTCCCATGTATAACTTCCACACAGCAGACAGGAAAGTGCAGCAATTCACTTTTAGCCTTTTCCCCGCTTCTCCATGAAAATACACGTCGAAATTGATGGCTGCGAAGAAAGCAGCTCGACTGACCTCTGCCTTTCCTCCTGCAATTCGCAGCATTGCCTGGGTCAATTCTACTTGGTTCAGCCACAGACCCATCATATGTCTCAGTCCGCCTTCGAACTCCTCACAGTCAATAGTCCCGCCGTCGTCCTTATCGAAGCGTCTGAACAAGTCTTCAGGCGAACAGCCTTCGTGAGCCATTTTTTTGCAGATTTTGAGAATGACGAAGTCGGAAATCGACACTTCGGAAGGACGAATAGCCTGCAGCAGCGCCTCCCCTGCCTTAGGACAGCTCTTGCAGAGTGAGTAAATCAGATCACACACAGCTACTAACGGCGCAGTGCCTCCACTCTCCAGGTCTACCTTGTTAGAAGCGTCCCTGGGAGACAGGGACGCTGCCTGTGCGAACACAGTCCTGCTGCGCTCTGATGGGCGTCTTTTCTCACGCACAGCTAAAAACAAGGACCTGCTATAGGGTAGGAACACTGCAAGGGAAGGGTGCATTTCATCACTATGGCCCAGCCCAAACACCCCGCTAATGACTCGCGCATACTCGCTTCCGCCGTGCACCATTCGAGCCACTCCTTGGGCGAATTGAGTCAATTTGGCCATTGCGAGAGTGGCGAGTCCGTGCTTGCGGTTGAGGTATTCGACTAGGCACTCCCCAGGAAGCCGGGGGCGCCGACTTCCCTGGTCCACGATTTCGTCCATCACACTTTCAAAGAGTTGCACAGTGTTCGCTTTGGACATTGGCTTCTGCCCGGTGTCGGAACTGAGGGAGTTCCTGGGCAAAGAACTGCGCAAGTCCTCGCTTTCCATAGATATATCAGCAAAGGAGCCAGGCCGTCCACGAGCGAAGTGGCTCCAGCGATGCACAGCTCTGACCATATTCATATGCAGCTGACTGCAGAACATCAGCAGTATTTTCTCCTTCAAAAGCTTCTGATTATAAGCGCCCAAGCGGCCTAAATCGACCTGCAGCTCCTGTGCGTCTCCCTCACAGTCACTAGCATCGCTGTAGTGCCGGGTCAGCTCGACTGAGGAGAGACGTCTGGTGGGGGGCTGGGCTCGAAGCAGTGTCAGTTCTTCCTCTTGTTCGAGGAGGCGTTGCTCGAGGTAAGCCAGGCGAGACTGGGAGTCGGCGCTGGAAGTGGGGAAGGAAGGCTCTGTTTCGACTCGGTCGTTGTGAGGAGAGCAAGAGGACTTGAGTGTCTTGCGAGTAGCCTTCAGGGAGGAGTGAATGTGCTTCAAAGAGGCACTCAAAGGCGCCAAATCTGCTGCGAGTTGGTGTAAATCGGGCTGCTTTCTGTCTATTTCCCCTCGAACTGCCTTCAATTGTTCTCCCAACTGATCACACTTTCCCCCTATTCCCACCAGCTCCTCCTCAAGTCCCGGTCCAATCCCTTCCCTCCTCCACTTCGGCATACTCCCCAGTCGACTCCACTGATTCGCCAATTCCCCCTGCTGCAACCTCAGTCCTTCCCCCAACTTCTCACTCTCCCTGACCACAGCCAGCAGCGGCTTCAGGTCTGCTTCTCTATGACAAGTAGTCCCCATTTCCTCTCTAGCTACCTATTTACCCGAACCTGGCGTCCCAAAGCAGCACCCAAAGGCCCTTCAGGTAGGTCACAATTTCACCCGGACCCAACTTCGACTCTCCAAGTATCCGGTCAACGAAGGTAATTGGGACTTCCGCAATGCTGTAGCCCCGCTCCCTGGCCCGCACGACCGCCTCAGTCTGAAAGACATAGCCGCGCTGCTTCACCGTCTTCATCACATCTTCCAGCACTTCCCGCTTGTAGAGGCGGAAACTGCCGGTCAAGTCGCTGACTTGCGGGTCGAGCAGGAAGTCTGCAATGAAGTTAGCGACTCGACTGGTGAGTTTGCGGTACAAGTCCCAGCCGTACACCCCTCCGCCCCGCACATAGCGAGTCCCAGTGACTATGTCCGCCCCTGTTTCTTGCTGCTTCTGTATGAACTGTGGGAAGAACTTGGGCTGTCTAGCACTCACGTGGTGCGAAAGGTCGGCATCCATCAGGAAGACGAAACTGCCCTTGCAGAACTTCAACCCGTCGATGTAGGCAGAGCCCAGACCCATCTTGCGGGGCCGAGTGTGCAGAACCACCCTGTCCCCATACAGCTTTTGCAGTTCTTGGACCACTGCCTGGGTCTTGTCCGGACTACCGTCGTCCACAACCACTACCTCCAGGTCGATATTCCTGTGGGAAACCGTACTCCTTCGCTGCCACTTGGAAAACCAGCCACAGGCAGATTGGCAGGTTGTCACGCTCGTTGTAGGTGGGCAGCAGCACTGAGTACTTCACCATTATAGAGAGCTAGTTGAGGCCTTGCAGGACTGGCAGCGGTTGCAGACTGAGCGGAAGGCGAAGTTGAAGTTGAGACAGAAAGGACAGACCCAGTCGCCTGCTTTCTCAGTGGAGGGACGTTTAATCCCAAAGAAAAACTGCATTTCGCCTACAGTCTGTTGGGGCGAATCCGTCTCATCCTCAAACTGCAGCAACCTACTCGCAATGGGTCTCGCCTGCGTTGGAGTAGTCATACACTTCTCAGTCATAAAAGGGGAAACTGAGGGCAAGTCCTCCATAGCGAACTGCTGGGCTGCTTCCCCTTCCGGAGTAGTTTGCTTAGGCGTCTGCGTATCACTGGGAGTGAGGAACAGGGCATATGTGAATTTGGAGACTGGCATTAGGGACCTGTGGGCGCCGCAGCGGTTGCACTCTTCTCGGAAGCTGAAGTTGAGGTTTTGGCACTGGGCGCAGTTCCAGTCGCCTGCCACACGCTTCTTGATGGCTGTGGGGTAGTGCAGGCCTGCAGTAGTCGTCATGTTATTATCACTAACGGTCCATTAGGCGGCCAAGGAACTGTTGGGGACTGAGGCTGTTGGTAAGATTGAGAATGGAGACTGTTAGAGGGACTTTCCCAGGCAGATCCGCTACTTGGTTGCCAACCTGCAAATCTCTAAAAGGCAAAATCGCACTATATTGAACTCTAAAAGACGGCCTATTAGTCGATGAACCCAGCTATCTACTGATTGCCTACTAGTTAGCCACCGAGTTGATTCTATCAGTGCAGCAAACTTCAACGAGCTTAAGGCTAACTTTGGAGATTAAACTTTACACTGAGATTTGCTGAGGAGTTCGGTGCAATGTAATCATAAATCCTGCAAATGGGAGTTATAGTCATTTGCAAGTGTATTTATAGACTCTGCGAACTGTTCAGTAGAGACATATATTGGTTTTTGAAGTCTAATGTAGATAAGCCTAATTGGCTCCAATGGACAAGTTCAACACCTTACTCAGCACTAAAAACAAAATCAGGTACTGTGCTTACCCACCTGTACTAGTGCCGGGCTGATGTAGTGTTTGCAGAGTTGTCCTGCGTCGAAATGGTGCCACTTCTTACATGGCCAGAACAGTTATTAAGGAAGCAAGCGATTCCTTGCCCTCTATTCTTATTTCGTGGAAACCAAGAAGTATCCATAATCTCTTATGATGCATTTCCCTTACCCCACAGTTAAACAGCCGCACTTGAATACACCGAAGTAAAACTGCTTAGAAATCGGCTAAATCTCCCAAAAAGTTGCCACTAATTTGCGTATTTCTAAGATCTTATATGTACAAAAAGCGTAAATTTCGCAAAAATCTAAATTTAAGGTTCTTTTTGTTGCGTTTTCGCAAAATATCCCCAAATTTCTCCTCCTTTCTGCAGTCTCAGCACTGCGAAGTGTCCCACTGTGTGCGTTTATTATAACCACTAAAGAGGGGAAAATGCTGGTAGCCGCCACTTAGCAACCTGCCATCCTGCTCCTACGTGAAGGCACTGACAACTCCCAAGGCAAGGGACAGATCCTCACCAACATCACAGCCTGTCTCGCCATTTCAGAGTGCGTCAAGTCCACGCTCGGACCGCGCGGCATGGACAAACTCATTCACCAGGGAGAAAAGGCCACCATTACCAACGACGGGGCGACGATCATCAAAATGCTGGACATCGTCCACCCCGCCGCCAAGATCCTCGCCGACGTCGCCACCGCCCAAGACAACGAAGTGGGCGACGGCACCACCTCCGTAGTCCTGCTCTCCGGCGAGTTCCTGAAAGAAGCCAAAGAACTAGTCAGCGACGGCATGCACCCCCGCCTAATAATCAAAGGCTTCCGTGAAGCCAGCAATCTCGCTATCCTGAGAATCCACGAACTCGAACACAACCTGACCCAGGCTTCCCAGGAGGACAAAAGAGACATGCTGGTCAGATGTGCGGAAACCAGTCTCAACTCGAAGCTGGTGGCGGCCTATCGGACCTTCTTTGCGGAAATGGTGGTGAAGGCTGTGCTGCAACTAGATGCGGACTTGGACCGTAACTTGATAGGGATCAAGCATGTGGCGGGCGGGTCAGTCACGAATTCCTTCCTGGTGGACGGAGTGGCGTTCAAGAAGACTTTCTCGTATGCTGGGTTTGAGCAGCAGCCGAAGAGGTTCGCAGAGCCGAAGATCGTGCTGCTGAATTTGGAGCTGGAACTGAAGGCTGAAAAGGAAAACGCGGAGGTGAGAGTGGAGCGGTCGGAGGACTACCAGTCCATAATCGACGCGGAATGGAACATTATATATGAGAAATTGGAGAAAATCGTAGCCTCGGGCGCCCAAATCGTCCTCTCCAAGTTACCAATTGGAGACCTGGCGACCCAGTATTTCGCTGACAGGAACCTTTTCTGTGCAGGCCGCGTGCCGCAGGAAGACCTTTTGAGGGTCGCGAAAGCCACAAGTGCGCAAATCCTTACCACTGTCAACAACGTGCCTGAGACGGCGCTCGGCTCCTGTGGGCTTTTTGAGGAAGTGCAGATTGGGAGTGAGCGGTACAACTTGTTCAAGGACTGCCCGAGGTCGAAGACTGCGACTATTGTGCTTAGAGGGGGTGCGGAGCAGTATATAGATGAGGCGGAGCGATCTCTAAATGACGCTATTATGATCGTGCGGCGGTGCGTGAAGGCCAACTGCATCGTCGCCGGAGGCGGCGCCATCGAAATGGAGCTCAGCCGCCACTTGCGCGACCACAGCCGAACCCTCAGCGGTAAGCTGCAGCACGCAATCAACTCCTACGCAAGAGCCCTGGAAGTGATCCCCAAGACCTTGGCTGAAAACGCAGGCTTCGACTCAGTGGAAGTGTTGAACAGACTGCGGCAAAAGCACGCTACGGACTCAGAAGGGAAGTGGTTCGGAGTGGATGTGGCGGCTGGCAGCATTGCAGACAACTTCAAAGCCTTCGTCTGGGAGCCGTCTTTGGTCAAGATAAACGCAATTGCTGCTGCGACTGAGGCTGCGTGCACGGTTTTGTCGGTCGACGAAACTGTGACGAACGAGAAAAACGAGCCGGACAAGATGACGCAGGCAATGGCTGCGCAGAACCGCGCAGGCAGACGTAAGTAGCTAGGCCCTTCCCACTATAAATGCTCAGTCTAGGCGCCACCTCTGTTAATTGCAGCTTCAGACGCTGGACTGAAAGCAAGAAATACGCTGCTGCGCTTTACTACCTGAGTCGCTCGCATGTGTCTCCCATCAATGAAGCGCAGTGGAGCAGGCTGAATGCCTTGCAGCTGCAGATCGCCTATGGGCCGTATGCGGAGGCAGCACAGTTGCCGGAGTTTTCGGAGTGCTCGGCGAAGGAACGAAAGCGCAGGGAGGAGGACTGGAAGGCTGTGTCCGGACTACAGAGGAACCATGCAATTCGGCAGTTTCTGGACATTGTGGACAACCTTTTCCCCAATTGGCCCAAAACCCGCGAAATCACTAGCGACTTCGAAGCGGAATGGACCATTCAAAGCACCAGTCTGCTGTCCACCACTCTCCCCACTCACGCCAACAGCACCGACTTCCCCTCCACCCGTCGCAAGCCCAAGCCCATCACTCGAGAAACCCACCAGTCCGCTTCCTCTCTCCGCACAGCACTGTACAAGCTGCAGGAATACGAGAGCAAACGCACGTTTTCCAGTGCGTGCAAGTTGCCCAAGTTGAATGCGGCTCTGGACTCGGCTGAGACTGTGAGTAGACTGAGGGGGGGAACAGGCAGGGAAGTGCGGCCTTTGCAGTTAGTCCAAAGGACTGGGTCTGGACAGAGGGAAGCGGAGGAACTGTGGGAGAACACTGCGAGGAGCAGGTTAACGGACCTGTATGAAGCTGTCAGTTCCGGCAGAGCGGAGAAAACACACGACAAAGCCTTCATTCAAAGCCTTGTAGCGGGCAGGTCTCAGGCCAAAGAGACTGCTTTGGACCGGATTTCCGCCCTTCTCCGCTGTCCAGCAGCCTTCAATTCGCTCCTTATTTCCCCGTCTAGCCTGGAATCCACCCTTCGACCAATCCTCCAACTCCAGTGCCAGCTCCTAGTCGAGGTCGAAACAGTCCTCAGCGAGGAGCGCAACGAGCCAATCGGACCACTCTCCAAACTGCGCAAACAGCTCGAACTCGCCATTTCCAGCCTATTTCAGTCCCTTGCCACTGCAGAAACCAACAAAAAAGCCCTGGAGCGGCAAGTCGAGCAGTTGGAGTTCGAACTGGACACTCAAAGTGTGGCTTTGACAGCTATGGCGGAGTTGTACAGCGTTGCGAATTGGCAGGCCGCGGCTTTCGGCCTGACGAAAGACTTCAGAACTGAGTACCAGGTGGAAATCACTCGGGCAGTTGCAGTACTCACAGGACCCAGTTGCGAGGCTTTAAAGGCGCTCGAAGGGACTTTGAAGACACTGAGGACGGACTTAACGAGTAGTCAGAAGCAGCGCTTCGAGGCAGTGACGGAAAGGGAGAAACTGGTGGACGCTATGAGACTAATGAAGGCGGAAAGGGCAGTTGACAGTTCTGAGGACTTGAAAACTGACAGGAAAGCGCTGGAGAGGGAAATCCAGGGACTCAGAGTCCAGCTGCAAGCAGCCCACCAAGCACTCGGGGACCAGTCCCCGCTGCTTTCCAGTCCCACGGAGTGATGTATTCAGGCTAATATGGACACAGCTCAAGTAGGTAGCCGATATTGCAGTCTAGTATCATCACAGGGTAATTTCCTACCTACTTCCTAGTCTGTTTGAGCGCTTTAGTGGGTGCATTGGAAGAAATGGAAGGTCGACTTGACGAGTTCAAAGCAGCACTGCAGGGGCTCATAGAGCGCAAAGTAGCCCCGCTGGAGCAGGAAATACAGGACCAGGCGGCACAGATCCAGCGCCTTACTGCTCAAATCGCTGCTGTTAGTGCTGCCAAACCCACCCTGCGCAAGCCTGAGGAGGCCAAGCGGCCCCGCTCCCCACCAAAAGCCCAGGAGGAAGAGGTAAAAAGGACCAAGGAAGCCAAACGACCAAAGGACGACGGTGCAGCAGAGGCCAAGAAAGCCAGAGACGAGGTTGCAGCGGAGGCAAAGCGAGCCAAAGCGGAAGAGTTGAAGCAAAAGGCTGAAGAAGAAAAAACCCGCAAATTAGAGGCGAAAAAGGCGCAAGACGAGGCCCTTAAGAAGAAGGCCGAAGAGGCCAAAGCCGCCAAGGAAAAGGCGCGACTCGAAGCAGAGGAAAAGAAGAAGGAGGAAGGCAAGCGCAGGGAGGAGAAGAAGAAAAAGGAAGTCGCAGGCAAGGGCAAAGCCGACGCCCCCAAAAAGCCCGGCCAAAAGCCTGGCAAAGCAGGGGAAAGGAAGGGAGAAACAGATGGACAAGTTTCCCCTCCACAGGAACCGACTATAGACTCTGAGTGCAAAGAGCCAGTTGAGGCCGCCCAGCCCCCTACCAGTCGTCTCGCCACTGAGGAAAGCGAGCACTTACCAGTGCCGCAGGCACCCGCAGACACGCAGTTACTGAGTGAGGAGCCAATGGAAACAGCTGAGATAGTGGAGTTGCCTGCCTTTGTGGAGGAGGATGCCCAGCCTTCTGCCCCGGAAAGCGAGGCGGAGGACTACACGCAGGAGTTGGAAGCCATAGAGAAAGAACTGGAACAGCTGAGAGAAGTATGAGGTATGCAGAGTATGGGCGGAGAAGCGAACTTGATGAGAAATCCGCCTTTTCAGCTGAGTCTAGGGGCAAAAAGCGCTATGAGTCTGTTAAATACGCTGGATGAGGCCCAACTGTACCTGCATTCAGTCCCTCCTCGTGAGGAAACTATGTGGGTTTTCCGGCTTTTCTTCCAACTGTGTGGGGAAACTTTGCCAGACGACCGAACCGAAGCCTGGGCAATCTGCCAAGTGTTCCTATCTGCCGGGCAAGAAAGCGGCATGGAGACAAAGGTCCAAGAAGCAGTCAGTACCTTCGACTTCAGCAACGAAAACATCGACAAAGTGGACAAAGCACTCGGAGGCCGGGTAGACAAAGTGAACCCTAACATGTACAACCAGTTCTGCACGCTGACCGGGCTTATTATGTTCACTGTGAAGGAGGGAGTCACGTTTTCGGGACTGCTGCCGGAGAAGGTGGCGCCGTGGAGGAGGTACCAGAGGCTGCTGCATAGGAAGGGGAGAATTCTAAGCTAGGTTAGCTAGTCGGGCAGGTCGGTGGCCTGGCTCAGCGGCTTGCTGTTCGAGTAGACGGTCATCGTATATCTCTTCCCAGGCGTAACTTTCCCAATCGCAGTCATCGGCAGGAATAAAGTCGCCGAAGCAAGCAAAACCTTTCCACCAAAACTAGTAGTAATAGGCGCCTCGCCCTCCCCTTCCAGCACCAACTCCAGCTTATCATAGGGGAAAGGCGTCTGATTCACCAGTTCTATCAACAGCCCCTCATTCCCCCTTCTTTCACTGCTGTTAATATAAGCCTTATAGTTGGTCCGTTGAATGCTTTTCAGCGTTTCCCGGTACTCCTGGATGTCGGCCACGATTTTGTCTGCCCTGGGTAGGAGGTCTGGGTCCATTTTGACCCCTTCGTTGCGAGTGGCCAATTTCTCTCGCACGACATTGACGATTTCTTGCTGCCGTTTTTGGTTTTCTTTCGCTCGATCCAGCATACTTACCACTCTTTTCTGGAATTCCTTCTGTTCCTCCGCCACCTGTATGGCCTTTTCCTGCAGCGACTGCAGCATAACACTGACATTTTGGTCCAAATGGTCCGCCACTGCAGTGAATTCCCTGCGGATTGGGTTCAAAACGAAGGTGTCGACGGCCTGGCCGAAAGCGGCGGGGTTGTTAGTGCTGGCTGAGGACTGGGAGAGGGAAGAACGCAGGTCTGCAGCGAAGTCTTGAATTTGCTGTTCCAAAGAAGCCATGGAGTCTATATTTTCAAGGCCTAGATTAGCCTAATGGCCTTTCTTTCTGCGCCTATTCTCACGGAAACGCAGGCACTGGTAGTCTCGCAGACTTGTAAAGGCGAAACGGACTTAACTTATGCGTTATAAAGGTACTATGGTGAAAAACCCAGACGACTTGCCTTCGAAAGGCCTGCTGACTGATACTCCCAGCTCCGGACTTTCGTCCAAAGAAGCCTCTCTGCGGCTAGCCAGAGACGGGTAAGATCCAGCCAGTCCCAACGCCCTGCCCGAAAGCCACCAAAACGGCCTACTGAAGTTCCTGTCCTACTTCTGGGGTCCCATGCCCCTGATGATCTGGCTCGCAATAGCCATCGAGGGAGTCAGCGGCAGTGGCCTGGACCTGGGCATGCTGCTTTTCCTGCAGCTCGTGAATGGCTTCGTAGGCTGGTACGAAGAGCGAAATGCTGGAAACGCAATTGCGGCACTGAAGGAAAACCTAGCGCCTAAGGCTGTAGTGAAGCGGGATAACCAGTGGCAGACTGTAGCAGCCTCGGAACTGGTGGTTGGGGATAGAGTCACTATTCAGCTGGGGGATATTGTGCCTGCGGACTGCTTGGTGGAAAAGGGGTTCCTGGATATAGACCAGTCTGCGTTGACGGGGGAGTCGTTCACGGTCATGAGGACTGAGGGGGAGGAGGCTTGGCAGGGCTCAGTGGCCAAACGAGGAGACGCAGAAGCAATCGTCATGAAAACCGGCCCAAACACCTACCTCGGCCGCACCTCCACCCTAGTGGCCAGCGTAGACCAAGTCGGCCACTTCCAAAAGGTCCTGCTGAGCAGCACTCTGCTCCTCACAGTGATGTCAGTCATACTCACAGGAGTGATTTTCGCTGTGATGTTGGTAAAAGGTGCCAAGGTGCTGAATGCACTGAGCGTCTGTGTGGTCATAATAGTGGCTTCGATCCCGATAGCAATGCAGGTGATCTGTACGACTACACTGGCTATAGGAGCCCGGGCCCTGGCGGAAAAGAAAGCAATCGTGTCCCGGCTCAACTCCATCGAGGAACTAGCAGGCATGGAAGTGCTGTGTGTGGACAAAACCGGCACACTCACAGAGAACAAATTAAGCATAAAGCAGCCCATTTTGGCTGCTGACACCACTGAAATTGAGCTGTTTCGCCTGGCTTGCTTAGCGTCGAAAAGGGATATTGGAAGCCAGTGTGCAATTGATAGCTGCATAGTGCAGACGAGTCTGGCCAGGCTGCAGCTGGATTTGGGCGATTACGAGGAAATCGCGTTTATTCCGTTCGATCCGAAGAATAAGCGCGCTGAAGCCACTATTCGCAACGTCCAGACAGGCGAGGTCTTCCGCTGTGCGAAGGGAGCGCCGCAGGTAATCCTGCACATGGCCAACATGTCCGTGAAGGAAAGAAGCAAAATCAAACGGGACTTCGAAGAGCTGGCAGCCAGAGGCTACCGGACCATCGCAGTGGCCGCAACCGACGAAGGCGGCAGTTGGGTTTTGAAGGGAATTATCCCTCTGTACGACCCGCCTAGAAAGGACACTGCCAAAACTCTCAGTAAAGCCCGGCTCATGGGACTGCGGATAAAGATGATAACCGGCGACCATCTCGCAATAGCGCAGGAAACCGGGAGACAGCTAAGTCTCGGAGGGAATTTCCACACCATGGACTACCTCCGCGCCCCTGAGTTCTCTGACACCCGGGCTAGAGTCGAGGCTGTGGACCAGGCGGACGGCTTCGCAGAGGTGTTCCCTGAGGACAAGTTCGAAATCGTGCAAACTCTGCAAGGTGCGCCTATGCGTGTGGGGATGACTGGAGACGGAGTGAATGATGCGCCTGCGCTGAAGAAGGCGGATGTGGGGATTGCGGTGGCTGGGTCGACGGATGCTGCGAGGGCTGCGGCGGATATTGTGCTCACGCAGCCCGGGCTGAGCGTGATTATAAAAGCCATTTTCACGTCTCGGAAGATATTCCAGCGGATAAAGAACTACTGCATTTACCGAATTGCATGCACGATTCAACTGCTGCTTTTCTTCTTCGTAGCGATGGTGACTGTCAACCCGGCGAGATTCGCATGCAGCGGGCATAGCGACTGCGACAAAATCCCGCACTACTTCACTTTCCCAGTGTTCGCAATTGTGCTGATTGCGGTTTTGAACGACGGGACTCTGATATCGATTGCTGTGGATAATGCGAAGGTGAGTAGTCGTCCGGATAAGTGGAATTTGCCTCTGCTATATACTGTTTCCCTGGCCTTGGGGCTGGTTTCCCTGCTGTCGTCTTTAGTCCTACTCCTGCTCTGTTTGCTGCATATGGACGCCACTAACCCAATCCTATTCCTCAGCTTCTTCCACATTCCCACCTTCTCCTACGGACAAGTAGTCACCATCCTCTTCCTCAAAGTCGCAATTGCGGACTTCATCACTGTCTTCGCAGCACGCACCGAGTCCTTTTTCTACTCCCACAAGCCATCCGCTACAGTTGTTATCGCTGCCCTGCTGGCTACAGGCGCGGCCACTCTCGCCTCCATGTGCTGGATCTTCAACTTCGACTCCTCGGAAGCAGCTATGAAGAGTGTGTCTTGGCAGGTGGCGGTGTTGGTCTGGGTGTACTGCCTGGGCTGGTTCGTACTGCAGGACCTGACCAAAGTGCTGCTTTACAAGGCTGTCAGTGTGGCTCGGGAACATGCGCATACAGCCAAAGAGAACGACACGCTTAATGTATGTTTTACTCAGAACTCCTTCGCGGACATGTCACAGGAGGAAACGTGCGACTTAGACGTCCTTCTGGCCTAGGCCTAGTTTAACTCACCATTGGGACCATTATAATGAGAAGGATTTTCGGAGGGAAGAAGGAGACCGGACCCGCAGCGCCGACCTTAGCTGAAACCAACGAAAGCGTAAGCCCTAATCCAGCTTGAAAAGCGAGTGGGGGTGCTGCAAGTCAAAGTCACTGAGTCCGAAGCAGAACTCGCCAAACTCCGTACTCAGCTGAAAACCGCCAGAGGCAGCGCCCAGACTATGTACAAACAGCGGGCTATGCAGGTTTTAAAGCGCAGGAATATGTACATGTCGCAGTTGCAGACTTTGCAGGGCACGCAGTTCAATGTCGAGCAGATGAAGTTCGCCACGGAAAGTGTGCAGGACACTATGAATACTATGGTGGCGATGCAGGCGGCTGCGAAGATACAGAAGCAGCAGATGAAGCAGATTAAGATTGGAGAAATCGATGATATGATGGACGATATCGCAGATCTCCAACTCGACGCCGAAGAAGTCAACGACATAATGAGTCGCGACTACTCCAGCAACGTAGTGGACGAAGACGCCCTCGAAGCGGAATTCGCAGAACTGGACAACGAAGGCCTTCTCGACGAACTGGACTCTGACCTCGCTATCCCCTCCGGCCTGCCCGCCCAGCAGAAGCAGGAAGAAAGCAAGGTAGGCCTGCGTTCGTAGTTCCTAGCAGTGGATAAGAGTTAGTATTGGAAGGACTGGTGGCGCTTGCGGGTGGACGTTGCTGCATCTTCGGACTCGAGCAGGACGTAGGGCTTTAGAGGGAAGTGGCCAGGGGGGAGGACTAGCAGTCGAAGGGATTGCTCACTTTGCCTGAAGTCTGGGACTGGCAGCAGCACTGGTACGTTCCATTCCCCTATCGCTAGCTCCGCTGTCGCCATACGAAGCTGCCGATTCTGAGCCACATGCGAATACCCCCTGACCACATTCCCCACTCCCGCCTCCACCGACTTCACTATCTCACCCGCAATATCGTCCATTCCGATACACAAATGTCCCTCTTGCGCTCTAGGATTCGGCACCAGCCACACCACTGACACATCATTTTCTTTCACAGGCAGTCCATACGTGCATATTCTTCTATGCGAAGATAAGGACTGGTCGTATAGGAGGTCCCAGTTTCGCCGAGTTTCGATCTCAGTCTGGTCTAATTGAAGAGCAGAAAGGACCATTACGTGTGAGGAACTGACGGCGCACAGGCCGAAATCGCTGATGGTCTGGGCGTAGTTTTGCTCGAAAAGGATAGAGCGCTTGCGCTGGCGGTAGACAGCGTCTACCCGCACTCCACTATTCCGCAACGCCTGCCTCAGCTTCTCAAATCTCCCTCGCGGCAAGTCGATAAACAAAGCCACCTGCACACACTGCTGCAAAGCCCGCATCCCCTTCACCCACCCCGGCCTGAGGAACAACTCCACCGAAGCAGTCCACACCTCCGGGCTAAAGAAGTCCCCCAACACACCTGCAAAGTGCACAATCAGCAGCGGCCTTTCACTCATGTCCGGCCTCCTGTCCAGACACAGTCTGGCGGAGTGCTGCCACTTCTGGGGGGAGGGGATCAGCACAGGGGCGGGGTCAGCAGGCAGTTGGCTCAAATCCACTCCCAGGAGATGGCGGATGCGTTGGTAGGTCTGAGTCTTGCGGGAGGAGGGCGGTCTGGGCCGCTGGAGTCGGCTTTCGAGGCTGTTTTCCTGGCCGGGCTTGGGGCCGGGAGTCACGCTTTTGCCTTTGTTTGACAGGGGCTTGTCCTTTAACGGTGAAATTGATTTTGAACTGAGGCTGCTGCCTTCTCGCCTCTGCTTAGGAACGTTTTCATAGTTGCAGCAGGTGGGTAGGAGCGGAATTCTGACCGTTTCCACACTGGAAAGCACCACTTTCAGTCTATTCCTGCAGGTCGGCAGTCTGTTGGAAGCCTCGTACCCCAAAGAAACCACCGCAAAGGACCGCTCCTGGGCCTTAGTGGCTGATTTCCTTCGATATATATGAGCTGAAATCTCAGGCAAAGGGTCAGACTTGGCCGAAAAGGGAATTAGAGCCAGACTTGCACTTTTCCCAGACATAACGCTATATAAACAAATGGGAATTAGGGCTTTCCCAGGCTTTGGGCAGTAAAGGCATGGAAGATAGGCCGATATATCGCCTTTCCAGTCCTGAATAGCACTATAGAGGAAGATTTAAGCCTATATCCCTCCTTATTTCTATCGATTGGAACGGTGACAGCCCCTTTGATAGCGAAATTTAGGTGCAGGGCACTTGATGAGTGTGCACTAGCCAAGGCTGGAGATAGGGAAAGACTCGAGGTTCAGCCAAATGGAGCGGACTCAGCCTATTAGTCTATGGGAGGGTGCAAGCTATAGCTATAATTAAGCCGTTTATAGGCTAAATGCCTCTATTCTCTGTGGAAGAGAACCTTTGCGTCTCCAAGCTACGTTGAAAGTGATGAGTTCATAGTGAACACGGTTTCCCAGTTGAAAACAGCAAGTTGCTGGGTCTCAGAGGAAAAGACGCAAATGCTTGCAGGAGGCAGCTTGGTGGAGGGACATGTGACTAAGATGTTGCGTACTCAGTAGAGTAATAATAGGCGAGAAAATGCTCTGTTGTCTCCCAGCTCCAATCCCCGACAACGCCACCGTGCAGCAAACCAAGCTCCTGCGCATCCTGCGCTTCCTCATGATCGCCCAGCTCGTCCTGGCAGTGCTCACCTTGATTGTGGACATCTGGGAGGGACTTATCATGATGATTGGCGCGGCCTTCCTCTGGTGTGTGACTTGTGGCAAGAACTGGTGCACCTGTGTGATATACATCTTACTGTGCATTATGGACGGACTGATGTGCATCATTGCAGTGGGCAACTACTTCTCACAGCACTCACAGCTAGATACAGCCACAGGAATCATCCTCTTCATCACACTGCTCAAACTGCCCTTCTACATGGTCTCCGTGTTCTACACTTTCCTGGCGTACAGGGAACTGAAGGCTTTGTTCATAGATGCAATCAATAACCCCCAGGCACAACAGGCAGGAGGGCAAAGCAACATATTCGGAGGGATGGGAGGAGGCATGGGCGGAGGCATGGGCGGCCCTCCACAGGGCTATCAACAAAACTATCAGCCTCCGCAGGCCCCTCAGCAGCCCTCTTACCAGCCTTTCGCGGGCGCGGGATATCGAGTAGGCTAACACCTGCCTAATAGGTCTGATGTCCTGGAACTCACTTTCTCAGGCGAAGTTGCACTAAGTTGACTAATCTGCTAGTGTGCTTGCTGTCAGCAGGCTTTGGAGAGCTCCTGCAGTTGCTTTCGCACACTAAATAGGGACTGCAGAGATGGTAATTGGCCTGTGGCACTGGGTTTGGAAGGTAAATAAGCTGAATGTACTGCGCTATTGCTGTTTTTCATATGGAAATCTTGCGAAATAGCGGATTTTTAGCGGTTATTTGGATTTATTCGGTATTGTTGGCGTCTTTTTGTCTTTTCTTTGGAATTAGGTTGAAAATTGTGCTTGAATCACGAATTTTCTATATTATTTCCTGCATTTTCCCTACTTCGCACTGCTAGCTGTGTTGGAAAAGCTATTAAACGCATGAAAATGCATAATCAAGATTGACTGACAAACACTAAAAATAGCCAAAAGTGCAGAAACTTTTCCTGCACATTCCCACAATTAACAGCAAAACCCTGAAATTCTGCTTTTCTAGCTTATTAGCCAATTATATTGCAGTAAAAGTCCTATTAAAAGGAGCATTTCCCTAAGCAACCCTCTAAGCCTTGCTAGTACTACCAGCTTTAGCCTTGGGCGGGTCGAAATACACATGTTTCTGCCTGCACTTTACATCATCATTCGGCTTCCAGCGGCGCTTCTTCTCAAAAGCTCGATTGGGAGTGATCAGCGCCAGCTTTTCCCAAGGCTCCAGCATCGGTCCCGGCTCCAAAAAGGCAGTGGGACTGAAAATGCGTCTGTGTGTTTGTCACAGTTCATTGACTCTGGACTTGAATTCCGGCTTCTGCACTAAGGCTTTGAACTTCCCTGCGAATAGCTGCTCGTTTCTGCGCTTTTCGCGTAGAGAGGCTAAGGAACGCTGGGTGGTTAGGCGGTGGTCGTCCCTGACTCTGTTCATTTCGAGGACGTATTGTTCAATCAGCTGGACTCGCGCCTGCAGCTGCTGGCTGCCCTCTGCGGGCGTCACACTGTCGTAGGCCGCGTTTCTTCTGAGGAAGTGGTCGCCCCAGTCCTTGGAGTCCAGCTCTTCCAGGCTCTTCACCCCGTATTTCGACAGTCCTTTCATATATAAGTCCTGTTTATTATGCTAATGAAGGCCTTTCCGCTGGTAGGCAGACCTGCTGCGCTCGAAGAAACCCTGTCTTTCTCACCAAGGAAACGCACTACAAGGCTGAACACCACTGGGAGTAGGACTAGTAGAGGGGTTTCGCTGGAAGCTGCTTTGAAAAAGGCTCGTCCGAGAGATATTTCCAGCTACCTGGACCGCTCCCTGTACCCTCCACCCAGACAACTGCCCTACACAGTCCACTTCAGTGACTTCAAAGCCTCCCAACCCCTCCTCAGCCAGCAAATCCGCGAAGCCCCCCTCTACCTCCAGCCCCAAAAGAGCCCAGACAGGGACCAACTGCACGACCAAACAGTGGCCAATTTGACCGTCTGCAGGCCACTAACAGCGGAATTAGACCTAACCAACGGTATTCCCTATACAGAATTGGTCAGTTTCCAGCTAAAAACCGCGGAAACGACGGAGGAAAGTCGCTATGAAGAGTGGAAAAGCGTGAAAGCGGCGAGGGCTGAGGACCGGTCTTTCCTGGAAAGGCGGAAAAAGCATGTAGTGAACCACTCCTATGAATTTAGCGTGAAAAGGCCGCAGTCTGCCTGCCGAGAGGACTACTACGCAGCTAAGTTCCTGGCAGACCACTCGAAAGCGGACCTATTTGCGCACATTTTGAAGGGATTGGACCTGCTTCCCGACCAAAAGCAGGCCTTGTGGGGACTTTTCGACCTGATTTTATCCTCTCGAAGGGATGTGTCTGAAAGCGACACACTTGCAGCGATATCGAAGGACCTGACTTATCGCCTTTCCCTGCTTTTAACCGACGAATCGCCCAAATCGCTATCAGAACTAGTGGACCGGATGAGTCTTTTGACCCAGCAACAACGCCTAGTCCTAAAAGAAGCGAATTCGCCGCATGTTGTGCAGGCTTTGGGACTGGTGTGGAAGCTAGCGGTGGTGACGCTGGACCAGGCTTTCCAGTTAGTGCTGAGGGAGAGTGAGAGGGGGAAGAGGGACTTGCAGGGACAGTTGGCAGGGAAAGAGGGGGAAATGGCTGCTGTGTTAGCTACTGTGAATGCAGAATGGCAGGGGAAGGTGGGGAAATTGCAGGAAGAACTAAAGCGGCAGGCAGCGATTACGGAGCATTTGAGGACGGAAAAGGCGAATTTAATGTCGATTTTGAGTGACAGAAACGACGAAATCGCTCAATTGAAGTTACCTCCGAACCTGAAGGACTTCGACCGAATGCTGGAGGAAATGTCCTCCTACCTCGCAGAAGCAGAGGACAGACAGGGCAGCCAGGCCCAGCTCCTCGACACAATCAGCCAAATGCTGGACACTTCTCAGCTGCGAGGGAGACGGAAGCATAGGAAGGCGGGGGACGGGGAAGTGACTCCTAGGTCTGCAATGCCGTTTGTTAAGCAGGCGTCTTTGAGTCCTGCGCTGAGACCGTCCTTCCACCCCTCCCCTCCCAAGGCTGAGCAGCGGACTTTCTTCAGAATGATGACTACGGAGCTAAAAGACACAAGTAGTCCGCAGCCTTCGAGCATACAGCCAGCGGTCCCGCCCAGTGGAGAACGTGCACCCCCTCCTCCACCCATCCAGACCCACTGCAATAGCGACTCTTCCCTCTCTGAAGAGCCACCAGAACCTCAGTTCACTGACCAGCCTGTGCAGACTGACCTCACAGGGTGGGACGCTTCAGTCCGTTCCCAGGCCTTTTCCACCCCTCCTAGCCTGCTGCAGAGGGAACTTGCTAAGGTTCCGAAGCACCAGCCGCCTATGTCCGAATCCGCCCTATTCCGCTTCGCAGAGCAAGTCTTCGAGGAAAAGTTCAAATTGGACGTCTTTCGAGAGGAGCAAGGACAGAAATACGACTCTTTGCCTGAGTTCCTGCTTAGTTACCTGTACGCTATGTCCGGCTTGAAGTCTGTAGTGTGGAAAACGCTGAGCAGCGTAATGGGCGCAATGGAGAAAGTGGCAGGGACTGAAAGCCCTTATGGCCGTTTGATATGCAAGTTATTGGCTGTTTATGACTGCGGAGCCGTGCCTTTAGAGCTGGAAGTGTTCCTCACAAAGGCACAGGCAGCCTTTACCCGCATTTACCCTGCCTATCTAAAGGTGTACCCGGAGCAGGGCGGCTCTGTGCCCTTAGTCGAGCTTTCCGACCTCGTTTCCCTGCTTTTCCCAGGCCGCTGGGACACCATCGGCCGAATACTAGACCTCTGCTGTCCCTCCGAACTGAGCGACACAGAGACTGTCGGCCTGCTGATTTGCGGGAAACTAGGTAAACTGGGCAGGGACATGAAGTACTTCTTCATTCAAATGGACACAGAGAAGTGCGGCAGCGTGCACTTCCGAGCCTTCGTGGAAGGGGTCAGACACGTCCTGGGAGTGGGCATTCGGCCTGAAAAGCTGAAGAAGTACTGGGCTGGGTTCGAGACGGACCGTCTGGCCTTCACTCACTTGGCAGCCGTGAACATCAAAGAACTCGCGTCCAAAGCGGCTTCCAAAGCAGCACTAGTGACCCGCTCTCAGCTCCTCACTGCTATTATCCAGGAGTACGACTTTCTACGTACCTTGGAAATCCAGCGGCTCATAGGCACTTTCCACACTAGTGATATAAACGGAGACGGGATTTTGACCCTTGACGAGTTTAGTGACCTAATTCGCTCTATCGACCCTGCGGCTTCCTTACCCTCGATAGCAGTGCTGTTCAGCAAAGCACTGGAAAAGGATACAGTGGACGATAGCAATGTGGACTGCATGAGTCCGGAAGCCTTCTGCAGAGTCGCAATTGAGGAGAAACTGGGCGGCGCAGGGAACTTTGGCTTTGAACTGAGGCTGGAAAGGTGCAATCCTATGCTGAAACAGCTGCTTGAGAATGAAAACTCGGGCGGGAAAAGCCCGCTAAAGAGGAAGAACAGGCGGCCTGCGTAGGCACTATAGGCCGTTAGTCTGCTTAAGTGGTCAGAATCAGTTCTCTTTAATGTAAAATCGCGTTCATTGCGGGGCCAGTCCTTTCGAGTCAGCTATTTCTCAATGGAAAGCTGCGGTTTTCGCAGGATTTCGCCTCTGCTGTGCTAAGTATTGATAATTGAGATGGATAGTTCGGTGCCTAGCAGCGGTGAAGCCTTGGAAGCCAAAATTGTGAAGGAGTCGCTGCTGAGACGAAAGCTGAAACGCAAGTCGGAGCGGCCCAAAGCACCTTTCCGCATTCCCTACAGTCCAGGCCAAGACCTGGACTACTTACTCCTCCTCTGCTGTAAGGAACTCGCAGACAGACCTGACAGTCAGCAAGGACTCTTCATCCGCGCTTCCGTGTACCTAAAGAAAGGCCAGGTCTCCGAGGCCTTAGCGGACTGTAACGCCATTCTGCAGCGCAATCCTCAGCATGCGGGCGCCTTTTACCTCCGGGGATGCGCCTATGAACAGGCGGAAAAGCTGGATTTGAGCTTTGCGGACTTCACGACTGCGCTAGCGCTCGACCCCTCGCATGTGAATGCAGCCTATGCCAAAGCCACTTGCCAGAACAAGATGGGGAACTTGGACCAGGCCATAGACGACTACTGCAGTGCGCTGGACTTGGACCAGTTCCAGACGAGGGGCAGTGTCAAGCCTTCGTCGATATCCACTACGAATTGCTCGGAAAGCGCGAGTGTGGAGGAGCTGCTTACGCCCTCCAATAGGCAGCCACCCCGCACCAGCCTCGAGTCCGTCGCTCCCTTGCGAGTCAAAGTGGACCTCCGCCAGCGCCCCAGTCTCAGCCAGGACCAACAAGCGGAATTCTGGTACCTCCAAGGCACCAACGAGCGCAAGCTAAAGGACTTCGCAGGCGCTGTGAAATCCTTCGACAAAGCCCTGACTTTCAACCCCAAGCACTACAAAGCCTTGTTCAGCAAGGCGTTTTGCCTGGAAAAACTGGGACTAGTGGACTCTGCGACTGCTATTTACTCGGAAGTGGTGAGGCTGGACCCGACCTGCGCCATAGCTTTTTACAATAGGGGGATTTCCCTGGATAAGGCTGGGAGTCCAGAGAAGGCCTTGGCGGATTTCAATAAGGCCTTGGCTTTGGATGCTTCCAGGCCTGATTTTTACCACAACCGCGGCCTCGTCCACAAGAAACTCCGCAACATCGAAAAAGCAATAGAAGACTTCACCTCTGCGCTCCGGGTCAAATCCGACTACTGGAAATCCCTACTGAACCGAGCCCACTGCCACGAACTAATCGGAGACCGACGCAGGTCTATCAGCGACTTTCTGAACGTACTGCAATTCGACCCTGAAAACTCCGCCACTTTGGAGCACTTGGCAAACCTGTACCGACAGAGTGGTAACTTGGAGGGAAGTTTGAATGCTTGCACTCGACTAGTGGCTGTGAGTCCTACGCCTGAGTTCTACCTCATGCGAGCACATGCGTATGAAAGCTTAGGGAAGATGAATGAAGCCTTAGCGGATTGGAATGCTGCGATTGAGTTGGAGCGGGATAACGCTGCCAGTTGGTCGGAAAGAGGTGCATTTTACGCAAGGACGGAGCACTATACAGAGGCTCTTGCTGACCTTACAAAGGCCTTAGAGTTAGACCCGCAGGATGCGCAGGCCTACAGCCAGCGAGCCCTAGTGTACCGCAAAACTGAGGAATATGCCAGGGCAGTGGACGACTACACTGCCGAAATGAAGCTATCGCAGGCCAATATCCGCTCTCTCAGCTTCCGTGGCTACTGCGCAGCCAAAATGGACCAATTCGAAGCAGCAGTTCGCGACTTTTCCGAAGTGCTGCAACTCGACCCGAACAATGTAAATGCGCTTTTTAACCGAGGAATTAGTCTGTTTCGCCTGCGTGAGCACAGGCAAGTAAGCGCTATCTAGGCGGTTGCGGACTTTACGAGAGTGCTGGAGGCTGATAGTCTCAATTCTACGGCGCTTTTTCACCGTGGCTGCTGCTACGAAGCTCTGCAGGAACTGGACCTGTCCATCGAGGACTACACGAAAGCGCTATCGCTAGAGAGCGGAAGCGAAGGTCCCACCGAAGACTTCAAAGAAGCGGAGTAACGCTATTTCTTTTTGCCTTTCTTCTTCTTATGCTTCTCAGTCTTTTCCACGCTTTCCTCGCCCTGCATATGCAGCAACTTCGAGTGAAACACGCTTTTCCCGAACCCTCCCAGTTGATGTCTGAGGACCACTTCGCAGAAAGCACTGGGCGACATCGCGTCCGGATTAGCCACATTTTCATCCAGTTCCAAGGCTTCTCTGAACATTTGTACCACTGCGGAGGGCGGACGGCCGGCCTCTAGGCTGTCTATTAGTTCACTGAACTCCCTAAAAGTCAATACTCCGTCTCCGTTTGTGTCGTATTTCAGGAAAATCGCCTGCAGACGCAGCAAGTCGATGGCTCGAAGTTCCCAAAATTGCTCAATGATGCAGGTCAGAAGGGCTAACTTGCTCACTGCAAACTGCTTTCCGTGAGCTTTCGAAGCCAAACCTTTGAAATCCAAACTGGTCAGTTGGGCATAGGTCAGTGAGTCTGCAGCAGTTAGCGAGTTCCATAGCAAAATTGCGTTTTCAGGGGAAAGATTCATTTCCAGGGCGAATCTGCAAGTTTTGGCGAAGACTGCGAAATTTATACTTCCGTTCTTTTGACTATCCGCTTGCACGAAAAAGTACTTCAAGTCGCGGCCGACTTTCCCCAATTTCCCACAGAAGATTAGACGAGACTTGTCCGTTAAGTCAATATCGGGCAGTTGAATTCGGCCTAGGACTGCCTCTCCCACTTCTCTGTCTTCCCGGAACAGGGAAAAAACTAGGTCTGAAGCCTCTGCGAAGGACACCCTGCCCCCTACGTCAATGTCCGCCTTAGCGATTTTCCCTTTGCCGCGGATCACTAGTTCGTGAAAGGCCATTCGAGCTTTTACTATAAACAGTCCCAATTCGATAGGGCAACGATCCGCTTCCTCGAGCTCTAATAGCCTGTGGAAAAGTCCTGCGTATTTGTCTCCCTCCGTCCTCATTTTCTCTATCGATTTGACCAAATTCGCAGCTGATTTCAAGGTTTGTGTTTTCGTCTCATTGAGTAAATACAGGTAATCAAGTGTGAACTCGGTCAAAGACCTGGACTCAGATCCCTGCTGTTCGTCAAATTTATCCAATTTAAACTTTGCGTCCATCACGCCTTCGAATAGCTTGTAGACAGCTTTCGGCTTCATAACATGGCCTATGTGCGGGTGGCGGTTGAGTTGGTACAAGATGATGTTTTGAATGCGGAGGTGGGGGTGCAGCTGGACACTTTCTCGCAGAGAGCCAGACTTACTGGTGCTTTTCTGACGGATTTGGTTGAGAGTAGTGGAGGAAACGCTGTCGTCTGAGTCGCTTTCAGACAAGGCCTCCACAGGTTCAATAGAAATGACAGGGGGCGGAGGGAGCGGCTCTGGACTTGCAGCAGCTGCTTTAGTGCTGATTTCAAGCACAGGTTCAGGCTTGTCGCCGCTCCCAAAGCGAGTAGGAGTGAATTTGACTCCTTTAACCGGGCTGGATCCATACATAGACTTCGGTAGTTGAGGGTCGCCGGGGTCGTCTCCTGCCCCAGCGACGAATTCCGCCAGCATTTTCTCGAGTTCGCTGTACATCCCCGAGTCCCTGAGCTGCTGCAACTCCTCGTCCCTGTCAGACACCATGCTCATGCAGTGCTCTATATCCCGTCTCAGGCGCTCTAAATGGCTCTTTAGCTGGGTGTTTTCCTGCTGACTATCAGTTAGTTTGAGTTCACATTGAGTAGTTAGTATCTTCATGTGAGTGCTGAGACGGGACTCTTCGCGGGCTAAAAGCTGCTTGAGGTCTTCCCGGTTGCGAGTGATTTGGTCCTGGCAGACCCGCTGCATCTGGTCGTAGAGCAGCACAGCAGTCTTCCAGAACAGTTCCGCGACCTGCATGAGATGCTCCCCGCTCAGCTTCTTAATCAGCAGGCGGAACTGCTGACTCAGCTTCACCACTCCGTCTATGACCCTGCTCTGACTGCTGCTTTTCCCAGTCTCCATTGATACGTTGATCAGCTCCTCCAGTTCCCTTTGGACTGATATCAAGTCACTGTCGCCAGGGGTTGGACTGCCCGCTCCCCTCCTTGGTCCGGCCACAGCTCCGATGGCTGCCAAACACTCACTCCAAATGGCATTGCAGAGACTCGCCTCGGACTGCAAGGACTTTTCATAAGCAGCCAGCAGTTCCTTTTCTAGGCGCTGTGAGCGGCTTTGGTCCCTGGGAAACAGTAGGGAACAGGTCTTTTGAATGAGGGAAATTAGTTCCTGTCGGGAGGTGAGTCGGTCGAAGGAGGAGAGGTTCTTGTAGGAGCTGTAGAGACTGTTGGGGACTTGCTTGGCGAAGGGCACGGGACTGGCGCTGAGGAGCGGGAGAGACACGACTTCAGAACTGGTGCGGGCGCGGTAGGCTTGCAGCTCTGTGAGCACAGCCTCTACTTGCACTTTACTGTGAATCAAGTCCACTTCCACCCTCAGCAGCGAGTCCACAGACAGCACCTCCAACATCCGCTCATGCAGTTCATCCGGCACCTCCGCAGTCCCCTCCCTCGCAGTAGCCGCCACTTCCCTCCCTCTAAGCCGAGTCAAAGACTGCAGCGTCTCATTCAAATCCTGAATGTCCTGCCTGTATCTCTGCTGCGAAGAGCCGTACTCCGACACCATCGATAGGTGTTTGAAGTGAGGACGGCCCGGCTTGACAGGACTTTCAGAGGCAATGGAGCGGTCAGAAGTGTCGGTCCTGTCGCGAGGCGCGGGACTGATGCGGTAGGTGCGTGCCTTTACCTTAACGACGCTCATACTAGACTATGTTGATTTGGAACCGGTAGGTGTCGCCTGTCACCTTTGCGTCGTCCTCCCCGGCCAGATACACTACTGTGTCGCCTGCCTTGGCAAAGCCGTGCTTCATGGCCGCTTGCACTGCTGTGCTATAGAGCCCGCCTCGCTGCGGGCCTTCATTCAGCACGGGGAAAATCCCACGAATCGTCCTCAAATGCCTAAAAGTCTTGATAGAGTCCGTGAGCGCAACAACCGGGCAGTGCGGAAACTGCCGAGAAAGGATCCGCGCAGTGTCCGTCTTGTGCGTAATGCAGATAATAACGATCGCATTGACTCTCGCCGCACACGTAACTGCACAGAAACTGATGATGTCGAGCGTCGAAGCTTCCGGCTTCGGCCGCAGTTCGCTGAGATTGCTGAAGTTCTCAGCCTCGGTGATGATGCGACTGCAGGTGCGGATTGCTTCGACTGGGTAGTCTCCGTAGGCGGACGCGCCTACTAGGAGCACAGCGTCGCACCCGTCCAATACGGACTCCATTAGATCGGTGATGTCGGCGCTAGAGGGCGCTCTGGCTCGCAGCATGCTGTCTAGCAGTTGAGTGGACACGATTGAGATTTTCCCCATATCTCTGCATTGGCCGATTAGCTGCTTTTGAATGCGACATACGTCTGGGTAGGAAGAAGACAGGCCCAAAGACCCTCGACAGACCACTAACCCATCCACCAGCCTCAGCAACGCTCCCACCTGGTCCAGCATATAGTCGTACTGAATCCCTACGAAGTGCTTCGCCTTGTGCACATGTATATCCAGCATCGCCTCCAAAGCCTCTTGTTCGAAGATCTGCTTATACACCACGGAGTCGATGTCGTGTTCATTCGCCCACTGCAGAGCCTTGATATCCACCATTTCCTTTTCTTCGGACGTGGTCAGAATCGTCTGTCCGTCGCGCTCAATAGTAACTGGCTTTTCCAGGGTGAAGGTGCACTTCCTGCGGACTTTGCAAACTAGCACTTTGGCCTTTTTCTGCTCGTGTATCTTTTCGGGGCGCTTTCTGCGCTCTTGATGGGTGAGGTCGGTGACTCCACTGAAGGTGGAAGAGCGATTCAAGCGTGGCAAAGGGAACAGACTCGGATCTGAGCCTTTGGAAGTGATGGGAGTGGGGGTGGAGGTGGAGCTTTCCACGTGGTCTTCTATGTCCTCCACTGTCATGATGATTTTGCCGAAGTCGACAAGCAGCAGATCGCCCACTTCCACAGTCTTCAAAAAGTCCTTATTGTTGCATTTCAGCACTTTCTGGTCGCTTGTTATCGGGTCAGATTGATAGGCGATTCGGACGACTTCGCCTTCTTGAAGGAATATCTGGCTGCCTTGCAGGCCGCAGCCGATCCTGACGTCACTTTCTCGAAGAGAGAGCATGATGCCGACATGGGCGCCCATCTCTGTGGCGGCTTCTCGGATTGTGCGCAAGACGTCTTCGAGAGGGGGGTCGACGAAGCGGTCAGTGATGCGAGCAGCGTCCATCCCCGCCGCAATCATGTCCTTCAGGACTGACTTTTGGCAGGAAGACCTGCCGATAGTGGCGATAATCTTCACCTTGCGGAATTGCCCTCCAGTAGACTCCATAGTAATTACTAAAGCCACCGAGCCAGAGGTCCTAGGAGTGCGAGGGCTATTGGCAAGCAGAAGCGACCTTTCAATGGAATTCCGGCCTGCCTTAACCTTACGGCTGCCTTTTTTCAACCGCAGTATCTCCAGGTCCTGCCATTCTCCTGATTCCCAGGTCTCTTTTCTCACAGCTTCCCAGTTCCCAAAGGCTAGTTGTAGTTAATGGCCAGCGAAGAGGAGAATCTGACTCAAGCCGTCCCTTTGAAAAAAGGCGACTACAGCATTCACATCCTCCTCGAAGAAGGCAGAGGCTTCGTCCCCCTCAACGAAGGGTGAGTTCCACTCAGCAGCACTGTAGACCCTTTGGTGGCCATCAAGGCCTTTGGCGGGGTCAAATGCAGCAGCGCAAAGAAGGAAATCGGCCCCCTGTCCACTGTGAAGTGGAACGACCACTTCTTCTTTGATATGAAGAACTGCAGTGTGGAGGACATTGAAAGCGCAACGATCGTTATTGAGCTGAGGGACCATCGAATGCTGATGGCGGATTCCCTCATTGGGTCCTATGTCATGGACATGACGTATGTCTACCTCCAGCCGAAGCACGCTTTGGTGCATAAATGGATCGCACTGGCGAACCCGGAGAGTCAGGACTACTCCTCTATCAAGGGGTACTTGAAGCTGGGAATAGCTGTGTTGGGGGAAGAGGACAGACAGGTGGACTTAGCGGTTTCGGAAGTGGGCGAGTTGAAGGACGAGGACATGCTCTTGCCTCCGCAAATCCAGCCCAAGGCTTGCCAACTGGTCATCAGAGTGATCAAGGCGGAACAACTCCCCAAAATGGACATTGTGGGAACTATCGACCCCTACGTTGAGTGCGAGTTCGCAGGCAGCAAGGTGAAGACGAAGATCATAGAGAAGGCCGACCCAGCCAATTACTCTGCGCAGTGGTACGAAGACATGCTTGTATAGTCCACACAGATCCCTGCGATCCTCCCCACTGTCTCTGGCAAGGTCAAGATCAGAGTCTGGGACCATGACTCAGGGTCACCGGACGAATTGGTAGGGACAGTTATCATAGATTTCAAAGATTTGGAGCGGGAAATGAAGCCGGACGGGCCCAAGCGCTATTTCAACTACTTCTGGGCGAATATATATGGAGCGCCGATGGAAGGGACGAAAGGGAACTTCGCAGGCAAAATGAATGTGGACCCGCGCTTGGCTTCTTATTGGCGCGGGCGAGTGCTGCTAAGTGTGAAAATCGTAGAGACTGATAAGCCCAAGTTAATGGTAGTTCCCATCAATGACCCCCAACTTCCAGCTTTTATCAGCGAACATTACGACGGAGGAGAAGACGAGTACGAGACTAGGTGCCAGGTCTTCAGTGGCTCGGGACTGCCCTGTGTGGACAAACAGCTGAGAGTGGAGGTTTGCTGGGGGAAGAAAATCATTCCCTCCAAACAACAGACCACCTTGCAGACTAATGTGAAAGGGGCATGTGAGTGGTATGAGACTTTGCCCAGGAAAATCATCAATTCCCCGTCTTCCAATTTCGACGATTTGCCTGATGTTTTCGTCTATTTGATGTACGACAATACGATTGTTTCCTACATCCGCCTGCTGCCGAAGGACTACCAGTCTATCGACGGGCGGCCAGAGTGGCTGCAGCTGATCCCTGACAAGTCCACAGGCGTTATTAAGAACGACTGGGAAGGCGGGTTCCTGCGACTGCGCTTTTACTGCGGGAAAACCACTAAAGTGGACACTTCGAGTCAGGCTGGCTGGAAGGAAAAGCTGCAAAGGCCTGTGGCGGGGAACAAGCTGCTCCTTGCCAACATCTTCCAGTGCCGGAACTTGCCCTCTGCGGACTCCAATGGCAAGGCGGATCCCTACGTACTGATCAAATGTGGCTCACAGGAAAACCTCACAGGCAAGGAAGCCCGCATGAATAACCTGAACCCCATCTGGTACGAGACACTGACAGTCCCAGTGTCCTGCTTCGGCAAGGCAGACGCCCCTCCAATCGTAGTGCAAGTATGGGATTTCGACACTATTGGATCTGACGACCTAATGGGAATGTACGTAGCCAAGGTAAAGCCACATGTAGATGACTGACGCTTCTGAGGACTCCGCAGTCTTTCAAACCCCGCAGTGGCACAAGTTGACAATGGGTCTGTCCTGCGGCTTGGGAGAGATTCTGATTTCGTTCAACCTGGTGAATGCAGTGCCCAAGCCGTCAGCCTTCAATCTAGTGTAATTGCAAGCCAGCCCTCTGTGTGAAGAAGTAACCGTGGAAATAAACGTGCTCGGCCTCAGAGACCTCAAGCCATCACTGGGCTGGGTCCCAGTCAACAAGGCTTATATCATCTTCGACCTGAGTTCCTTGCAAATGCCGGGAGAAGGGAAATGCATCAGAAACGTTCAAACTCAGCCTGGAGAGCCAGGCCCCAGTCCAAACCTTAACGCTATCATCAAATTCGACTGTATGATCCCCAGAGACCCGATGTACAGTCCTTCTTTGTCGGTAAGCATTAGGCAGTGCTCTGTGTATGATTGCTTGTTTATGGGCATGTCTCAGCCGTTGCTGGGCAGTTTTTCAGTTCACCTTGGGGAGTTGTACCACAGGAGGTCTGGGAAGTCTGCGACTGGAATGCTTGCGGAGGCTCTGAACCAGGCGAAGCGCAGTGATGTCCAAGAGTCTTCCCTTACGGATTCAACGGCATTTAGCCTATTCGCCCCTGCGACAGCCCCTGATACGTACCTGGAAAAGTCACTCAAACTGCCAGCTCACGTCAGTGCAAGCGGAGTTCGAAGGGGGGAAAAGCTGGAAATGAGGGAAGAAATATCCATTACTGATGCAAGATTTGGCGCTTTCGTGCAATCTCCAAAGTACGAATGCAACCGAAAAACCGGCCGAATGGAAGAAATCAGCCCTCCAGACGATAACTACTTCATGCAAGTCGGCTACGACCGACTCCCCAACGACAAGACCATGCACTATCGATACGTGCTAAAGTCAGAACTGGAAAAAAGCAAGTACATGGATGAGTCGCCCTTCGACCACTTCACAATCATCAAAGGACTGCAAGGGGGCGTCGACAGCTACTTCGACCTGAACTCGACTGAAACCAAGATCGAAACTGCCGGCACGTTTAAAGGACTCATAAAGATAGTGAAGACGGAGGAGGTAGAGACTAGACGGCTAAGGGCGGACACTATACGCACTCAGGCCACTTCAGTTGTGTCGAAGATAGAAAACACCAAGGACATAAAGGAGGCTTGGAAACTGTATGCGAAGGAATTGGAAGAACTGTCGGAGGCGGAGGCGGATAGCGAATTCGACGAAATCGCCAAGCGACTACTCTCCCAAACTCGCGTAATTGCCAGAATTTACATACTGGACGCTTTTGGCCTGGCGCAGAAAGACACGAATTCTCAGTCTGACCCGTATGTGCGCATTAAACTAGGGTCGAAGGTGTGGTATGACGAGCACGAGCACTACCAAGAGGACCAGGCGGACCCCAAAATCTTCAAAATGTTCGAAGTTGAAGCGACTTTGCCTGGCATTTCCCTCCTCAAAATCCAGTTTTGGGACAAAGACGAAATCCTCTCAGATGATAAAATCGGGCAAACGATAATTGACCTAGAAGACCGGTTTTTCTCGACCAAGTGGAGAAATCTGAAGGAAAAACCGATAGAAACTCGGCCGCTTTTCATAAAAACGACCAAAGTGCCGCAAGGAGGAGTGCGGCTATGGCTGGAAATCGTCCCCGTTTCTGACCGCGCACAGCTGAATTTGAGGGACATTTCCCCTCGTCCGCCTGCTGAGTACGAGGCTCGGCTAATAGTGTGGGGCACAGAAGGAGTGGCGAACTACGACGATGAAGGCACTTCGGACATATACATTCGCGCTTGGGTGAATGAGTGCAAGCCCAAGGAAACCGACACGCACTACCGCTGCATGAATGGAAAGGGCTCCTTCAATTACCGGATGAAGTTCCCTCTAGTGCTCAATGAATCCAAAGGGAATAGCGCCACTATTCAAATTTGGGACCGGGACTTGCTGTCGAAAAGTGACTTTATTGCTGATGTGAGTTTCGGCTTTGATGGAACTGCGAGGTTGGCGTGGGAAACAGGTGGCAGGGTGCAGCGGACTGCTGAGGAAGGCTTTTTCGGAGGCGCAAAGGACAAGTTCTGGGTGGAATGTATGAGGCGGGCGGCTTCCGGGAAAATGGAGCCTGGAGGCAAAGTGCAGGTTTCCCTAGAACTAGTGCCCCTGGTCCAGGCCCAGTCCTGCCCCGTGGGCGAAGGCCGCAACGAACCCAACCAAGACCCTTTCCTCCCTCCGCCTGTAGGTCGGTTTTCCTGGTCGTGGAACCCCTGCAAACTGATCGCCCAGACTGTGGGTCCGGAGTACCAGTGCAAGGCAGCGCTGTACTGCTGTTTGGCGCTATGCTTGGTGCTGTGCGTGTTTACGCTGCCCATGACGATGTCGAACGTGCTCGCCAGCGCTGCTATCGGAATAGTATAGCTATAGCGAGTAGGGGAGGAGAGGTGTGGGAAATTGGGTCCGTCCTTCCATGCTTTCCGCTTCTTTAATAGCCTTCACTGTATCTGACCACTTCCATTTGTCAGGAATAATGATTTCCCTGCAAGTTTCAGGGCTAGTGGAGCACCTTGTCCGCTTTGTCTACGCTAATCAAGTCATTTTTGAAGAAGACTTGACTTTGGAGTATTTTGGATCTTTGTGAGTGCTTAAATTTGTATAGTGTATTTATCGCCTATTTTCACTAGTTCTATCTGATCTCTTCGTATCTCAAATCTCCAAATAACTCCGTAATTCCCAGCCGAAAGGAGCATTTAAGCCCTTTTCCAGTGTTTAGCCTACGAGACTATTAAGCGAACTGATATGTCCCAAGGCCCAGCGCGCTAACTCCTTGATCTTCGGGTTGCTGCCTGCTGCCTGCCAATTGATATAATTGACAGTCACAGGACTGCACACAATTGCCTTGGCCTTGGCTCCGTATGTGGCAGCGATGTCTCCCACTAGTCCGAGAGTATTAGCGTGGATAGCGAGTGTGGGTTTGTACTGCTCTTGAGTGGTCAGAAAGGCGTACTGCACGACTTTGGGCATGTAGGGGAATAGTGCATCTGCTTGGTGGACTTCGGCCAGTCCCTGGAGCAGACTAATGTAGAACTGCACAATCACTTCTCGCAGTTCCAGGAAGTACTCGAATAAGCCCGAGTCGTCGTCTGTTACTAGCTTTAAACTGCTGTCCGCCGCAGCGTTGATGAAGCCCACTACTTGGGGAATGTATGGGAGAAAGGCTCCCTTGGCGGCTTGCGCCAGGTCGCCAATCGAAGCAATGCTTTGGATTTTGATGTCTGTGGAGACTTCTGCACTTTGCAAGTTTTGGATGAGTGCGAGGACGAGTCCATCCATGAAGTCCACAATGAGAACTTCCAAGGCTCTGGCCAGGTCTCCAATCACCATTGTACCTGCCTTGCACAGTGACGAATCCTCATGCTTCCCTATCGCAAAGGCTAGCGAGGGCCCGAATATTCTCAGCCAAGGCACAATCCTTTCCTTCACTTTCTGTGCCAAGGCCCCGAAAGCGTGAATCCCTTCCTCACAGACTCCACCCTGCTGTTGAAACAGGGCTACCAGAGTTTCGACAGTTGCCTGCAGGAATAGATCAGGCAGGTTCTGACTCCTCACCTTGTGAAAGCAGGAAGCCAAAATAGAGCATATGAAGGCTCGGGAGTTCTCAGTGCCGGGCTTGCCCACTCCTTCCTTTAGTAGTTGTAGCAAAGGTTCCAACTTGGCTTCCAGCAGTCCTGCAAAGCGCTCATCACTGCGGTCTATCAGTGCTTCAATTGCAGCGAAAGCTGCAGTTTGCAGCGTAGTGTCAGACTCAGGTCGGTATGCAGTGTTCATGAGCGCAGTGAATAGCATCTCAAAGGACTCGGGAGCGAATAGACTACTGAAGGAGCCTTTGGTCACTATTTGAATGGCGGTCGTACAGGCATGTGCAGCTACTTTCGCTTGGTCACTCAGTGAGTCGATGAGGGCTTTTAGTAGCAAAGGCGCTTCCGGGAGCGTCATAATTTGCTGGAAGTGGAATTCGCAGAGCCGGGAAAGAGTCCATGCAGCCGTCATTCTCACCTGCAGAGCCTGGTCCTTCATTAGACCCAGCACTGCCTTGAAGCCATCAGCCACCACAGGCACCAGACTGGCCCCTGCGGGTCCTTCCAGCACAGACCCCAGTACTAACACAGCGGCGTGTCGCTGCTTCCAATTCACACTCTGCAAGTGCTGGGTGATGAAGGCTAAGCAGGGCTCTAACAATGGGTTTCCAGTTAATTGCACCACTGCCAGCAGATTAGACCCACAGGATTTGTACAGACTCCACTCGTCGTTGTCTTCCTCAGCCTGCAGAACACCTTCAAAGAGCAGCGGCAGCAGGGCGGACGAGGCTGTGGATATGAAGTTGCGCATGGATTTCAGTGGATTCGGGTGTTCCTTCCTTTCCTTCTCTATATCCGCTACAATATTCCAGAACTCTAACGCCAAACTGCCGACCTTTTGTCCGGCGGTCTTGATAGCAGTGCTCGTGACAGTCCACAAATCCGGCAAATGAGTGGCGATATAGTCATAGTAGTGCAGCGCGATTTCGCAAAGGTCCTGAAAGGCCGCCAAGCGTATCCCTTCGTTCTGGTTCTGACAACACATCAGCACCATCTTCATAATATGAGTCCGCTCAGCTTCGTTTTTGAAGTTCTGTGCAGCGAATTGCAGTGCATGTCCGAGCGCTTTGACAGCCTCGAGTTTGACTTCGTCCTGCACTTCCGCGAGTAGGTTGGTAGACAGGGCTGTGAGGACTTCGTCGGAGACAGCTTTGCTGACTTGTCCGGGCTGCAGGCCTTCTAGTATGTACCCCAGAGTCAGTAAGGAACTTACGCGGAAGTGCAGGTTGTCGCCGCTGGCGTTGGTGATGAGGATTGGCAGGAGTTCGGGCCAGCCGCCGGTGGGGAGTTCCGCCAGGGCGATGGCTGAGACGGCCTGAGCAGCGCTGTGCCGCACATCCTTGTCCGCAGACGCCAACGACCCTAGTGTCTGTGTGCGCACCGCAGCCTTCTCCTCCGCACTCACCTTGGTCCAAAGTCCCACCATGGCTTCCTCCCGGTTCGCATTGTTGAGCGTGTTCTTGAGCAGCAGACCCGCCAATTGGCGCGCTGGCTTGGCGCCGACCTCATTGCTGAGCTCGGCAGCCAGCTGCACTAAGAACTGGGACGCGTGTTCCAGCTTCTGAGTCTGCAGCGACTGGACTGCGGAGTTGCGCGTCTCGCGGTCTGGCGCCTGTGCATTCAGCAGGAGCTGAGACAGTGAAGCCATTATCGTGGGTCTCTGGGCTTTCCACCATTGCCACTGCCTAGTCACAGGCAGAACTACGCTGCAAAGGAACGAGTCTCGCGGTTGTCTATGTCCATGGTACTGTGAGTCAGAATTAGAGGAAGTATGCACAAGTCCGGTCGAGGGTTTAGTCACTGTCTAAATTGCATGTCTCTACCCTTTGAATATGACCTTCTCAGAAAGGCTGTAGCTCGACTTGGGAACACTTATCTTCACGGCTCCAATTAAATCAGTGGATTGAAGAGAACACTGCAGCTTAGCAGTTCGGAAATGGAGAAAGTCTCCTTGGAACTTTGAGTTTGGATTTAGTTGTAAGATGTGGAATTCGGCTATGGGTTTTGTGCGGATAAAGGGGCAGTCGGGCCGTTGGGCCGATTTCTAAGCAATAATAACCATGGAAGAGGTAGAAAGTCTGCTCCTTTTCCCGGACATCCAGGCCAACGAACCAACCTACATAGCCTTCATGGACAGCCTGCGCGCAGACATGAGTGCAGTTTTATCCTCCCGCTGCACCTCTTTCTCCTTCAACTTTCTAAAGGAACAGCCCTTGGAGTCTGAGTCCCAGTCTGCTTTTCAATGGGAAATCGTTAAGGCTGAGGAGGACCTGCCTGCTGGCTTTGTCAACCAGGGACGAGTTTCGGTTGCATTGCTCGAGACTATGTCCACTTTCCCGACTTTTGAGATGGACGCTGACGCGCAAATCCCTGAAATCTGCTTCTCTACGCTGGGTCGCACCTCGCTCACAAGTGAAGAATTTGCGAACGAGCTGCCGGAGCAGATCCCAGAGGAGCCTGAGGAAGAGGAAGGAAGCGCGGCTCAGCGAGTGCCCTACCAGAGTACTCACACTACTGGAGGTCTTCCCTTTGGAAGATAGGAGTAGAAGAACGCTTAACTTCTATATCACGCGCGCCGGTTTCGTAGGATCCTTCCACTTCTTTTCTTCGTCGCGGATGAAGTGAGCGACGGACACATGTCTCGCGGCTCGCTTAAGACTGTAGTTAGGCGTTGTAGGTGCAGTCACAGGGGCGGCCACCATGACAGGCCAGTTGGGTTTGCCATACATGCCTTGCTGGTACATGAGGTTGAAAGGAGGCGGGTAGATGCCGGGCTGCATGGCAGGGAAGCTCGGCATCATCGCCAACGGCTTGTCACTCATAGGGAAGAGGTAGTTGGGAAACATGTATTGGTAGGTGTAAGGGAGGTAAGCGCCTGTGGAGGCAGGAGGAGCAGGGCGGCGCTGTGGAGGGGGCGCGGGACTGGGCTTTGGCTTGGCTTTGGGTGCAGGTGAGGGTTTGAGCTGTGGCTTTACCTTAGGTTTCGGCTCTGCTTCCGTATTTTTGATGATACTGGGTTTGACCTTGCGCTCGCCTGGGGGTAGTTCTGCCTCGGAAACGAGCGAAGCCAGGCCTAAAACTGCGTCCAAACACTCACTCTCGCGAGCTGACACATTTCTCTTCCTCTGAGTGGACCTTACCTTCGCTCTGACTTCGAGTCTGGCGTCTAGGTCAGCATCGGACTGAAGGAGCTGGGAAGCCTGGACTAGTGAGCATTGGTACAGCTGCTGCAAGTCCCTTGCAACTTCACTCTCTGAGGCGTGTACGTCGTACTGGGCAAAGGCCAATCCGTAGCCTAGACCTCTCCTATTTCGAGTGTTGGGCCGCATTGAAGCTGCAATATTTATTAACAGGGATTAGTTCCTGGCCTTCTACAGTCCTCAGTCCCGCTGCACTAGCGTTGTCGCGTCCCAGCAGTTGCTGGGCTCATTCACTACCTGGCGGAGCAACAATTCAGTGCAGTAGCCCAGTGATAGGCAATTATCAACACTTTCAGATTGGAAAGCACTGGTAATAGTGCTCTAAAAGACTACTTATTAGTCTCACTTTAGGAATGTGCTTCTCATATTGTGGATTAAAAGCCGGGAAATGCTAATTTGCCAAGTAACGCTGTTTCCTACGGTTTCAGACAAGGCAGGGACATTAGACAACCGCAGTGGCTGTAATGTCCCATTATGTTTGAAATAGAAGGCGCTAAACATACCTTTTTATGCTAGAAATGGATTTCTTAATGCCCAATAGTCAGAAAATCGTAAAATTCCCCCATATTGCCCTTTCACTGCCTTCAATATTTATGCTTTTGTAAGAATTATGAGATTTCCTGCTTCAAATTCGTCTTTTCCATTATGAATCCGAACCCTGTGTCTCAAATAACTGCATTACTAGTTATTTCCCTCGTTTTAGCTCAGATGCAACATTAAAACCCTGTTTTCGTGCAACAAATTGGACTAAAATTCACAAATCAGCAGTGATGTATATATTTTGTGCAGTGTTTACACAAAATTCAACTCTCTGCATAGAATTGACATATTTATGAGCTTTCGGAGAGCGAATTACCTGCCTCTATAGTACTTCTGGCCTAGAAATGGTAGTTTCATGGGAGAATTAGGACTGTAAGTCTGCTAAAAGCAGTTTTTTGCGCAGTCTGTCTTGTACTACAATGCGCAAGTCCAAGAAAAATGGGTTCAGTGTGCCTCTTCACCCCTTTCAATTCATCACCTATTTGATCATCCTCTACGAAATCGTGGCTGCCAGTTCAGTATTAGCCCCTCTACTCGAGTCTCCCATGCAAGTAACCTCCACTCAGGCAGTCTTTCTGGTGCTTTTCAGTCCTTTGCAAGTGGGAGTGGTGATTTTGGGGTATTGGGCAACTAAGTCAGATCCTACGGACCCTGTGGTGTACCAACACCGCCAAGCCATGGAAAGGCAGTGAGGCCCAGACAGCGAGTCCTTCGACTCTTCCCGCTACCCCTCTGTGTGCACCATTTGCTCCACTAGCGTTAGCAGCAGTTCCAAGCACTGCGGCTACTGCAACCGCTGCGTGATTCGCTTCGACCACCACTGCAAGTGGCTCAACAACTGCATCGGCGAGCGCAACTACAGTCTCTTCCTCGCGCTGATCAGTGTGCTGGAAGCTGCTGAACTGCTGCTCATAGCAGTGACGCTGTGGATGCTGCTGCAAGGATTTAACGACTCTCAGTGGCTGGAAAGGAGAAGTCGGGCGGTGTTTGGTCTGGACAGGTCGGGAGCTGTGATGGGAGTGGTGTTGGTGCTGGGCATTCTCGCGCTCCTGGTGGCGGTGGTCATTGGCAACCTGATTGGTTTGCATTTCTGGCTTCGAAAGGTCAAGAAGATGACCACGTATGAGTATATCCTGCACCTGCGGAACTTGAAGAAGTACTCCACACCTGTAAGGTGCAAGTAGCCGACCAACCGAGAAGGGTCTGTTGATGCGGAGGCTGAGAATGCAAGTGGAGCGCAACTGCTTCCTCCTGAGGAGGTGAATCACAAAAGTGCACAAGTGGTGCCAGAGATGGAACTCGCTTTCAAAAAGAAGGAAAGTAAAGCCACTCCCGACGCTACGAAAACGCATTCTCGCGCTGAGCCTGGCGACTTCAGCGGAGAACTGTCGCCGAGCAGTGCTCCTTAGGGGAAAGTCACTAACTCCTTGTAGATGTAGCAGACTACTGCCTAGGAAATCTGGATAACAGCCTGCAGCAGTACGAGAGGTCTAGGCTATTAACTGTTTTCGTCCCCTGAGTCAGTAGTTGCCTCCACTGTGGCCTCATCAGCACTAGGCAGGTTGTCCTGCGGCTCCACCTCAAACTGCCTCTTCCTCTGTTCATATTCCCGCTGCTTTTCAGGGAAGTGATACAGCAGTATTTCCTCATATACCAGTTCTTTTGCTCTTTCAATCGTTAGAGTGTCATTTTCAAAGAGAAAATCATAAGCAGAAAGCAGGTCCGCAGCCGGCTCGTCCTCAGGACAGTGCAGGCGCTCGAGATAAGGGTGAGCGAGGGCTTCTTCCACTGTAATTCGCTTGGTTTGGCTGAACTCCAGCATCCTTCTGACTAGATCAACAGCCTTGGGGTTCACTCCTTTGAAGACTGTGTTTAGGTCTTTGGGGGGCTTTTTTGGCATGCGGTCCATCATGCGGCGGGAGCGAGCGTTGGGAATGCAGGCAATGTCCTCCTCTGCTGGAGTGCCAAACAGACTAAGGATGAGTTCCAGCTGGTTCTCTGGGTCTTTCCCCGGCATCAGCGGCTTTCTGAGCAGCAACTCTCCTAAAATGCACCCCACGGACCAGATGTCCATAGCCTTGGTGTAGCGCTTGTAGAGGAGCAGGACCTCGGGAGGCCGGTACCAGCGAGTCGCGACGTAGTCTGTCATGATGGCAGCGTGGACTTTGGCTCTGGGGAGGTCTGCGCGAGCCAGGCCGAAGTCGCAGATCTTCAGGTCGCAGTTGGCGTTCACTAGGAGGTTGCGAGGCTTCAGGTCTCGGTGCAGGACCCCTGCAGTGTGCAAGTACTTCAACCCTCTCAAGATTTGGTACAAAAAGAACTGACAGTGGTCATCCGACAAGGGCTGTTTGGACTTGATGATGGAAGTCAAGTCCGTCTCCATCAGTTCACTCACCACATAGATTTCCTCGAACTGAGTGCGGCCGACTGGCAGCTGAATCGTGATGATCGGCATAACATTCTCGTGCTGAATTAGGCGGAGAATCTTGAGTTCTCTCAAAGTGCGCTTGGCTAAAGTGGGGTGTTCCAGTCCCTTTTCAATCTTCTTGATGGCGACTTGCTGGCCAGTGACAGTATCCAGGGCCTGGACCACTACTCCGTAAGCCCCACTGCCCACAGGCTCCACTATTTCGTATCTGTCGTCAAGGTAAAACGTGGTCCCGAGTACACGACTCGCCTTGCTGTTCACTGCGACAGGGCCGTTCAGCATAGAACGAGAGAGGGGGACTTGGTTCCCAGAAGCGCTGGCCTCCATTTCACTATTTACTCCGTATTTCTCATCTCTCTGTGTCACTCACTGCCCTGTCTAATAGCCGCTGAGTACATTTACCTGTGGAATAGAAATGGGCTGCGGCCGTTCAGCTTCCAAAAGTGCGAGCAAAGGCCTCAGCGTGAATTCGGAAAAGAAGGCCAATACGCTGGAAGCGAAGGTAGTGTTGCTGGGAGATTCTGGAGTGGGAAAGTCTTCTATTGCTATGCGCTATGTCAACAACACTTTCTCTGAAGCTTTTGAAGTCACTATTGGCGGAGGCTATCTGCAGCAGGTGATACGTCTCAAAGACAACATCAGTCTGAAACTGGACATTTGGGACACAGGCGGGCAAGAGCGATTCCGCGCACTTCTCCAACTGTACTACCGTGAGGCAGACGCAGCACTCATCTGCTACGACGTCACCAGCGACAAGTCCATGGACAGCTGCGAGTACTGGGTCAACGAACTCAAAAGCAGGGAAGAACACTGCTTGCTGTGCCTTGTCGGGAATAAAATCGACATGCCGCAAGGGGAACGTCGGGTGGAGAACAAGAAGGCAGAGGCATTTGCAGCGGCGCATGGGATGTTGTGGCTGGAGACTTCTGCTAAGACTGGGCAGAACGTTGACAAGTTGTTTGAACGTCTGGCCAACGATATTGTCAGGAAAAAGCTCATTGTGGTCTAGTCGTTGGCTTGAGGACGAGTGAATTGGGAGTAACTATTTCGCTAGTATAGGAGTGGGTTGCAAGCAGGAATTGGGAAATTTAGCGCATTCAATATGCATTTGCCTATAGGAGCCAACACTTCGTTTCTGCATAAAGTGAGTTAATCGCAGTCAATTTTAGCACGATAAGCCTCATTCTATGCCAGTTTCACCAGAAGTAGATCAGAGACGAAAGAGAGTGTTTTTAGTAGCTGCGAACTTCCATACTTGCCAGTTGGCGATAGAAGCGAAATGCACCTCCGCTCAAGTCCTTCCAAGGCTGCGAGACGTCCCACCACCCAGCAAAAGTCCCCACCCCGCAGGTCTGCTGTGGCCAGCGCCCTGCATGTCCGCCCTGTTTCAGTCCTCACCCAAACTCCGTCCTTTCAAATCCTCAACAACTCCTCTACTGAGGACAGGACTGAAACTAGACCTAGAGGCTCCGAGGAAGAGCCAATGGAAGTGCTGAGTGCCTCACCACTGCTGGGCAAACACAGACAGAAGTATGAGATTGAGAACCACTCCTATTTGGGAATTAAGGGGGCAGCAGTGCTCGGGGGAGTGCTGCAGAGGGACGAAGCGGCTCTCCTAAGAGAAAAGAAGCTGAGACAGCAGCAAGAAGTCAAGGCTGCGCTGCAGCTACAGATCCTGGAAAAGCAAAAGCGAGCTGAAGCAGAGCGCAGCATGCGTCTGCATGAGAACTCGCCAGTACTCCCAGACATCCCTCAATCCGAGGAAACCGAACCCAGTCTCTCCACTGTGGGCATCCAGGAAGTCTACCAAGAAATCCTCAAAGAGCACCAAAGTCTCAAGGCGCAGGTGGAGTCTCAGGAAGCCTGGATCAGGAAGCTGGTCAGTCGCCCACAGCCCAGTCCTCAGCGGAGCATCCTCAAGTCCAAAGCCAAGCGACCTCATATTGCCAGCGCCAACCAGCGCCGTGCGCACTCCTCGGCTGCTGGACTGAACCCCTTTGCGCCCAAAGAAGAAGGACTTTCGCTGCTTTTGGACAATTACTCGATGGAGGATGTGAAGGGCGGGTTCATGAGCTCGATTCCAGTCACGTCCACTCCGACTCCGGCGCATAGTCGCGCCACTGAAAAGAACTTGGACGCAGTAGGGGAGTCACAGTTCATTTACCCCTCAGCGAAAGGAGAGTTCGGACACTGGGAAGAGCTGCAAGTGTCCGCCACAGAAGACCACAGGAAGCGCCAAACCTCAGTTCCCCGGCAGCGGAAGGAACAGAAACCCAGTCTGCGTTTCCCCAAAGACGTCTTTCCCATGCATTTCCGCCACCGTCCTGCCTTCATTTAAGTGTAATCCCTTAGTCAAGTCTGTATCTCCTTTCCCCTTCTCCACCTTATTCTCAAGCGATAGTGTGGAAATGATTAGAGAAAAACCATGAGGGAGTATATAATAATGGGCTGCGGGGCACTTAAAAGGCAGATGAACGCAGGTCTGAACCTAGAGCTGCAGGAGTCCGGAGACCCACGACTAGACGCTATATTCAAAGACCTGGAAGAGCCCTTGAGTCTGCTTCTCGCCTGTCGGAAGCAGCTGAAGAGAGCGCTCAAAGGCTTTCAGAAGGAAGTGGGAGTTTACAAACAGCTCAAAAACCCCACTTTTTTCGACTTCTTGATGGCGATGTTGTTTTGCTTATCAGCCTCTGGAGAAGGGGAACTGGAAGCCGTGGAGTTGACATTTGGCCGGGAAGCGCCGTTCATCTCAGTCAACGAAGACCTGCTGTATGTGGAGCATCGAGGCATTATGCCCGCTTGGAGGACACTCATTGCGCTGGCGGTCTCTTTGCCGGATATACTCGAGCCTCTGCGGAGTCAGATACAAACGGCTATCCGACAAACTGAGAGTAGTCTCCAGCCAGGCAACCCTGTGGAAAGCGACCCTACAACTGTCGGAGAAAGCCAAGCCTCGCCTCTGGCAGTGAAGACGATTTCAGAGAATCTCAACAAACTCGCACTGGCTCCTGGAGTACTGGACGAGGTATTGACGCAGGCCATGGAAATCACTGCCACAGTGGCGAAACTGCCCTCGATTCTCTCGGAAGCCAACCCTGCTATTAAGGCGGTGGGACAGCAGGCCTATATTGATTTGCGCCTGGCTCCTAGGGACATTGTGGCGAAGTACTGGCCCAGCTCCAAGCCGTTGCTTAGGTAACTTAATGCACACATACATTCCTGCAATTGCACACTGAGGCAGGATTTTAGTGCTTTGCTGCATTGCACTTGTGAATTCGTCTTCTAAGGGCTTCTTTCCTAGTGTGTGTGCAAGTTCTCTCTATGCACCATCGACAGAGAGGCGATATGCGCTTCTAAGTTTCTTTAATCCATATCGAAAGTCAAGATTTGGCGTATATTCATATGGGGGTTATATCCCTCTAGTGGGGAAAAGCTGCTACTACTTCATCTAACTTGCATATAATCTACTCATCAGCCCTTGACTCGGTCGCTTGGGCACGACTATTTCAAATGCGAAAGTAAGTAAATCGCCCTCAGCGCCTTCTTCCTTCCCACTGAGCACAGCCGCCACCAGCTGAGACAGCCACAGGCCGCCCACATAGGCAGCCAGCAAGTCTCTATAGAACTCCTCAGATAAGCGCTGTGCTTCTTTACTCGGGTTGTCCTTTCTCAGCTTCTGCACTACGTTGGCTGGCAATTCCCTGTAGCGGTCCTCCAGTATGGCTTCTGAGAACTCGTTTTCGCATAGGATTTCCAGCCACTCCTGGCTGATGTAGACTTCTAGCAGGTCTGCGTACAGCAGGACCATCAAGTTGCTGTTGAGTTGAGTCTCCTCTGCAATGCTTTCCTGCACCACTTCCTCCACTGGCACCAGACGAGCGTAGGTCCGAGTGATTTCCTCAGCAATCACATCGCGGACCCAGATGTAGGCCCATTTCTGAACTTCGGTGTTCACAGCCATTTCGATTATTTCGAGCTGAAAAGCGATGTATTCGCGGTCTAATTCTTCGTTGTAGGACTCTCGGGCGCAGATCGGAATTTCAGTTTCCAGCGCCAGGATTATGAGACGGTCAAGGATGTTGCTGGAATAGAGAGTGAGTGAAGCCGCAATGACATCCTTGCAGCTTTCCCGCAGAACTTCCGGCAAAGTGGTCTCCACTACGTCAGTCACAAAGGCAGTGAGCAGTGCAGTCGCCAGGTCTTCCAGCCTCCACACAGGTGTCTGCACAGTGCTTGAACTCAAACTTGGCGCTTCGTCTTGAAAAGTGTGAGTGTGTTGGGTGGCCACTAGCACAGGCACTACTGACTTGCGAGGACTTTTCCGCCTGCTTTCCTGCACGAGTAGCTCCGCTTTGAAGTCTTCTCGGTCTGCGTGGAGGAGTAAGTCGGCCTGCTTGATGCGAGGCAGTTCGTTGCCGAGTAGAGGAAGTGGGATTCGTTGGTCGTTTTTGCGGAACTTGGGAAATTGCTTGGTGAAGGTGCGCGCTCCAGCAGCAGAGAGCAGGAAAGGGTCACTGTCTTCGGAGATGTAGAACCAAGGGTCGAAGGCTTGCAGGAACTCAGTGTCCTGCTTCATCTTGGCGAAGTAGCTTCTGCCCTGCCACTTATAAGCAGAAATGCTCTGCGTTGCGTCCCGCCAGCGGAGTACCGACTCCACCACTTCCAAAGAAGCAACTCGCAGGTCGGCTAGCAACTCCGCAGCTTCGAGCTGCTTCTCAGAGCCGTCTCCCAAGGGTAGAAAGCCCTGCAACTCAGTGAGCAGTCCCTCCCTTCTGTTGATGGCTTTTTCCACCAGGTGAGATGGGTGGTGTTCTGCCTCGAGCCTTGCAAGTTCCTCCTTCATCAGTTCAGTCAGTGGCTTGGTTTTGAGCAGGACAGATTTCTGGAAGTCCAGTCGTTGTGCGGCTGAGACGTTCCAAGTAGTCCACGCAGCATTGAGTCTCCCATAAAGGTCGGCTTCCTCCTCCGTTTCCCGGGCCTTTGGGTTGGATCTCGTCCTTGCAAGTGCATCTCTGGACTTTGTTCTACTGACTCCTCGGGACAGAGGGGCGAGTTTGGACCCAGGTCTGGTCTTCATCAGTCTTGTTAACTGGAATGCGGTCATTGAAGTGCCTTTGGACCTGCGTATGTGTGGGTCACTGCGGGCATCGTAGAGAGGGATGTGAGAGAGGTAGAAGCGGTTATCCCAGTCGTCTGAAGTCTGTCGCCGGGCTCCGCTGAGTCTGGGGAGAAGGTCATTGCCATTGTACATGATCTACTTATGAGAACCAGAGCAGTAGAATGGACAGTCCTCCTAATGTTGCTGTGCTTGACTGCTAGGGAACAATCATGGCTTCTAGAGCCCTAGTCTGGACTCGTAGTAATTATCCTCCATCCAATGTTCTGGGGTCGCACTTTGAAACACAGCGAAACTCTGAATTTGACGAAGGAAGGAAAGAGCGGGATGCTGCTGCACCTGTCACACGTCTCCCTCAACCCTGCTTCGAAGCCCGGCGCCACCACTGTCTTCATCCACCACGGAGAGAAGAAGTTCGCCTTAGTCACGCTGGAAAAGGACAAACGCGATTTCCAGACTTTGGACCTGTACTTCACTACCAGCGCCAACACCTCCTTCAGCCTTGCAGGGCCTGGAGAGGTCAACTTGCTAGGGTACTTCGAGCCTTCGGATGAAAATAGAGGAGACGAGGAAAGTGAGGAAGAGAGTGAAGAGGAGCCAGTGCAGCTGCCTGAGGGAGCAGATTTGGAGGACAGTGAGGAGGAGAGTGAAAGTGAGGAGGGAGTGCCTGCTTTGAAGCCGAGAGCGACGGCTCAGGAGGAAGACAGTGAGGAGGACGAAGAGTCAGAGGAGTCCAGTGAGGAAGAAGAGGTAAAGGCTCCTGCCAAACCCAAACTGTCTCCAGCCCCTCCAAGGAAAGAAGTCCCTGCCAAGTCACCCAAACCTCTACAAGCCGACCCCGCCCCTCAGAAGAAGCCCAAGTCTGCAGGTCCGGAAAGCAAGCCTAAGCCCACAGGAATGGAAGGCAAGCCTAA
>Ga0247837_1001310_pt1 | contig 52297 bp, 39 predicted proteins | sample LaCtaG_2_FD_187115 | JGI IMG/M metagenome (GOLD analysis project Ga0247837, IMG submission 187115) | Freshwater microbial communities from meromictic Lake La Cruz, Castile-La Mancha, Spain - LaCruzMarch2015_14.5m | ecosystem: Environmental > Aquatic > Freshwater > Lake | place: Spain: Castile-La... | reverse complement strand
CTGGCTCATTGGTCGGAGATATATGAATTGACCAAAGCCGAGTTGATAGCTAAGTCTGAGGTAATAATGACTATCAATCGTTAGAATTACTTCTCCGTTAGTTCCCTGTAACCCGGCCAATCTTTCGGCGCCACATCGCCACTCTCAGCCATCACTGCCAGCAGCGTCCTGCAGGGTCCGTCTGTGCACTCCATCGCTATTTCCGCCTCTAGAAAGTACTGCTTTGCCTCCACCCACTCCCCTTGCAAGTAGTGCTCGAACCCAGTCTTCCACTTCTCTCTGAAGTCACTGGCAGGCATTTTCAGCATTTCTTGGAAATCCAAGTCTTCCTTGTACAAATATGTTACCAACTGCTTATTCTTCAAAAGGACACTTTTCAGCGTTTCCCGCTGTTCTTGCATATCTAGTCTAATCGCTTTCTTGTCCTCCACCCGCCGCCGTTCTTCCGGCGGATCAGGGAGAAGTGTATCAACGCGCAAATCCGGAGTATACATATCGACCGGTGCTCTGCTGCCTTTCACAGTGACCCTGTCAATTCGCCTCAAAATCGCTCGAGTGGCAGATGTGGCCAATTGAAAGATAGTGCCACTGACCAGGATCGGAACACCGTACTGCTTGGTAGCAGCTTCCAGCCTGGAAGCGAGATTCACATGTGGAGACAGGTAAGATGCATCAATTTTGAACTCGCTCCCAATAGCGCCTTCAATTGCCCAGCCTGCATGCAACCCGAAGCCCATAGCTACGCTGTATCCCGGCATTCGCCTGTTCAAACCCACATGTTGTCTGTATTTCAGTATCCTCGGGTTCTTGTGAATTTGCGCTAGAATCTTCATAAAGCTCATAACTGCCATATCAGCTGTCTGTCTACAGCCGTGCTTTTCCGTGAGTAGAGACAAATCCATCGTTTCGGAGTTGATGTTGGTGGACAGTTTCCACACCAACAGGAACGCGTCCCCTATGTTCTTGTTTGGAGCGCCTGAGAAGTGGTACACAGTCGTGTGCACAATACTCGCGATGTCATTCACAAACATCATCACGTCTCCCTGCAGCACCTCCGTTGCATCAGTGAAATTCCTTATATCGCAAAAGCCAAATATGCACTCTATCTTTCGTCCTGGAATCATCGGGTCCACATCCCCTCCACTTTTCCTCATATTGGCAATAATGATTTCCGACCCAGCCTCTCCAAACCCAATTGCCAGCAGCGCTCCAATCTTTTCAATGATCTTTTCAAGCGCTGTAGTTTCCATCAGACTGTCCTTATTGACTCTTTTGCGGGAAACATGCTGCAGCACAAAGGCTTCTCTATTGGCTAGTTGAGCCGCTTCTAGTGGGTTCCTCGAGATCCTTCTCACCTTCTGAACCATATTTTCAATAGGACCAATGACCATCGAGTTCGCATCTTCCGCAAAACACATCGTGCTGACAGCTAGTATGAGGGTTATGAATATAGTGCGGGCGATGTTGGCGGCTGCCTGCAATTGGGACTGCTTGCGCAGGTTAAAAACAGCTGAAAGTTCATAGAGATCTCCTGTGTACTTCACAATGCTCAGCTCTTCCAGGCGCAAGTCTTGATAGTCCACAGAGCCTTTCCATGCTCGTAGGCCGGCTACTTCGAGGTATATGACAGGCTTATCGGTGTCTGAGTGGTCCGTTATGTAGACTTCCCAGGCTTCTTCAAACATAGCCGGGTCGCCTCCAATGAAGCGGTTCAGCCACTTCAGTCCATATTGAGGGGAGGTGTCTTTGTCCAGATACATGCTTGAAGTCAGAATAGGCGCCATCACAATTATGCTCAATACCAGCAGTATCGTTCTTTTCGATATTTGATCAGAGAGCCGTTTGCCCACTTGACTCTCTTCCAACAGCCCCCCTCCTTCCTCGTCTCCATACGGACTGAGCTCGCTGCGGTCCAGACTCGCGATTCCTTCATGCGACAGTCTCAGACTAGTCGCTATATTCGAGATTTGCTCCGAACCGCGGTGTTCCTTGCCTTTGGTGAAGTCGTAAGGGAGTGACTCGCAGAAGACATCTTCCTCTACCTCGACCTCAGACATGTGCTCAGTCACTATAGGGAAAACCTTCCTAGTGCCTCTGTAAGCCACTAGAGACCGCTGGAGTTTCCCCGCGGCTTCTACTTTGGCGGGTTCTCTCGTTTCTCTGGCCAACTTGTAGAGTCGCATCACGCGAATGAGGCGAATGACGCGGATGATTCTGAGAATGCGAGCAGCTCGAGTGCCCACTCTAGAGGCTCTGCCCGCCCGCAGGACTTGCGAGGTCTTGGCGGTTTGCTTCCCTATATCTTGACTTCCGATGATCAAGTCCCACAGCCAGCCGATGTCCGACACCAGGGAAACTGTAGAGAGGACGTCGAGCCAGAAGTAAAAGCCCAGTATGTACCCGTCTTTGACTAGGGAGGAGAGGATCAGTTCCAGCAGGAAGAACACCAGGCAGACTGAACTCATAGCGAAGAAGCCGTCATCAGAAGGACGAGTTGTGGCCGCTAGACGCAAGTCATCACCGAATAGAGCGTATACAGTCAATAGGATCATCCAGGTGTTGAAAATCCAATGACTCATAACTCTATTGACGAAAAATCTCCAGGAAGGTCTTTCCGGCTCCACCACTCGCAGAGTCGTACGCCGCAAAGGACTCTGCAGGAACTCCCCCGGAGAGTGGTTGGCGGAGTTATCAAGATCGCTCTCTTCGTCCATAATGGCAGAAGGGCAAGAAATCGACGTTTCGCATAGGAAGCTCGAGGAGTTGGACTGCACCCAGTACCCGGAACTGAGAGTGCTGAATGCTGCCTACAACAAACTGACTTCAACAGACGGACTTCTGCAGTGCTACCAGCTGACTCGTCTCTCTTTAGCCCACAACTACCTTGCCAAACTCGAAGGCTGGTACTGCTTCGAACACCTCATCTACCTAGACCTCAGCTACAACCAACTTGTCACTGTCTCCGGCTTGCGGAACTGCTTCAAACTCAAGCACCTGCAGCTGCAGCACAACTTGCTCAAGACTCTGGAAGGCCTGGAAGCCATGCACGCGCTTGAAACGCTCAACTTAGCCCACAACTGGCTCGCAGAAGTCGCCTCTTCCATCCGTCTCCTGACACTTAACAAGAACTTGCACACATTGTGGCTGGAAGGGAACCCTTTGGAAGGCTACAAGCAAGCCTGTTGGAGTCAGTTGGACTCGTTGACGATTTTGGACGATGAATTCACTCCGCCGTCGAACTTCAGGGCGCGCCAGCCAGGCCGCAACTCCTACTCTGTCAACATGAGCAAGGCCAAGCGCGGGCTGGACCTGTACCGCAAGCATGAACAGTCCCTTTCTCAGCAGGAGCAAATCTTCATAAACCGCCTCAAACAGCCCAAGTCCCGGCCTCAGTCGCAACTCTCTTCCCACAATACCAGCAAAGTGGGACTGTCACTGCTCTCTATCAAGTCCCCGCCTGTGATTAGTCCCTCCGCCCACCTTTCAGACAGAGAATTGGACCTGGAAAAGTTCATGGAGACCCCGCTGGACGTGCTAATGAAGAAAGACCTCTACCAGCACCCTATGTTCGTAGTGCCGAATTTGAGTTCTGTGCAGAGTGGAGGCAGAGAAGGGGAGAAGGAAAGTCCCAAATCTGTGCATTTCAGTCCTCGAATAGAGCAATTCACTGTGGATTCGTATGACCCGTTTGAGTCGGATAGAAGGAGTCAAACTTCGTCGGGGATGCAGGCTTCGGATTCACATAGGTCACTGGTGGAAGAAGCTGTGAAGTCTGCCTCTCTCTCTGAAACAGACATTACTGAGTACATAAGTCTGCTCCAAGAAAAGAAACGTCTGCTGGAAAGTCTGAAGACGAAGGGCAGCTAGTGCTAGGTTTGTAAGTGGCCGCCATTGATTATGCTGCACCCCGGCCTCCGCCGTCTCTTCGCTGCAGCCGCCAAGCGAAGAGTGCTCTACACCTGGGGCTCTCAGAAGAGTGGACTGGGCTACCCTGAAGGCGAGGCTAAGAACGGAGGCCTCAGTCCCCACCCCCTCCCTTTCAATGGGAATATCACCTCTGTGGCTCTAGCTGGAGCCACCAACTTCTTCCTGGATTCTCAGGGCAAAACCTGGGTATTTGGGGACAACCCGAGACAGCAGGAAAGAGGCAAAGTGGTGCAGATGGAAAATGCACCGAAGGCTGTGAAGATGACAGCGGGCATGAACCACGTGCTCATACTGGGAGGTAGGCACTAGGCAGAGGACAAGAAGGCCTTTATGAGTTGCTCAGTACTGCCTGATCCATACCAAGAGCCGTATCCAATGTCCCATTTCGTGGGGAAAATCAGACTCCGCAGACGAACTGAGCAAGAAAGCGTGACAGACCAGCTCTTCACCGCGCCCTTCATCCCAGTCCCCAACAAAACCGGCAGTGCCAAGGTCCTAGACATCGCCAGCGGACGTGAATTCTGCCTAATTCTGAGAGGTAACTCCCACCCAGAGGACGGAGTTCCTTTCAGATGGGGTCATGGAGGCAATGGAGAACTGCTGGGAACGAAGGTCGAAGGCTACTTCTACCCTATCAGTGCAGCTGAGAGCTTGGTGGAGACAGCTGAAAGTGGGGAAGGCAAGTTGACCAGTCTGTTTGCAGGGTGGTATAATGCCTGTTCACTGCTTGGTAAGCAGCACATAGATAATGGAGATGCGCTTTGCTGGGGACACAATAACCAGGGACAGTTGGGAGTGGGGGTGGATGAAACTGCAAACATGTTCGACTCCCACGTAATTGCGAAGCAATTCCTCATAGAAGACGAACACGTGCAGAAAATAGCAATGGGCAACAACGTGTCCGTCGCTCTCACAGCGAAGGGAAACGTGTACCTGGCAGGCAACTCAGTGTGGTGGATTCCTATGCAGTTGGAACTCCCTGCAGGCGACCCTGCAGTGGACGTGTTCGCTGGACAGAACTTTGGCGGGTGCATTGGACAGTCTGGGAAGGTATACGTCTACGGACGCATGCTAGGGAAGAACGAAGAAACCAGTCCTCGCGGACTGAAAGTGTCCATCGTGAAAGATGAAGTCTTCGACCATGGCAAGGTCCTCTCCATCGTCACTTCTCCGCAAGTCAGTGCTGCCATCGTCGAGCTCTAAGCTATGCTCAGATAGGAATAATGGCGCTCCGCAAGGCTGGGGAGGAAAGTCCCGCTGCTCCGCACGATGTGTCGCACGTAGTGGCGCAGTTTTCGCACCTGCGATCCCGGAAAGACGTCGTTGACCCAAACAAAATCCACTGGGCGGTACTCAACCTCGGCAAGCGAATTGCCTGCTTGCAAGTGCGGGGCGGCAACCAGCGCTGCAAGGAAATGCTGCTTGCCTGCAAGAGCTACCTACAGGAGTACTCCGCTTCCCCTTCGCAGGCCATTAACCTTGACCTGAGCGAAAACATCGTCCTCTTCGGGAAGTACTTGGAGACTTGCAGACCTTTGAGCATTGGGATGGAAAACGCACTTCAGCATGTTAATGCATTGATAAGGAAGTTGAGGTCGGATGTGACAGCGAAGGCAGCTTGCGACTGGCTCACTAGAGGAATCGACCTTTTCATCAGGGAAAGAATCGATGTAGCACTGAGTAATATCGCAGAAAGAGCCAATGCGATAGTCAAATCCGGGGAAGTCATCCTCACCTACGGTCGGTCCTCCGCAGTGGAAGCCGCCTTACTGTTGTCCAAAAGCCAACAAAAAGACATTCAAGTGATCATCGTGGACTCGCGGCCCTATCAAGAAGGCAAGCAGCTTCTGAGTTCCTTGCTGGCTGCGGGCATTCCCTGTTCCTATGTCTTGCTCTCCAACGCTTCCTATATCATCCGCGACGCTTCTCGAGTGTTTATCGGCTGTTCAGGACTGCTAGCCAACGGCTCACTTATGAACAGAGCAGGGTCTGCTTTAGTCTGCAGCATGGCAAACATCCACAAAAAGCCGGTACTAGTGCTCGCAGAGACCTATAAATTCAGTGAACGAGTCCAGTTGGACTCCATCGTATACAATGACTTAGAGCCCGACCAAAGCTACATCGTAAACACGGATATGTGTCCTGGGGAAACGAGACTGGCGCCTGTGTTCGGAGACTTGCTGGCATCGAGGACAGAGTTTTTGAGTGTGCGGTACGACATTACGCCTGCCAAGTTTATCGATATGCTGATAACGGAAGTCGGGTGCATCCCGTCGACATCCGTACCCGTCATATTGAGGGAGTTCCAGGAAGGCAAGGATGATGTAGACGCGGAGCTCAACCTAGAGTTGGCTAGCACTAGTTAGACGTACTCATAGACTTTATCAACTCCACTATTCCCTAGTCGTGATCTGTACCATGAAGGATCATGGATCTTTCTCTGAACAATTCCCCCACTTGCGACGACCGTGGAGTTTGTGAATTTTCCCTGATGGAAATAGTATTCGCCCGGTGCATAGCCATCAGTGAAGAAAGCAGCGGAGGCAGCACTGGGTTGCGGAAGGTAGGGGAAGGAACTTGGGTGGACGGCAGCAGAGGGATCGGAGTGGACTTCGTAGGCTTGTTGAAGCAAGGCCCCATTGATATTATTGGAATATGCAAGCTGCTTTATGATGAAAAATGCTCAAAGCTGTAAGTTCGCTCGCTGTCAGGCAACTATGATTAGAATATGGCAATGCTGAAATTTCTCTCCAGTTCCTTCACACGAACTGTTGACTTTATGACCAAGGAGAGGTATCGAGGCTTCGCCATGCGGTGCTTAGTAGTGGGCGGAGGACCCAGTGGTCTGGTAATAGCCAGGCATTTGAAGGAAGTGATGGATGTCACTATCGCTGAATGTAAGAACGAAATTGGCGGATTGTGGAATTACACCGAAGAAATCGACCAAACGACCCCTGCCTCAGACCTGTTTAAAGGCCTGTACGGACACCAGCACGGCTCTATATACTCAGGAATGCTACTGAACATCCCCCTCGAAATCACTCACACTGAAGACTTGGGGGTCGACTCCTGCGTCACCTCCTTCCCTGAACAGTCCATTCTGCAGCAGTACTTGCTCAAGTACACCCACCACTTCGGCCTGCGTCCCCTCGTCCAGCTCCAAACCGCTGTCACTCGCATTCACACTCTCCCGGATAAAACCTTCGAATGCACTCTCAAACAAGCTAATGGCCACATTGCAACTCAGCACTTCCACAGAGTCGTCATTGCCAATGGCCACTATTCCGTCCCTTACATTCCCGAGTTCCCAGGCTTGAAGGACTTCCCGGGCCCTGTGTGGCATAGCCACAACTTCAGGAGAGTGCCGGAGCATAAGTACAAGGGGCAACGGCTGCTGATGATAGGGGGAGGGTCGAGTTCGTGGGACATGGTCAAGTACTGCGTGTCGGAGTGTCCGGAAATGAAGCAAATGTGCATATCCACTAAAGGCCAAAAGAGGGCTTCTTTCTTTGCTTCAGTCACTGACCCGCTTTTCTTAAGCCTTTTGGACAGCGGAAAGCTCAAAATCGTCCCCGAAGTCGAGAAATTCCAAGGAAAAACCGCCAAATACACCGACGGATCAGAAGAAGAAGTTAACGAAATTATGCTGTGCACTGGGTATCGCTTCAGTTTCCCCTTCATGCCAGAGTTGCAGCTCACCTCAGACGCAGACTACGTGAAGAATTTCTACAGAGGCGTGTTTTGGCTGGACAACCCCAACTTGGCGATGGCAGGGGCGCACCGGGGAGTGCTGTTTCTGAAGTTGGAACTGGTGGGGAAGTGGCTGGCTCGGGATCTGTTGAGAAAACCGGATATAGACAAGTGGCGGAACGCCTACTCCGCCGAGGAGCGCGCAGCCCTATCCAAAGGCCTTCCTCTCTCCTCCATCTTCGCCCAAGTGGACAGTCCAGCCCTCACTCTCGCCTACTTCCAATCCGAAGGAATCGCCTACGACCAAGCCTACGCCCAGTACTCTCATCAGCTCTTCAATAAGACCTGGGCGCTACGACAGTCCCACTTCTTCACGTATAAGACCATGAAGATTAGCTAGACCTAAAATTGGTAAGCCATACGTAGTATATGCTGGAAAAGATGTATTAGGGCATTGGTAGAAGTAAGGGATGAAGGCATTGTTATGGATTGAGTTCATATATAGTTCTGACGTTAATTTCCCATCTCTTTGGCAGGACCACTGATATTAACCATACCCAAAGTCCACTTCCATAAGCCTCCTAGTAAGACACTCCCAATAAATGGAAGGCGACCAAAGCCAAACCCGCAGCAAGCGTCCGAGCAACAACGCAATCAAGCAGCAGCGCATGAAGGCCTTCCAGCCTATCCACACTTTCAAATCCTCACTCATCACCTTCGCCTGTCTCTTCACATTGTTCGTCATCTTCGGCCTCGTCACTCTCATCAGTGCTTTGCAAGTCATAGAAACCTCTGTGCGATACGACAACAAGCCAGGCTGCGACGGGAACTGGACCGACCCAGGCGAGTGCAATGTGGCAATCAGCATCGACGATGAGATGGAAAGTCCCGTGTTTCTGTACTACGAAATGCACAACTACTTCCAAAACCACCGCATGTATATGAAATCTCGAGACGACAAGCAGTTATCTGCCCGAGCAGACGGCACTGCTCAGTTCTGTGCCCCAATTGAGACTATGGGCGACGTTGGTCCCAGGTGTGGGAATAAATCTACAGGCTTTTTCTACTGCACACTGAGTGGAGAGCGTTTGAGTCGCTCGGATTCTGCGAATCCGTGCGGACTGATGGCGAAGTCCTTGTTTAATGGTGAAAAGTAGGCAGACACGTACGCACTGAGGGACCTAAAGGGTACAGCAGTCGAGATTTCGGAGCAGGAAATCGCCTGGAGTTCGGATTTGGACTATCTCTACGACTACCCTTCCAACCACACCTCCGACCAATGGACAGATGTCCTTGACGGTAATGTCTATGCTTAGAGCACTTCGCTGTCTGGATGCGCAGCGCCGCCTTCCCGATATTTCGCAAGCTATGGGGTGTGATTCACACGAATTTGAAGGGAAATTACACCTTCCAGATTGCCTCTAACTACGACGTCAGCAAGTGGGACGGGGAAAAGCACTTAATCCTCTCCACAGCCAACGCCTTTGGCGGGCGCAATCCCTTCCTCGGCATTGTCTACCTCAGTGCCGCGGGGGTGGCGGCCTGCATGATGGTTATCTTCGTGCTCAGGTACAAGTTCGGAGCAAGGACGGAAGTCGACCTCAACAACCTGAAATGGGACTAGCGTAAGCGTTTCTGTGAGCTGTAATAGCCATAGATGGCGGAGTCCAAGCCAAATTACAAGCTTATCTTGGCCTCGTCACTAGCTGCAGGCTTCATAGCCTACGCCTTGCTGAAGCATCTGAAGAAAGCAGAGAAGAAGCCTGCTCCGCCTGTAGAAGAAGCTGTTCTCACCCAGCCTCATAACCCCTTTCGATCTCTCATCAAGGCGATTTCCACCACTAAGGAGTTCGCCTTCATTTCCTCGACTAGTGGCAAACCGGCGCATTTGACTGTTCCGGACACTCTGCAGGCTGTGGAATGCTTCCCCAATCCCATGATCGGGAATGGCACTGAACGCAGTCTCACTGGCTCTGCTTTCATGCCGAGTTCAGTCTTCAATATCGTAGGCGGGTATGTGCTGGGCAAGCAAGTCTACAAAGAGGGCGAAGACCACCCCAACGACGCCATCAAGTTCATCATGGGTGACCCCCGTCGCGAAATCGTCTTTCTGCCCAAAAACGTAAAAGTGGGCATCGCCACTTGCGGCGGACTGTGCCCCGGCCTCAACGTAGTCATCAGAGAACTGGTGATGACCTTGCACTACAACTACGGAGTCCCTGAGATCTACGGAGTCAAGTGTGGCTACCGAGGCTTCTACACGTCTGGCAACATCATCCGTCTAACCCCGGAGATGGTGGCGGAGTACCATACTTTGGGAGGGACTATGCTGAAGTCTTCTCGTGGAGGGTTTGACGCTGATAGGATTTGCGATGCTGTGCAGAGCTTCGGCTTTAACATGCTCTTTATCCTGGGCGGAGACGGCACTCACCGGGGTGTAATGGCTCTTTCCCAGAACTTCAAAAAGAGAAGAGTGGAAATAGCGATAGTGGGCGTGCCCAAGACTATTGATAACGACATTCCGCTGATTGACAAGTCTTTCGGCTTTGAAACTGCAGTGGAAGAGGCTCAGCGCGCCATCCAGTCGGCCAATGTGGAGGCGAACAGTGCTGATTTCGGGGTTGGACTGGTCAAATTAATGGGCAGAAACAGCGGCTTCATAGCTATGAACGCCACCATTGCTAGTAGAGACGTGAACTTATGCCTAATTCCGGAAGTCCCGTATGAGATGAAGAAAGTGGTGGAATACGTGCATACGCGTCTACTGCATAAGAACCACTGTGTGGTAGTCGTAGCTGAGGGCGCGGCCACTGCCTGTGTAGACCAAAAGCTGGTCAAAGAGGGTACTGATGCCTCGGGAAATCCAAACATGTATGACATCGGCAACCATTTGAAGTCGGAAATCATTGGGTATTGCAAGACCCAGGGTATGGAATGCACTCTCAAGTACATCGACCCCACCTATATGATTCGAACCGTGCCCGCGAATAGTTTCGACGTGGCTCTCTGTGTGCAGCTGGCGCAGGCTGCAGTGCACGGCGCATTCGCTGGCTACACTGCCTTTACAGTAGGCACGATTAGCGGCAATCCTGTCCTCATCCCTGTACAAACCATCACTCAGGTGAAAGAAGGCAGGAACGCGGCTTTGGGCCAGCGCAGAGTGGACCCTGAGCACGAACTTATGTGGTGGAGACTGATGGCGTCTACAGGCCAGCCTAACTTCACTTCCGCCTAACACTAGTTTACAGGCTTATGCGTAGCTCTCTGGACTGCTTCATACGTCGCACTCGCACTAGTGACTGCAAGTCTTCGCTGGAGCCCGGAGCCAAAGCAGTCTTTTGTGATTGCGAACGGTAGGTGCGTTTCTTCGGTTTTGCATCTTGCATGCTTGCAACAGCTTTCCCAAAGCGGAGAAGAGCGAGACTCGAAGCCTGCCTCATCTCCCCTGTAAGGCAGTTGTGCAGGTAGCAGTGGCCCGAGGGACTGAGGAACTCCAGCCAAGAGTTCTCCACCACTGAGAGAACTTGCTGCGATTTCGACATTTTCGTCAATTCCGCCCGTCTTTGGGGACGGTGGTATTCGAGCATTAGCTGGAAAAAAGAGTCTCCAGGGTGTTTGCCCAGGGGGAGAAAGATAAGGGTGGAAGTGGGCAGCACAGGGAAGCCTGTGGGCAGTGGGGTTATTAACTGAACATAGGGAATCCAGAATAAGTCGCTTTCAGCGGATTCGAAGCTGTGCATAGAGGCATTTAGGCCGATTCGCTTAGCCATTTGCACCACATGAGAGGGCAAAAGCCCCGAGGACGGCTGCATCTTTCCCACATCCGGCCTGGCGAAGGGGCTCCCAACATGCAGTAAATAGTGCTGCAAGCAGTCCTCCTCACTGCAGGAGTCCCCAGCAGCGGGAGGGTCTAAGTAGGTCGAGGCAGAGGTGCGCAGAGACGCCACAGAGGACTGGGGTTGGTCGAAGCTGCGCTTTCTCTCAGTCCAATTGCCGCTTATGCTCCGCTTAGAGCCTCGCAAAGTAGCCTCTAAGCGTCTCTCCGTCCTTCCCCCTTTCCAGGCTAGTCGCGGTAGAAACCCAGACTTTTCACTTCTGTCAGTAAGCAAAGGCGTCGAAAAGCGACTTTTCGCCTGGAATCGGGATATGATGGGAGTGGACTGGGGACTGGGTTCCTCCATAATTGTCAAAAGCGCCCTACGTCCAGTAGAGTCTACCAAGGTTTGCGGGGTAGTGGGGGCGGTTACAGACTTCGAAGAGTCTGGCTTGATGCCAGCTATATTCTTGTTTAGGTTTATTTTCCTGGGAGGGGGTCTAGAGACAACAGTGGGGGCTCTAGGCAGGAGAGAAGGAGTGGTGGGTGCTGGGGAAAGAGGGGCTGATGTGGAGGTTTTCCTGGGAATGGAGGGAGAAGGACGCAGGAGAAGGGCAGTAGTTAGAGGGATTTGGGTTTCTAAGGACTGGGGAAGAGGTACAGGGCAAGTCAGGGAGTCCTCAGATTCCTCAGAATCCGACTCCATCGCCATTCTATTGGCTCGTTTGCACTTCAGCCCTTCCAAAATCGAGTTCCCACTCTGCTTTTTCACAGACTCAGCAGACTCCGTGCCCTTAGTCGTCCTTTTCGCCAATAGCGCTTTGAGCGTTTCGTGAATTGCAGAAGTTTCGCTTTCTTTCTGCTTGCTGAAAGAGGCTCTGCGGGAGTCCCTACTGCTGCTGGAACTCTCCTTCCTCAGCCTGGGGTCTGCAGTATGCGCCAGGTCTGGGCTATCCGAGGGCTTGAGGGGTAGTTTCAGAGGGGGAACAGACACAGAGGCAGGAGCACTAGGCGGAGAAAGTGGCTTTTGAGTAGAGATTTCTAGGGGAGGACTGCTAGGGACAGCTGTTTGAGAGCCAGTAGAGACTGATACTGGAGGGTCGGAATTGACCTCTGCTGATTGTCTAGCAGATTCCCTAGTGGTCGAGTGTGGCTTAAGTGTGGCAATAGGGAAAGTGGGGGAACCGTCTTTCGGGAGTGGAGAGGGACCAGGACTCAGTGGAGATTCGAAGTGGGGAGAATAAGGAGCAGGGAAGGGAGGAGAAGTCTCTACTGAGAAAGGAGGTGGAGAGGCTACTCTCCGAGGAACATAGGCGGGCAGGGCTGGATTAGCAGTAGGAGTGGAGTTCACAGTAGGACTGGGAACAGGGAAGCTGGCAATTAATGGCTGAATTGGCACTTCCGTAGGACCCAAGTTCGGAGCACTTTGTAAGCTTATTGGGGGAAGTTGGAACTCGGCCTCTGCTTTCTCGCTTTTACGACTAGTAGACACTGCCAGTTGTTCACTTGTGTTTGGTTCGACTGGGCTTGGCTCGGGCTTACTGGCTTTTTGTTCCGTTGTAGATATAATTGGTTCCAAACTTGCTGCATTTGTATCGTTTCCACCAGTCCTCACCACACTCTCAGGCATCCATCTCTCCTTTCTCTCAGTCACAATGCTGCTTTGCGCCTCTTCTCTCGACTGCCGCTTCACCAACGAGGTTTGCCTTCTCTTCGAATTCCTTCGCACCCTCCCTTCCTCCCCCCCTTCTTTCTGCCTCCCACTGCCCTCCTGCAAGCCCACAGGTTCCCTAACCAGCCTAGTCGCTTCCCTTACAGCTGGCATTTCCCCCGGCACAGCCAAAGTCTCCGCTACTCTCACACTAGGTCTCTGCCCAGTTCTGGAAGCAGCCCTCGGTCTGGTCTCGGTAGCTACAGGTTTGACAGAGAGCAGGCTGGCTAGGGAGGACTTAGCGCGGAGTTGCTCGGGACTAGTGGCGGTGAAGGGAGTGATGTGGATGTTTTCGGGACTTGCAGAGGCGATTTTGGAGTTTTTCCGGCTTGAAGTCAGATTTTGCGCTTTCGGTCGCATAAAAAGTCCCTTCAAAGCTCGATTTTTGATCAATTCCGTCAAAGTATCCATATGGTGCACGTCCTTTTTTATATCTTCCAGCATGTCGTTGACGTCTTCTCGCTCCATAGCGCTCATGTTGCTTTCCACCTCCCAGCCTTCCTGCAATTGCAGCAAGTCACTGTCCTGCAGCCTTTCCCCAGGGAAGCGAAACGGACATGCGAAAAATATCCGCTGAATTTGCGCCTTTTCCCGAGTTTTCAGGTCGAATTGGAGTAAAATCGGGGTGAAGTTTTGAACTTCTTTGAGTTCGTCTTCCATTACATTGTGTAAATACCCAGCCATTGCCTTGACTGCGGCCTGCCTGACATCCGCTACAAATTGAGGCGACTTCTCGTCAAATGCAGGGTGAATTTCCCCTGTCTGTTTGGTCAACTGGCCGAACCGATGGAAAAAGAGGATTCGTGCGTCGTCAATGGCAGTCTTGAGGACCTTTTTGTAGGGATACGACTTCATAGCTCGCTGGGTCTCAGGGTGGTACCAGTACTTCTGTCCCTCCGTACTGTACCTGAACTCCCACCCCGCTAACTCGATCCTTTGCTTCATCACTGCGAAGTGGCTGTAGACTACTCCCAGTAGGTGCATTTCTTGGTCTAACTGGACTCCGCAGGACTCTGCAATTTCCAAGGCCATCACGTCGTCGAGCGTTTCTGCGGCCTTCAAGCGCTTTTGGAAGAACTTGGCCTGGCCGAGGGCGTTGAGTACAGGCTCGGGACTGACTCGGATGATGCAGTCCTTGCTGCCGGTCACAAGTCTGCGCAGGTCTACTTCGTACTCGTGAAAGCTGGTATCGAGGAAAGTCATAGTGGCAGGTTGCTCCTCTAAAGACCCGAATTTGAGCCGCTGGATGAACTTGTAGAAGAAATTTTGGCTGGGGTGATGTTTGATGGACACGCTGTAATGCGCATTGATAAACAGCTCGTTCCGGAATGCATCTACGGACCGTTTCCACAAAGGCGGCAATGGAAGCACACAGAACAGCCTCGCAATCCACAGCAGTCGGTAGTCCTGCTCTATCCCCAGTGCAGCTGCAGTGGCTAGAATCTCCTTCGGGTCCACACACTTGTACTCCAAAGAGTCCTCGATGCTGGGAGGCACCCCTTGTCCAGTTACCAAAGTTTCGTAGAAAAGCTCCACTTCAGCCATAGCTGTGGCCAGTCGGTCGCTGTCCGAGACCTCTTGCTTCCGCTGTACCTTGCGAAGCAGTTCTGCGAAGAAGGCTTCTTGTTCAGAGTGAGTCCTCACAGGCATACTGTCAGCGGCACGCGGTTGGGGAGTGTTTGCTGAGACTGTAGCAGTGGTGTCGTAGGCGGACTGGATGAGGCGACTGAAGGCAGCTCGGAAGAGGTACAGCAGGGGGTGTCTTTCTGTAGTGGTGCCAGTGGTCGGGTTATGGTACTGAAGTGCGCCCTTTGGGTCCTTTTCCCGGTGCCAGCCCTGCGGCAGAATCGTGACTAACGCCTGCTTGAGAAACCATATAAACTCCTTATCCTGGGTCAAGTCCATACCCAGTTCCGCTGCCAAAGTCCGCACTTCCCTCATTGGGTAGCTGAAGGTGCGCTGGAAACTGCCTTCGCCCACTTTGAAGGTGAAAAGGTCCACACTCTTCTTCATTATCTTGAAGTGGATATGTACTGTTGGAACTACAGGGAAAGAAACTGAGGAAATGGATATAGAGTCTGTAGGAACAGTCCTTCCAACTGCATGTCAATATAGCTGCATGCAGGTTAGTACCACTTTCATAGAAACAATTCCTCTGCAGACCGAAAAACAGTGCAGTCTGTATCTGATGGGTAGGCTGGAAACAGCCACTTTACACTAGATATGAGACTGGAACAGCTTGGAAGCGCGCTCGCGAGTAGTTGAGGAGTTCAGGTCGGAGAGGCGGGAGTCCATCTCTTGCATTACTTCGAATAGCAGCTTGCGCTCCTCAGCCAAAGCCCTGTTGAGTTCCTCCTTCGCCCTAGCCAAGTAACTGATGTCCTGGTCCTTTTGCGCCGAGAGATGTCTCCACTTCGTCACTTCTGCCTGCAAGGCCTTGATCTGCTCCTGGTCCACTTTGGCCTTTCTCAGCTGTTCCTCCCTGTCTTTCACTCCTTTCTGAGTGGGAATTACCTGCAATTCTGCGCTTTCGGCTTCTAGTTGCATAATTCGATGCTCCAGTGTCATTATTTGACTACGGGAGCGATTGAGCTCGCTTTCTCCAGTCATTTTCCCGTCCAACAGCTTCAAAGTAGTGGTGGTTTCGTCCAGTTTCTGCATGACCTGCGTCCTTTCCGCGTCCACAGCCTGGTACTTGACCTGCTTTTCACTCAGTTCCCGTACCAACTTGACCTCTTGTTCCCTGCTTTCCAGGTATCTGCGGGTCAGTTCCTCCTTTTCCCTGCGCAGACTGCGCACTTCGCCTGTCAAGTCCTCCTTTTCCCGCTTCAGCGCCTTGAGGTTCTCGTCGACCTGCTTGAAGTGCATTTCCGTGAATTGCAGTTTGGCGAGGATGTCTGCTTTTTCGGAGTTGGAGCGACGGCCTGCAGCGTTCAATTCCCCCTCCAAAAGCTGCACTTTGGCAGTGAAAGCGGCGGTTTCCTGTGCGTGCAGATTCACACTGGCGGTCTGTTCCGCCTTCAGTCTGGCCATTTCAGTGGAACTGGTGGTTCGCAGACTATGCAGTTCCTCCTCCAGCCTGCCTTTGACGAACTTGACCTGCGCGAGTTCACTAGTGAGTGTGAGGACTTCCCGATGTCTGCGGTCTCTGGTGTCCCCACTGAGTTCATTGAAGCCCAGGGCTTCCAGCGTGTTCTTACGGCCGTGGCGACTTTCCTCCACAATGGGACTTCTCGCATAGAAGCTATCGTCACTGCTAGTGTCCCCTACTAGCAGCTTGTCCAGCTGGTCAGTTGCGGCTTTGCACTTGATGTCGCTGAGTTGCAGCTTTTCCTCCAGGTCTTTGTTGGTCAGGCGCAGTTCTTTTACCTGTTTGTCTCGCTCGCGCAGGTCTTCGTCGAGCTTGGCGGACTTGGCTTTGGCCTTCGAGAGTTCCTCGCGGCTGGCGGTGACTTGCTGGGCCGCCACTACTGAGGAGTCCAGCTGCTCCTTCATACTTTTCAGCTGTTTTTTCAGACTTTCATTCTCATCAACTACAGTTCTCAGCTTGATTTTTACGTCCGAGAACTCCTCGACTTTCTGCTTGTACTTCTGCAGAGTGCTTTCCAGTCCCGCCAAGCGGCCAATATGCTCATTCGCCACGTCCAATTCATCCTTCAACGCGTTCAGCCTGGACTCCCCAATCCTCCTTTCCTCCTCCAACTGTGCTGTCAGATTTGCGATTTGCCGGTCTTTCTGCACTATGCTGGCTTCTAAGCTGGCCACTAGCGTATCTCGAGCGGGCTGCACTGTTTCCATCTTCACCCGCCGAATTAACTCGTTTTCCAGGTCCAAATTCCGCATTTTCAGCTCTTCAATCTGCTTTTCATATGCTTCCCGACTGTGCATCAGCAGCTCCAACTGCATTTGCGACTTGTCCACTTTCGCATTCAAATTCCTCCGCTCTTTCCTCAACTTCGCAACTTCCGAAACTGCGTTTTTGGGCGATTCATCCCTTTCCATCGCTTCTCTGATGAAAATCATCATATGAGTCTGCACGACTTCATTCATTTTCATGATCCTCGTGATGAAGATATCCTTCTTGTCGCAGTTGGTGAGGACGAGGACGGTCAGTTGTAGCAGTTTGATGAGGGTTGGCCGGTCTGCGTTGATGGCCACGGACACCAGGTCTAGTTCTTCTGACACTAACGGGTGCTGCAGTTTTAAACGCACTTCGAGGTAGTTGGTGAGGGAGAAGTGCAGTTTCTTGAGGTTTTCCAGGCGGAGAGGCCAGTCCTCGACAGGGTGGGGATGCAATGAGGTTAGCGGAAAGTCTTCAGGGGACCTACGTGTTCCTTACAGCTGCGCAAGCAGCTCCATGAGCAGAGTGCCGTCATTGACATCCTCCAGTCGCCTGCACTCCCAAGCCAGCCGATTTGCATTCACCCAAGCCACTAGGCTTTGATCCAAGTCTGACATTGCTAAGACCTATTGAGAATTTAGTTGCTGCCAAAGGGCGTTCGCAGCATCCATTTGCTCCTGGGAGTACTGTTCCATTGTGGTGCTGTAGGGAGGGACAAAGTCAGCGACGTATTTCGTTACCTCGTCCTTGGCAGCGCGAAGCTGATTAAGTGAGGTGTCGTAAAAGCTGTCCAGTTGGGTAAACGCGCTTCGGAGATTGGCTCTAAAAGAGTCGATAGCGGCGGTGTTGACTGGACTGCTGGCTTGGCCCAGACTTTGTTGCGCCCTGCTGATTGCCTCCTCCGCCGCACGAATGGCCTCATCTAATTCCTCTTCCGTTACCTTGCTTCTCCCCTTCACATCACTGCCCAACTGTCTACTCACTCCCTCCAATGCTTCTCTCAGCTGCTGGTCCACTTGCCCCAGTTGCAAATCCACCCCCTTCTCCACCTGCGCTAATTCCAACTCAATGCGTCTTTCGAAGTTGCCTATAGCCTTCTCTAGCACTTGCACTTCCATTTCCAGGTCTGCTGCCATATTGTAGACTAGGCTACTTTACAGTGCTCGCCACAGTGGCTGGAGTACCAGTCGATTGCGTAGCTTTCCAGCTGAGCGAAGGCGACTGTGATCTGCTTGGTCTCTTGTATGCAGTCCGCTAAAGTGTGAGCTGTGCTTTGCCCCCACTCATTTTTACTCCGAAGCAGATGATTCAGGCTGAAAGTCGCTCCGTCCTTGAGTGCAGAAAGGACCCTCGCTAGGAGAGTAACGCTGCACTTCAGTTGGTAAAGGTCTCCACACAGTTCTGAAAGATGGGATTGATTGTGCCGCTGGGCAGCCATTAAAGTGCTTATTTCCTGCTTCATTTGGCTGTTTTCTCGGGTTAAAGTCATTTGAGCTTCTTCGATTTCGGTCAGTTGGCCTTGCAAAAGTGACCGATCAGCAGTGCTAATCTGCCTATATGTTACCCATAAAGCGCCTTTTTTAGTCCCTGTAACAGTCTCTTTATAGCGACTCAATTCATCCCTCATTTCCGCATTGCGCAGTGTCAATTCCCTCAAACTGGCTTTGGCCCCTTCCAGTTCTCTTAGAATTTGGGCGCTTTTCTCTTCCTGCGGGCTCTGCTGTGTGTACTTTTGCGCTTCCTCCTGTGCTGCCATTTGGTCCTTCAGTAAGGCCAACTCCGCCTTGAGAGCTGCGATTTCGCAGTTTTTCTGCTGCAGGACTCGGTCCAAACTGGCATTTGTCCTATTCCCCAGTGTCATTTGCCTTTCATAGTCCTTCACAACTCCCCTCAACAGTTCATTTTGCTCCCCACAGACCTTCAGTTCTCCCTCCAACTTCCTCACTTCCCCCTCCTTTTCCCTAGCAACGCTCACACACTGTACCACTCTCCTTTCCTGTTCTTCCAGTTTCCTGCGAATAGCCTCTATTTCCCCTCTGCTGTCCTGCTTGAGTCCAGATGTGTTCCCACTGTGTAGGAGACTCACTCCCGAAAAGGAACTATTGACCCGAGAGGAAGCAGAGGTGGACCAGTCTCCTTGGCTGAGTAGGTCGCTACGGCGCTTTGGACGGATGGGGTTGGCGGACTCTAGGGAGAACTGAGGGGCGGAGCGAAGGTCTGACTGGCGTAGAGTGGGCTGGACCTTGGAGAAGGTGAAGAGAGAGGCTTTGGAGGGGTGGCGAGAGGGAGTGGTGGGGTTGTCGCTGGGATCTGGTCCGGAGGCCATTATGACAAACTGGGAAACTGGGTTCGGCGTGTGGCTTGCTCTATATAGCTACTGGGGATGTAGGTAGAAATGGGGAATTTACGGCTTCTAAGACAATGACTAATTGGAAAATCGACAGTGCATTAGGGATGCACGTAGTTCGAGGGAAAGGATGCAGCCTATGAGAAATCAGTAATGTCAATATTGGGACTTTTATCCATAAGGACCTTCACATACTCACATGCAAGACATATGAAAACTCTATAATCACTTGTGAATTACCCTAACACCAATATGAAGTGTTAGTCGACTGCCCTTTTTCTGAGATACACATCCTACTTCCAATCTATCCTACATGTCGGACTTGCACTGCCTCTATCAAGGCCTGAATTTCACCTCAAAGCAGCAAATCCTCTTCAAAGTGTATGAATGACATCTACGAGAAAAGCCACTAGTCAGCTCTTGAAAGCCTGCATCCACCCACTACAAAGCTACCCATACCTCATTGGACTAAGTGCAGAAATCCCCCTGTTCCAGCCTTTAGAGTGCAGAATCCCTCCACTCTAGAACTAGTGTGGACTCCCACATGTCTAGTAGTCCTAAAGTCTCCATCATTTCTCCTTTATTTCCGCACTATGTGCTAGGCTATAGAACTGAAAGTCACTGTATGTCCTCGATGGGATAGGTCGAGTATCGAATTTCTTCTAACTTTTGCCTTTCCTTCTGCTTCTTTCTTGTTAGGGGCGCTGTTGAGTGCTGTTAGAGCGAAGAAACTGACTTTGTCGTCTGTGGACTGGGCTCTAATCCTGCGTCTGGGCACTGCAGTGAGGCTTGCAGGGGTTTCTCTAGGCTTCGAACTCGCCTTTTGATCGTGCAGTTTTATGCTTAGACGCTGTTGGGCGACTTTCCGTTTAAGCTCGATCAAGCGTTCCTGCAGGACCTCCACCTCCCTGGCCGAGGGCTTGAAAGGCAGCAAGTCCCTGCCCCCTCGACTCTGAGACGCAGAGTTCAGACCCTTTGTGCATACAAATTCCCGGAAAGTGTTGGAGACGAAGAATTCGAGATACGGTCTCCACTCCATTTTGATTTTAGCCTACTGCGTCCAGTGCTACAGAGAGCTGATAGGCCGAGGGACAGGTCGTGAAATGTGAGTTTCCATATACATGAAATAACGGTCCAGAGGACTGCAGTGCAAGGGAACTAATAGAACTGTGGAGGAGGGGTTAGGTACTTAGTGGATTTGCCCTCCTTCCTCAGGGACTCTTTCGCTGTCCATCACTTGCAACGGTATGTCCTGTCCTCCGCTCTGCGGCACTTCCTCTGGGAGTCCCTTGACCTGGTTCCTGCCCAGGAACACGAAAGTGAAGAGAAGGCCAGCCACGAACAGCACCAAAGTCCCCACAATCGCCAAAATCGGCCCGTCGCCCGCACATATGTCCCACTTCTCAGTATCGTTCCGGTGAGTACAGGTAGTCACGAAGTTCGCCTGCGACACGCCGAAAAAGACCACCATCCCTGTGAGCTGCAGGAACCAGGTCAAATGCGCTAAAGCCAGGTAGAAGGCGGGAATACTGTAATTCCGCCTCAAAACCAGCATCAGCCAGCCGTCCGCCCACACCGCCCATGCAAAGAAGACAGCCACGATGAAGAACAGGTACGCCTGGGTCGACCGCTTGATAGCCCGGAAGGTCTCGCAGGCGCCCTGGTCTGTGTCAGCTGTGCAGATAGGCTCGGAAATGCAGTCGTAGTCCTGGTCTTCCAGGCCTTTCCAGCTGTCGTAGGTCAGAATAGTGCCCCTTAGGTCGTTGGTTTTGATCCAGTCTCGCACTGCGCCGGAGGCGATGACGAGGAAAAGGCCGGAAAGCATGAAGATGAAGGTCAGGACCAGCCAAATTGTATATGACATTCCTTTGAATTTCCCACTGGGCAGGCGCTCATTTACCACCTTGTTCGAGTCCTTCACCAGCACGATTATCGTCAAAAGCGTGGATAAAAAGAAAGCGAAAATAGTGGCAATTGACAGCTTTGCACCTTCTTCAGCGCACACATCCGGCCGATTATGAGGGTTGTCAGTCCGCACAGTACAGTCATCCATGAAATTCGCATTAGTCAGCGCGAACCAGGCCATAATCGCCGCACAATGCGTCAAAATGCCCGCAGCCAGCAGCACATACAGCATCCAACTGGGTCCGTGGTCCTTTTGCCTGTACAGCGCAATGAGGCGGACTAGGATCAAAAGCACCCACAAGAGGGCAAATAGCTCGAGAACCCAGTAAGTTTTGAAGGAATAGACCATGTCTTCGGCTGTTCGACACATTCCTGGCCACCCGCCTTCCCTGCAAGTCTGCGCTTTCAGGCAGGACCAGGAGGTGCCTTCGCGCGCATCGTCGCCGTCGCCGTCGGTGCAGAGGCGCAGTGCATACTGATAGTTCCTCTCAGGACTCTTGTAACTGGCCCATCTAGGTGCTCCCAGCGCTCCCAACTGCATACCAAACGTCCCCACCCACAGCAGCACACAGACCAAGTACCAAGTCTTCACGCGGAGACAGAGCAGTCTAGGCGCTGCGTCGCTCTCAGGGTTTGAATGCTTTGGGTCCATTAAGTATAGGGAAATGGTAGTGAGAAGTCAGGGGAGAGACGGAAATTTAGGTGTTTTGTGGACTATATGGGGATCGTTGGGGAAATAGAGGACATTTATGTGTATTTAGAGAAAACACAGTAAAAGGAGGAATTCGCTGCTGAGAAAGGGGTATTTGTATGCAACTTAGCTGCATGAGTCTGTTATCATGGCGAAAACAGACTCTCAGACAATTTGAATTTCAGCATCTCTGCGGTAGTGCCAAGGCAGACTAAACAGCCATCAATAAAGACAGTTCCCATACGATTGCACATATTTTCAATTATCCGAGCCAGCCACTACCAACTTCAAGCAGCTGTCTTAATTGTCCTTTTTAACTCCTTGCACTGTATATTACCCACTCCTTTAGGTACTGCGCCCATCCATCTTAGATATGTGCAGACCTTTTTGCTAAATGTCATATATTGATCTATGTGAGATGGTGGATTTTGATATGTGGGGATTTGATCGGGGCTGAGAGTTCTAGTCAGGGATAGCAGAAATTAGCATATTTTATTAGCGCATTTCTTGTTATTGTCCCAATAATCTTGAATAATTGCATTATTTCCTTATAGATAAGGCTTTATTACTTGTAGTTCTGCTGAACACTGCTTTATTTTTCAATTTGTCCGACATAAGGCCAGAGCGAAACAGCTCTTCAGCCGATTTTCAACCTTTTAGGATAACCAAACATGCATATCACTAAATTTCCCAGTCATTTTCCTCATAGTTCCTCTAGCCGTGCTAAAATACAGCGGAACCCTCCAGATTCCCAGCTAATAATAGCCATATGGACACCTATTTGCAAGCTGCAGCCTGGCGTTGGTTGAAACCATTCGAAGTGTGGCAATGCCTCACCTCCTGGGCCGCAGTTCCCGAGACCACTGCTTTCCCCAGCCCTCCAACAAGCGGACAGCTGTTTTTCCTGCAGAAAAGTCGCTTCCGCAGTTGGAAGAAAGACGGCCACAGCTACCGCAAGCGGAAATCTGAGCAAGGAATTCGAGAAGACCGAGACAAGTACACCCAGGGCGGCGAAACGATCCAATGTGTATACACCCATGGAGCCGGAGTCTGTCCCAAGTGCAGATCCGCCACTCTCAACCCTTGTGCTCGATGTGGACACCAGGGAGTCACGCCTGTCACTTTCCACCGCAGAGCCTATTGGAAGGTCGCAGCGCCTGAAAACATACTCGTGCACTACTTGAATGAGCGGGAGGAGCAACTAAGTGAGGAGGAGACTTGCTCGGACACTCACTCCACTGCAGGCACTGAGGAATTGAGCTGCTCGGTGGATATTCAGGACTACTCCCCGGAATGGGACACTGTGGAAGGCGGGTCGAAAGTACTCATCTGCGTCGACCCGCCTTTAGGCCAAAAAACCGACATTCACTGCTACTTCGGAGACATCAGTACTCAATGCACCTTAATCCAAGCGGGAGTAATACGCTGCTACGCCCCCGCTCACTCCCCAGGCCATGTCGACCTGTACTTATCCATAAGCGGCCGAGACGTGACTCGAACCAGACGCAGTTTCGAGTTCCGAGACCTAAACCGCAAGCGAAGCAGTGAGGCGGAAACTGCAAATTGGTGGGACTTGACAGAAACCGAGTTCAAAGTCAGACTTGTAGAGCGCTTGGAAAGCCTCTCCAAGGAGCCAGAAAGCACAGTGCAGGAGTACCTCTCCGACGACGTCTTCGAAAACCTCGTAACTACCATTTTGAAGCGAGCGATCAAAGGGAAAACCAACATAAACGGACTGGACAAACACGGATTTGCACTAGTGCACTACTTAGCTGCACTCAACTACTGGAAGTCCCTGCAAGTCTTTGAGCAGGAAAACGTGTCCGTGCACATTGCGTCTGCTGCAGGCGTGACTGCGCTTGACGTAGCCCAGCACTTCCAGCACCACAACTGCGTGTCTGTGTTATTAATGTGTGAAGCAGACCCTGCAGATGACCACAATTTGCAGGAGCAACTGACCACGGAGAGAAGCTTTACGGAGGAGCTGAAGGCGAGGCAGACGGAGGAGGCGTTTATTGAGAAAGTGCAGACTATTCAGAAGAATGTGAGGATGTGGGCGATTAGGAAGCACTACTGCGGGCTGAAGAACGCCACGATGACATTGCAGCGCTATATCCGGTCCTTACTCCTTCGCAGGCAATTCCAAGACCAGCGTAAAGCGGCAATCACGATTCAAAAGACAGTTCGCAACTGGCTGCAAGGAGCTCACTTCACACCCTAAGCCTAGTCCTGCTAAAACAAAATGGTAACGGCTATAATACAATGCACTGCACTTTTGCACTTCTGCTGACTGTGCTAGTGACTGCGCAGGACTTCGACTACAGGTCTCAGGGCCTGGATTGGACTGGGGTTTGCGCAAGTGGCAGGTCGCAGTCGCCTATTAACTTCAGGGAAGTGCCGCAGGAGCCTCAAGATATGGTTTACGTATCTGCCTCCAACACCACCTATATCCCTCTCCGCTTTAACTACCCCGACCTGGACAACTACATCGCTCAGCAGACCACTGTAGCCTTCCAAGTGACCAATATCGCCGGCTCTCTTCAAGCTGTTCGCATAGGCGACACTTCGCCTACTAGTTTCGCTCTCAACCGTATCGTTTTCCACGCTCCAGCTGAGCATCTCTGGAACGGAGCTCGCTATCCCCTAGAAATGCAGCTGGAGCATACCTCTGATAGCGGGTCTATGGCTATTGTAGCAGTCTGGTTTGTACGCAGTGCGCAGCGTAGTCCTTTCCTGGACTCCTTGCTGGATGGAGGAATTGCACAATTGAGTGAGGAGCTGGGAGGAGTCTCGCAGGATTATTACTTCTATATGGGGTCGCTGACTACTCCGCCGTGCACGGAGGGAGTCAACTGGTTTGTGCCGCGTATAGGACTGAGGAATGCGCTGCCTGCAAGTCCGGATCAGATTGCGTTCTTTTCGTCGATGTGGGCGGGAGACAGCGACTTCGCAAGCGGCTTCGGCAACGACCGACAGGACCAACTAGTGAACGACCGCTACGTGTACCACTTCATCCCCTCTCCCTCTGACTCTCAATCCTTCCTGCAGTAGCTAAAGTATGCGACTACCGTTTAAATGTGAACTTCATTCCTCCAGGGAAGGATGGCTGCCGTCCTCCGCCTCCCATCTGGCTGAACATGTCTCCGAACGGCGCCCCGCCAAAGCCTCCACTTCTACCTCCTCCAAAGGGATGTCCTCCGAACCCTGCAGGGAAGCCCTCCCCCTCGCCGCCTCCTCCGTTGAAGAACATTTGGAAGATGGACGAGGGGTCGAAGCCTGCGAAGCCACCCCCCATACCGCCCATATCGGGTCCGTCTACGTCCATACCCATGTCGTAGCGGCTTCGCTTGCCGCGGTCGCTGAGCACTGCGTAGGCCTCGTTGACGTCTTTGAACATCTTTTCCGCATGCGCGCGCTTTTCTTGCGTTTCCGCGTTCTTATCCGGGTGCCATTTGAGCGCCAGTTGCCGATAAGCCCGCTTCAAATCGGCATCAGAGGCAGTTTTCTCCACTCCCAATATCTGATAATAGTCCTTTTTCCCCCTTTTCTTGGCATTATTTTTGGCCAAGTATATAAAATCGTCGATTTCCGGGGTACTCGGGTCCATATCCCTCACCCTATTATAGTCATGCACCGCCTCTTCATAGTCTTCCAACTGCATATGCACATTCGCTCTCCTCAAATACGCCTTCGTATAGTCCGGATTCAGACTCAGCGACCGATTGCAGTCCTCCAACGCCTTCAAGTAGTCCTTTTGCTTCATATAGGCAGCAGCGCGGTTAGCCAGGATGGTGGAGTTGAAGAACTTGTGTCTGGGGTCGAGTTCGAGGGCTTGGGTGTAGGCGGTCAGGGCTTCGGCGCTGCGGCCGGCTTGGAAGTGCTTGTTGCCTTCGTTTTTGAGGCGTTCCATTTCGGTCATGGAGGCGAGAGTGGCTCGGGCGCGGTCAGAGTTGGGGTCGGCTTGGAGGGTGGCTTGCAGGATTTCCCTGGCTTCAGTGCTAATCGTAGGCGAAGAGTAGTGCAGGGCCAGCGCTCTCAACAGCCGCACTCCCACCACATCCTGCGGCAGTGCCGCAATGAAGTCCAACGCCTCCTTCGGCTGCTTGCTGTCCAGCAGCAACTCCGCTTTCAGCAACTTGTGGTCAATACTGTGAGTCGCTGCGGCCAGGACCCGGTCCAGGAAGGTGTTGGCCTGTGGGAATTGCTCGTTGCGACGACATTGCTGGTACATTTGCTCGTTTTCTTTCGCTTCGTCGGCTTCCTTGGCGTCCGATTTCACGGAGTCGTTGTCAGGGTAGGCGGCTACCGCTGTGGAGTAATAGCCTCTGGCTTCGTCCAGTCTTCCAAGCACTAAACAGCACTTCCCCGCCCTCGTCAACAACTTCATGTGGTCCGGCTGCAGCGACAAGCCCTGTCTGCAGTCCTCCAAAGCATCGAGATAGCGCTGCAGCATGAACAGCGCGGCAGAGCGGTTGCCGTAGTAATTAGCTTCGTTGGGCTGGAGATTGATAGCGCGAGTGTAGTGAGAAAGGGCAGAGGCGTAGTTGCCTTTCTTATAAGCGTCGTTGCCACGGACCTTCGCTTCTTCAGCCATCTATTATGGGAAATTGGAAGGCTCTAGAAGAAGGGAATAGGGAGAAGTGGCAGGGAGACGGATCAGAGTACGTATTAGAGAAATTAAGGGCATTGGAGAGGGGGAAATTGGCTGGGGTGGATTGGAACCGCTATTTTGGGCTCAGAGGGAGATTTTGTCTATTTGAACAGCCTAAAATCGGGATTGGACTGGGAAATGACTGATTTGCATAAGCTTCTAGGGCTTTTACCTCAATTAGAAGCTGGATCAGTCCTAAGTCTCAGTACTGCTACTTGCGTAGATTCTGTTATCACCACATATTTAGGGTATATAAGCTGAAGAAATACCGGATTTACCCAATTTCACAGAGACTCGACTGTAATTTCACCTTTTAGCAACTAATTTCTGCTAAACTAGTCAACTGTTGGAATTCCCCATATCAGCTAAGTACTTCCCTACCCTAAACCCCGGCTTCTGGCCTGCAATTCCCCCTTTACACTAAGATGTCTGCCACACTTTCCTTGCCCGTCCCTCAACTCCCCACCGAAGTGTCCCAGTCCTCAGTGCCTCTGCTGATTATGACAGTCGACATAGGCAACGGCCGGCAGGACACTCTGCCTATCTACGACGGAGACAGTGCGCAGGATCTAGCCTCCTCCTTCGCTCTCAAACACGGACTGACCAGCACAGTGAAGAAGCAGCTGGAAGGACTGATCAAGCGGAAAAAGGCAGATGCAGGGGTGTTTGTAGCCTCTAGAGGCAGTTTGAGCAGGAACAGCACTTCCCATCAGACCAGTATATATGGGAACAGACTCGCGCAGAGTCAGTCCGCTGAGCAGCTGACAGTCACTTCACCCAGGTCCTTTTCAGCGATGAAGTCTACGCAGCAGCCGGCGAGTCGACCTGGCAACTATGGGGAGTGGATGTATCAGAGGGAACTGCAGTCCAAGGAAAAGAGGAGGCTGGACCAACTCAGAGTCACGACCAGTCGCCAGCCGAGACCGACGTCTCCCAGGACTTCGAAGAACTCTTCACGCATCCGCTCTACCAGTGAGTCCACTGAAGACCTGCTTATCCAGCGAGGCGAAGCCACCCAGCAAAAGATAAAAATCCTGCGCAGCAAAGCTATGGCGGAAGAGCTGTCTGGCTGCACCTTCCGCCCTGCTGTCAACCCTCGCAGTGAGCGGCTGGACCGCAGTGCTTCTGCGTCTAGAGGTGTGGAACGCTTCAATAAGCTGTATGGAGACGCCTACGAAAAGGAACTCCGGCAATACGACCGTCTCGAAACCGCCGTCAAAACCCAGTTCCCCTTCAAACCCGCCACCATCAGCGTCCGCAAAGCACCCGAGTCCCAGTCCGCCATGGTGAGCCGCCTCATGAACTCCAAAAAGAACTTCGAAAACGTCGTTTCCAAACTGCGCGAAGAACTCGACACCAGCTTCCAAGCCAAAGCCAGCTTCCACCCCTCCACCTGCCGAGGCCCACTAGCCCCTAAATACGAGCGGAAAGGCCCTATTCACCAACATCTCTATGACCAGAGGAACCACAACCAGACTGTGGCGCAGAAGATGAGGGACCAGGAGGAAGCTGTGAGGGCGGTGCCTGTGAAGCTGGCGATACCGAAGTCGGAGGAGTTGGCGGAAAGCTCGCAAATCAAGCACTTGCAGCACTTGTTTGCAAGGCTGGACCATGACCAGGACGGCTTCATCGCCTTTGTCACCCTCAATTTAGACGCTATCGACACCAGGACTATTCAACTATTAGGACCGATTTGGGCGGAGTTGTCCCAAAGCGCGCAGCCTTTGGCACTGGACCGCTTTTTAGAACTTTGCGAAGGCATTTTGAAGCACAGTTCCAACGAAGAAAAGAACTACTTGCTGCGAGGGAGTGGGAAAGTCGAGGCAGAGGCGAGCCTCGCGCAGGTGGGACTGAGCAAAACCACAGAGGAACTCGCACTTAGGAAGAGAGAGCAGCTGGGAGCGGATATATACACGCGGAGACTGGTGGAAAAGCAGCTGGCTGCAGAGAAGACGAAGGAATTGAAGCAGCATTTGGCGGTGGAGGAGATGAAGGAGTGCACCTTTCGGCCTAGTGTCAACGTCTATAAGAGGGCCTAGATAGTAACACCCTTCCCATAATTCCACCCATTCCCCCTATTTGCACCAATTCCCTATGCATTCTCGCTATTTATACCCATTCCCTGTGAGTTTCCCATGCATTGGACTTGCTGTTGGAAGTAAGACAGATTGACTATTAGTTAGCAGTGCTGGTGGCTCGCAAGTCGAGCAGTCGGGCGTCTGACATGCTCCCTGCGCAGGTGAAGAGGAGGTTTTCCCAGGCGCGGCAGCTGGGCAGCTGGTGCGGCTGTCCGCTTTTAAAGACGCCCTTCTTGTATGCATATCGATAAATATCTCTCAGCAACATCGAAAACTCCTCCCCATGATTCATATGTCTGATATGCGCCAACTCATGGAACAGCACAGCCAACAAAGTCGACCGATTATAGAACAAACTCGTATCATTCGGAGCTACCTTCTGCCTGACTCTCAGTTGAATATGATGCGCAAACGCCCTTATGTTCTCATCGAAATTGAGAGATATTCGATTGGTAAAAGCGGCTTTAGACCACTGAGGATGGCCTTCACTTAGAGCAGAATAGAACACTTTAAACCGCCTTAAAACCGGTTGAATGTCTCTATCCAGTCCCTCCAGTATCTTCGCTACCTGGTCTCTGTGCAGCAGCGGTATTTCCTCGCCTTTCTCATTCCGGTAACTGCCAAAGGTCGCGAATCTCTGCGGGAAGCGAGTAGGCAGTCTGAAGTTCTTGATAGCAATCAGCAGAGACTTCTCCTGAGTCACTTGGGAGGAGTGCTTGGGAGGGGTGGATTGGGGGGAAGGGTCGAGGGAAGGGGGGAAAGTCTTGAACCGAGGGTGCTTCACTGGGGGAAGGGACTTGAGAAGGCGAACAGATTTCTTCACTTTGAGCTTGCGACGGGATCGCTTCTTGGGAATGCAGGTGGAGCTGCAGCTCTGCACCAGCCTTCGCTCCATATTACGCCCTAGCTACTCCCCCTCCATTGCAATTATTAGGCATGACGGACGCAGAAGACATCCAGCCAGTTGAGAAGGCGGTTTCCATCAAAGTCACTCCGGGGCTGATAGCCTCCGCCCTGGATTCACAGAGCATTAGGACGTCTTTCGGTCGGTTACCACTCGCAGACGAAAAGTCCAACCCAGTCTTTTCCTTCAGCAAGAGTCACCGAGCCTCCAGCAAGAAACTGTACATGGGCGAGGATCTGATCACATCTGAAGCCGTAGTCTCCCCCGGCCCAAAGTACCTCGTCCGAGACAACATATCCATGCGGACTCTGCCACAGTTCTCATTCGGGAAAGGAGACAGAGTGCTAAACGGCTCCCAGCGGAAATTCGACTATTTCGACCGGAAAGACGTGCTGTCGGATGTGACAACCGCTCACCAAAGTATCCAGCGGACCATTCCCAACGTTAAGTTCGGCACAAGTTCCCGATTCAGTGGAGAGTTCGCCTCCTCCAGTCCAGGCCCTATCTACGACCCCAAACTCACAGGCACTGCCAAAGGCAATGGGAAGTTCGTGTTGGGTGGAAGGCACTCGGGAGTGCAGGGAGACCCGTTGATGCTGTTCACTGGGACCAATACTTTGGTAGGGCCGGGGAAGTATAACCCTTATAGGGACCTGGGGGAGGCGGCGTCCGCACCGTCCTTTCCGAAATCAATGAGAAGGACACTAGAAGCAAGAGTGACTTCTCGCAACCAAACCTACGAAAGCCACACCACCTCCCTGGGCGCTCAAATCCGCGACACCAAACAGACCTCACCCATTGCTGTCTTCGGCCGCAGCACTCGCGACCACTTGGCTCGCACTGCTGTATTTCACTCCCTCATGGACACGCAGCAGGTCAGAGTACGTCTGCCGCACCCGATCCTCAACTAGCGTAATAGTCCCTATTGGGTAGGTTGCTGCTCTGGTAGTCTGCAGGACTGAGTTGGAATAGAAATGAGTGAAAGGAGGAAGGAAGAAGTTGGAGGGAATTTGGGCAGAAGGAAGTCTCGAATGGTCCTCGGAGGGCTGAAATCGATGGAAAAAATAGGCCTGGACTCTCTCAAAGTGCAAAATCGGGGGGAAGCTCCTAGGACATTTGGGGATATTCGGCATATGCGCAGAGCTTCGTTGAATATTGTGCAAGAAACTGGACATTTCGGCCAATCTGCATTATTTGCCCTAAATCGTCCTGGAGCAGATTCTCAAAAGGCAATTTTGGACCTCAAAAAGCCAAAAAATCGAAGAAGACTGAGTGAACTAATCCCCTCATCTCAGTCATTTCACCCATATAATTGGACGAATTCGCCTACTTACAGTCCTCAAGTAGTCCTCAACCTTCACTCAATCAGCTCTGAAGACTTGGATGAAGAAAGTGACTCGTCTGACCATCAGTTCTACCCGATTCACCACCGCAGTCGACTGCAGCTGCCTTCTATACCGGGTCCTAGGAGTCCGGGACTGCGGGCGAGTCCTATAGCAGTGGAGAACTATTGGAGTGAGACAGCCAAAGTACTATCAACGACTGGTATCCTAAAGAAGCCTGGGCGAAAGAAGTGGGGCAAATTTAGATAAACCTATGCTAATACTCTGAATTTTTCTCGAAGACAGTGATTAGCCGGTGCCGTTTGAGTGCTTTTGGCTGCGGACATAGATGGCTTTCCTGGCAATGGGGGCAGTTGCCTTGTCCTGGCGAATCGCTGTATTTGGGACAATTCGGCCTGTGCCAAGCCCCTCCATGGTACCAAATTGGCTCATACAAAGCACTGCAGCAGGGGGCGAAACAGCACTCACAGGCACAGATTTGGTACTCCTGGTTCAAACCAACCTCCTGCGCTGCTAAACACTGGGGACACTGGCCTGCTGTTTTGCCCTGCGCTAGCAGACTGTCCACTGCTTTTCTCTGCTCAAACGGACCACAAATGTGTGCTTCTCCAGGCTCTGGCTGTCCGCAGAGTACACAGAAATACTGCAAGTGAGTGGGGCACTCGTACAGTCCTTCCGCCAACTCAACGAACATCTTAGTGCACTGGCAGCCCTGAGGACAGCAAAAAGTCAGGGAATAGCCGAAAGGAGCGTCGAAAGCAGACATTAGGTCCATAGAGTAGGACATCTGGGTGAGGACGAGGGTAGGGGAGATATAGCGACTGCAGAGAGGACAGCGGGCGCAGTTATCACAGGAGTAGAGGGCAATTAAGCCCTGTATGCAGGCTTTGTGCAGGAAGTGCCCGCACTCTAGCTGGATTTCCCCTTTCCTGCGCTGACAAACACCGCAATTCGCCAAGTCCTTGACTGCCTTCTCGCCAAGGGCTTCGCTGCACACTGGACACTGGGTCGTAGTAGTGCAGTCCGCACAGATGACATGTGCACATGTGGCAGTGGCCACTAGCTCATTAGGCCGGCGGAAGCCTTTGTCGCAGCACTCCAGCCTGACCAACACTTCTTTCTCTATTAACTCCAGTTCAGATGGTTGTAATTGCCGTCCTTCCAAGCACTGCTCGCACCCATAGCACCAGTTCGCGCACTTTCCACAGAGTTCTCCATGCTGCGCCACTTCCCGGCCTTCCGCTGTTAGAAAGCAGGTCAGTTCAGCAGTGTTTCGGTAGTCTAGAGGCCCGGTGCACGCTGCGCAGCTGCCTTCAGGCTCAGTATCTCTGCAGGTTTCACACTTAATTAGCTCTTTCCGCCTGCAAAGACAGTAACCGCACATCAAATGTCCACAGAGGAGGGACGGAAAGGCAGCTAATGTGTGGAGATGCTCACACAGAGAGCAGTAGCGCAGTCCACTTTTCTGACATAAGGTCTCCAAGTGCACGGAAATGGCTGTGGAAATGGCAGTGAGTGGAATGGAGTATTGGCATATCGGGCAATTGAGAGGGGAAAGCAGTCCTTTCAGTGTGAAATCGGTGGAAAGCAGAAAGGAGGAGAGACAGGCAGCACAGAGGTAGTGTTCGCACGGCAGCCTTTCCGGAGCGGGACTGCGGCACAGGTCGCAAAGACGGTCTGCATCGAGCTGTGAGAATACCCACTGGAGTAGGTTTCTTGCAGTGGGCCCTAACTTCCCTGCCAACTCTTCCAATTCCTTTCGGATTTTTGCCACGTTTTCTGATTTTCCGTTCCGAATTGCCCATTTCTGCCCCTCTGCAATCCAATTCACAGCCGCGACTTCCGCCCTTTCCGCCCGCCTCAGCGCCAAAGTAGTGTCTCTAAGCCTGGTGTGCAGCTCCCTACTCACCACAGGCGGGTTCCTGTCCCTAGTTCTCACATACACCTGCCTCAGACCCTCTGGCAGTCCTTTGCACTGCACAGTCTGCAGCTTGCAGGCCAGGTAGTACTTGTGAGGGAGCAGTAGGCAGGCTTTGTCCCCTCTGCAGAGGAGGTAGGCGGACAGGTAGCGGTCCGCTGTGGTTTCGTAGATTACCTGCTGGGAAAGGGACCCGTAGGAGTCGAGTTGCAGGCAGTGGAGACGCAGGGGACAGTGCAGGCAGTCAGAGGAGTGGGGGGGAATCAGGGCAATTACTTGCTGATTGGAGAGGAAACTGGAAGCTGAGAAGTCCTTCTGGAATAGGGAAATGCAGGTTGGAAGACTGGGGGCATTGACCCCGATGTCCACCAATTGCCTGAATAGCTCCGTTTCCCCCAGTTCCTTCGCCACTCCCGCAGCACACAGCACTGCCAGCGTCTCCGCCTCCGCTGCACTCCCCCCAGGCCCTGCCACCGCCCGTCTAAACTTCCTTCCCAACTGCCCCTCCACCTGCTGCCTGTAGGCCTGCGGCACTTTCAGCACTCTCAGCACCTGGTCAACACTGTCCTTCTCTAAGCCCATTTCTACACTCTTACAGTCTAACTCGGCCACTGCTGGGGACTGATACTGCAAGTGGCCTGCATGTCTTGCAGACAGGCCTGTTCTTCCCTGTCCACTAGCGACACAGTGCGGGGGGAAAGAGCTGCCAGGCGCAGGTATTCGCCGATGTTTGGAGGCTGGTCGTAGAGAACTGCAGTGTCGTAGTCCTGCGAATAGTCAGTTCGGTCGTAACTGTATGTGAGGAACCGCAGGGAATGAAGCTGCGACTCTATCTCACTGTGCAGAACTGCCTTAGCTGGGAAAGACGCAGCCAGGGACTTCGCCACAGTCTCAGAATTGCAGCAAATCAGCACTTTTCCAGCGTCAATCTGCAGAATCAACCCCTTCAAAGCCTCTTCTTTCGAGGAAAAGGCGGGCAAGTACCAATGCTCCTTTGTCCTTATCCAATCCAACACAGTATAATCCACTTTAATAGGCTTTATTACGTCTTCCGGCAGCTCTGGAAGTCCGAAATCCTCCCCAAAAACTACAACCACCGGCAAATTCTCTCCAATCAGCTTATTTACCTTGATATTCCTGCATAAAGACTGCTGAAACAGCTGCATTGAAGGCGTTTCATAGTGAATTACCACTTTAAAGTGCCCAGTTACCCACTCAAACAGGCTGGAGGTCAGTACAGCCTCGTTAGTGACGTCTGCTGCAGTGGAAGAGTGGTAGGAAGAGCGTATATTTGGTAGTAAAGCGCCGATTCTGCGTCCTTTTTCAAGCAATTCTGTCAGCAAAGGGAGAAGAGTGGGCGGTTCGCAGCGGATTAGTATGGGAATTCCGTAAAATTGGTCTAAAAGTCCCAGTAAAGCAGCGAATTTGTGGTGATTTGGGACTGAAAGTTGGTACTTCTGCTGAGTTTGCAGCCTCACAGCGGGCTGGGGAAGGATGTAAATGGGGTTTTCCACTTTGAAAGGTAGTGGTGGTATCGGACCGCCAGAGAAAACCGCAATTTGCGCTTTTTCAGGCACAAATTGAAACATTTCCCCGATTTGGTCTTGAAACCCTCTGCACATTAACTCGTCAGTTTCCTCCAAAACAACGATTTTGAGCCTTTCCAGACTCACAATGCCCCTTTTGATGCAGTCCAGCATCCTGCCAGGAGTGCCTATTACTATATGCACTCCACTTTGCAGCACAGCTATAGTCTCTTTTATGCGCATTCCGCCTACACAGGGATGTATCTTGATGGACAGTCCATCGCTGAAAGCGGCCATATATCGCGCAATGCTCAGGCAGATTTCACGGGCGGGACATAGGACCAAGGCCTGAATTTGCACAATTGCAGGGTCGATTAAGTGCATCAGGGAAATCGCGTGTACGGTGGTTTTGCCTGAACCCGACGGGGCCTGGCAGAGGAGATTGCGGCCGCTGAGGACTGTGGGAACCGCTAATTGCTGGAGAGAGATGAGGGACTCAAAGCCGAAGCCGTACACATTCCTCAGCAGCTGAGTCTGAAAAGAAAGGGTGTCCAGAACGGCAGCAGGGCCCTGCCAGTTGGTCCAATACTCTCCTTCCATAGTGCTATCGCCCCTCAGCAGTGCCTCCTACTCAGACCTGACAGACTTAGTTTATGGATCAGACGATGGGATGGTGAGTTCAGGACTCATAATTCGGCAAGTTGCTCATCAAGTGGCTATATGTATCAGTCCTATCATTGAAAGGCTCATAGGTCGCCTCGGCTTTCTCGTCACGATGACCATATTTCTTTATTAGGCCCCGGCCACCATCGCTATGTCTAGCCAGGACCTAGACTTCCCAACCCTGCGAAAAGCCCTATAATCGTCCAGAGTACGTTACTGCATCTGCAGCGGAAATAGCAAAAAAGGGCCGTTCCGGGGATTGAACCCGGGACCTCCTGCACCCAAAGCAGGAATCATACCACTAGACCAAACGGCCACACTCCCCGCCTTTCCCCAGGCTTATCTACTAGGCTACGACTTCAGTCCGCAGGTCAAGTTCACAAGGATCGCTGTGACGTTGTCTTTGGACTGGCGTGTGTAGATGGCTTCGTTCACGACTTCGCGGATCACTCGCTGAGGGTCTTGCTCGAAGAGGGGCATTTGCAGGAGCTTGCGACGGATCAGGTCCACTGCTTCTTGGGAGGAAAAGACGTCAAAAAGACCATCAGAAGCGAGCAGCAAGAACTCATCATCCAAAGGATGCAAATACTCCTCCCTGATTTCCGGCTCACAGGAAATCAGCGGCCCTGTGACCTTCGTAGGCAAATCCCCCTCAGTTGTCACTGTTTTAAACTCGAAGTCTCCGAAAGCTCTGGAAATCGCAAGTCTGCCTAGCAGCCTTTTGAAGGAAATCACGCCGCCTTTGTCCTCTATTCGCTTCTTCTCCTCAGGTCGGTCCTACGTGTCTTTTACCGCCTTTTGGTCCACAGTCAGGTCAATCGCTTGCCCTTTTCTGCACAAAACCGCTCGAGAGTCGCCCACATTCGCTACCACCAGCTTATCTCCGAGGAGCATGCAGAAAACCGCAGTAGAGCCAATCACTCGGGCCAAGGCCGGGTCAGTCTGGCTAAAGCCCTCGTCACACTCTCGACAAGTCTTCCCAATCGCTGCGAAAAGCGCCTTGTTTAGGTCGAATCGGATGCCTGCGGGCTGCAAAAGGTTGTTTCTCAGGGTGGAATGCAGGTGTTCTTGCAGGTATTGGGCGCATTGGACGCCTCCGTGGCCGTCATATACAGCGAAAAAGGAGACTGGCAGGCCTTCGTAGAGGGTTAAGTCCTGGATTACGCAGTCGCAGTCTTCCATTAGAGTGCGGACCCCGGTTTCTGCGCAGCGGCCGACGTTGAATCTGCAGACTTCGAAGTCCAGACTGCCCATTTTGATGAGAGAGCCAGGGACTAGGTACACCTCTTCTTCGGTAGGTATCCGGAGGAAAGCCTGTGCATCCTCGACAAGTCTAGCCATCAAATGAGCGTCGTCCCTGTAGGACACCATAGCGTGTTTTTCCTTCAAGCCGGAAATGACCACATCACACCCAGGCCCGCTCCCTATTAGTACGTCTCGGATCCCTGCTTGAAACCGTCTGAGACCGTCTGTGAACCGCAGTCCTACGAAGCCTGCTTGGTGCTTGCGCGCGTCTTCCACTGCTTGGCCGAAGCGCACTTTCGTGTCTGAAGCCAGGGGCAGGTCTTCGTAGTTGAAAGAGGCGAAATCCTCGAGCGTGGGGCGAAGCTCGAGGGAGGTGAGCCAGGGCAACAGGTTGTACTTAGCCACTAACTCCTCCATGACATCCACCGGAGAGCCCAGTTCGATGCGGAATATATAGGGACCGATGGCAACCGACATGTTAGGCGCGAGAGCCGTGGTCGTAAACTGATGCAGCGGCGTTTGCAGCCAAGTGCCATCCGCACTGTGCAAGTCTTGCAGGAAGTACTGCCCAGTGTCCTCGTAGAACTTAATCCTCGCCTGCAGCTTGGCTAGTCTGGCGTTCACGATGATCGCGGTCACTTGCACTGTTTCGGAGGACTCGGAGCCGATCACTTCGCCCTGGCTGGGACTTACTGCAAGGGAGACGTAGAAGAAGCGGTCTTTGTATACGCCGTTGATGCACTTTAGCACTAGTTCGTTGCGTCCTGTGCCGATATCGTCGAGCAGTTCAGGGACATCTGTGGTGAGAAGCGAGGCTACAAGGGCCATTGTGGTTTGCTTATAAAGCTTCCACTCTAGAATCGCCCTACCCTGCCCACAGCCAAGTTCCAGCAGTGCCTAATCCCTCCACAGAGATAGAACTAGCAGCGATCCAAAGTCCAACAGACGAATTGTGTGGATAAGAATAAGATGTTAGCTAGGGATAGGCGAGGACTGGGGGTGCAGCGGAGTGCCCTGTGGGTCCTCACACGCACTCATAATAATTGAAATGGAAGGCCAGGATGACGACTTCGTGGCGGCGGGGAATGCCGGGGCTTCCGCCACTGTGCCGCAGCAGGCTGGATCCATTAAGAAAGGCGGCTACTGCCTTCTCAAGGGTCGCCCTTGCCGGATTGTGGACATCGCCATTTCGAAGACTGGCAAGCATGGGCACGCCAAGGCTCGCTTCACCGGAATCGACGTATTCACAGGAAACAAGTACGAAGACATGTGTCCCACCTCCCACAACATGGAGGTGCCGGTGGTTACACGCAAGGACTACACTCTGGTGGACATCACAGCCGAGCGGTTCGTCAGTCTGATGTCGGAAGATGGAGACCAGAAGGACGATTTGAGACTGCCGACTGATGACGTGGGCGCCTCCATTCGGTCTATGTTTGATGAGGGCAAGCAGATTGTGATTTCCGTGATCGGCACTATGGGTGAAGAGAAGATCGTGGCTGCGAAGGAGTTCAAGGAGGAGTAGGTAGGCTGCAAGAGTTAGGCTCTCAGTCCTTTGTGTCTGTAGCGAGTGTGGACTCTCCGCCCAACAGCCAGCGAGTCTACCTCCGCCACCAGACGTATTCCGCCTACTAAAGCAGGCATTCGGTTACTTCCTAGCCTTCGGCGAAGGCGAAAGTGAGCCCTGCGCACTGTAAAGTCTGGACGTGACCTCACTCAGCATCCTTCTCCTCTTCGACTTCAGCGCTCTGCTTCTCGGCGACACCCATCTTTGCGTCGCTCTAAGGAAGAAGTCTTCCGGCTGTATATAGCTTCTCTTCAAATTTCCCCTCAGCGACTCTTTAAACACATCTCTGTGACCTCCTGGGACGTAGGCTGGGTACATCCCTCCGCTGTCCACCCTGTATGTCAGTCACGTGATATAGAAGTCCCGCCCCGAGCCGTCGGAAGCGTACTTGAAGGCAGCGGCTGCGAGTCTGGGAGCAGGCTGTCTGGATCTGAAGCTGGAATAGACCATTTGGCGTCTTTTGGAGGACTCAACGGACTGCATAGGACCGAAGCCGCCGTTGTCTGTGGCGATGTAGCGGTCCCGGCCCAAGCCATCAGGCAGGTAATGCGTCACTTTGGGGTCGAACGTGCGAGAAAGACCTTGCAGAGCGTCCATTTCCAGCGACTGTTAGAGAGAGATCGCATGTGTGGATGTCTTTGTGAGGCCGGGGACCACGGAAGCCTGGGTTTAGACAGAGGAAAAGGGCACATGCGAGGTGGGGTGGGGCAGTGGGAATGAGTGGTCATATTAAAGCATGGTCGCCCGGTTGAAGAAGTGCCGCAAGCTGCGTGGACACGTGTCTCACGGGCACGGACGCATTGGGAAGGCACGACGCATGGGCGGAGGTCGCGGGAACGCGGGCGGCCAGCACCACCACCGCATCCTGATGGACAAGTTCCACCCCGGCTACTTCGGCAAGGTCGGCATGCGCTTCTTCCACTACAAGAAGAACCCCAACATGTGTCCCATCATCAACCTCGACCAACTGCACCTCCTGCTCACCGAAGAACAGCGCAACAGCAAAGAAACGCCCACTCTCGACCTCAACGAGCACGGCTTCTTCAAGCTGCTGGGCAGAGGCATTGTCAACCGCGCCTTTAACATCAAGGTCCGAATCTTCTCGGATAAGGCGAAGGAGAGAGTGGAGAAAGTGGGCGGCTCCGTCACGCTGGCGGCCTAGTTAAGGTCTAGATTAGTCCCTAGAAAGCACGGGAAAGCGGGGAAGCCAGGCAGCTGGCTGGCCATTTGGACCTTATAACAGAACCTGTCAATATGTCTGTATATGAATTCACTCTTACCTACAGAGTCGATTGGGACCGACAGTGTCGAGTCCTTCGAAGCACTGAGTCTGAAGCCAGCGCTTCTGAGAGGTATTTTCAGCTACGGGTTCGAGCAGCCCTCTGCGATCCAGCAACACGCCATTCCCCCGCTTCTCCTTGGTCGGGATGTAATAGGCCAGGCCCAGTCCGGCTCAGGGAAAACCGCAGCCTTCGCAATTGCCCTGCTTGAGCAAGTGCAGACCAAGCCCAGGGTCTGCCAGGGGCTAATTCTTGTCCCTACTCGGGAATTGGCGCAACAGGTAGCAACAGTGGTGGATCAGTTGGCGCAGTATATGGACCTGCGTTGTCACTGCTGTATTGGAGGGACGAGAGTACGTGAGGACATAAGGGCGGTAGAGGCCGGAATTAACGTAATTGTCGGTACTCCGGGCAGAGTTTTCGACCTAATCTCCCGCAAAGTCCTAACTTTACAGCACCTCAGGATGCTTGTAATAGATGAAGCGGACTTGATGCTGGATAGAGGCTTTCAAGACCAAATCAAGCTGATAGTGGCCACAGTCCCTGGAAACACTCAAATTGCACTGTTTTCAGCCACTTTGTCTACTGAAGTCCTCGCCCTTTCCCAGCTTTTCCTGCAAAACCCAGTCCGAATCCTAGTCGAAAAGGAAGAAATCAACCTCAAAGGCATCCAGCAGTATTACATCGTCCTCGAAAAAGACACCTGGCGAAACGACACAATCCGCGACCTATACAGCCACTTAGACATCGCCCAGGCCATCCTCTACTGCAATAGTCGCCAGCGAGCCGAAGCCCTGGCCTCCTACCTCATAGAGCAAGACTTCGCAGTGTCGCTCATACATGGAGAGCTCGACCCGGGGACGAGAGACAGTGTGATGCAGGGCTTTCGGACTGGAGAGACGAGAGTGCTGGTGACTACGGATTTGCTGGCGAGGGGCATTGATGTGCAGCAGGTTTCTGTGGTGATTAACTACGACTTCCCGAAGAGGGAAGAGACCTACATGCATCGAATTGGACGGAGTGGGAGATGTGGCAGGAAGGGAGTCGCGATATCTCTTGTGACAGACCAGGACTACGATGCACTAAAGACCCTTCAAAGCCACTACAACGCCAATATAGTCGAACTGCCGAGCGACCTTGCAGACCTGCTTAGCTAGTTAACATCAAATGGCCTCAATTGCGGCTTATAATGGGTCTCGAGGCTTTCGCAGTCCTTACCAAGCGACAGGAAGACCTGCTGCGGAAGTCCTTCTGCTACACCACCCCCGCCCTGGTCACACTGTCCTCCATGTCCGGCGCTGTGCTTTTTAAAGCCAGAGCCTCGCAAAGAGTCGAAGGAACTGCAGTCGCCAAGGCTTCTTTGCAGTACAAGAAGGACAAGGTGACCTTCACACCGAAGAGGAAGAGTGACGGGACTTCTGCGTATGTGCTGGAATACGCACACAATGGCGACTTTAAGCTGAAAAGCGAGTGCAAGGTTACTCGCACTTTGGTGGAAAAGGCGTACGAAACCACCATATCGGCCGAGTACTCGCAGCCTCAGTATAGGGCGAAAGTGGCGATTGTGGAGCCGGGACTGGCGGTGAAGGGCAGTGCTACTGTGGGCAGTGAGAATTTGGGAGTGGCGGTGGACTGGAAGTTCGATGTGGCTGCGCAGAGGTTGGTGGGGTATGGGTTTGCGCATTACTGGCTGGACAAGCAGTGCAAGGTAGTGCTCAAACATGTGGGCACGGATAGGACGAAGTTCGCACTGGGAGACTTTTCCCTGAGCTACTTCCAAGAAACCTCCGCCAAAAGCTCAGTCGCCGCAATCGTCAAATACAACCACCCCAAGAGTGAAACCTTCATCGAATTCGGCGGCTCGCACTCCCTCACCTCCGACACCGAGCTCAGAGGCAAAGTAGACAGCACCGGACTACTGGCCGGGTCCTTTTCTCGTCTCTTTAATGACAATGTCAAGCTGACGCTGGCTTCTCAGGTGGATGTGAAGAAGGTGGTGCAGACTAGTACTTCGGACTTTAAGTTCGGAGTCAGACTCGACCTGAACGCTTAGGTAGGGAAGAGTTAGAAGTCGAGGGAAATGTCTGGCAGGGAGCTGCTCAGCTCTAATTTGAGTCCTTCGCTTATAGCCGCGCCTCTGAAAGTGACTTTTCTCAGCTGCTTCATTTTGTGAAGTCTCCCCATCATCTCTCTAGCCGTCCTTTCTGTGAGTCGATTATACCCCAGTCCCAGTAGTCTCAACTCCTCGACCCCCTCACATAGCACCCGAATTAGCTGGATAGCAGCCTGGTCCTCTATGCTATTTTCGTCCACAGTAAGGTTTCTGAGCCTTGGGAGGTATGGGATTAATGTGGCTAGTGCTCGACCGCCCTCTGGTTGTAGGCTGTTGGCATGTAGGAAAAACTCCTCTAGGCCGGGGATTGACCGTAGTCCCTGTGAAAGAGCTGAAATGCCAGTAGGACCGATTGCATTGTCTTCGATGGAAAGGAGGCGAAGTTGGGGGAGGGACGATAGAGCCTGGGAAAGGAGCGGGCAGCCAGTAGGGCCGATGCGGGTTTTCCATAGGCGCAGAGACAGCAGAGAGTTATAGAAAGGCAGCACAGTGGCGAGGTGCCGGGCGCCCTCCAAGTCCAAAGGTGTAAACTTCAAGTTCAAATCCGTAACTTTCCCCACCTCCTGCCCCAGCACAGCTCTATAGCATTCCCGCAGTCTCTTGTGCATTCTCGCTTCGCTCAGTTCGAAAGTCTCTCTGAGTTTGTACAAGTCTGGTCGAAGGAGTGCGGATTTGGTGGAGGCGGAGGACAGGAGTTGTGGAGAGGTAATTGTTTTGGCACGTCGACTGCTGGTGCAACTACCCATTATTTATTTAGCTCTGAGAAGCTCGTTTTGCTTGCAGAACTAGGCGAATTGGACCGATTTATATGGAGATTTGGCGGCTTGTTGGTCTTGCGACCGGCTCCAAACAGGACAATATTGAGACTTTCCTTTACTAGTTATAGCTAGCAATGCAGCCACTATGGTAGGTGTCACACTTGCTATATCTGCCCAGTTCCACAGCCCTACTCAGTCCTTTACGAGTGTTTTCCCAGTCCCCTAACTCGCTTTTCTATAGAAATGGCTGAGAACTCACTCAGTACCAAGCTCCTGCAAGGCCTAGAACTGCCCTCAGAAGCCAAGAACTGCCTTCTCAAGGGTCTCGAGCCCAAGTTCCGTACCTGCATGAGGGGCTACAGCAGCTCTATAGAGGAAGCGCTGGCCATCGGCCTGGTGCAAACCACAGCCCTGGCCTACACGTTGCAAGACGAAAGGCTGAAAAGGGCCTACGAAAGCTTGCGACTGAAAGGTGAGGAGTTACCGAATGGCCAGGGGATATTCGCAGAAGACATGGTCAATGCCTGCTTCCAGCCCTGCAATTCTGCCTATCAAGCCATTAGCAGTCTAGGCGATTTGCCTGTGGAGCATTTGCTTAAGCAAGTCGCAGAGACCTACAAGCTGCGCATTCGCCGCTACACCCTGATCAGCAAGCAGCAGCTCGACTCCGACCAGTTCCTGAGCAGCTCTGACAAGTACCTCACGCTGTATCTATTCGTGCACGAAAGAAAGGCGGCTGTGCTGCTGCCGGAGAAGTACTTTTTGGGTATTCAGGCTTCAGACCAAGGACTGCAAAGGGCGGTTTTCGTATCAGAACGGCAGGTCGAGCCTCCGAAAGTCGACAACAGTCTGTATGAAGAGCTGAAGGTCAGTTCGGAGTTGCTGAGTTTGGTGCAGGAATTCGCGAAGCCGCTGCTGCGCTATACAGACAAGTTGATGCAGAAATACCACTCCGAGCGGGACTCTCTGGCCCTGGCGGGTGGCGAACTGGCCACAGCGAAGGAAAGCATGCAGCGGGTCATTGAGGATCTGGAAGGGGCGGACTTCGGAGATGGAGGGGAAGCACCTTTGAGCAGTCTAAAGGCGCAATTGAGCAAGCGGGAGGACTTTGTTGTATGTGAAAGCTGCACTCAAGTGGCATCAGATTTGACCTTAGACTGTGGACATAGTGTCTGCGGAGAGTGCGTACGGCGGAGGTTGCCTGAGGACTGGCTCAATGTGAAGGGCGAATTGAAGGTTCAAATTGACTGCCCAGTGCCCCGCTGTTCTGGGCAAGTTTCCATTGAGAAAATCAAGCAAGTGCACGAAGAGCTTTTTAAGGACAAATTGAAAGAAACTGAGGAGCGCTGGAGGCTACGTCTGTGTCCCGACTGTCTCGAAATACACACCATCATTGCTTACCAAGAACTGAAGTGTCACCACCAAGTCTGCAAGTTCTGCATCGGCACGAAGTATAGCATTGACTACATATGTCCTGTGTGCAAGCAGGGCGCTTACCAGCAGGATCTGATTCCTGACACGCTGAAGTCCACGTGTAACAGCTGCAATGGGGAGTTCTTCTATAAGCATACATGTGATTATTGCTGTGTGACGTCGCTGGGGCGGGATTTTTACGCGGAGCATAGTGAGCTGTGCAATACCTGTTTACACACTTCTTATAAACAGAAAAAGTGCATATGTCATGAAAACCCTCAAGACATGACCCCGGAAAACGCAGACCTTTTAGGCCAAAAGTTGAAAATAAGGACTGATTGTCACGGACAACAACTCGTCCCAGCGAAGGAACTAATCAACCAAACTTCCTGTGCACATGCAATTTGCAAGGACTGTCTGGAACACAAGTTGACGGGCCTGGCCTGTCCAATCTGCAACAGTCCCTTCAACCCAGAGGCTTACAGCTGGCTGCAAATGTGCTGCGTCTGCGGAAACCCTATGAGTGACATCAAACTGACCTGCGGCCATCACATTCACTCAGCCTGTGTGGCGGCTTTAATACAGGCAGGGAAGGGGAATAACCACGCTAAATGCCACACTTGCAAGAAATACATCCCCCCTACAACCATCCTTCCCAAAATCGCCAATCAGAAGGAACTCTTCGCAGCCTTCAACAATGCCTTCGGCTACTCCTTCGACTTCAAATGCGCCAAACCCGGAGGCCGTACCAAGCATCTCCCTTTGTCAGATAAAAAGACATTCTGGTTTTCCTGCGACTGCCACAAGCAATCTGTATGCCCTTACTGCCAAGCCCCCGGCAACGCAGGCGAAACCGGACACGCATGTCCCTACATCTCGCTCCGGGACCAGGTCGACGCAATACTCGCTATGGGGCAGGAGGTAATGCAGTGTCCATTTTGCCAGCTTCCAGAGGAAATAACAGTGGAGGAGTACCACCAATGCGCTCGCTGCAACCGCTGGTTCCTGTCCTGCTGCTCTGCGTCTGGAGAGGAGTTCTGGTTCCATGGAGCTTCCTTTCACCGTCCGAATTGCAGCAAATTCGACCCTCGTGGACCGACGCCTGAAAACGGTCCCTGCCAAGCCTGTATTCGCAATAATAGAGAGTGCCAGCGGCCTGTGGCTCTCCAGCGGCCTCGCTTAATTGGCCCAGGCGAAGCCTTCCCTTCTTAGATAATTATAGCTCAGCGGCCCAAAATCAACTACCATCTGGAACAATTTCGGCGCTGAAAGAAAATTCCGCCATACATACCTAGCATGAAGTGGACATAGAGACGTTGAAACAGCACTTTATCAGTGGTTGTAATTCGCTTATGGTTCTTACGCGTACTGTCTTGCCTAACAAAAGAACGCTGGGACTGCCACAAATGCACCTGCTGCAGGCTCTGTTTATCTATAGTCCGACAGAAAGTTGGGAACAATAAAGCCACTTCCAACTCAGACCTAAGGGCCAAGCCTGAGAATGGCAAATAGCAGACCTACAAACGTCCTCGCTTAATCGCCCAAATGAGTCCTTTCCCTATATTATAGAAATATGGCCGAAGACGTAGCTGCCTACCTCTCCCGCTGCCTCGGCCTCTCCCGCGCTCACGAAGCCGCAGTCCGGCAAAAGCTAGGGAGGAAGTTCCGTCTCGCACTCATAGGGGAAAGCCAGAGTCTCAAAGAAGCCCTAGCGACCACTCTCGTGCAGTTCACTCCCCTCGCCTTGAGCTTAGAGGCAGAGTGGAAGTCACAAGAGATGGAGACACATTTCGGCCCGGAGAGGAAAACCCCGCCTACGAAGATATACGTGCCTAGGGAGGAAGTGGATGTAGCGGCGCTGAAACAGCAAGTAGCAGCCCTGGGCGTCCAAGTCGACCCTTTGATGCAAGCGATTGCCCAGGCTGGCAGTGGCCGGGGAGCAGTGGGCGGGACTGTGGACTTCAGGTGGGTTCTGGAGCAGCTAAAGACTTTGGATATGGAGAAATCAGCCCTGCTTCAAGGACTGAAGGTCGTGGAAAAGGACCAAATTTACCCCCCGGACCAGCAAATCTCGAGTCCCTGGCTGGGAGTGGACTACGCCAAAGTGCTCCAAACGCTCAGCGACCTCGAGCACATCATAGACGCAAATACACTCTCAGAAGGACTGGCCAGGGCTAACATCGACCCTGCCAGTCTGCCGCAAGGCCCCGAAATCTTCAGTCCTCGGCTGGAACTGGACTACAAAGGAGTGATCCAACGGGCAGTCGCAGCTCTCCCAGTTGAACAGACCATCGAAGGACTGCTGACTGCTATGGCCAACAAGTACTTCTTCCACCTCAAACTGTACTCGCTAAAGAACGGCACTGTGAGTTCGTTTGACTATATGAGTGAGCGGCTGGAGTACCTCACGGCCTATGTGTTTCTGTGGGAGCAGAAGGCTACGGTGTTGGTGCCGACTAAGTACTTGGTGGGGATTATCCCTGCGGAGCTGAAGGATGAGCGGAATTCGCTGGTAAATAATCGCGCTTTTCATAGAGCAGTTTTCGTATCCAAGCGCTCCGTCGACCCTCCCAAACCCGACCGCCACGCAGCCGAAAAGCTCAAAATCATCGACAACTGCATGTGCATCGTCCAAGACCTCTGCCGGCCTCTAGTCCACTACACACCCCTCATCCTAGAGCGCTACTACGCCAAAAAGACAGAACTAGACCTTGTGGGGATGGACCTGACCAGCGCAAAGAAGGAGCTGGAAGCCGGCACAAAGGAAGTGGAGAGGAATGGAGACCTGGGACAGAGGGGCAAAGCAGGGCTAAGGAAGCTATTGCAGTTATTGGAAAAGCAGGAAGAGGTACTCTTATGTGCGAAGTGCCATTCCAGAGCTCCGGATGTGACGCTGCAGTGCGGGGAGCGGTTCTGCCAGTGGTGCATTTGGACCTGCGTGCCTAGGAACTTCCTAAATGTGCAGGGCCAGGCGAAGGTGCGGATTCCCTGTCCCAACGCCCCTCAATGTGCATCAGAAGTCACAGTGGAAAACTTGCAGGAAATGGATAAAAATGAGTTCTTGAAGCTACTTTCTGCCACTGAGGAAAGCAGCAAATTAAGGCTGTGCAAGAGTTGCCAGCAGTTGCAGCACATTGAGGCCTTTGAAAGGCTGGAGTGTCAGCACTGGATGTGCAAGTACTGCCTTGCGACCAAGTATGAAATGAATTTGCAGTGTCCAGAGGACCAAAGAGGCGTCTTTAAGGCTGATTTCTCTGCAGAAACGCTGAAAGACACTTGCGAAGTCTGCAACAAAGACTTCATTTACAAGTTCAGTTGCCCCTTTTCCTGCTTCACAGCCAGTGCAGATGGAGACTTCCAGGCCTGTCACGGGCTTTGCTGCAACGCGTGTCTATACCAGAAGCTGAAAGTAGGCGTTTGCTGTGCAAAGCGCAAGTTCACTACTACGGAAATAGAACATTACATGGGTCAAATAGCGCTGAAAGCGGACTGCCACGACGCAATTGTGAGTCCTGCAGAACTAGTAGGTCAGACCAGTTGCGACCATATCATATGCAAGAATTGCGCAAATGAGCGGAATAGGATGCAATGCTTGATCTGCGGAGCTGCATATGTCTTTCCGAGAGAGCTGAACAGCGGACCTACCTGTCAGGCCTGTGGCGGGCCGGGGGCGGACTTGCCGCTTGCCTGCGGACATATGATTCACCAGGAGTGTGTGGGTCGACTGGTGCAGAAAGCATGCAATCATGCTAGTTGTCCGCAGTGTCGGGCCTATATTGCCCCTGCGCATATCCTAGGTGCGCTGCCTGCGTCTGCTGCGGCGTACCGTCCTTTCGACGATGCGTACGGCTACTCCTTCCAATTCCAATGTCCGCATCCGAACGGCCAACTGTGCTACATATCCACTGGCTATGAAGGCTGGGTGCAGTGCACCTGCCACGAAGCTTACTTTTGCGCTACTTGCTTAAAGTCATACGAAGAGCAGCAGCAGCATGTCTGTGCATACGCAAGTAGTCGACAGAAGGCAGACCAACTGATATCCGAGGGAAAGGAAGTGATGCAGTGTCCTTTCTGCACTTTACCTACGGAGTGGGTAGATGTTGAGTATGTGCAGTGCACTGGTTGTCAGGGGTACTACTCGCCCTGCTGTGTTGCTCCCTATTACCAGATCTACCGCCACGGACTGGCCTGGCATCGAAAGGACTGTGTGAAGTGGGTGGGAAGTCAGAATACAGTACTGCAGGACTGCTGCAAAGGCGTCTTATGCCCTCGCCCGAAAGCGTTGCGCCGTCCTCGACTAATTGGCCCTGGCGAAATCAGTAAGTAGTAGCTAATGGCCCATAGTCCTATTCCTAACCTCCCGGTACTCCTGGGTGGACGCACACAACGGACACAACATCCACACACAGCAGTCTCCGCAGAAAGACCCTTGGATGCTGAATTGCTCTCTGATCTTGCCCCGGTTATAGGCTGCCCCTATGCACACAAAGCACCAAATGCAGCAGCACGGCTTGCAGAAGCCAGACCCGCCGCCCGCATTCGTCTGCGTCGCCATCTCCACCGCCTTCGCTTGCATGCAGCAAATCCCCAGCGGAACAAAGTAGGCAAAGCAGCATACACCCATGTCTTGCAAACACCCACACAGCGGCTCCTCGAACTCAGCCATTATTAAGCAATCTACGGTCAAAGCCGGACTTACAGTGTAAGCACACTGTCTTGCTGTGCCTATGTAGTCTCTTTGGACTGCTTTTTCTTTGGAGGTTGGAGGATCTGCAGGGAGATGAGCTTTTCTAGCACGGTCCGGGACTCGGGGGAGTGCTGCACTTGGGCTTCGAGCTCGTGGCCTTGTTCCCGCACGATCATCATTTCGATGGAGGTGGCGTGGTGCTTGGTGCGTTGGTACGCCTGCAGGTCCTGCATTTGGTCTATTCGACTCCGGTCTGTTTGCAGCTTATCCAGCCACACTGTCCGCTTCTTTTCCTACCTACAGCCTACAAACTGTCTCCTCACTCGTCTCACTTTGGTCCATTTCACGTCGTCCTTCAGTCGCATTTCCTCAATCCTTACACTCAAATCGCGAATTTTCGGGGTGATTAGTCTTTCAGTGGCCAATTGAGCAGGGCGGGAGGTGTTTGGCTGGGAGGATCTTTGCGTTTTAGGGGACTGGGCCTTACTATCAGGTTCTTTAGCGGGTTTTAGCCTGTTTTCGAGTCCTTTTCGCTTGGAAATGTACTGTCTGAGGCGGGCTTCCTCGAGAGAAGTGCGCAGGGAGGTGAGTTGGGCAGCGTATTCAGTGGCTTTGAGGGTGCTTTGGGCAGCGTGCTGAGCCTTTTCTTTCATTATTTCTGCCTTTTGCACTCGATTTGCCTCGATTTTTGCCTCTATTGCTTGCAACTTTGCCTCAATATCGTCCTCTTTTTCGCTAAAAACCGGCCGATTTCTCGTGCTTTTCCTGCTTTTCGCTCTAAATTCATCCACAATTCCCAGCTTTGGCTCCATTTTCAGCTCCTTTTCGCCCTGCGCCAAGGTGTGGATCAAGTCCTTATGCAGCTGCGCCTGGCTGCGCTCCATTTCCCTCACAAAGCGCTCGTGATTCCTCTTTTGGTCAGTCAATTGGGCCTGGTTTTGCCTAATTTGGCTCTTTAGCTCCTCCATTTGCTCCAGCTTCTGGGTGACTTGGGTCAAAGTGGGGTTCAGTAGGTTCAGCTGAGGCAGAGTCTGGGCAGGAGACAGGGCTTTAGAGGGTTTCGTCTTGGGAGAAACTGACTTGAAAGAGGGCTTCGCAGGCTCGGCCACCTCCAAAACCCTCAAATTCGAGTGCGATTTCGCCTGTTTCAGCCGCAATTTGACCACTTTCGCGGCTTCCCGGACTCTCCGCTCATGGAAATCAAAGCGGAGCTGCTGGATTTCAGGGGAAACGTGGGGGTCAGCGAATTCCTGCATAGGGCGGAGAAGCAGTTCTTGCGGTATCACGCCTTCCTCTAGCATGGCTTGGCGGACCAAGGGATTTGTAGGGTCTAGGACATAGGTGGCCATTGGGAATTAGCTCTAATAGGCCGGGGACTGGATTTAGTGCAAACAGTCGGTTTTAGTGGTGAAGTGAGTAATTGGAATCGTTGGTAATTTAGGGAAAATTATACGATTATGAAAGTCACTTCCTCTTGAAAGCCTTTATTTCTATCGCTTTTCCTGTCTAATGTTCATTCTAATGTAGCCGTAGAAAGGGAAAATCGGCTTTCACATATACCCCCACTTCCCACATCTCCGTACCGCAAGGCGAAAATAGGGTCAAATCCCTCCTAGTAACGGATCTAATATAATATGCTGAAACTGGTGCACGTGTGCTTAGCTCTGCTAGTCCTGCAAGGAAGTGCGGCCTTCTGGTCCTCCAGTCCTGCGAACGGACTGCGGAGAGGACTGGTCCTGCCTGCACTCCTGCAGCAGGATCAAGACTTCACTACTGCAGGGGATGCGACTGAGGGGCTGCTGGTGGAAGAAACCAGCGCTACAGAGGTGCAGGGAGGAGATGAGGACGAGGCAGTGGCGCCTGCTTCGCAAGAGAGTGGGGAGCAGCAGGACAGTGATGAGCAAACCACAGCCACAGAACAGGGGGGGGAGGACCAGACTGAGGGTGAGGAGCAGGCCCCGGAAGAAAGCGACCAGAGTGAGAGTGGAGAGCAGGGCACTACGCCTGCACCGGAAGAGCCGGTCTCTGAAGAAAGTGCGGCTGTTCAGGAGAGTACTCCCACCGAGGAGCAGGCTCCGGAGGGAACCACTGTCATTGAGGAGGCAGCACCTGTGAGCGGGGAAGCTGAGGTAGAGGAACTGCCCGCCTCAGAGGAAGTGCCGGAAGTCAGCGTGGAGAGTCAAACTGAGGAGGAAACGCCCACGTCTGAGGGAAGTGAGCAGGCAGCCGAGGAAGAGCCAACGATTGAAACTAGCGGAGAGGCTGAGGCAGTAGAGGAGCAGCCTGCATCCGAAGAAGTCCAAAGTGAAGAAGTGGCCACATCTGAAACCAGCGCAGGAGCTGAAGAGCAGCCAACAGAGGAAGTCGGCAGCGAAACACCGGTGGAAGAGACCCCGGCCGAAGCTGCATCTGAGTCCACCGAGTCCCAGAGTGAGGAGGCTGCTCCGACTGAAGAAGCGCAGGCAGTCGAAGTCACGTCTGAACAGCCAGCAGAGGTCACTGCAGAGGCTCCAGAGGAACAGGCAAGCGAGCCAACCTCAGAGACAGTGGAGGCACAGCCCGAAGTCTCCCCTGAACTCCCTGCAGTAGAGGAAGAACCAGCACCAGAGGCCAGCGGAGAGGCTGAAACAGGCAGTGAGGAGCTGCCTGTAGTCGAGGAGAGTCCTAGTGAAGCGGAAAGTCAAGTCCCTGCTGAGGAGCCTGCCCAAGTTACAGAGGAGACACCGATAGAGGCTGCAGCACCTGAAGAGTCTCAAGTGGAAGTCACTCCCTCTGAGCCTGAAGCAGCGTCTGAGACAGTGGAGGTTCCGACTGAAGAAGCTGCCGCAGTGGAGGAAACACCCGAGAGTACGCCTGAAACTGAAGAAAGTGAGTCCACCACTGAGACAGTGGAGTCAGTCGTCGAAGAGGCTCAGCCCGAAGTCACATCTGAAGCGCCCTTGGCTACAGAGGAACTGCCAGCACCGGAAGTCAGTGTCGAGGCTGAAGCGGCCAGTGAAGAACAGCCTGCAGCAGAGGAGACTCCTAGTGAAGAGGAGACTCCGGCTCCTGCAGAGGAAACTGCCCAAGTTGTTGAGGAGACACCGATAGAAGCCGCTACAGAGGAAGTGCCACAAGTGGAAGAAACTGAAACTCCCACTGAAACTATCGAGTCAGTCGTAGAGAACCCCACTGAGCCTGAGGTAGCGTCTGAGCCACAGCCGGAGGAAGCTGCTCCTGCAGAAGAAGTCGCTGAGGAGCCTCAAGTGGAGGCACCCGAGCTTGCGTCTGAAACCACGGAGGCTCCGACTGAAGAAGTTGCCGAGCCTGAGGCCACGTCAGAGCCCCCGACTACAGAGGAACCGCCTGCTGAAGAAGCAGCTGTAGAGGAAGAACCTGCAACAGAAGAGAGCGAATCTTCCACGGAAACCATAGAGTCAGTCGTAGAGGCGCAGCCCGAAGCCACGTCTGAGGCACCCCAAGCGGAGGAGGAGCAAGCGCCTACAGTAGAAATCAGTGGAGAGGCTGAAGTGAGTGAGGAGAGTCAAGCCCCTGCTGAGGAACCTGTGGCCGCAACAGAAGAGACACCGGCGGAAGTAGCTCCTGTGGAGGAAACCCAGCCCGAGCCTGCATCTGAGGTAGTTTCGACTGAAGAACAGGGTGAAGTCGAAGTGACGCCCGAAGTCACGTCTGAGGAAGTTGCACAACCCGAGGTTTCGGAGGAATCAGTTCCCGAAGTCAGTGGAGAGGCTGAAGTGAGCAGTGAAGAGCCTGCAGCAGAAGAGAGTCAAGCTCCTGTAGAGGAACCTGCCCAAGCTACTGAGGAAACACCGACAGAAGAGTCTCTAACAGAGACTTCCACTGAGTCCGTCGTAGAGGCAACCGCTGAGCCAGAAGTTGCGTCCGAACCAGCAGCGAGCGAGGAAGTGGAGGCCACGACTGTAGAGGAAGCACCTGCAGAATTGCCCGCTCAGGAAACGCCTAGCGAAATCATACCAGTGGAGGAAGTCCCCGTAGAGGAAGCCCCAGTGGAGGAAGCCCCCGTAGAGGAAGCCCCAGTGGAGGAAGCCCCGGTGGAGGAAGCTCCCGTGGAGGAAGCCCCAGTGGAGGAAGCCCCCGTAGAGGAAGCCCCAGTGGAGGAAGCCCCGGTGGAGGAAGCTCCCGTTGAGGAAGCCCCAGTGGAGGAAGCCCCGGTGGAGGAAGCTCCCGTAGAGGAAGCCCCAGTGGAGGAAGCCCCAGTGGAGGA
>Ga0247837_1001308_pt1 | contig 52369 bp, 22 predicted proteins | sample LaCtaG_2_FD_187115 | JGI IMG/M metagenome (GOLD analysis project Ga0247837, IMG submission 187115) | Freshwater microbial communities from meromictic Lake La Cruz, Castile-La Mancha, Spain - LaCruzMarch2015_14.5m | ecosystem: Environmental > Aquatic > Freshwater > Lake | place: Spain: Castile-La... | reverse complement strand
TGCAGCAGTCTGGCAGTCGATTACATACTGAGAGGAGAGAACTGCCTGCTGTGAACTTTGGATGCAGAAACGGTCGGAAAGGACGTCTGCGGCGGATATGGCCCAGCCACAGAATTCGCATTCTCCGGCGTTCAGAATGGGGTGCACGCAGCCTTTCCATTGAGTGCGGCTGTCGAAGGAGACAGGGACTGTAAGGTGATTTAGCAGTTCTCCCCACTTGTACTCAGAAACTTGCTCAGTGCTGGTCTCGTTGTTTCCGTTGTCACTCAGAGAAACAATCGTTTTCCCCTCACTAAGGACAAGACCCGCCTGCCACATCCCTGCTGCATTGATAGTCTCAGTTTTCTCACTAGTCAATAGGGGACTATCAGCTGGGAGCGGCTCAAATGCCCAGGCCAGCACCAGTCCTCCCCATATAGCAAGTCCCAATGACATTGCTTCGCCTACCATTGCTCCTTGACCTAGTTAGCGCTTTGGACTTAACTACTAAGACGGATTAGCTGCGATTCCGCTGGTCTCCAGGCCTAGCGCAGTTTGTCCCATCTTGAAGTAGAAGAACCCGCTCATTCCCCAGCTTGTCCCAAACGACCCCGCTCCAATCCAGTAGTTGGTACCATTGGAACTTCCCCAGCCTATCAACTTCACACACGTCACACCCACAAAAGACCCTGAGGACTTCACATATATCCCACTCTTGTAGGACAAAAAGTCCGAATACATCTGGAAACAGGCTTCAATGGGCCCGCTCTGGGAGATACCCGCTTGCATGGATTGAATAGAGGTGTAGGAGGATGAGGCTCCTGCGTAGTAAATTGAGAGGGCGGAGCCGTTGCCGCAGCGAGTGGGGCAAGAGGCAGTGTCTGCTACGAAGGGGATACAGGCGGAGGAGGGCGCTCCTTCCAGGTTGAGGTAAGTCCAGGCTTCGATGGCTGTTCCGCCATCACAGCCGTCTGCATTAGACTGGCAGTCAATCAAGTACTGCGGGGAAAGCGTTACTTGTGTGCGCTGTTGCACACAAATACGGTCAGAAAGGACATCAGCCGCAGCTATCGCCCAACTCCCATCACAGTCTCCAGCATTCTGAATAGCGTGCACACAGCCTGGCCATTGAGTTCTGCTGTCGAAGGAAGCGGGCAGAGTGACGTAGTCCAGCAGCTCGCCCCAGTTGTACTCGGGAATGTGCTCCGTGGAGATGTCTCTCGGCTTGCTTCTATGAAGAGAGCCCAAAGTCTTCCCCTCGATCAGGGCCGGATCCGCCTGCCACATCCCCGCTGCATTGATAGCCTCGATTTCCTCACTAGTCAATAGGGGACTATCAGCTGGGAGCGGCTCAAGCGCCCAGGCCAGCACCAGCACTCCCCATATAGCCAGAATACGAGGCATTCTTTTATTCACCAACTTTGCCTCCTTCTCATCGCTTTTGATTAGCCTACAATGAAGCGCAAAGCGCTACTTCTCTAAAGTGTAAACATTAGCAATTAGTCCCGCAGCCCTAAAACGCATCGTCCCAATTCGGAGGTGGCGCTCGTCTCCCTTCCGGCAGCGTGTTTTCCTCCTCTTCATCACTTGCTTCTTCCTACCTACAACTCACCTCCAGGGCTGTATGTATGCTCAGATTCTTCCTCTTCGCAGCCTCCATAAGGCGCTCTAAGTTCTTGGGCTCTGGGGGGATGTGGGGTGCTTTGAGAGTGCAGGCCATGAGGGCGTTCCAGTCGAAGTTGCGGAAGAGTTTGTCTCGCTTGATGTCGTGGATAGAGATGCGGGCTGCAGGTTCCTTCTGCAGCAACTTAATTATCAGCGTCTTACAGTCCGATTCCTGCCTAAAGAACTCGGGAAACACAAGTTCGTCCTCGAGCACATTTTTCAGCACTATATACGGGTCCTCCTCCTCTTCCCCAAACGGCACTCTCCCACACACAAACTCATACAACATCACTCCCACACTCCACAAATCCGCCGCCGCACCATACCCCTTGTTCTCTATCACCTCCGGAGCCATATACCAAGCCGTCCCCACCCTCGTATGAGTCCTGCCATGGATCACCTTGGCAGTACCGAAGTCTATCAGCTTCAAATAGCCGCTTTCGGTCACCATTATGTTTTCTGGCTTTAAATCTCTGTGGACGATGTCTCTTTCGTGGAGATATTCGAGGAATTGCACGATTATTGCGAGGTAGAAGGTGGCGTCGGGGACGGTGAAGCGGCCGCTTTCGTGGAAAACGTCGAAGAGCATTGCGCCTCTTATGTACTCCAATAGGAAGTAGAGGTAGCGGTAGTCCTTGAATGTCTTTATCAGTTTCATCACAAACTTATGGCTAATCTGCATCAGCACACTCCTCTCCATCAACACATACTTCGAGTGCTCCACCGTCGCAATCTTCCTCCTATCAATCGCCTTCAAAGCATATATATCCGACTTCGCCTTCGAAGCGACCAATATAACACAGCCAAATTGACCCCTGCCCAGGCGCATTACCGGGTACAGGTCTGTGAGGACCATACGCACGTCTGCTCGTTCGATGCGACTTTGCATGGCGGCTTTGGCGCGGTCGTCGAAGATTCGGGTGAAGTTCTCGCGGTTGAGGGCCCATACTACGCAGTTGCCTTCGGCGTATATGGAGGCTGTCCTGGACTTATCCATCAAAATCGCCTTTTCCCCAAAATAGTCCGACTTCGTAATGGTTCTTATCAACACTTTGTCTCGAATAGCCACGGCTCTCCCACTTTTCAGGATAAAGAAGTAGTCGCCAGGGTCGTTCTGCAGGCATATCACTTCGCCGTCCTGATACTCGCGCACTTCTAAGGCTTTCGCCACTGCTACTTGCTTTTCGCGAGGTAATTCTTCCAAAATCTGTATCCCCTTAAACTGCCTGGCCGAAATCGTCTTCAAAATCGTCTCCGAAGTGCCCAAACACGCATGAAACTCAGCCTTCGCAATCTCCCCAACCGCCACTTCATCCGAATCCGCCACAATATCCGTCTCAAACGCACTATCCGAGTACCCAGCCATCACCTCCTCCGCCCCAATACAGTCATACAGCTCCCCAAACGGCTTCGACTCCCGCATGTTCAGCCTGTGCCGAGTGCACAGCGACCCGTTCAGCACGATTAGGAGGGAGTTGCTGACTTCGCTGCCTTGGGAGAGGACGATTTCGTCGTAGCTGTAGGTGGTCACCCGCATGGTCTCTAGGAGGCGTTCTTTTTCGGAGTTGCTGAGGGACTTGAGGACGGGGTTGCGGTCGAAGGCAATGCGGGCGGTGTTGGAGTAGATGAAGTCGTCTAAGTTGGTGCCGAAGAGACGGTACAGGATTTGCTTGGGAATGGCTTCAAGCTTCATTTCGGTGATGGCGCTTACTGTGGCGGTGCGGATGCCGTTGTAAAGAAGCGCTTGCTCCCCAAAGCAGTCCCCTGGGTACAGTCTCCTTATTTCTTTATCGTTTACTGTTACAACCGCATCTCCCTCGATCACAAAGTACAGCACATTGCCCCGCTCGCCCTCGACCACTATATTGGTGCCCGCTGCGTACTTGAGAACCACTGCAGTCCGAGACAGTGCGTCAATGAAATTCGCGGGCATATTTTCCAGTTGTTTCAATGTGTAGTTGAAATTCCTCAAAACTTCATAGTTGCAGGCCTGCGCCTGCTTGAGGAAAATGCCAAAATGCTCCGAATCAAGGGCGAAGAAGCTCGAAGACTGCAAAGAAGTGACTGTGTGACTGCGAGGGTTGCCGCTGATAAGGGACAGCTCTCCGAAGCTGGAGCCTGCGGGGAATTCTCGAGTGAGCTTGCCGTCACTGCGCTCGCTTACTCTACCTTCCATAAGTATGTAGAAGTGAGTGGGCGGGATGCCTTGGTCATAGATTGTCATCTCCGCCGCTATTTCATAGAAACTCAGATACGAAGCCAGCTCCAGGGCCTGCGCCTCCCCCAGCACACAGAAAACCGCATTGTTCCCCAGCGCCCTCAGCAGCACATTCCTACTTTCATAGGTCAGCGAAATCGCCACAGGGACACTGCACATAGCTTCAAGCCGGGTGTTCCCTGGCTCTCGAGGGGTCATTAGGCCGCTGGGCAGGGGCGCGGTGGAGCGAACAAAGGGTCTTGTGAATCGTTGGCGGTAGCTAGGCTTCTGCAAAGCGAGAGTTGAGGTTGGGGTGGACATGGATTAATGTGGAAATCGGTTTATCGAGAAGAGAGGTACTAGTTGAGTCTTGGAAGCGGCCTGGGTAGGGACTTATTGGGATTAGAGGGAGGGGAGGAAGATAGATAGGTGATTGCAGGCCAGATATAGCCTTGGGTAAGAGGGAAATGATTAATACCTAATAGACTGTATTACATTTCTCTCAGGCTTATTCCCTCCTGCTACCAATGGAAATTTCCCCTCCTCCCCTAACCGCCAATTCCCCCTTTAGCCCTACTAGGCACTACTCTGAGTCTTAGGGAAGCTTCTGACATCGAAGGGTCGAGCCTTCGGCCGGTAGAACCGGGACTTTTGCAGGGACTGCGGGATTGCAGGCGGCACAATGCCCATGTCCGCGAGTTCCTCTAGCTTTGTTTTGTGCCTTATTTCCCCTAGGGTTGCTTCGAATGTATGCTCGGAATCGGTCTCGAACACCCATATAGTCTCCAAACTGATACGTTCGTCCTCCGCTCCCAGTCCTCCGAATATGAGAAAACTGCTTCCTATGGCCACACAGGAGTGGCCACATCTCGGAGAAGGAGCAGTCTGCAGGTCCAGCTTTTCCCACGTACGCAAATCCAGGCTAAAGACCAACAACTCATTAGTGACCTTATCCCCTGACAAAAGTCCTCCAAACAGGAATAGATTGGAAAGGTGCAGACTAGCACTGTGGTAGGCTCTGGGAGAGGGGGCGGACCCGCTGTAGTCGATGCTTTCCCATACGTACTCAGACAGCTTCAAAGCGAACATGTCGCCTAGGTAGCGGGAATAGCCGTATATCCCGCCGTAGACTATCAGACTATTCGTCGATAGGTCGTAGGTCAGACTATGGCCTCGCCTAGGCCGCGGCGACTCCCCAAAGACCTCACACAGGTGCCACTTCCACGCAGCATCCAACTTCCACATCTCTGTATAGGCGGTGTCGCCTGTAGTCCACTTGACCGCATTCCACCCCCCGAAGATGTAAATATCACTCGCAAGCACTATTGCATGGTCTCTCCGACTCCACGGAACTCCGAAGTTCCCGTTCATTTCCTCGCTTTCGCCGGGCAGCCACAGACCTGTTTTCCAGTCCCACAGCCAAGTGTCGCGGGAGTAGTGGTCTTTCCTCCACCCGCCGAACACTACTAAGGCCTCACTTGGGGCAGTGCACAGTGCGTGTCCCACTGCAGGCTCTGGGGAGGGCGGGCCCTGGTACCACGCCAAAGTGCGCAGGTTGAGTAAATGAGTGGAGTTGAAGTCCTCGTTGCCGTCACTGCCGCCGTGCAGGAAGAGGCTTTGGAGTGCGGGCACGTAGCAGCTGACAGCGCTAGTGCGAGGCCGGACTGAGGCGGAGTTGGTAGTTGCGTAGGACACCCATTCCATTAGAACTATCAGTCTAGGCAGGAAGACTGCTGGAAAGCCTCCGTCTAGCCTCAGTATTTCCCTATAGATTGAGAACTACGCAGATAATAAGGACTTAAACCGCACCGTGGATAAAAGAAAGGCTTGTAAAGCTCATAATGTAAGGGAATTTAGACTTATAAAGGACTGTTTCGGTTAGTTTTCAAGTAAAATCGTCCAATTCCGCACTTTCCAGCCTCTTCCTCTGTCCCAATTCCCCCCTTTCCCTGCCTTCGTCCCACCAATACCTAGTGAACCCTTTCCCAATAGCCTCCAACTCCCATTCAATCCCCAGTTTACCAAGCCCTGCCCACAACTAATGTAGAAAAAAGCCTTTTCCCATGCCTAGGCTAATAAATGCTGCGATTCGCCCTTGTCTTCAGCCTGTTCCTGCTGTCCTCAGGCGCTCCAGTCCAGCCGGCCTACAGCAACATCCTTGCAGAGGCTGACTACACCTTTGAAGTGGCAGTTCCTGTCTCTATCGACATAGACGCTGTCATAGAAATCCTCTTTCCCCCCGAATTCACAGCCACTAACCTCGGAATCGACTCCTGCGAGGGCAGTTTCAGCCACGGCGCAGCCAGCCAAAGCCTGAAATGCACCGTCAAGGACCGCCTCGTGCGCTGGGAAAAGGGAGACTTAAGTCCCAGACTCCTGTATCTAAGGGTCGGAAGGGTGAAGAACCCTGGGACTATGGACTGCACCTCCAGCTTCCAAGTGACTGTCTACAAGGCTGCCACTGCCTTATGGAGCGATTTCAACTTTGGGTCGCTATGCTTCACTGCCGCTCCAATAGCACTGGCGAATGCTGCTTTGCTGCCGCTGCAGACTGTAATCTGGCAAGCACAGGCCTACACCCTGGATTTAGTCCTATCTACGTCCATAGAGAAGGGAACTAGAGCCCGAATTGCGCTGCCTGCGGAGTACAGTCTGAAGGAGGGAGTGAGCTGCAGAGTCGGAGAGACCACAATTCAGTGCGAAAGCGATGGAAATACCCTGGTTTGGGGAGGTCTGCAGAACAGCTACTCCGCAGGACTGAGTGTTTCCCTGACTTTCATCCTCGCACAGAACCCTGTAGTCACTGGGAAGACTGGGTACTGGGGAGTCAAGTTGCTGTCTCCGGATACTAACTCAATAGAGCAGTATGCGGACTTCATCCCTGGGCCGGAGGTAGTGCCAGGGGAGATATTCGCTGTAACGGTGCAGTCCTGGGATAGGCGCAAATTGGCAGTGGCTTGGACTCGCCTGGCTTTCACTGTGCCGGACCCTGTGCCCTTCGGAGGAACTCTGCAGGTCCGGTTTCCCTCTGAATATACAGGACTTCGGGCCTGTTTTGTGGAAATCAGCCCGAACTCCACCCTATGCGACCTCACCAAGGAGCCGAATTTAGTCCTTCTAACCGGGCCAAACGGGCTATCCCCAGGCAGCTACTCTCTCGCTATACAGGGCATCAACCCCGCAGTGCAGTCCAGTGGCTTTTTCCTCTTCGAAGCCAGAGACGTCAAAGGACTCCTAATAGACCGAGGGTCCTGCTGCAGTCTCCAATTCCCACTCCCCGCAGCCAACCCTACAGCCGTAACAGACCTATTGGAGGCGCAATACAGCCTGGAACTGGGGGAAACGGGGGACTTGGAGTTGACTTTGGCGTGCAATTCGCTGCTGCCGGAGACGCCATTGATACTTTCAAAGAATCCGGCTTCGAAAGGCGTGATTGTGGTGGAATTCCCTGAGACGGCTAGACCGAGTGCTGAGGATTTGGCTGGGGACGGGTATGACCGCAGCCATTTAGCCAAAGTAGTGTGTATTTGGGGACTAAAGAGACAGGCAATGGAGTGCGAATGGGACGGAAAGACCCTCACCATCACCACTCCCAGCGATACCGGCCTCGAAGCCTGCCCCGCACCCCTCACCATCTCCATAGTCGGCCCTCCGAGCAGCCAATTGCAGGGCTTTCACTTCTCTGTGGCTACTCCAGGCCAACACCGCTTCCTAGTGACTACCTACGTCCTCAGTCTCACCCAGTCCTTCGGCCCAGTGGAGCAAATGGCGCTTTACCTACTGGTCCCTCCGAAGGCTTTTGCTTCTCCCCATGGAGTGGGGGCGCCAGGGGCGGTGAGTGCTGCGATATGGCACAAAACTGTCCGAGAAACCACTGGGCTGAGGGTGGGAATGAGGATGAGTGCGGAAGTGCCTAAGGGCGGTAGTGTGGTTATCAAGGCTTTGCAAGGGTTTGCGCCTTTATTCGGGTATAGTCTCCCTGCAGCCAGCAAAAGTGTCGAAATCCCCTGTTTGTACGACTTCCAGGGAGTGGAATTTGAGGCCTGCGAGGTCGAAAGTCCGAATATCCTCCGTCTACGGACCTCAAACACCACCATTTCCGCTGGAAAGGAGTACTGGATCCTTTTCCCTCGGCTGAAAACCGACTCCACGCCCGAAATCGTCCCCACTCTCAACATAACCACACTAATCCCTACCGGAGAAGCCATCGAATACGCCACAATCCGCCTTTCCGCCCTTACTCCTGACCACTCCGCCTCCCTTCCAGGCCTAAGTTTGAGTCCCGACCAGTCCTATACGAGGAATTTTGATACTAATTTGACGGTTTCCCTTGGTGCTGTTACAGGCTTAGGGAAAGACGATATGGTGGTGATTGAGTTTCCTGCGGAGTTGTTTATTTGGCCGAATGAGCCTTTTTCTACAGGGAATTTGATTATGTGTGATACAGGGTCGATTGGGGCGGCTTCTGACTACAGTCTACTGAGCATAGAGACCTACAGGGCAGTGGTATACAGGGCCAGGGAGGCTGTGGAGCTAGGCGCAGGCCTGTGTTTCCGCCTCCCCCAGCAAATGCTGTATAAAAACACCGCTTCTATCAGCGTAAATGTCATACTCAACGGAGAATTGCGCTATAAAGGGCAGAAATCGCTGATATCCTCGGTAAGAGACTTGAAGAATATCACAATAACTGAGTTTTTGGCCGATAGGGAAGACCATATCAGTAGGCAAAGCAGTATATGGGGAATTACCTTTACAGCCAGTTCCAAACTGATCCCCGGAGACGTGATTTCCATACTATTCCCGCAAAGCCAGGTAAAGATCTCCTCTAAGGACTGTTTCGCACTGAGTATCTCCGCTAACTGCACTTCCGAGTCCTCCCTGCTCTACCAAAGCCTCCTTGTGAGTCGCTACCTCGTCCAAGTCCAAAATACAGACATCCCTGAAGGCCAAATAGTCACTTTTCACCTTGCAGTCGAGCCATTAACCCCAGGAACAGTCACAATTCGCCTGCAAACGGCCGCTTCTTTGGACTTCACTCAACAAATCATCAACGAAGGAGCCATCGATTTCCTCATAAGTTCGCTAGAAGTGAGTTCTGCCCGACTAGAGGCCTTTTGGCCTAAAAGACTGGAACTAAGGCCAGGCCAAAGTGGTCCTTTGGACTTCATTATCACCCCTGGAGTCGATATTATGGCCTCGATTTCTAAATCTGAGTATGGATTTATCACTATTGACCTACCCAAATCAGGCCTAACTAACCTCTATTCCCTGTCCAGTCGCCAAATTGAGGACTTATTTACGCCTAATGTAGGCGTTTTGGACTGCAGAATCAACGGAATACTGGCTTCTCGCTGCGAATTTAAGGACATTAACAAGAAATCCGTCACAGTATACACTCCAAACGGCCTAAAACTGCAATCCGGCAAGGCCTACCTCCTCGAAATCGACCTTTTGGACGACAACAAGCAGTCCCTTGGCTTCAAATCGCCTCTCAAAGCCGCCTTTTACCAGTTCAAAGTCTCTATTGGGACTGCTGGAAAGACCTTGCAAGTGGCTTATCCCTGGTTTCAGCTCAGATCTGGGTACTTTGTGGGGACGGCTGTGAGGACTTTTAATAAAAGAGAGGGAGAATATGGGGTTGTTAATGTGGTTTTTATGCCAAATACGACCTTTACGGCCTTGGACGCTGGGAAGATTGGGGAAATCGAGATTATTTTTAACGGCTGGGAGAGGGACATGGGCTTGGGAGTGGAAAACAACGGGGAAATCGACTGCAATCCGACTGGAATTTCTGTGAAATGCTGGCTAAAGCATGGAAATCCCTCCAATCCACGCATCAAACTGAGTCATTTCCCCCCCTCCAACGGGCTAATCTTCAACCTAACCTTCGCAGGCCTCCTAACCCCCGCTGCTTCCCAGCCCATCAGCCTCGAATTGGTCTCCGTCTCCAACACTTCCGACCCCCAAAACCCCTACTTCCCCACTCTCGACTACACCAAAATAGACTACATCGACCCTACCTTCATGCCTTTAGACCCTGTGCCGCTGCTGAGGGATAACAAGAGTAAATTGCAGGAAAGCACTATAGGGACGAATAGTAGTGTGGAGTTGGACTGTGGGGGCAGTTTGGCGGCGCAGGGGGATTGGATATTGGTGAAAGTGCCGGGTGAGTTTGGGCTGTTGCAGGAGACGAAGTGTGAGTTGGCTGGGAAAGCGGCGGAGTGCAGTTTGTATCCGATTACGCATTGGGTCTTTGTGGCTGTTAGCCAACCCCTGGGCCAAGCCTGCCGCCTCTTAATTGGGCCGATTTCAGTCCCTGGCTTTTCCCCGCCCGACATCACCTTCACCAGTTACTACCTAATCGACCGAAAAACGACCCTCAAAGTGTCCCACGTCCTCTCCCCTCTCCCAGTCCCTGCCCTCTCCGTCTCTTCCAACCTCGCCCTCCTCGACTCTATCGAAAACACACAAGAAACCGCCTGTTTTACCCTCAAACTCGCAAATCCTATACCTATTTCCGGTCTAATTGACCTGAAACTGGCAGGCTTTCATGTAGTCCCCGGGTCTTGCTATGTGGACGGAAGTCCTAGGCAGGTGGATTTACTGTGCAGAGAGACTGCGGCGGGCGTGAATGTCACCGGCTTTGCAAAGGGCTTGGAAAAGGAGGGAAATGTGAGGATTTGTATGGATGTGGTGTACTATAAGGCAGGGAAGTATGGGAATTTTGAGTTTGGAGTGTATTGGAATCGGGAAAACCACAATCAGCCGATCAATTATTGGAAGGATTTAGAGGGAATTACGGTCAAACCTGCAGTGTCTGCGACTATTCCCCTCGTCCAAATAGCGCCTTTATACCACCTCTCAGCACCCCTTATCCAAAGCGGAATTGCGCCTTTAATATTCACTCTTCAGTCTATTTCCCATCTAAACGCATCCCAAAGCTACCTAAATGTCACTATAAACCCTAAGCCCACCCTACCAATTGATGGGGAAATGAGGTGCATTTGGGCCAGTGGCGGGGCTGAGTACTTGACAGGCCCTGAAAACTGCCAATTCGGCGAATTTCTGATAGTAAAGGCGCCTCCGTCTGTGCCAGTGCCCTTTTTACAGCCCTTCAATATCACCATAACCACTGTAAACGCGCAGCAAGGAAACGGCCTAGTCTGGCCTAAACCCGGCCAATATACCCTAGACATCGACATAAGTGCAGCCAACGGCTCCTTTAGCGATACAATGGCTGTCAGAAGCTACTTCCAAGTAGCTCCCCAGGCCTTTTCCAGGCTCCAAGTCCTGTGGGACCACTCTGAATCTGCCAACTTCAACCGCTATTTGCTGCAATTCGACCTGGGAAATGCGGCTGTTAAGGTCTGGACCCTGGGAGGCCGGCTGGCAGTGGAGTTCCCAGCGTCCTTTCCTAGCCGATTGGGCCGTCCTTCCAACCACTCCCCAGTCTCCTGCCTATTTAAGGTCAATTCGGTGTCTGTTTCCGCGGTTGTTTGCTACCTGGAAGAGGGCGTTTCAGGGTCGAATCCCCTTGTAATAGTCAGCGGAATAGCGAATTTACCTGCAAATACGCAGAATTGTGAACTGCATTTGGAGGGGATTTTGACTCCGCCTGCTGCTGGAGACCAGGAAATCGTGTTTGTACGGCTATTTGCCTTGGATGTATCCCTGGGCTGGCCGGGAGTCCCTGTTTCCCTATCAAGTGCGGACTTTCTGTACTGCACTACTGCTTCTGTGGCTGAAAGTGTACTTAATACGCCTGGATTGGTGGTGTTTGGCAATAGTTCTAGTGAGAGAAATGCGGGAAATGTCGTTTATAGCTTCAATTTGATAGGAGGAAGTCAGGAATTTCGCATAAATGACACAATTTGCATTATTTTGGACCCCAGAATCCTCACAGGTGCGGATTTAGTGGCCTCAATCGGCCAAAATACGCTAAAAAGCGCCTTTTACCCTCTTTCCAAGACCATTTGCCTCACTACTATAGCTGAGTCAGTGGCTATTAGTGTGGAAATAGGCCCTTTCACCAACCCCGGCTACCAGCCCTGTCCCGGACTCACCCACAACTACACCCTAATGCGCTCCCAAAGACTGCTAATAACTGCCAATTCCTCTCCTTCCGCAGTCCTTTTCACCTCCCCAGCCTGCAATGGCCTCACAGCCCAGCGATCTGACGGCCTTTCGCCCTTATATCAGCAGGACAGAGTCGATATAACCGTTGATTTTAGGAGTTTGCAGGCTATTCCGCAGGGCGGAGGATTGGTGATGACCCTAAAAAGCGGCTGTAAGTACACTGAATCGGTCTGTTTTGTGGGTAATTTGGCCGGGGCGTATACTTGTAAGGTCAGTTCGGACCAGCAAGTGGCTACTGTGGAGCTTCTGTCGCCTCAACGTCCGGCTTTACTGTCAATTACAGCCAATATAGCACTCGATTCCGCCTGTTCGGTCACTCTTCAGACGCGTAGAGACTCGCTGGAGTCCTTTATTGAAGAGCCAGAGCCTTTAATACTGTCTATAGGGGAAGCTAGGGTGCCGCAGTACCATGAAATACCACTTCCGGTCCACTTCCCTACTGATACTCGCGCAGGCTCTATCAGTCCTTTGCGCCTTTTCCTAGTCCTGCAGGCTGCTTATACGGTCCAGGGAGTGCTGGAAATAGACCTACCGACAGGGTTTATGATACCTGAAGGTGGGGATTTAGTGGGGATTTGGAGACGGAAGGGACTTGGGGACCGACTGGGGTACTGCTGGTACACGCAAATAAGCACTGGAATGACCATATCGCTGAAAGCACCAGAAAATGGCGGACTTCCCATAGGTCCAGTGGAGGTCATTATCACCACTAAAGGCGCTCAGCCGCCTTATCAAGGCCTAATTTACCCAATAGAAGCCAGGGACTATATGATTGAGGTCAGGTCGAGGAGTCAGGGCAGCACTATCGATAGGTACGGGAAAGAAAGGATGCAGTTCCTGCCCAGTACTTCTTTTACCCAGATTCGAGTAACACCTACGAGTGTAGGCAATTTGCACCCTTCTTTATATACTCTTTCCCTTGAGCCTCAGACCCCGATCCCTGCTGCGGGGTCGATTAGGGTCCAGTTCCCGACTTTGGACGTGTGGAATAACACCCTGTTTGCGCATGATTTAGGCACGGGACTGCAACCGAACCACAATTTGCCCTGCCATTGCCTCGGATTACCGATAAAATGCACCTTATTATGGGGAGAAAGACACATAGACCGTCCAGCCACCATACTGATTAAACTAATTGCTCCTATGGAACCACAGACTCTCTATAACATCAGTCTGTACGGCTTGAGAAACCCTGTAGACTCCGGAGTTAGCGATAGACATGTTTCAGTCAGAGTCGTGTCCTACTCCGAATCAGACCTGGCCCTCGACGGCACTATATTAAGGGACATTTTCACGGTTATTAGCAACGGAGTAGTGACAAATACTACTGAAACTCAACTAGTAGCCTTCCAGGGACCTCCATATAACATAGGAACCAAGCTATCACTGACATTTAGTACATCTATTCCAGCGACTGCGGACTCTGTAAAAGTACTGGAAATTCCCTTCTATTTAGACCCTGAAACGGACTATTTGACTGATATTAACGAGGCTAGGTTGGGAAATGGGGAAATTCACTATAGTGAAGGAATTGGCTGGGTGGTAGTCCCTGGAGATATAGCAGGCTGCACACTTGTTATAGGCTCGACTGGACTGAAAGCCATACCAATAGGCCTCCAAATCACTGAATATCACTATCAAGCCTCCCTTTTAATGGGTATTCACCACTATGAACCCATCACTGGAGGGGCTGCTATCCTCGGCTCTCCTCTTACAGCCCTCCAGCAGTACTCAACAGGGGATAAAAAGGCCTTTCCCGGCCTCTATAGTGTCTATATGCTGAGTTACAAGCTAATGTACCCAGTACCCAGCAAAGGCTGTATGACCCTCACAGGCACTGATTGGGTATTAGACGCTGGAATGTGTGTTCCTTCTGCCTACGTAGGCACAGGCCTGGCAGGCTTCAACTGGACCTGTAAGGTGGATAAATCGCTGGGGGGAGTGGCTATTAGGGACTTTGACCAGCTGAACAGTGCTAAGTCTGTGGATGTTCTGGTGAGGGCGAGTGTGGAAAGCTCGCTGGGACCCGTTGTGTTTACTTCCTATGCGGATAGCGACTGTTCTCAGCTAATTGAGACTTCCAACAACCCTGAAGAGACCCTAATTGCAGCTAGTTCAGTACCAGCTCCCTCCGACCTATATATATCAGACGCGGAAGTGCCCCTAACCCCCTCTTTAGCGAGTTCTCCCACTGAATTCACCTTCCTGTTCTCTCCCATGTCCAAAATAAACCCCTCCAGCACCACTCACCTCCTTATCACCCCCTCGAAACCGTGGGTTTTACCTGAAAAAGCCACTCCTTGTTGCACTATTGACGCCTTGCCGGCTCCTTGCGACTTGACTACTGAGGGGAATATGCGTCTTTTCGTGCCCGAATTCTTATTGCCTACCGTGAATTACACTATAGTGCTGAGTACTAAGGGAGCGAGGAGTGGAAATGAGGGCTTGCCGCAGGCCAGTCCGCCTGGCTACCATGTAATCACCTTCGAAACTGTCGAAAATGATAAATCTACCGAATATGGTCGAATTGAATATTCAGTTCCGCAGGCTATTTTCCCGATTTTACACGTGAATTCCACTCATATCAGCCCCGGGAAGGCTACAATTATCACCATATCGCTGAAAACCGACCTCGATATCCATATCAGCCATAGGCTGAAAGTGGAGTTTCCAGTGGAAACAGCAGCGGAATTGCCGGGATTTGCTGTGGATTTGGGACTTAATAGGCAGTCCTATGAGGACATTAGCTGTGTCTTCAGTGAGGGAATAGTCCCAGGCCGCTGTCAAATCATACAGGGAGAAGCCGGAAAATTGGGGAAAAGCCCTGCAATTGTGCAAATTGGCGGAATTTCCATTGAAGGAAATAGAGAGTTTTCGATCTATTTGCCGAATATTGTCTATCCGGATGTGAGCATAGGGACTGCGGATAGGACTATTCTGCCAATCCGCCTAATTCACTGCGATTCCAATGGAACTACTCTGCAGGAACGGACTGTGGCCTATGCCCTGCCTTTCGACCTCATTTTCCCTCCTTCTTCCTTAGCCCCAGCCATAGTAACACCTCTTCCCCTCAGCAATTCCATCTCTATCGACCTACCAAGTTCTATCAGCCCTCTATACAGTGTGCTGATATACGGCCCCAATCTGCAACTAGCCAGCAACGCCACTATGGCAGTGACCGCCTTCCCAGAGGGTCTGTGGGTGCGAGAAGCCCGGGGCCGAAGTCTGCAGGGAAGCCTGATTGTGGCCTATTCCCAGGAAAGTACTGTAGAAGTGGTGTTTATAGGGAAAAACGAGGCTGGATTTGGGGTCATAGCAGGGTCTGTTACGTCTCAAATCGCACTTAAAGTACCTGCTATGACTGCGAGTTTGGGGATAAGGACTATGCAGCAGGGCTGGGTGGACTCACAGGGCACCTGGGTCTTTCACGACTTCGTGATCACGCTGGTATCCGGACATGTCCTGCCTTCTCATAGGATTTACCTGCAGCTGATTGGCTATTCCGCCTTGGATCCCGGCTATTTACAGGTCTTTAACGTGTCCAATATCGCAAATATGAACTGGACCTTTAGTGAGAAAGAAGTGACTATATGGGGAGTGGAAATCCCTGCTAAAGCCATAGTGACAGTTCGTCTATATGTGCAGTTGGGTTCTACTGCCTCCGCCCAGCTGATTCTAGGCCTATCCACCTCCAGTCCAATAGCCACAGTGACTGATTCCGTACCAATACTACCCACTATAAGTGGCTTAGAGGCAAATGTTGCCTTTCCGGAACTGCGAGTAGGTCTCAATGTTACTAGTCTTTGGGTAGATGTTATGGACAGAGTCCTCGATGTGACTGTGAATTTGAACCAAAGCAGTCTCGGCTGCTTCCAGCTCAATAATTCACTTGATACGAATGGAGCCACCTATACAACTGGGCAAATGTTGATAGTCCGTTTACATAAGGAAAACAAAAACAACGAAATAGCCTTTGACAGCGCTATTTGCAGTCCCATCACCCCAGGCTACACTACCATTCTTATCTCAGAAACTAGCCCAGGTCAGTCACTTCCCAGCACTACTCTATCCACTACAGTGAAAAGGGTCTTTATTCACGCAGCTGTGGCTTTCAGCAGCTTCACAATGGACACAGTGCTGGACTGCACTGCGGGTTTCTCCCTTGTGAAGGCCCAATTCCAGGCCAATTCCGCTATATCTGGAAACGACCTTGTGGCCTTTGAGTTCCCTACTCAGTTCGGTCATCTTACCTCAATCTCAGACTTGGTTTATGGCGTTAATGGTACTGACTTCCTAGAGTGCGAGTTGAGGCATGGCAGTGCTAATTTCCCGGCTGTAGTGCTTTGCAGAGTTGCAGCTGCTCTGCAGTCCCCAGTGCTGTTGAATATCCTCGATGTGCCCATTTCAAGTGCGAGTTCTGGAGGACTTTACCTGATTAAGCATATATCCAGTACTGGCGTGCTGCTCCAGTCCACCCAATACCCCGCTTCTCGCAAGTATGAAACTTCCTGTGGGTCATTCTCTATCACTCCCACTGTCTCCCAGAGTCCTCCAGGCCCCAGCCTTTCCTTCACTCTGGGTGTCAGCAATGGAGGGCCTACTGATCTACTACACATAGTGCTGAAGCTAGGGTTGGAGTTCTGGCTGGCGGGACCTGTGACTGCCAACGTCCCGGTCCTCATCCAGCGCTTTCCCTATATAGTCCTCGAGCTCGAGGCTACGAAGCAGACTATAGTACTGCAGGGCTTGCCTAGTCCTAAGACTTTGGGACTACATTTCATATCTATTAGTGTACAAAGCCTGAATAAGATCAGTACTGAACCAGTGTCACTTTCCTTTACTACGGAGCATACTCAAGGTCTCGCATCGCTAACTCCGCTAAATCCAGCCTCTACTGGTCTATTCAGCCAAGAAGAAACCGCCATAGTCCTGTCCTTCACTACATCTGCAGGAATACCGCCGGAAGCAAGGCTTGAAATCATATTTTCAGCAGATTTCGAGAGAGTGGAAGGGAGGACGGCCTGGATAGACGCTGAAATGCCACTACAGACAGCAACTATACTGGACAATACACTTAGTTTCACAGGAAGAATGACTCCGCCTGGACAATCAGTCAGAATTGCCTCCATTATTGTCGTAGCCAAGAAAGATTTCAGTCAAATCACCCCAACTGTGCAGCTCAATATAAAAATAGCCGAAATCACTATCGAAACAGTGACCTTTTCTGCTACTTTTGTGCCTTTTAAAGCCCTGCCCTACCTTTCTCCCAGGCATTTCCGCCTCCCACAGTCCTCTTTCCAGAGTCGACTCAAAGCCACAATCCGGCCTATTGCTGTATCTAACAGTCGCACTCAGCTAGACCTGCTCCTCTCCCCTTATTCTACCTTGTCCAGTCCAGGAGCCAGCATTACCCTTGTATCGGGAGTGGATTGGCCTGATTATGGGGATTTAAACGAGGGGAAATTCAAGCTAAATTGCTGGATAGATGGCAGCGATATAGGCAAAATTGGTGTTGTTTGCAATATGTCTGACTCTAAAACCATTACTTTGACTCCGGGAAGCAGTCTCCAGGCTGGGAAAAGCTATACTTTGACTGTTACCACTGCAGAAGACCCGAAACTACGCACAGGATTGCTGCTGCCAGCGTCTTCAGGACTGATATCTCTTGAAATACGGACATATATGAACTCGTTGCTGTGCGATTTCGGGGTTATCCCACTGTCTATCCCAGTTTCTGCCTCTTTAGGGACTGTTTCAGTAGTCCCAAGTCACATTTCCGCAGGCCAAGTAGCCTCCTATAGCATTTCCCTGACCCCACTTAACAAAATTGAAGTCAGCGACATCATCGTAATCGAATTCCCAACAATGCGCAACGGCCGCAGGATGTTCCCTGACGACCTGGGCTACCCCCCAGGCCTCACCAACAGCAAAGCCCTCTTAGTGAAGGAGAATGGGACAGGCTATGGGGGGAACTGTGTGCTGTGGCCGGGAGTAGGAGCACTGGAAGAGCCTGCACAGCTTAGATGTACTGGAGTGGAAGTCAGTGCTGCTACGCTTTTCCTACTGCCAGCGGTGAGGAATCCGGAGCAGGGAGAAGTGTCGCTCAGAGTGTATGTGGAGAATAAGGGCGGAGCCGTGGTTGCTGAGAGCCGGCTTGAGTCGCTTTTCCAAGTCCTACCAGCCTTTCTCCCAGGCGCCTATTTAAACGCTATCTGGGGAAACCCTTCTCCTATCACTGCGAATGAAAAGTCCCCTGTCAAACTCCTGTTCTCCCTCCCTGGAGCAGAACTAGCCAGCGTACTAGTCTGGATCACCTCTGGAACCGGGCTTATCGACGTCGTCGGCACTTCCCCAGCGAGCTGGAAGTCTGACTCATTGGTACTGCTTAAAAGCAAAGAAACGGATACGATCACCACCCTTATGGTGAGTGCAGGCTCTGCAGGTGTGGATTTGTTCGTAGAACTGATCGGGACAATTGATGGCGGGCCTGGTCTGATGCTGGTCAGTGGACGCTTTTATCTGCCCGTCGCACAGACTCAGACTTCCAGTCCAACAACGCCACCTGGCCCTGCTCCTATTCCAATTAGTCTCAACTGTAGCCTGTTCAATCTAGCAGGCAACAACCCGGAAATCCCATATGGTTTCAGTCAAATTTACACACTCAGGGTAGAGAGCAAAGTGATCGACGGAACTGTGACATGTGAGTTCAGTGAAGGTATCGAAATCGACACCACCTATATTCAGATGAAGTCACTTTCAGTGTCAGATGCAGGCATAAGGTGGAAATTAGGACCGAGAACTGTAACTTATTGGGGGTTTACTGGCATGACGGGAGGCAACAATAGTGTGTCCCAACAGATATGGATTAAAGCACAGATAAAAGCAGCAATAACTTTCAACTGCTCAACTCATCAAGGGGAGGGGCTAACGGCTCAAGGCAGCGGCTCCTTCAACAGTTCTTCAGACCTTCAACCTATTCCAACTGTTTCCTTTTCACCGCAACAGAGGATAGTGAAGGACCAAAAGCTCCAGGACTTCACCATTCAATTCACAGCCCCTGTGAAGATGACTACCCAATTATTCGTTGAAATGGGCCAAAGCATAGGCAGCTGTTCTAGTTACAAGGCCAAAATCATATACCTTAATAACACTATCGATCGATCTTACATAACAGCCAGTTTTTCCGTTATATTGGATCCCCCACTCCAAAGCGAAGGTGAAATTACGATATCGTTTACAGAATTTGCTGAAGCCTGCAAGCCCACATCTTCAGGTTTGACCTATATCCGCCTGTACAATACCGAAGCAATAGGACTTCTCCCCGTCTTCGTCCACCCTCCAGACCTGACAAGCTTCGAAGTCTCGCCTGCCTCTACCACACCTTTAGTTCCTGCGGTTACTAGCGTTTCCTTCACCCCCAGAGATAATATCGGCATTCACTATAAGCTACAGGTGGAATTTCCCATGTCTATGTATCTCCCTGCACTGGGATTGGGCGTGGAGACGGGATCCATCGTGCCTGTTTCGATGGATATTTTGGGGAATAACTTTAAGGGCTGCTGGCTGAGTGCTAATTTTACCGCTCTGTCGGAGACATCGGAAGAGTACATCTCTATAATATGTCACGTTAGTAATTTGAATGCCGGGAACAAAGTCACTCTGATCCTGCCCACAACTATGCGCTCCAACATTAGTCCGAACACAGTTATTTCCTATCGAATCGCCATCTACCAAGGTTCAAATCTATTCGCAGGAATGAACTACTCATTCCAATACTCCCCCCCTCCTTCCTGTCCACTGCCCTCACCCTCACCCTCCTTCTTCACTCCTGGATCTCCTCTGAGTCTCTCACTGTCTCCAGCCCTGCAGAGTCCGAATACAGTGTTACTGCAGTTCCAGGGCGATTTCTCCTTCACTAGCTCCCCTAGCGGGACGTGGATTAAGGGCCCGAGTCCCTGTCCTTGCTTGATCCTCAAAACCCTGAGTGGAAGTTCTGTGAGTGTGTCGGGACTGACGGTAGCTGGCTCTGTGGGTGACCAAAATATCACTCTTACAGTCAACCAAGCCAATCAATGCGGGTATAGTTCGCATCTCACAGCGAAATACGCTCAAAAGGACGTATCTGCCATTTCAATAGGCAATACTGTAGGGCCGATGCAGTACTATCGCAGCCAAGACTCGCTGTTAACCCTCAACTTTACCTTATCTCAGACCTTGGTGGCCGGGGGAACTGTCGTTATCACCTTCTCCGCTACCTCTTTTGACCGGGTGCATTGCCATAGGACCACTTCTACAGTGGCTTCCGCTCTGAATGTAGAGGGAAATAAGCTCATAATGGGCAATTTCACGACTATTCCAGCGGGACCAGTCACATTATCAGGCATTTACGCATCAATCCTGCCCTCCGCACAGACCCTTTCTCTCAATATCAATAGTTATCAAGGGCGGTTTTTGCTGGATACCGGGGAATATACGGTTCCCCCTAACTTTAGCACTGGCTACTACCTGCAAAGGCCCAGATTCAGACTAGTCTCGACCTTACCTCTGCAGCCAGCCCAGCTAAGTCCGCTTTCAGTGTCGCTGGGCAGTCTCTCTCTCAGCTTTAGTACCCTCCAAAGCCTATCCAAAGGCACTGACTACGTCCTGCTGGAGACTGGAAATAGTGCTCTTTTGGGGAGTTTCTCCAATAAAGAGAGACTTTGGGCCGTGTTTCAGTCAAATGTCGATACTTATATGGCTGGAATTCTCCTAAACCAGCCTTCCGGCTCTATAAGGATATACGCTCCTCGGCACCAGGACTTACCCCCAGGGAAATACTCACTTATTATAGGGGCTGGGAACTGGTATAAGGACGGAGTCGTCCTACCCTGGGGCGCCCAGTCTAGTCTCAGCTTTTCCCTCATACAAGCCAGTAATCCCCTTGCCAAAGCCACTAGTATGAGACTCCCAGGGACTGGCAGTCTGCAAGAACTCTCCATTCAGCAGTTTTCCACCCTTCCAGAAGAGGATACCAAGGCTGTAATTGTGCAGTTTAAGACTGTGTCTGCTCTGTCGTCCGAAGCGCCTCGAGTGCTTGTGGAGTTCCCGGGACTGGAGTTAGAGGCTAAGGGAGAAGTGGACTGTGCGGTTTTTATCGACTTTGAGCTGAAACGCGCCTTTATTTGCCTTCAAAGTGCAGGCGACGGTGAAGCGGGCAGCCACTCCAGCATCACAGTGCTGCTGAATTCGCAAGGAGACAGTATCGTCCAAATCCCCACTCCCGCCATATTCACACTAGTACTGACCTCTATTCCCGCCCCCAGTACACTCAAATACGCTACAGACCTGATAGTGACTACACAGGAAATCAGTACCGGCCCAGGCAAGCCAGATACATATATTACTAAGGACTATCGCATATTGCCTCAAGCTCTTATAGCAGTTTCCACTTGCAGCGATCCCGCGGCTATTAATGGGTCTCCAGAACTGATAGTACCCAATACAGAAGTACAGAAAAGAGACCTGACCTATAGAATCAGTCTAAACCATACAGGGCTGGATATGGTTTTAGTGGAATTCCCGAGTTTATATGGGTGGACTGATTTCGTTGCAGAGGTTATTACCAGTGGAAATAACCCTGGACTGCTTTGTGGCCTGCGCCGTCTGCGCCAGGTGCTCTTTCTACCCTTTAAGCCGGATCTAACGGGAAGCAGCACACTGGTTTTAGACCTACAAAGGGTCGTTAATCCCGCCTACAAGCCAATTAATGAGCGTGAAGGAGCTTTAGCGGTGTATGGGTCGAAAAAAGGATGTAAGACTATGCCTATTAGTACCAATTCGCCCTTATTTACACCTAACGATCTCACCTTTTCCCTGAAATCTGACACTAACGAGAGCGATTTTAACGCCATTTCCGGCGTTGTCGACGAAATCACCTCTTTCCGCATCAGCTACATCCAAATCCGCCCGACCTTCACCCTCTTCCTTCCTCCCAACTCCTACCTCCTCATCCACTTCCCCGATACAGTGATATGGGCCAGTGACTTCCCCTACTCCCCCTCAGGGTCTTGCCACCGAACTACCGATACCAGGGAGTGGCGCTGCTCCTACCCTCTCTCTCCCAAAGATCTGGTGGTATATGGACGGATTAGAACGGCTGATGCACAGATCAATGGGTCGAGGGTGGAGATATGGCTGTATTCTGAGACTAATGGACTGATATCAAAAGCTGGGATGGATATATGGATTTCAGGTACCACAGGCTTCACTGCACCTGAAGAGCTGTACCTGCCCTCTCAGCAGTTAGCAGAGGAGCGGATGGTACTGCAGGGGGAAGTAGGGCAGTTCGGGTTCCAATTCAGACCTGTTAGTACGCTGGTGCAAGGACTAGGAAGAGTAGTGTGGACTACTGAGCCTGCGGGACTATTTACCTGTGTAGGACAGTTGGTATGTAAGTGGATAGACCTCAAGAATGACAACAGGGAGTATAGGGCTGGGAACTGTGAAAGGAGTGATAGTGGAGTGTGGACAATAGCCGCTCCTTTCCTGAAGGACATTGATACGGATTCGGACTGGAAAGTGCTGATATACACCACAGGAAACGAGGTTTCCAGTACTAAAAACGGACTTTTATACCCCTCTCAGTCCTCATTTACCTCTATAGTGACTTTCTCAGACTGTGAATTCAAGGAAAAGGTGGAATTACCGCTAACTCATCCAACTGCCTTTTCCGTCTCCATATCTACTCGCAAAACCCTCGATTTCGCAGCCATTAACGTGCCTTTAGCAGGCGATTTGGCCGGAACTAGCATATCCCTGCTCTTTCCCACCTCTATCAGCAGCACTGCAGGCTTCGAAACAGACCTAGGCAGGGGATATATGGGGACAGGGAAGGACTGTGGGTCCAACTTGACCTCTGGTACGTGCCTGACTGTCCCGAGTAGTGGACTATATATGACAAAGCGGGTGATAAAGCAGGAATTCAGCCTGCCACTAGTCTCCTATCAAGGGATATTGACGCTTTTAGTGGATAAAGTGCGAATTCCAGCGATTTCCGGCCTATCTCTGTGGATAGGCGTGGAAGTCCGTCTAAATACCGACCTAATCCACCGCTATATCCTCAATTCCGCCCTCAACACCACTGACACAGTTCTCACTCCAAAGTCCTCAGAGAGGGGCAATTTCCTATGGTCGCTGGACACTTTGGTGATAAATGCCCCTGCGAAGGCTGGGAATTTCAGTATTGGGGAACAGCCGAAAGCAGGCTGGCTGCTAATTCTTCGCTTTCCACACCTTTTGGACCCGAACACTAAGGCAGATGCCTGTCCTGGAGCTGGAATTGTGGCTGGTCAGGCTCTTATTTGCCTATTTACTAGTGACAGTGGGGGCGTTTTCCCTATATCTGGACTGAAAAACCCTCCTTTTATGTATCAGAATCCATTGCTTTTCGCGACTCTTTCGATAAATGGCGATTTGGTGTATAACATAACCTATCAATCAGGCGGGACAATCAGCTACACTGTGAATTCCGCGACTTTGATCGGCATAACGGAATTTGCAGAAGGACGTATCCTACAGGGAGTCAAATTGCCTCTAATAGTGGCCTTTAGCTACTCTCAAAGCATCGCTGCAACTCCTGGGTTCAAACTTATCTTCCCCTATGAGATGGCGCTATCTGGCACCTGCTACGTAAGGAAAGCCCCCAACTCCGGCCTCGGCCACAGCTTCTGCCAGCTCCAAAGCAGTTCCACCCTCGCAATAAGCCTGGAAACTGCCTATACTGCTAATGAACCCGTGGAAATAGTGGTAAATGCAATTGTTCTAAGCAACTACTCGCAGACTTTTACCAATGTGCAGGTCCTGGCGTATGCAGACGCCCCGTATTACCTGCAACTAGTGGGCTATGTCAATGGAACTGGAAACGCTATAGTGCCGAATACCCCTGCAACTGCCATTTTCCCTCGTTTCCTGCTCACTAGCGCCACTAATTCCATCCAAACTGGCAATTTCGCCTCTTTTCGCATGCTAATCGACCCGAAAACCGCCCTAATTAGGCACGGGAAAGTCCGAATCGAGCTGCCAGCAGGCCTGCTCACGTCTGCTCTCACAATAGGCCGATTTCAGTGTATTTGGCGACTCGATAACATCGACTTTCTTGCGAATATGTGCACTTGGACGACAAATTCCGCTTGGGACTCTATAGTGATCGAAACTCCCCTCAGAAATGACGTAAAAGCAGGCCTTTGGAGCGTTTCTATGCTTGCAATTCAGCAGCAAAGCGCTGCTTTTCAGTACTCGGAAGTGATGGCTGGGAGACATAAAGCCAAAATCACGGTTATTTCCCCTAGTGGAGCCAATCAGGGGTATGCGGAGGCCTATTTCACCCTGTCTCCGGCCTTATTCAGCAGTGCAAGACTCATATCTTACGGTAGAACCAAGTCCAGACCTGTGGTTTTGGAGCTAAACCTGGCTATTCCGTCTGGGAAGGTGAATGCGGGCAGTGATTTGGAGCTAATTCTGAGCTTTAATGCCTCTGTAGTAGGGAATGCCTGGGAAATAGGCCAAAATACGACCTTTGGCAGGGTAGATTGTGACTGCGGAGGGGCAATTTGCTACCTGAGGAGAGGGAATGCGAGGGGTGTAGTGGAAATATGGGTGACTTCCCTCCCTCCCCAAGCAGCCTTTACAGTACTAATCGGTCCCCTAGGCAATCCCGCCACTATCGCCCAACTTATCCACGTCTCAGTCCTACTGAGACAGTATGTATTAGGCTGGACTGATGTGCTGTATGCAGCCTTTCCCTACCTATATATGACCTCTGCTGATATGTCCTATGCCAATGGACCGATGCAAATAGGGGGAAACAGGGAGGTGCAAAGCACAGTTTCCCTCACTTTCCCTATATATAACGCCTCTGCGGTGCCTTCTCCGGCCAATAAAGGCGCTGTACTACTGGTCTACAAAGGCCCGGCTCTGCCCTTCGACTCCCTGCGTTCTTCTGCTATTTGGGCGAATAACAACCCACTAACAGTCTTTCCACTCAGTAATTCGATCTTTATCCGCTTCACTGACTCTCCATTGGACTCCACAGGTCTCGGACTGACCTCCTTCCCCACCCCCTTCCACAGCGGCTATATGACCTGGTACACCTACACCTACCTAGAAGCAGGGCAACTGGACTTCACCTATATGAGTTCCAGCTTTATAGACGCTGTTAACATGACCAGTCTCAGCAGTGTCCACTTCGCTACTAAATGGGAACAGGGCGCCGGACAGGTCCTGGACCTATTTGCGCTATTTGGCCTAGGGAAGCACTGTCCTAGTGGAGGGGAGATCCGGGTCACTTTCCCTGCTGTGTTAGAGCCGGTGCAGGGCAGGAACTGCACAGTAGAGGGTCTTGCTGGGCCTGTGGCCTGCCACTGGGTGGCCGGAACTAGCAGTTTCTCCATCTCTGGCTTCCAATCCAAGCAAGGGGGAGAGTCCATACGAGTCCAAATGGCCCTTATGTACAATCCCACAGGGGAGATAAATCCCACATGGGAGATAACCAAGCCTTCCACTGTGACCACCTATTGGCGGGCTGGGGACTTGCAGACTGTCATAGAAACACGCGCTTTCAATGTGACTATGGAGTTAGAGTCCAAATACAACCCTCTAGGGGTTCATCTCCCGATCTGGAGAGTGACCAGAAGGCCTCCAAGCCCGGGCACAGACCTGGAAATAACCATAAACAGTGGGAAATACCCCTATCAGACCAGACTGGAAATCAAGCCAATGTATGAAAACGCCTTTCCAGCCTTACCTGGGACAGAAAGGGTTGAGTGCGGTTTCCGGGTCAGTCCCTTAGTGCTGATTCCGAGTGATTTCGGCTGTTCTATCGACCCTGTGAGAGGCATCATTACGGCCTATGTGCCTGAGCAATTGGCCCAATACACCAAATACACTCATTTCACGCTGTGTATTTCTCGATTTGGACTGGATTTGCGGTCGGCCATCCTTCTGCCCACCACTGCGTACTCTTTATGGACTTTCAACGCTTTCCCCCCTACTTCCCTATCAAGACAAGACGCAGGGAAGCTACTCGCCCGACCCCCAGTCCCTCCCTTTTCCCACATCGATATCCGCTTCGGCACTATGTCCCAGGCAGTAGCCACTTTCCTTTCCCTCAATTTCACCCTGCCCAGCCCTGCCCCCAAAGAGGGCGCCGTTCTCCTCTACCTGCCTTTGGAGATGGAGCTTACGCAGCTCTTCCCAGCGCCTGAGAAGCGCGAAGAGCTGGAAACTTGCCTGATTGACGGCAGTCCTGTAGTCATTTGTACCATTTACCCGCCGGAAATGGGCGAAAAGCGGTACAAAATCGCAATAACCGGACTAAAAGACCTGCGAAGCAGTATTCCCTATAGAGTGCTCATAGCGCCGGTCCGAAACCCTAGCAGTAGCAGCGACTTTGTATGGGGAAAGGCCCAGGAAGTATATGCAGAGGTGGCCTTTGCGGCTTTCCCCGCTGCCAACAGCTCTTTCGCCTTCGCCCAGTCCTTCCGTCTCACAACCCTCAACTACTTCTCTGAGACTGAGGTAGGGAATTACTCTATTGCGGCCTCTTTGTCCAATGTATTGACTGGGGCTTATGGGGGGAATGTTAACATTGAGTTGGGAAGAGTGGAAAATCTGCGTATTGGCGGCAGTGTGGTTATTCAATTCGACGAAAACTTCCCTTTTGAGAATTTAAGGGAAATTGAACTCTGCGAAGGTATGGATTTAGGGCTGAGTAACATGACGATGAGGAGCATTAGGTCGGTTTTAGTGGAAAAGAAGACTGGAAATGAGGTAAATCTGGAGTATTTGTGCTTCGAAGGCCTGAAAAACCCTGAATACGAGCTGATATCCGGCTACTCCCTCTCAATCGACGTATTCCTAGCCTCAGGCCAGTGGTCCAGCCACTACACAGCCCACATCTCCTCCCTATTCGCCCAAACCAGTACTCTGCAAGTGACCTATTCCACTCTCCAGCCCAACAAACGCACTTTCGACCTATACTCAGTGCAAATCAGCCCTGTAGTGTGGTCCTCCGCCCTCCAGCGCATTATCCTCATTCCTTCCAAGGAGTTTGTATGGCTGGATTCCCTGTGCGTTGTGACTTCCGGCCTGACGGGTGCTGTGAACTGCACTTTGATGGGCAGTTCTTATGTGATTACAGGGTTTAAGGACGTGGATTCCACTGATAAGATTAGTATTACTATTGGGGCGATCACGGGAACTTGGTCAGAACTGTCCCCTTTTAGAGCCAATTTGAGCGCTTCGGAAACAGGACTGGACAAATGCATCGAAACCGCAGAGAGCCAAGTCCAAAAGGTATCAAGTCTGCAGTTTCCCCATAGCGTGGAACTCCAGTGGGTGGGGAAACGCAGGGCAGAGAGAGGCCTACGGACTGGAACCAAAGGGGAACTGCACCTCAGAATGACCACCACCAAGTCTATTGGCACTAAGGGAAGCATTGGAATCGCCCTACCGGAAGGGTTTGAGGTGGTTTCTGGGGAAGCTATGAAGTGTTGGGTGGTCTTTAGGCAGAGGTATGGAGACAATTTCCCAGTGTGGACACATAGGACAGAGCCTGGGGTAGTGGTGAATTGCTCCTACTCCCTTGACCCACATGCAGTGAATATCAGTTTCCCGGGGACTGTGCCTAGGGAGTGGGATGCAGGGATTGAGAAAGGCTGCTTTAGACTGGTTGCGACTACTGTGGGCGAAGACGGGTATGAGGGGTTGGTGGCCCCGGAAGAGCCAGGCTGGTACAATGTGACCGTTACCACCTATGCAGAGGACACTTCTGTGCTGGAATTCGGCCTTACTACGCTCTATATCCGTCCTCCGACCTTCCCTAGCCTGTGGGCAAGTCCACTCATTACGACCCTGGCTTCCCCCTCTATCCTACGTCTTGGCTTTACCACTACCTCCCCTATACCTCAGGGCTACACAGTCCCCGGCCCCGGCCTTCCCAGCAACTACACCACTATCGCTATTCGCCTGGAAAGCTACCAGTCCTACCCACTAGGTCTCAATGAGAACGTGGGGAAAGGCCAGGAAATCCCCTGCTACGCGATGAAAGGACTGAAAGGGAGTCTAAAGTGCAGGTATTTCCCTGGGGACAATGCCAATGTGACTACGCCGGAGCCTGCTGTGGTCGAGTTGAACGGGTATGAGGCGATTTTGGTAGGGACGGAGGTGGAAGTGCACATTCCTCTGCCCAATCCAGGGCCGAATAAGGACGTATTCGGCTCTAATGAGGCGTATCCAGAGGCTGCTTTCCTTCCCTACCTGCCTCAAGTCTCAGTCTCTATATACAGTCGCGATTTCCAGTCCCTGGAAACAGGCATTTACGACTGGACGAGTCCCGCACTGCCCCCGGTCACCACTCCCCTGCCCGGCAATAGCAATAGTGACCTGTCAGTCGTGGACTTCCCTCTATTGACTAACCCTTATGTGGACGGAGTGGGCAGTTTGAGACTGCCGATGGTCTTTAGTGAGGAACTTGGGGAGGGAGATGGCGTTTTCATACGAATTCCGAAGGAGTGGGAAAATGTAATGGACCCGAAAGCACTGAAATATGCGATATATCAACAGAGCGATTCCAGTCCTTTGCTAGTCAATGCGACTTCCCAGTTCTATGCCAATTGCTCGATTGTCGTGGTGGTTCTCTCCTCAGGCTCCACTCTGCCAGCCCGATCCCCCTTATATATAGAACTGCAGAACGTGTGGAACCCTGGCTATGTGGAGTTCTGCACCCAGTGCTCTTTGGCTTACTTCTCTTTCCGCAGTGGGCGGAAGCAGGACTCCTTCGTACTTGGAGCGCTTGCGGGACACACCCTTTGGGACGATTTGGGTTTGCAGTCCGGCCAAGTCACTCAATTCGCCTTCCGCAGCACAAGTCTCCGCGCTGCAGAAATCAACCAAAACTACACGATTGACTTCACGATTCAGCCGCAGCTGAGAGTGATATCAGTATTGGAAGTCACAGTTCCAGTGGAGTTCCCGAGATTTAGTGGCAGGCGTCCAGCGGCCACATGTGAGGTTAACGTTCCTGGAGCTGCCTGCTATGTGACTGACATTGGGGTGAAAGTGACTGAATTCGGCCCGATGTCTGCTGCTAGTAAGATACTTATACGTGTATTTGGCGCGCAAAACCCGCCTTCAACAGGAGTCATATCAGGCTTTAAAGTTGCCATAAGGACGCTAAGCCAACATACAATCACTAACTTCACTTCCGACTTACGGCTTTCAATCGAGCCTTTCCGAGGCATTTCCGACCTCAACCTGACACTCGACCTCTCCACCACCTCCTCAGAAGTCATAGCCGCCTACACCTTCCGTCTCACCACAGACCAGCCCCTGCCCAAAGGCACTGACCTGGAACTCACCCTAGTCAGTGAAATAGTGCTCAGAAAGGCAAAGCCCTGTGGAGCTTTGCACCGCATTACTTCCTATCAGACTTGTGAATGTGTATCAGCCAATATTGCGAAAATCACAATTAATGACTATGTGCCTGAATTTGAGGAATTAGGATTTACACTAGAGGGCGTTTTGAACCCGACTATCCCTTTCAATGAGTTCAATGAGCTGTTCGGACCGATTGTACTGAAAGTCACTTATGACGGCTCCTTAATCGCCCAAGGCAATGTCAGCATTCAAATCGGCTACATCCCCAAGCCTATATCCTTCCTCAATTCGACCGTATTGCCCCAAAATAAAGGCGAAAAAGGCCTCATTACCTTCTTTTTCTCCTCCCTGAAAATCACTGAAAACCTCGACCAGCTCGAAATAGTCCTCGGAATTCCCTCTGAATATGGCGCTTTTCCTGGCCTTGCGGGCTTCTACTGCGACTCTCTGCCTGTTTCCGCTGCCTGCAGACTCCTGCAGCCCGGGCAAATCCTCCTTTCCGGCTTCCAAACTGCTGTGTTCCAGGAAGCACTGCGCATAAGGGTGTATGGACTTGCGAATCCGTCGCTGGAAAGTGAGAAGTTCCACATGTGGGTGCGGGAGCATGGCAAAAAGGAGTGTTTGGCGTATTGCGAGTTTAGCTCTGGACTGAAGTTCCAGGGGGTAGTGGGAGGTATGAGGCTACTGGAGTGGAACACTACCAACTCATATGTGAGTGCTGTGGCAGACTACACCCTGGTTATCTCCATTGAAAGGACTGAAATGGCTGTAAACGGCGTTTTGTGGATAGACTGGCCTGCGGAGTTCACGAACCGCACAGCCAGCTCCACCTGCACAGTTTCATATGCCTCGAAAGCACTCTCCAACTGCACTTGGACGGGCTACTCCTACCACTTACGTTCAGAAGTGCCCCTGCCTGCAGCTCCCCATACCCCCGTTTCTCCCATCACTATCAGATACAAGGGCATTACCAACCCCAAAGAGGCCTTTTTAGGCTCTGGATTCGCACTAAAATACCTAGACTGGGACCTAGAGCAGGTCCTAGCCAGGACTGAAACCTCCGGTCTCAACTTCACTCCCGCAGTCTACTCCATTACCACCAACAGCAGCTCCGTATCAGTACTAAAAGGCACCTTTGGAGACACTGTCCTAGTCCAGCTGCAAGTCCCTGCCCACGACACAGTGAAGGTAGAGCCCAGGACTGAGTGTGAAGGAGTGCTGCTCCAGCCCTTGGTGCTGGAGTATCGGTACGTGCAGAGGGACAAAGCGTGGTTGCGGATAGGTGTGAACGAGAGGGCGCGACCAGGACACTGCACTGTCTCTTTCCTGCTCTTTGAAGCCTATCCCTTGCGGTTGTTCAGTCCGCCGCCCAGTATTGACCTGCTCATTCTGCCCGTCCAGCCGACTGTCCCAGTGCTTTTGAGCCCCCTCCTGCCTATATCTGCAGACGCTACCTCCCTTCCTGTCATCGTCACGCTGGGCCAGCCCTTGGCCTATGAGGATTTATACATCGATGTGCAGGCCAATACCTCTAACTTAGTGGTTTCCCAGGCTTTACTGCACTTTAGACGGGGAGACCAGGCCTTGAACTTCACAGTTACCAGCGACTTAGGTCTATCTGCAGGCAAAATCCACTTTAGTATACAGAATAAAGCCTCTAGTCCTTATTTCCTCCCTGTGGCTGAACTGGAAGTGCCGATTTCACAGGGAAATGCGAATAAAACGGCTGTTTTCGGCAGCGAAATAGTGAAAATTACGAGAACTGGAGTAGTGTTTGAGGCTAATTTCTCAGCAGCCACGACTGTAAGCTTCGCTTATGGCCTATCTGGAGCGAAAACTCCCCAGATTGTGGACTTAATGGAAGGGAAAAGCCTAGTTTTGATCTGCAGAACCGCCTTAACTTCCACTCAACCCGCAAACGGCCTCTTTTCAGCCAAAATCGATATAAAAGGACTCCGCGCTTCAACGAAATACGTGCTTTATTTCACATATTTCGGCTCTACAAGTACTATTCCCCAGGCTTTGCCCTTCACCACGCAGCCTCCCCATCCCGCCACAGCCTTTATTATCACTACTTTGGTCTTTTTCAACCTGCCCAGTCCTTCCCCTACTGAGGTCTACTCTGCTGTGCAGAGAGTACTGGCGGTGGACCCGCAGTGGCTGCAGTACTCTCCCAGCTTAAAGGTGGGAGGCAGGACTTTGACGGCCGGAGCCAGCTACCCATTCATACTGAACCCTGACCCTGCGGTAGAAATCGAAGATCCAAAGGAACTTATAAAGGCTTTAGATGTCCAAAAGCCGCTTTTAGCACTGTATTTGCCCACTTTGAACCCCGATGTCAGTATATACGACTCCGCCACTTCCCTCGATACTGGCTCTCCTCGCTTCCTCTCCTCTCCCAGACTCGTCCAGTCGCTCGACTTCTCCCTCACAATTAGTGTGATTCAGGACCAATCGGGTCAGATTTACGGTCTTTTGGTGGACAGAAACGAGCCACAGCCGTTAGTGCAGCAGATAGTGGCAGGGCGGACGGCGAACAACACTGAGGTGCCGGAGGGCTGTTTCATGACGGTGGCGTGTGTGGGCCAGTCGGAAGTGAAGTTGACGTTTACGGGATTGAAGAAGTATAAGAGGTATGCGGTGTGGCTGGCGGGGGAAAATGACCTGCCTGGCTTCCCCACTCGTATGCAGGAGAAGGACGTTCGGATGGTACTGGCGACTACAGGCAAGGAAGCAGAAGGCGTGTTGGTGAGTGAAGTGATGCTAGTGGACGCAGGGTGGAGCGTCTGTTTGGGACTATTAGCACTAGTGTGGTAAAGAGGCATAGGACTCACAGGTCTATTTGTGGCGGGAACGCACTTCCTCCTCCATGCGTTTGATCTCCACCTTGGTGCCGAGCAGTAGGGACTCGAGGGAGGTCAGCGCTCCCTGCAGAGACTGGATTCGGAGGAGTTTCTCCCCCGAGTTGAGCGGCTTCCGCACCTCCGGAGGCGGAGAGATGGCGAGCACACTGAAGGCCGCCTCATCACTCGGCAGCACTATTGGCCGCGGCAGCGGCTGCGGAGGCTCCGGCAGTGTCTTTTTCAGACAGCTGTAGAAGTGGTTCTTCACTACATCTGGAGTGCGGCCTGGGAAGTGCTGGGAAATGGCCTTCCACGCCCCTCCCATTTGCTTGTACAGGGTGAGCAGGCTTTCGTCTTCTTCGTGGGTCCAGCGCACTCGCTTGGAGTCGGGGGTTTGCAGCTTTTCCCACCTTCTTTTCAGCTGCGCAGGGGTCTTGCCTGCGAAAAAAGGGGCGATCTGGACCCAATTTTTCTCATATTTCTCCCCCAGCGCCCTCAATTTGGCATCCTCCTCCACAGATAATCTGCATATCTTCTTTAGACGCAAAGGCCGCACAGCGCAGTTCGGTACTAGCGGGGAGTCAGGGTCGTTGTCCTGTGTGGACAGCGAAAGGCAGGACTCGTCGAAGTCTGCGGGGGCCAGGTCTAGATCCCAGTCGTCTTCCTGCGAGGATGTCATATTACAATCGATAGCAGGGTTAAAACGATAAGTAACGACTTCGGGAGAGGACACAGGAAGGGATTTCAAGGAAACCCCACAGTGTAAGGGAGCCCTAAAAGCAGTCTATCGGCTTGAGTAATCTTTATTTGTGCAGCTGCTTGGTTGAAAACAATAAGTATGTGTTGCAGTGCTCGCAGGAACAGATTCAAACTGAACACGAAGGCGTTGGAGCAGAAATTGACGCAGTTCTACGAAGCTTTCGAGGACTCTGCGCTCAGACTGACGGCTGTTATTGGGCTGGACGGGGTGGTGAAGGCCTGCATTCGAAGGAGTGATGTGAGTGGGGAGGACACGGAGCGCACTCTCACAAAGGTGTCGGAAGTGAAGAGACAGGCCTCGCTGCTGTCTGCTCTACTGGGCAGCGGCACGCCCGTGCCCACTTCCCCCTTCCACATCGTCGGCAAAACCGAGGCTGTGAGTCTTTTCCACCTGGGGGACAAAGACCTTCTAGTGCTAGTGTGCGACCTGAACCCCAATATGCCCAATTTCCGCACTGTTCGAGACCTAGAGCCCAAAGTCCTGGAAAGGGTGAAGGAACTGTATGAAGCGATGTACCCGCGCAAGGCTAAATAGACACTCTCATACTTTAGTGACTTGGCAGGCCTCACTTTCTTCCAGTCGGCCGATCATTTCCGCTTTCATATTGCAGACAGACCTTTTTAGTCGCTTGCTTTCAGCTTTTAGAGCCATTATAAGGCTCCAATTGGGCTCTTTTTCCCCTTCTTCCCGCATCACTTGGTTCCTGAGGCGGTCTTGGCGACGTCTGAGGGACAGGAATTGAGAGCTGAGCTGGACTAAGGAGGGGTCGGAGTGGACTTTTGAGGCTGATTTGGACTTTTGGTGCACTGCTGACCCATTTCCCATTGAAATTAGTCTATATTCGCGAATAGTGCCACTAGTTTAGTCCAATATGGTCTCAAATGCGCATTATACTGGCCTGCAGGCCTTTTTCCTGACAAAGTGGCTTCTAGAAGACAGGCAAACTAAGCCTAAATACGATGAATAGGCCGGAACACAGCTTCAATGTCTTCAAGGCGTTCAGGCACAGGACAGGTCAAGTCCGGCAGACTGCCTCCGCGGTGGAAGGCAGAGTCATGGGAGAAGGAGGGAAAGAACTGCAAAGGAGGTTTTACCAAGGGACTGGCAGGGCGTATTTGCGGCTTCCTCGTCCTTTGAAGTCGCTGCGCCCGCTCCTCTCTCCTCCGCTCTAGCAGGACTAAAGCCGCGTAGGAGTTCTGGGCGAGGGCCTGGAAGTCTCTTTGCCCCACAGCCAAGACTTCCGCCTCAGCACTAATGCACACTGAAGTGATAGGCCAGGGCTGAGAGCTGGCCAGGGTGCTGACCCCTAGTAGTTCTCCCCGGCCTACGGTCGTCATTTCGTCTTGGTACCGGATAGGCAGGAGCCGTCCATTAAGTGACTGCAGGCGACTGACCTCCATGGTGAGGCGGAAACTGCCTGCCTTGATCAGAAAGAGGTGAGTGGTTTGCTGGCCGGCAGCGAAGAGTACCTGCTTGCGGCGGAGCACCCTCATTCGAAGCTTCTGTGCGAGCAGTTTGACTGCGTCTTCAGGCCAAATTCCGAAGACTTGGTGCTGCTTGAGCAGTGCAACTTTCTCTACTTGGTGCCTTTCCTTGGCTAGTTTCAGCGTTTCGAGGTAGGAAGGGCGGTCCAGGACAGCGAAGAAGCAGTCCTCGCGACACAGTACTCCTGCAGCCCTGGGCTTACGATACAGCAGCGCCAGCTCTCCGAAGCTGTCCCCTTCCCGCAGAATCGACAGCAAGGCGGGTTTCTTCTCCGTGCTGGCGGCAGTCCTTTTCAGGACGATTACAGCGCAGGAGCCTGCTAGGATGGAGTAGAAGGTAGAGCCTTCTTGTCCTTCTTCGAAGACGACGGCTTCGCTGGGACTCTGCTGGTAGGTCAGGTGCCGACAGAGCTCTAAGTGGACGAATTCGCCGTACTGCTCTCTGAGCTCGGTGTAGAATTTTACGCCTTTGGTGGCAGTCATGAGAAGGGTGAGGTGCACCTGTGTGCGGTCTGTCGGAGGCAGTGACAGCACAAAGTGCAGTTGCTCCAGGGTAGTGGAGCGGTTGAAAGAGCGGTACAGGGCCAACTCTGACTCTCGACGTTTAAGAAAGCGGGGAGGTTTCCAGGACGTGTCCATTAGAACTCCATCCCGCTTCTAGCCATTTGGCTGTTATCTAACAGGCTTTCGCCGACAAATCGAGGCTTCCCACCATAGTAAAATATGGGTCTTTTAGGACATAGCGGCCTCTTGACTTGCTTGGACGTGACTGTGGTGGGAGCACAGTCGCAGGAAGTGTCGAGGTCCAGGGAACTCAGGAGGGACAGGTGCAGGGCCTTCCTGTCCAGCTCTGGTAGGGACGACTTCTTGCTCACTACCAACTTCACAGGCTTGTAGATGATGGGTAGCTGCCACTTCGAGGGATGTTTCAACGTCAACCGCTCATATGCAAGTTCCGATATGGAGGGAATGACTCGCTTTTCTTTCTTTTGAAACAGCGGTACAGAGGGCTCCTGTCTTATCTGTCTCCGCTCATGCAGGATCAAAGCATTAGTTTTCTTTTCCTCAGTAAGAACTGCTCTGAACTTGCTCTTGGCGATGTGCAGCACTTCCCCTGTTTCTGACTCGCAGGAACAGCTCAGGTCGAAGGCGTCGTCCTCAAGAGCTTCCAGTCCTCCCAGCAGCTCCCCAACCTGCGCAGTGTCCACATCTACCACGGTTCGCTGGCCTTTCGACCCTGATTGGATGGATTTATATAGGCGAAAAGCCCCAGATTTCACCAGAAACACTTCGTTGACAGTTTGTCCGGCCAAGTACAGGTCCTGCCCAGCCTTCAATGTGCGGGTTTTGAAGAGATACGTGAGCTGCGTGATGCTGTCTTCAGTGAACTGTGCGAACACCGGGTATTTCCGCACCGCTTCCATCTTCTCTTGCATCGTTTTCCCCTGAATCGCGCCCAGAATGTCCTTATAGTCCTCCCTCTCCAGTACTGCGAAGTGACAATCCTCCCTGCAAAGCACACTCGCAGCCCTTTTCCCACTCGAAATCAGCGCCAGCTCCCCAAAGCAGTCCCCCGCCCTCAGAATCTGCAGCATCCTTTTCCTCTTCTTCGTGCCACTCCGAATGACGCCGCAGCTGCCTGCCAGCACTATGAAGAACTGAGACCCGTCCGAGCCTTCGTGGAAGACGAAGTCGCCTGCGGAGTAGGAGGCGAGTTTGAGACAGCGGCAGCACTGGTAGTGGGCGGACTCACTTAGAGACTCGCGGAGTTCGTGAAAGAACTTCAAGTGTCGGGAGAAGGAAGCCAGCAGGGCGAGTTGAGTGCGGGAGCGGTAGGCTGGGTCTACTGCGAGGACGCTGATTAGCTGCGCAAAGCCTTCGGCGGACAGGCCGCTTGGGAAAGGCACTGAGTCTTTCCGCTTCAGGAACTTCTGCTTCGATATATCCAGCACTCCTTCCATATCTATATCCTACCAAGCCTGTTTAGTGCCGAGCAGTACTAGTCCTGCCTTCGAAGTGACTCTCTTCACTTCCTGCAAGCGCCGGAGTTGAGGCTTGACTTCCCGGGTGGAAAGGAAGTCTATGGAGATAGGGTGCTTCTTGTGCTGGGCGGGATGTAGGGAGTACTTGGACAGGAAGATGTCGCTCCAGGAGTGAGAGGCTGGCAGGTGCACTTGCTTGGGAGTGCGCGGATTCCGAACAGAGAAGTTGCCTAATCGCATAGGCAGGCCTTTGCTAGGACTGTCAAGGGTCGCAGGGAGCGGCTCGTAGGCGACTTTGCCTCGCACAAGTTCCTTCTTCAGCAACAGCGAAGTCGAGGCGTCCAGTAGACTCGGCTCACTGGGGTAGCGAGACAGCTTGGGCTTGTTTCCTTGCAGTCTCAAAGCCGCAGTGCGCCGCTCTGCCCTGTGCTTTTCCTTGTCCCGCTCCACTCTCAACAGACTTTCCGTGGTGTCTTCACTCACAGCGTGCAGGAAATCCTCCTTAGTGATCACCAGCACTTCGCCCACTGCAGAGCTGCACACACAGTTGTAGGCGAACTGCCGTTGTTCCAACAACTCGCTGGCTCCGAGGATTTCCCCTGCAGTCACCAAGGCTACCTCGATAGTCCGTTTCCAGGAAGTCTCATCTCGAAGCAGTAGTCGGAAGTCGCCGGACTTCACAATGAATACTTCAGTAGCAAGCGTAGAAGCTGCAAACAGAGTTTGTTTCCGCTTAAATAGTCTGAGTTTGAAGAAATAGGACAGACGTTGGAGTGCGCCTTTGGTCCAGCGAGCGAAGATAGGGTGGCGCTGCAGCAACTCCACCTTGTTGCGCATCTGATATTCATGTTCCTTCGCAAGAATGCGACTGTACTCGTTCTTGTCCAGCACTGCCAAGTGCGCATCCTCCCGGCACACCACTCCCGCCGCCCTCGGCATATTGGCAATCAGCGCTAACTCCCCAAAGCACTCTCCAGGCCGCAGCACTGCCAGCTGCTTTAGCTCTTCGAACTGCGACTTGGCCACTACCGCGCAACTTCCACCGAGCACTATGTAGAACTTCGCCCCCTCTTCCCCTTCATGGAACACGAACTAAGTGGAAGAGACCTTGCCTGCTGGGCAGAATTGATAGGAAAGGTGCTGACAGCACTGGTACCTGACTGCTTCAGAAACCTCGTTGTTGGAGTCCTGGAAGACTCGAAGATCCCCGGAAAACGTCATTAGGGAGCGGATCTGTTGGGGACTGCGCTGGGCAGGAGGCAGCGCCAGGGTTTCCCTCAGCGCTGGCAAGGAAGTCTCGCTGGCACTGTGAGACTCAGAAGTGAAGACCGACTCTTTCCGCTTCAGAAACTTGAGGGTGAGTTTGGCATTGGACTGCGCCATTGGGATATAGTGTGCACAATGAACCTTACTCCCACAATCTTAGCAGCAGCCAGGGCCGGCGACCAGACTCTCCTGTCCCAAGCCGTCCTTTCCCATACTCAGAAGTCTGTCAGGTCCCAACTGCAGCCGATAGAGAAAGAGCCCAAGGCCTGCGAGCTGTTCAGACTGGAAGCTAAGGGCGACCGAGTGAAAGTAGTGAACTGCTACCGATTCACCACAACCCATGTCGGACTAGTGAAGGGGAATCGGAAGATGCAGGTGTGGGAGGGCTATGTGGACGAGGAGGGCATGGAAATCAGCAAGCCTGAGGGCGCTGAGGACTACCTCGTGCTGAAGAATGGAAACGTGGAGGTTAGCAATAGACTAAGACTAGGCTGAATTCTACCTTTTAGTGTCAATTTCCTGCTTTTCTGTATTATAAAGCTGGTTAGGACTATTCAGCTTGCAGTGGAATGCGTATACACTCTTCCAAGGAAAAGCGAGATTCAAGGAAGATCGAGCTTGTTGGAGTAGGGAACTCTGCGGAAAAGACGATTCCCAGTTCGAAAGGTTTGTCTATGGCCGGAGCTTCGAATGAGCATGGCAAAGCTGCATACAATCCAAGCCATTGCAAGGCGTTTCCTTTTTCATTGCAAAATAACACTCGAAACGCCTGTGCAGGGAGACACTTCCCGGCCCCGTTGCAGCTTTATTGATGTACTCTCGGACTTCTGCGGAGTGGGGTATAGGGCGGGGCTGGGTGGAAAGCGCTCGTTGGGCTGTAATTGGCTGAAATTAGGTTTACGGGTGTTATCGGCGCATTAATAATTGGAATGTGCATATATGAAGACCGCAGTCCTTGCGACCCGGCCTGTAAACACCTGCAGCACGCTCCTTCCTTGGAGTCGCTGCAGGCCCTGTTTCTGCCTCTGCCTCCCCTGCCAGTCTGCACAGAGCAGGAAACCGCCTTCGTGACTGAAGTGAACGCCTTGGCAGGGGAAAACGAGCAAAGGCTGCAGTCAGTCGCAGCCCAGTCCAAGCAACTGGAAGACCTGTACACAGGCCTGCAAGGCAGTGTGCAGGGGTTGAAGACGGAACTGCGCAAGAGCAACAAGTAAGAGTGAGACAGACTGAAGGAGGAAATCAGGGAAATCGCAAGTGCTGCGGACTTGATACGGCAGGTAGGGTCTGCAGACCACTTCCTGCACTACCTGCGTCTGCACTGCCCAGTTAGTCCGCTTTATTACCGAGGCAAGGTTTTCAGGTGCTCCATATTCAGTCTTTCTGTCAAAGTGCAGACTTCGGGACCGATTTCCCTGCCCTTCTCTCTACGAGTCGAAGTCTTCAGTGTGGCAAAGCCGCCTGTCCCTGTGCTAAACCAGCGCTTTGCTGCCATCCTGGAAGGCACTTGTTCCGTCCAAGTCACTGACCTGCGGCAAGTCTGTTTCCCCGCTCTCCGCTTCACAGACGTCACGAAGCACTGTGTGTTTGGTCGTGTGCATCTAGTGGTCCTGGCTCCGGACCGAACAGACGTGCGGCCGCTTGTGCTGGAAGGCCTGCGAGTGAAGGCTAGGAACAGAAACAAGCTAGACTAGCCTTAGGTCTGAATACTAGGCAGGCTGCTATGTGCATTCCTCCAGGTCAGTTCCGAGTCTTTGCTTCGGGCATAATCAGTTGCCTCTGCTACTAATTGCAGTTCGCCCTAACAGCAATCGTGCTTACTTCTCCTTGATTTTCTCGTGAAACTGCCCACTTTTCAGTATATTTCCTTAGAGCAGGAAAGTCTTGTAAGAGCACGATTTCAGATTCAGCGAGGCAACTTGACGCAGGCCTAACACATTCAGAATTCCACCCTTGCACAGCTGTCGAAACAGGCTCTCGCCTTGCACTCACTGGCTCCCTCACTCAGCAGTACCCTGGAATAGCGACTTTCTCTAGGAACTCTGCGGAGAGCACAACAATGGGTTGTCTTTCGTATCAAGTTGGGCCGTAGAGACGTCTAGCTTGTCTAGCCAAGAGCGAGTTGCGCAAATCTGAGGCCTCTGTTTCGACCGGTTTCCTGCAGAACCGAAAGCCTCAAGTCCGCCTGAATGTCTGACAAAGTCTCGTATTCCTATATAGTTGCTTCCCCTTCCCACAGCAGCAGTTCTTTAACAGCCTTCTCTCAATACCATATCCACTGCTTTGCTATACGCAGCTTCCTAGGCAGAGCGCTGACTCCACAGACAAGAACTGCGGTTAGTAGTTAACTAGCCATAGCTCTGCGTGCGAGACTGCTTTAAGCTCAGTGTCGTCTGGCTACGCTTCAGCGCCTTCACTGTGCTCTGGCGCGTCTGCGAGCGGGCCAGTAACTGGGCAGAGGCAGGCTCGTAGCTAGCGCTGTGCTGCCGCGCCAGTTCGGGAATGACGCTGCAGGCGTAGGCTCTGAGTGTCTGCGCACTGAGCAGTGCTGGTGCTTTTTGCACCACGACTTCCACGAACTTCCCTTCGGTCACAGAACTGAGGCCCAGCACCAGCAGCGGCTTGCTCAGCTTGTCCTTGATTTTCCCGAGGAACTTCTTGAACTTGTCCAGGTACTTCTGCAGCTTCCGCATAGTGGCTAGGTCTCGCAGCACCAGCGTCTCCGTCTCTGCGAGCTTCGGAAGTTGTATGAAGGCCAGTTCACAGCAAGTGTTGATGAGAGTGTCTATGTCCTCAGTCGACAGCTCTCCAGTCAGTCGGCTGTACACCCGGAACAGACTGCGGGCCTTCCGCTCTAGAGAGCCTTCGCCCAACAGCACTGCTAAAGCTCCCAGCTTGCGGCAGGAGTAGCGGCCCCGGTCGAGGAAGTTGGCGTACAGGCAGGCCACAGAGTCACTGTCATTGTCTAGACGAGTGGAAGGGATGCCCACCTTCTCGAACCAGGCCCGAAGTAGGTCGGGGGTGAGAGCGCCTTTGCGACTGGTTTCTTCGAGTGAGGCCACACTCACATCGACTGGCAGCTTGCCGAACCCTAGCGCCGCCTCGTACTGTTGAATCACGCTTTCTCCTTCGTCCAGATCCCTCGCTTTGTCACTCTTCACGCACAAACAGCCCATACTATATGCCTTACTCGCCTAGAGAGCTCTTGACTTCCGCTACAGCCATCAGTACACTACCCAATACTATTAAAATGACCTTATTCGACAAGTACGGTGGCAGGGACTTCTGGGTAGACGTCGTGGACATATTCTATGCCAGACTTCTGCAAGTGCCCACCCTCGCCAAATACTTCGAACACCAAGACGTCAACCGCGTCAAGTCCCTCAACTGCTTCCTGCTCGAGTCCACGCTGGGCTTCACCAATGAGCACTTCTGCGTGGGGGTGCGGAAGGCGCACAAGCACCTCAAAGTGCCCAAGAAGGACTTCTACCAGTACGTGGAGATGCTGGGACAGGTGTGTATCGAAAAGGGCGTGAGCGAGGAGGACTTGGAAGAAGTGGTCAAAGTGCTCGCAGCCTTCGAAGACGACATCGTCAAGGACGACTAGCGTAGTAACGGCTGCGGAACCCTCACTCTTTCTAGACTAAGGAAGGCTGCTTTATGGGCTGTGATAAGTACATATGCAAATCCGGCTTTGGAAAGTGAAGTTAGTATTGGATGTGCCCATGCAGGTTTCAATAGAGCAGGTCCATTGCTTTGCTTGTCTGTGAGGGAAGTAATGTTCAGAGTGTTAGCCGTCTAGACCTTTCTACAGGACTAATAGTTCCACTATGTCCGAGGAGAACTTCGATGATATAGACGAGCGCCAGACCTACGTCCAGGCCAGTCACAGACTTGTACTGGACTTGCACATTCGACTGCCAGAGAGTCCTCCTAGTCTGCAGCTCGCTCCACTGCCAGTTTCTGACTTCGCTGCAAGACTGCCGGACCAGGGGAGCAATCGAAGACCTGCAGTGGGGTCTGCCTCTCCTAGAAGAACTGTAAAGCCAGGCCGAACAATCCGGAAAGGCAAGGAAGAGAACAGGCCAAAGCCCCTTTCCAGCCTCAGTCCATCCGCACTCCAGAGAACTGCGACTCACCAGCCTTTCACCCACTCCACCAAGCCAGTCAAAGACACTCCAGGTGCGAAACTCCCCAAGTCCCAACCCAAGCAAGCCCGCTCGAATGAACTACTCGCAGAGGCTTTGACTCGAGAAGTGGACTGCGCTTGGACCCGCTTGGGTCTCAGACAGTACTCGAGCCAGGTGGATTTGGGCTGTGTTTTAACAGAAATGCGCTTCTTGGAAGGCACTGAAAAGGGCCTAGTGGCTGAGATCTGGAAAGCACTAAGTGGAGAGGAATTGGGCTATGTGAATAAGCAGTCTCTGCTGAACTTCCTTTTCACCCTACACACTCTCAAGTGTCCTGCACGATCTGTGGACACAGAAGCCAGCGAAACAGACCCGGCAGTTATTAACTTCGAGGACCCTGGGGCTCTTCGCACCCGCTTCAAGTATCTGCTAGTCAACAAGAAAAAGGCCCACTTCAAGCCCAAGCCCGCTAAAGCGGCTTTCTCTTCACGTCCGGCCGGAAGCCCAAGCAGCCGCAAACGGCCTGAGAAGCAGGGGAACACTCAGGCCACTTCGCCTGTCCGACTGAAGCCCAAGTACAGCGAACTCGATATAAGCAAGACTGGAAGGACGTTGAGGCCGCGAAGTCCAAAGGCCGACTTGCGGGCAACAGAGGACTATCCAGAGATGCTGCGAGTGTGGCCGACAGCAGGACAGTCCTTGGTGGAGCCCAGAGAGCCAGAAGAGCCAGTCATGCTATTGAATGTGACTCTGCCTACAGACGAAACAGTGCAACTGCCCTTGTACCGAGGAGACCAGGTAGAACTCCGAGTCCGGGAATTCGCAGAAATGCGCAGACTTGAGAAATCCGCTGAAAGTAGAATTGTGGAGGCAGTGCTCCAGCAATGGTCTGCTCTGTAGACTGTAATTAATAAAATGCAGTGTAGCGAGTGCACGAGCCACACCCTCGCAGAGTGCTGCTGTGCCTGCAAAATGCCGCTACAACTGCTGTGTCAGCAGCATGCGCAGAGCCACAGTCAGGGCCAAGGCCTCCACTTTCTACTGCCAGTGTCTGCAGTGCAGATTGTGCAGGACGAGAAGATCTTTTACGATGCCAGAATTTGGCTGCATAGACTGAGAGACAGGCAAGTGGCGCTGTTGAAGCAAGTTAGTCTGGTGGCGCAGTACCGGACTCAGGTGGAAAAGGCATATCAAGAGGTGTTCGACGAACTGAGCAGCTTGGCTACTCAGCAACTCTCAGTGTTTAGTAGTCTGCAGCACAGCTTGCAAAGGCAAATTGAAGCAGCCATTCAAGAGACCAGTGAGCACGCCCTGGACACCCAGTGGCAGCCCGACTCCCACTTCGCTAGGGTGCTTTTGACCAGCGAAGCTGCTGACATCGCCACTCATCCTCTCACTTCCTTTACCGCACAGACACGGCCTAACGAAGCTCTCCACTCTGTGAAAGTAGACCTGTCCTGCGATGTGCCAGGATGTGAACGACTCAGAATCAGCGCTGGGCAGGAAAGCGCTCGAGACCAATTGACGCGGCTAACTGAGCAGCTAGAGATGGCCAAAACTCTGCTGAAAAGTTGGCTTCTGCAGGTACATCCGCGGGAAAGTGAGAATGAAATACTGCGGGAACTACTGGGAGCAGAGGTCGCGTTGCAGAAATCACTTGATCATCCCTTTATCCCGGATTTCTCTACGATGCAGTCGAGAGTTACTTTAAATGTCGTGGGGCCTTACAAGCTGGATAATGCTGCGGAAAGACTGGTTTTCAAGCCTCCTGTGAAGATGGAAGATGGATCCTTTTATGAAGGACAGTGGAACTTGCAAACTAATAATCGTTGTGGCTCTGGCAAGCAATTCTGGCCTAACGGAGACGTGTACGCAGGTGCTTGGAGAGATGGTAGGAGACATGGTAAAGGGCGGATGGTGCTAGGGGAATCAGGAGATGTATATGAGGGAGACTTTGAGCATGACAAATACCACGGCTTCGGAACGTTCAAGTCATTTGAGAAGATTCAATACAAGGGCGAGTTTAAAGAAGGCCTGAAGCATGGCCTGGGTAAATTGGACTTCCTCAATAGCTCAGAATCAGTGTGCTACCTGGGAGAGTTCAAAGCAGGCCTGAAGGAAGGGCTGGGCGCATACCTGTGGAGAAGCGGAGCAATGTACTTGGGCTGCTGGCAGCAAGACCTCAAGCACGGGTTTTGTCTGGAGGGTAAAGCGGGCAAGGCAGTTATGCGTCGCTACCTGCAAGGCGACGAAGCGGGGTGTGGACTTCAGTAAATTATTATTGCTCTGAGACTGGCGCCCCTTTCTTCCCACACACGAAGTGGAACTGACGCCGAGGCTTGCCGGGCATGGACAGAAAGCCGATCCCGTGCATCTTCCCATCGCGCCAGGGCCCTTCGTAGAGCTTCCCATCCTCCCATCTGTACAGTCCGTAGCCCTCCTTCTTGTCAAACTTGTAGTCGCCTTCGTACAGTCTTCCATCCGGCCACATGAATTTCCCCTTTCCATGCATTTGGTTGTTTTCCCACGGACCGATGTACTGCCGGCCGTCGCCCCACAGGTAGTGGCCTGGCCCGTGCAGAATGTTATTGCGGAAGCTGCCCTCGTAGCGACTTCCGTCTGCCCACTGAAAGCGTCCGAAGCCTTCCTTGACTCCCTGTGAGAACTGACCAGTGTAGGAAGAGCCGTTCTCACTGAAGTCCTCTGTGCCCAGTCCGTGTTGCTTGTCATTCAGCCACTCGCCCTGGTAAGTGGACTTGGCCTCTGCTGACACTAACTTGCCCTTGCCCTCCCTCACGCCCAAACAAAAGTCTCCTTCGTAGTAGTCTCCTGACGCGTAGAGCACTCTGCCTCGAGCCTGCAGTCTTCCGTTCCGCCAGTGGCCCTCGTGGAAACTGCCGTCTACGCAGTACAGCTTCCCCTTGCCGAAGCGAGCTCCTCGAAACCACTCGCCCACATAGACACTTCCATCCTTGAGCCTCGCAGGTCCCTTGCCAATGACTTCCTTGCTCGTCTGCGAGTACTCAAAGTCAGGAAGCTGCGCAAGCAATGCACGCACAACAGACACCAGCAGTTCCTCAGGCCTGCCCAAGAAGTCACTCACTGCCTCCTCTGTGAACATCTGCGTACTGAGCAGTTCGTTGAGAGTTTCCTGAGACCGGGTTTTGTGCCGGCCAGTGTAGCTGCGGAAGGTGTTCTGCATGTCCGCCACATCGGTTTCAAGGGTGGTCTCCTGCTGTCTGGCGAGGTCCAGCTGCTCGGAAGCCTTCTCGCTGCGACGGCCTTTCTCGATCGTGACGTCGTGTTGTTCCTTTTCAGACAAACAGCTGCAATTGCCCATTACTACTGCTAGACCGTGACTGGAAACAATTCCAGGTTTGTGGGGCCGACAAAGTGTCGTTACTCAAGTAACCGAAGGATAATAAATGGCCATACGAAGCTTCCTCTTTCTCCTCAGCGTTACCAGCGGACTGGCGGCCTGTGTGCCGGACCCCGTTGCCGGCCTGTACGTAGACCTCAGTTCCACCGCGACTTCTGACTGGGGCTGTTCGGACACCCCCTATGCCTTGCTAAATGAGGCAGTTTCGGCTCTGCCCATCAGCGGAGGCCAAGTTCTCCTGGTCGCTCCAGCCGCTACAGCCACGTATGGCCTTGGAGGAGTGACCATTGCAGGCCCTGTCACTATAGTGGGAAATCTGCAAACTGTCCAGGTCCAAGGCACCATTGTGATTGCCGCGGGCGCAAGTCTAAGTCTGATGTCTGCGACCTTTTCCTTCTCCCCCAGTCTCACCAGTTCGCCCCTGAGCGTGACAGGCACTCTCAGCTTCACACAAGTGACAGTGTCTGGGAGTCATCTGGCCTGGGGAAACATTTTTGAGGGCGGTGCTCTGACATTCAAGACCTGCACGGTGCAAAACACTATGAAAACGCTCCTCACTTCGTCGATTTTCGGGGTCAAATTGACAATTCAAGACTCTCATTTCGCGAATAATTACGGCGATCAAGCCTCCATTCTCCTTCTCAGACCTGTCGTAAAATCAGCCAGCGACACTATATTCCAAATTAGCAACTCAGACTTCAAAGTCGGGTCAGCTCCTACAGTGGCAGTTCTGGTGGACACCTCCCTGTTCGGAGACACGTACTTGGGCAGCTCTAACAACGCTGTGCAGGTGACAGGGTGCAGCTGGAGCGATTACAACACCACGGCCCTCACTCTGTCCACCTGGTTTATTAGTGTCACTATGGACAATTGCCACTTCGACCGAAACAATGTAGCGGTGCTGACCAGCGGACAAACGACTCTTATGACGGTCACCAACTCTCAATTCAACAGCAACACTGGACGAGCTCTGTCCTTCTCCCTGCTCGGCAACCCCACAGTTACTGTTCTCAGGCCGCTCCTCTCTATCCAAGGCTGTGTGTTCCGCGGGAACGGGAGAGCGCTGTCCATAGACGCAGGGGAGTTGTTCGCTCAAGCAGTCATCGTCAATACTGAGTTCCGAGACAACGGCTTGGCCGCAGCAGATGCAGGGTGCATGTATTCAGCTTCAGTCGCCCTGAGTCTCACCTTTGTCATATTCACAGGCTGTAAGGGCAAAACTGCTCCCAGCATGTTTGTGGACACTACGTCCAACTTCGAACTGACAGATGTGACTATCAAGGACTCCTCCGGTACCGACGCCACAGGCATATATGTGAACAACGGCGCTGGGAAAATGCTGCGAGTTCTATTCCAAAACCTTCGCTCAGAGGCCAACATCATCTACACGCTCTCCGGAGTCTCAACCAACTACACAGACGTAGTAATTGACCACTGCATTTCCGCGAAGCAAATAATGAACGGATACCTGAACATCTGGTTTGTGAAGCGGCTGATCATGCAACACAGTCGTGCTGAGGACATGCTGCTGTACTACACAGGCACTACGGAGACGCTCAACCTGTACGACTCGATCTTTCTCAACAGCTCTGCGAGTTCTGTGCACTTGCATCCTGGCGGCACCACTGTGTACTTCTACAACTGCACTTTCAACTTCACAAGCCCCTCTGAAACTGTCATTTTGATCAACACAGGGGAACTCACGGCTCTCATTGATTGCACCCTCAGCGGCAGTTTCCGCACTATCTTTTCCGGGCTGCTGGCGGAGTACCAGTTCAATATGCAGCGTTGCAAGGTGACCGACGCTCTGATTGATGGACTGTTCGACGGCAATTACTTCACAGCGTATGTGACAAATACGGAGTTCCGCAATGTGACTGTGAGGCAGGCCTCACTGGTGTTCCTGTTCAAAGTCACCTTTAACATGGTGAACGTGGTCTTTACCAATCTGAAAGGCAACATACTCAACCTCTCGAAGTCCCAAGTGACCATGAAGAACGTATCGATTACCAACTACACGACGTACCAAGACTACCAATTCATCGAGGCCTCGGAAACCAACTTCACTGTCACCAATTTCTCAGTCACCAACTTCCAAGGCTACGTGGAGAACTCCCTCTTCAGTCTCAGCGAGAGTTCAGTGCTCAACCTCACGAACTGCTCCTTCGTCAACCTGTTCCAGACTGAGCCCGTGGGACTGAACAGCATCTCGGAAACCAACTTGACTCTCATCAACGTCATATTCGACAATTGGAATGTCACGCTTTTTGACGCTGAGTTGAGTGGGTTTTGGCTTGTGAACTCGAGTTTCACCCGCGGAGGCAGCGGAAGTCCTAAGTCTGAGGTGGTGAAGTATGACGGAGGCCTGATCAACGGCCTGCACGTGGCCAATGTGTGGATGGAAAACTGCGTGTTCGAAGACCTGGGAGCTCTCAATGGCGGGATACTCTACCTGTACTACGAAATTCCCACCAAGCCCACACTGCAGCACGTTAACCGTTTCGATACTTTCGTGGTTTCGCTAAACACCACTTTCACCAATACATCGGCTGTTGAAAGTGGAGGTGTCTTCTACATCTCTGAAGGCTCTGCCACCCTCTTTAACAGTTCCTTCGTGAACAGTAGGGCTGGAAGGAACGGCGGTTTTTTCAACTTTCTCTGCAACCCTCATATCACTGACTACCTGTGCAAGTACAACTTGACGGATATCTCCCTCAACCACAGCTCTGCGGGCATAGACGGCGGGGCAATAAAGTACGACCGCATGGAGCCAATAATGATAGATGTACTGAGAATCAACAACACAGCTATGTACGGCCCCTTCATTGCGGGATACCCGATTACTGCTGAGTTCGTCAACGCAGCCTCAGCAGTTCCGCTTAGACTGGGGGCTATCAACGTGACGGAAGCCAGTGGGCAGGAAATCTCGCACTTAGTGTACTTGGGACTCTACGATCACCGCAAAGTGCTGGTGTCCACTGAACAGACCAGCATGATGACCATCTCTTCGCACTCCTCCGCAGTGCTTCTATCGGGACTGGTCAATGTCAAGCCCAAGGACGGGGTGTATAAGGTGGAACACATCACTGTGATTTCGCCTCCCGGGACAGTCAAGCAGCTTTACTTCGCCTCTGCTGCCATTGACTACGTGAACTCCGACCCCAACACAGGAGTGCTGGCCCAAGAAACGCAACTCGTCTATATCCTGCGCAACTGCACCACAGGAGAGATATTGAAGGGAGACCAGTGCTATCAATGCGAGAAGGGATCGTACTCCTTCACTACCACCGACACTCTGTGTCAGAAATGCAAGCAAGGCATGATTTGCAATGGAGGCGCTAATGTGACTATTGAGGCTGGCTACTGGCGTCCTGACAATACCTCTGATGACGTGTTCGCTTGCACGTTGGCAGATAAGTGTCTGGGCGGGGCAGGCACAGAGTGCATAGATGGGTATGAAGGGCGTCTGTGCACAGTATGCAGTAGCAAGTGGTTCCGGTATGGCCGAGCGCTGTGCTCGAAGTGTGGCAGCATGGCTGTGTCCGTCACCCAGGGCTCTGTCATTCTCCTGCTGGTGGTGTGCTTCCTAGCCTTCATCATCTACTCGAGTCTCAGTGCGGTGGGCAAGAAGAAGAAGTCCGACATCAGTGTGCAGCTCCGAATTCTCATCAACTTCGTGCAAGTCATGATGCTCATGAACAACTTCCAAATCGTCTGGCCCTCCGTTCTCACCCGCTACTTTGACGGTCTGTATGTGAGCGGCAACTCCTCGCAAATGGCCTTCTCAGCGGAATGCTACTCCGACGAAGGTGAGATGAAGTATATGTACCAGAAGCTCATCCTCATGACTGTCATGCCTGTGACTATCACCTTGCTGTCCTGCCTCAGCTGGGGGATCGTGGGTGTGTTCAAGCGCAATTTCATGTACCTCACCCAGCACAATATATGTACTATGTGTGTGTTGTTGCTCACTGTTCACCCCATTATACTGCAATCCGCAGGGCAATTGCTAACCTGCAAGGACATGGAGAAAGGCACTTCCTGGCTGGTGGCGGATATGACGATTCAGTGCTGGGAGGGAAAACACTTGATGTTCACCACTTCCATGGCGATCCCCGTTCTGATTTTCTGGTGTATTGGGATTCCCTTAGGCTTCTACATAGCACTGGTCACTAGTCGGAAGCGGCTGAAGGAAGAGTCGGTGGCTCGACGCTTCGCCTTCATTTACAGCGGCTACCAGCCGGAAAGTTACTACTGGGAGTTCGTGGTGGTGGTGCGGAAGTCCTACTTCGTGCTCGTGTCCAACCTGCTCTCCACGTACAACATGGATGTGCAGAGCTATACAGGCTTGTTGGGCCTCGCCTTCTTCCTCCTCATTCACAACATCAAGAAGCCATTCGCCGGCATCAAACTCAACCAGTTGGAAGCCTACTCACTCATTGCATCCATCGTCACCCTCATCTGCGGGATGCTGTACGACACCGCACTGGGCAGAAACGACGCCACCTACTATATCATGGTGGCCGTGGTGTTGCTGGCCAACCTCAACTTCCTGCTGCGCTGTCTGTTCGGAGTCCTGCGGCGGATACGGGAAGTGATCGTGGCGAAGTACCCCAAGTCCCGAAACTGCCTCTACTTCAACCGCAAGAACGCCTACAGCGTCACTCAGCAAGCAGAAATGGGCGAGTCTCGCTTTAGCTATCCCGAGGTAAAGGACTAGTAATGATGAGAATAGTGCCTGTCGATAGCAGCGACTCCAGTCTAGTCGCTGCACCAGCCTTCGCACACACACTCCGCTTCCTCGACCCGCAGTTGGAGGCTTCCTTTCAACTCTTCCTTAGGGACAAGACGAGGAGCAACTTGGCTCTCTATCCATCTCTGGTGGAGAGATATGTGCTGTTCGGCTTGCTCTTCTTTGCTAACCTGTGCGCGGCGGCAGCAGGCTACGTAGTGGACACGTTCTCTGCGGATCTCTCGAGCGGAGGGCTGGTGCTTCAGTTGGCCGGAATGCTGATATTGGCGTGTGTGGGGTTGCTAGGCATCTGGCTTAGCTATGGCCTGCGCCAGCGCCCCACAGCCAACTCCCGGCTCTTGATCGGGCTCTGTATCCTCACCTGCTGCATATGCACACTTCTCGATTCTTCCCTCGTCCACAAGTTTATCAGCGAGGCAGATTTGCAGCCCACCTTGGTCGGCATGGTGCCGGTGCTAGTCACGCTTATGGCTATGCAGTACCTATTCGCAGGTGAGTTTTGTCTGTTTGCAGGAGCAACTGGAGTGATTGCAGCGATGTACCTGGGAGTGCACTTGGCGGCTCAGGACAGAGGCACTTCACAAGCACTGGTGGAATCGAGCATTTTGCTGTTTTGCGGCGGCTTTCTAGTGAGGCGCTTGTTCACGATGGAAAAGGGAATTCGAGTGGCCTTTCTGTTGGATGTGAACGAAACTGCGAAAGTAGTACACAGGTCTAGCAAGTCTTCCTACAGCGCTCCTGCCAACAGCTCGATGTCGCGCAGTACTGAGCGAGAGGAACTGATCAACCGCATGAATAGCATTCACGCAGCCATCTCAGATGCATGTGCAGTGGTGACCTTCCAAGACATTCGCGCCAGGCTGAAATCAGCACTGAGAGACCTGGACTTGGCTTCCGCCCGCCTCACTGCGCCCGGCTTTTCCTTCCTGCAGAGACCTGAGAGAGTCAACCCAGACCTGGATGAAGAGGACCGAGTCTTCGTGCAGCAGAACTTCATGGGTACCAAGGCTTCAGACTACGCGAGTCAAGCTGGACCTGCCACTCAGCGCGAAGTCCTGACTATCGACTTGAACCTGGAATACGAACTGAGCGAGTTGCTCTCCATTCTGAACCAACTGGGCCGCAACTGGAACTTTGACATGTTCTTCCTGCAGGAAATCACCAAGGGCAAACCTATTAGTGTCACAGGCCGCTTCTGTCTGTCCAAGTTCGACCTGGCCCAGAAGTTCAGCATTGCTGATGCCACAGCTGCGAACTTCTTTGCTGCGCTGGAAGCCCAGTACAAAGACAATCCCTACCACAATTCGACGCATGGAGCTGATGTGCTGGGCTCCACTTTCTTCTTCTACAACAAGTCCTTCGTAATGGGGCACTTGACGGATGTGGAAATACTGGGCGCGGTGATTGGGACATTGGGTCATGATGCAGCGCACGGAGCGCTCACGAATAGGTTTTTGGTGAATAGCAGGGACGGACTGGCGATTACTTGTGAGAGTTAAGCAGATAACGACATCAGCGTACTGGAAATGATGCACGCCTCTCTGACTTTCTCCCTGCTGCAAGTGGAAGACCAGAACATCTTGAAAACCCTGGACAATGACTCCTGGATGCTCACTCGCAAGGTGGTGCTCAAGATGATTCTCGCTACTGACATGTCCCGTCATTTCGAACTGCTCGGCGCCTTCCGCGCCACTCACCCCGCGGTCAACTCCGCACAGGTCAGCAAGATAGACGAACGCATCACTGTCAGCGAAATGTGCATCAAAGCTGCAGACATAGGCCACGCAGCCAAGGCACTGGACCTGCACGAGAAGTGGACAGTGCTGGTGTGTGAGGAGTTCTTCCAGCAGGGCGACTTGGAAAAGAAGCTGGGACTGCCAGTTTCCATGTACTGCGACAGAGAAACCACCAATATCGCCAAGGTACTTCCCAGTTAGTCCCAAATGGGCTTCATACAGAATATCGTGATCCCGCTGTTTGAGTGTCTCAATACCTTCCTGGGGTCGAAGGAAATTGAGACGTTCTGTTTGGAGCAGCTGAGAGTGAACTTGACGGTGTGGGAGCAGAAAACAAAGCGAAGAAGGGCCACTATCAAGTCCAAGCCGGAGGACACGCTGCTGCCGAAGAACGAGTTTGAGAAACTCACTGAGAAAATAAGGACGTGGAAGCGGGGGTAAGGCTTAGGCAGCGGCACTGAGGCCAAGGAAGCTAAGGAGGAAGCTCAGGTACTGCTCTAGGTAACGCTAGAAGTACCGTGCCCTTAGACTAATGGTTAGTCGCTAGTGAGAGGAGTATAGTCGAAGTTGGGCTGCTTTTCGTCCTTCCCCACATCTGATAACTCCACCCCTTTGGTCTCAGGCAGTCCCCAGCCCACCCAGCAGCACAA
>Ga0247837_1001307_pt1 | contig 52390 bp, 64 predicted proteins | sample LaCtaG_2_FD_187115 | JGI IMG/M metagenome (GOLD analysis project Ga0247837, IMG submission 187115) | Freshwater microbial communities from meromictic Lake La Cruz, Castile-La Mancha, Spain - LaCruzMarch2015_14.5m | ecosystem: Environmental > Aquatic > Freshwater > Lake | place: Spain: Castile-La... | reverse complement strand
AGCACTAAGAACAAAAACAATATTGCTAGTTTCTTCATAGGAACCCTCCCATGAATATTTATGCTTTATAGTGGGCCTGCTGTACCACAACATCAGCAGCATTATCGACCAATTAGAAGCGCCGGTCGGTAGGGTTAGTTGTTGAAGTCATCGTCAGATGGTTGCTATGATACGTACTTGAACCGTCATCCTTTACAGAGATTCAACTGGCCAGCCTAGGCTCTGTGACTAATACTTCCAACACCCACTACAAACTTGGTGCCCCGAGAGGGACTTGAACCCCCACGCCTTGCGGCAAAAGATTTTGAATCTTCCGCGTCTACCGATTCCACCATCGGGGCAATAAATTGAACCGTTTTGTTTTCAATACCCACCAAGAGAACTTAATCTCAATCCGATATTGGTTCAGCAGACGGTACTGCTTATGGTTGGTGCGAGTAGAGGGACTCGAACCCCCACGGTTGCCCGCTAGTACCTAAAACTAGTGCGTCTACCAATTTCGCCATACTCGCATTCTTTACCTTACTGTAACAGTAAGGGTTATTCTTGGTGCCGAAAGCCCGGATCGAACGAGCATCTCCTGAGCTTCAATCAGGCGCTAAGACCACATCAGCTATTTCGGCGTAACATTCGGAAGAAGGAACCATATTACCTTCAATCACACAATCATTGGTTCGGCTGATTGCGACCCTTATTGTTAATGCTTGGAAGAATTGCACTTCCCTAGGATACTGACCTATCCTCTCCGTTGCTGGTCAGAGCAAAAGAGTTCGCCACTTAGCAGGAACTCCCTTTCTAAGAACACCAGACCATACGATACTTATTAGAAGAACATTCCGGTAGATCGCTCATCTCTACTGTCTGCATTCCTCAAGCATCAAAACTTGCGGCTCAGAATGTTCATCTAATAAGTCTCACACGATACTTATTAGAAGAATACTACGTTCCCAAACCCCGCACGTGGGAATTGAACCCACAAAAACCTTTGTACGGTTATGAGCCTTTGGGTGGCTCAACGTAGCATTCATCTAATAAGTCTCGCAAGAGACTTATTATTTTCTAACGATGTCAAAGAACGAGAGAACTTCTTTTGTCACTCTCTATATTCTCAATGTACGACATAACAGGAATAATGTCAACCAAAAAGTTGCCTGCTTGAGAATTATTTTTGACATCGTTTAATTAGCGGGACCGTATTTTTCTCTTGGTTACTTCTATTTTTGGAATATAGACATACAAGACGGCCCCATAAACTTTGGTGGGTCTAGAAGGAATTGAACCTTCCACCTCTGTCGAGTCAGGACAGCGTTCTACCAATGAACTATAGACCCGTTGTTGGTGCAGATAGAAGGATTTGAACCTCCTTTTAACAATTTGTTAAAAGGAATTCAAAATAGGTGGAGGGCACGGTGGGAGTCGAACCCACTTGAGATAAATCTCGACTGATTAAAAGTCAGTTGCTCCACCGTAGAGCCTCGTGCCCATAAAGAATAATAAAGATTGGCGCATCTGGTAGGACTCGAACCTACATGTATCCAATTAGCTTTCTCCTGTTTCGAAGACAGGCGGCATACAGATGCATTATAATGAGTAATGGTGCCGCCTGACGGAATCGAACCGCCGACATTCTGATTACTAGACAGATACTCTACCAACTGAGTTAAGGCGGCCTTTTATGGTACCGAGAGGATTGTGCTGGGGGACTAGGGCTCGAACCTAGAACCTTCGGTACCAAAAACCGACGCACTACCAAATTGTGCTATCCCCCAGCACAATCCTCCCATTCATATCAAAATGTGTGTCTTTCTAGCACCCGGTGGTCAGATAAAAGCCGACCTTCTGGCGATATACACTATGTTTAAAGTTTGATATAGGTTAGCCTTTTGTTGACAAGCGAGACTATGTTGTCCGGCATTTCGGACTTGCCCGCTTGCGAGGAATCACAATGTTCCTCACTGAAAGTTTTTACTCTCTGCGTTCTCTCCGCAGATTTCATCCCTATCACCGCCCGTTCTTTTTTTATAGTGCTTTGCAGCCTCGTTCCGACTTGCACTTTTGTAACAAAAAACCCTGAGAATCTTGCGAATCCCAGGGTCAAAATAAACAAATGTATCTATGTTTACCTGTTTCCTGGATCCTTTAATAGATTAAAGGCGCCGCGAATGCTTGTTGGATATACGTCCGCAACCGATTCCGTTGAGGTTTTTCTTCCCCAGAGCATGTGCTGTTGCAGCGATATTTTACAAGTGTTAGTGTTCATACTTTTATTTATCCCTAAATCTCCAAAGCTTTATTTAAGCTTGTTTTTTTTAGTGAGTCTGATTTTTTTCTTGCTTGCGGTTGTAAGAGCCCTTGCCCTTTTTAGGGATATAAGCCTTCGCAATGTTAAACTTGTAAGCATGTTTAGCAACTGGATTAGGCATTTGTTTCTTTCTTCGTTTCAATCTATAATTCAATATAGCACCGGGTTATTTATATGTCAAGCCTTAAATCACTTATAAATAACTTTATGGACTTCACCGCATTCTCCCACGGACAGATTCAGTCTAAGGTTTGGCTCTGCAAAGAACTCGAACCACACCTTCCTGCTAACGCTAGGGTAGCTATCTTAGGAAGCTGGTATAACGTACTGGCTTTCATGCTTCTCGCTCGAAATAGTGACCAATATCAAGAGATTTTAGGAATAGATATTGATGAAGATGCGGTCATGGTATCAGATCACATAACTGATGCTTGGAGAATCGGAACCGATGCAAAGGTAATTAATGTCGTAGCAGATGCAGGTACCTATGATTTATCCAGTTATCAGGTGGTGATAAATTGTTCTCCGGAACACATGAAATCTAATGATTGGTTCGATAATTTAGCTATAGGAACACTTGTTTGCATCCAATCAAGTGATGTAACCATCAAAGATGACAGTATCTGGAAATGCGTCAACCCTAATCAATCGTTAGAAGAACTGACAAAAAAATATCCCCTTGCACCATCTTATTTCTCGGAAACAAAAGAGATAAACTACGGTGATTGGGGATATAAGAGATTTATGATAATCGGAACTAAAGAATGATTCTATTGATTGCGTACATAACTGCTGCGATCTTTGCGATTGCTTGAATCTGACTGTCAGTTACCCCTTCAGCCCTCAATGTATTGATCATCCTTCCGATATTGACTGAATTCTTATAAACCAACGTTGATGCAAACACATACATTCCATACTGTTTTGGAGTGATTCCTCCATTTGTTTCGTGTCCATCATACGAAAAATTAGATAGAGTCAGATCCAATTGCTCCTTATCCGCATACCATAGATAGATACTATACACATCATCTATCGCAGTGAGTGACGCTGCTGTTTTTGCTGCTTCACGTTCCTGCGTCCCGAACAACGGACTATTCATTGCGATTTCTTCTGCTAGGCCTCCGTTGCCCGAAGCAATTGCAGCCGCCAACGCACAACCATGTGCATCGATCTCGTCTAGTCCTTGCAAGTCAGTCATTGCCTTTTCGAGATTTTCTGCGATGTCTAGTGAGTGTGAAGGAATGCTACCCTTCACTAGTGTTAACCAATTCATGTTTTATTATCCTTGAATATTTTGGGACCTGACTTCAATGCAAAAGAAGTAAATGTCACATTTTATTAATAATAACAGGGGTTAACAATAATGTCAACCCCTGTTATAACTTTAAAGTGTATTATTTGCCCGAACTTCACACAAGATGTATTATTAGTGCCAGACCTTTTATTTTCTGCTACGCAGGACCACAGTTACCGCATTTAGGTCGTTTTTTAATTTACGGTTATTACGATTTGCATCATCAAGTGCAGACTGCATCCCGTCGACTCTATTAATTAGATTCGACACCTTTGATTCTAATGCCACAATACGTTTGTCTACGGCATTATCAACCGATTTGGGTTTTGATTCAAAATCAGCAGGTTCAGATGCGTACATACTCATGTTAGTATTTAGTTACCTTGCAGCCAAGCTAATACGTTTTCGGGAGACGATTCACCGTATGGATCAGTCATACAATTGTGTTCGATACCGGGTTCGACAAACCACTGCTCGATTTTGCCGTTGTTAACGACGACTGCATAACGCCAAGAACGGACACCGAATCCAAGATTATCCTTTTGCACCAGCATATTCATCTTACTAGTGAATATTCCGGATCCATCCGGAATAACCTTGACGTTCTTAACCCCTTGAGATTCTATCCACTTGTTCATCACGAACGCATCATTAACTGAAATACAATAGATTTCGTCGATGCCTTGTGCCTTGAACTCATCATACTTTTCTTCGAATCCTGGTAGTTGATAGGTAGAACACGTTGGCGTGAATGCCCCCGGAAGAGAGAAAAGGACAACTCGCTTTCCGCCAAAATAATCATAAGTTGTGGTGTCTTCCCAACGATATGGGTTAGTACCTTCAATCGAGTCGTCACGGACACGAGTCTTAAAGACTACTGCCGGAACAACAGATGGTAGTAATTCAGTCATTTATTTCTCCTTTAAATTTGTTGCTAACGAGAGCGAAATTGCTTCAGCATACGCTCGACATCGGGCCGCAAACGAGAAACACAGCGGCGCCAGATACGCTGCGGCATACCCATCTTCCAAGCCCACGCGAAGTCCATGACAACGAGACCAAAGACAAAAGCGACGATGCCGTTAACCATTTCAAGTTCCTTTGTTTGCAATTAATAATGTAATATAGCAAACCGAGAGATGAATGTCAACCTTTTTTATGTGTCGGGAGTATTTTTATCGATGTTATATCCCTGAAGGAACTTTTCTTCCTGAAAAGTCTTTTGGTTCCAAATTTTACGAGGATTACCACAAACCATACATCTTGGTCGTCCGCAATCCATTGCATGTCTCTTGGCCCATCGATGAGGTTGATCGATATTTGCATGGTTCCATAAACTATGCTTGGCGATCTTTAGTTGACGAGCAATCGCCGTATTTGTATTAGCAATTCGACTTGACTTCTTGAACTTGCCATGATTCATGGAATGTTCCTTGTTCGCTTATTAGATTCTCTTGAAGTCGAAGTGTGCGGATTCTTGTTCGCTTTTAATGAAGCTGTTCTCTGCTGCGATGACCACCGTCTAACATTGTTAGTAGCGGATGCAACTTGTTGCAAAAATTTTACTCCAGAACCAAACCTATTCAGATTCATGATTTTTCCTCTAGTACTATTTATGATCTAGCACTACCCAACCCAATTTGAGCAAATCTTCTCGGATAATAGGAGCCACTTCACCTTCGGAAAGATGACCATCAACACTAATGTCGGCGCAATACCAGTCTAGGTAATCGCCCCTCTGCTGCATATTTGCAATTATTGCACCTGCAGCCCGCCATGATGCTGACCAGCGTTCTTCCCTGAGGATAGGAAATACTTCATTTTTTCTAAAATCATTGTTGCATATTGCTGCATACAAATTCTGTGCATAGATATCTGATTCACGGACTTTATCTAGAATCCAATCATTGGTAAGGAGATCATATTCCATGCTGGATTTTTTCCAAGACTCGTCATTTTCTGGATCCAAATCGTTTTCTAGTTCTATGTCGTTCATCGAAGGTTCTTTCGCATGTTGTTTAATTGGTTGTGAACAGCAGAACTAAACATAGCAACAGGATAAAACAGGATGATAGCTAATAGTATCAGTAATGCAAACATAGTCAGGGTAATAGTGAAAATCATTTCAACAATAAACTGCAAGAACGGGACCATACATCTATTTATACTATGATAATTCTAGAGATTAAATTGGGTCCTTCATTATTGATGACGTGTCGAGTTGTCTTTCTTTATCTTTCTTTGCTCATCCTGTTAACCTAGCTGTAGCACAACTAAGGTTGTTAGTATTCCAGCTGCAAACGCATTAATTAATGTCAACGTATTACTTCGATTGTGCTTGATGTCATAATAGACGAGAGCAGTATTGAAGGCCAAAAAGATTAGGCAAGCAGCGAAATATAGCATATGTATATCTTTTTCGACTCAACTTGGACCCGTGATAGATTCATCTACTACAGGAGGCATGGGGGCCATGATCGGTGCATATATATTAGGCAGTTGACTATTATTAGTTGCTGGCATGGGTGTACCTGCTTGTGCATACATCAACTGTTGCACCTGAGAAATGTTCTCATCAATAATTGCGGGATTTTCAATGCCCTTGACTGTTAGGTAGTTTTTACCTTCATATTCGACAACAGAAACGATGAAGTCGATGTTTACCATCGATCTATTCTTTCCGTTTTCAGAATGTACTGTGATAAATTTGTTCATCGTAATTCTCCTGTATGTATTTACTAAACGCAAATCGATTGCGAATAATTTTTACGTCATGCTTGTCGGACAGAATCATATTACTGTGTAAGACACGTAAGGCATAAAATTAGTGATGAATATTAACCTCGAATAGAACACTCACCGACCTTGAACCATTTCAATACGTTATTGCGATCTTTGTTGTAATAGACAACACCCATGCAGCCGGATGAATCAGTGCGTCCATGAAGCGAAGTCTTGAACAGAGTTCCCTTCCAAGCGGGGCCGCCCGCTGATTTCCAACGACCGCGGTCAAACTTGAGTTCACCGACAATCTCGCCATCCTTCAAGATAGCGAAGGTGTGGAAACGATCATTGGGAAGATCATGAAAGCCGTTACGAACTTTAGCGATTGTCCACATTACGTTTTCTCTTACTGTCTCTATGATTCAATTTCAATATAGCAAAACGGGTAATTGATGTCAACACTTATTTTTGTATTCGGACAAAATAATGTTGATAAAGATTTCAGATAGGTCTGCGTCAGCAGAAGCCCGAGCAGCATCAGCAGCAGCAGCATTAGCAGCAGCACGAGCAGCAGCATCAGCAGCAGCAGCATAAGCAGCACTAGCAGCAGCAGCACGAGCAGCAGCACGAGCAGCATTAGCAGCATAAGCAGCAGCACGAGCAGCATCAGCCGCAGCATAAGCAGCATCAGCAGCATCAGCAGCATAAGCAGCAGCAGCACTAGCAGCAGCAGCACAAGCAGCATCAGCAACAGCACGAGCAGCATCAGCAGCACTAGCAGCAGCAGCAGCACTAGCAGCAGCAGCACAAGCATCAGCCAAATCACCATTACCATTCAAGGCATCGATGACCTGTTGACAGGCATCTTCTACCGGTTGCCAGTAATCAGATAGAATAGCTGGTTGTACTTTTCTCGCCGTAGCTAAGGCATATTCGACACATGCGATACGAAACTTGCGCATCACTATATCTATATCGATAGTATTCCAAGTAAACGAAGTTCTGTTGAACTTTTTCTTGAATTCTACCGTATCGAAATAATGCAACAGGCCATTGAACTGCTCGGGCGGTTCACAGAGAACCGCCCACATCTCGGCTTGATGGTCAAGCATTTTTGTACCGCCGTTTGTTTGTCGCTGTTCACAATTCAACATCTAGGGTAATCCAAAGAGCGTGATAAAAATATTAGACCTTCAACGACCAGGTTTGAGCCCGATAATATTCCAAGGTATCTTTCCGCGCAGCCCTAAAGAGACCTTTAACTGCAACGGTTTTATTGGTAGATAGATAGTGGTCAAACAAGTTAGTCGTTGGACAGCGAGCATCCACACTCAACATGATGCGATCATCTTTGTGATCACGGAACCAATACTCGTGCAGGCTATGGCCCTTGCGATAAGCCCTAACTTTCTTGATAAGGGTTAGTTCCTGCTGTTCAGTTTCGTAGTTAAGTACATCCCCTCTAAGAGGATGATACTGGCCATCGAACACCAAATCAAGTTCCTTATCGTATTGATAGAAATAAGGCAGCTTGTATAGCATACCCAAAAACTTCGTGGGGAATTGATAGTTCTGACCAGCTGTCTTAAATTCGCCGCTTAGGAAGCGAGCCAAATCTTGCCGAAACGGAGTGAAGCGATCACCGCGAAGTGTAGTCAAAACAATCTTATCATTATAATGTCTGCGAACGATTCCTGCAAAGACACGATCTTCTTCGGTAATCTGTTCTTTAATGAAGTTGGACATGAAATCGTGTCCAATGGTGCCGTTTTCTACATCAGGATCTTGGTTAGTTAGTCGATAAAGAACACAACTAAGCAGCAACGGATCCTCATGAGTTAAGGTTGTTGGCTCCGGGATATCAAATTTACTGTCCCAATCATGAGTGTCAACAATAACCGGATTAAATCGAGTCATACATATCTCCTATAATTCAATATAGACGAATTCTAAAAATAAAGCAATATTGCTTATGAGTTGGATAGGGTCCCTATCCAACTTGGTTAAGTTTGACAAAGCTATAAGAACAATCGTTGTATACGATTTTAAGTCATTGTAACCCTCTATATAACGCCGGATGCGTTCAATTCATCCTATGATTTGACATTATAGATTTTTGAGGGGAAAAGCAAGCCGCAGCTTACCCAATTGTGATATCTTCCATTCCGGCTACCCTCAATCTCACGACATGACCTAACATAAAGTTCTTGCTATCCAGACCCTTCATTATACCTAGAAACTTGTTTCGCACTAGAGCGACCTCGTTGATCAGTACCTCGAAATCGATTACCTCATCTTCACCGTCGACATACTTTTCAGCGTCACGGCTAGACAATGCCCTGTTATATTTTTCTAGGTATTTTTGAAAATGTGTTCTGCGAATCTTTCGTAATTGGATATTTAAGTAGTTGAGTACCGCTTCGATCTCTTGTAATTGATTGAAGCGATACTCAGCTATACCAGGAAGTGCAGCAATATTCTTTTCGATATTACCGTATACCTTGACATCAGACTTTGCCGACTGTATCTCGCGCTCATAGTACGAGATAAAATCGGGAAGTGCGCTTAAATCTCGTGAGACTCTGCTGTACCAGGTCATAAGTAAGGATCGTCGTAATCTTCGTCAAAATATACGTCATCTTCGTCCCGTCGAGCCTCGACCAGACCGTCTTCTGGCGTCTCTAGATAATAATCTAACGCTTGCTTGATATCAATGTCCCCACGAAATGCCTGTTTAATCTCGGTTGGAGAATAGTCTTCCTCGACTAAGTAATTAACCAGCATTTCAGCAGCACTGTCAATATCTCCCGAGTCAATGCTACCTCTGAGAAGTTTCCAGATTTCATTAACTAGCACTAGGCTCATTCTGCTGCATCCTCTTCTTCGACTACGGTAGGAATGATCTTCGCTGACTTTTGTTCAAATTCTGTCATAACAGTATCTAAGCAATTGTCATCATTGCGTTCCCATCCCTTACGAAACTTCTTGATGACGGTCCCGTCAAGGCGAGTATAAACAAGAGAGTTGCCTTCCTTAGCAAGCATTCCAGCCTTTTCGATCAAATCAACTAGACCTGAATAAGGACTCATGCCCGTCTCATATGGAATCTTAACTTGCACAGATTCGAAAGGCTTCGCATAACGAGTTTTCATGATCTTACATGCAGCACGAATTCCCCTGACTTCAGAAATCTTGTTGCCGTCTTCGTCTTCCTTGAGTTTCAATTTCTTCATCGCAACTACGATTGACGATGCGTAGACGAAGCCTTGACCACCTGAAATTTTGTCATCAGGATCAAACATGTCTTGTGATGCATAAGTGTGATTAGTAGCAACCAATCCAACATTATGATTACCGAACATGTTTACGCAGTTACGAACAAGTGCAGTCAGTGCCTTAGGCTTACGGCCCATGTCACCCTTCATGTCGCCTGCTTCGAACTGATTAACATCAGTAGGAGTGAGCAACATACCAAGCGAGTCGATGATAAACAAAACTTTAGGCTTCTCGGGGCCGTCAGGAATAGTCTTATAGCCCTTCATGAATTCATGAATAGTCCTAGCAACGTCATCAATCATTGCCATATTCAGCTTGAGTAACTTTTCTTCACTAGTGTCAACGCCGAGAGCATGTAGCCAGGCTTCGTCTAGTGCATTTTCACTATCAATGAGTACGACATAGATGCCCTGCTCTTGGGCATGTCGTACTAGATTTCCTGAACAAATGAATGATTTTCCTGCGCCCGACTCTCCGGCAAAGACAGTAACTTTACCAAGAGGTACGCCTTTGTTAAAATCACCGCTAATGAGATAATTAAGTGCATGATTGCCTGTACTAATCCAATCTGTTGGGTCGTTGAACCCGATACTAAGACCGTCAATAGCCTTAGTGATGTCCTTACGGAAACGGCTTACGTCAAAGGGCTTTGACAAGTTGTATTCTCCTATCTGATCTTTGCAACTTTATCATTGAATGATAATTTTTCAAGTAATTCGGGACTATTCTCTGCCAATCGGTCGATGTTGTGGTCGCCGGGATAATGGCGTAGAATGCCCCTCGCTCTGTCTCGAATGATACTAGGAACTCTGGGAGTTTTTCCAGGGTCACATAGTTCTTCCAATAGTTTTTTACCTTGCTTTAACGCCCGGTATCTTTCATCTGCTTTTGTCATTGATGTTTCCTTTATCATTTAGGGGGAGGCAATGCCTCCGCCTAAATAGTCACCTTACATCTGGCGAGCGCGGATCATCTTCAAGATGTCCTGTGCCTTATCACTTGACGATTGAGACTTCTGAGGACTAGATGCCGAATCATTTACTTCAAACGGGGGAGCATCATCTACGTCGTTGAACTTCGGGGAAGATACTGTTGCGGGGGTGCTAGTTCCAGTAGTCACCGATTGTTTTGTCGCACCAGCACCCGAAGGGGCCTCGACACCATATGGACGATAATATGCGCCCCACTTTTCAGTGTCGTACGGTCTACCGTCGACAGATGCTTCGAACATTTCTTTGATGATGCGAAGTTCTGCTTCACTCGGCTTCTTTGGTAGGAAGTCAGCAAGGCTATACAGCCTATGCGCATCAATCGCAGCCATTTCAGCTTCGGTCAACGGAGTTTCTTTGCGGGCCCAACTTGACGTGGTATACTCTGCAAACCCTCCCTTACCGGGGGTCTTACGGACATTGAAATCAAGTCCCCTGATGTAATCAGTTGGCAACTCTTCCATCTCAGGATCCATCAACGATGCCTTAATGATCGTTTGAATCTGCGAAGTAACGACAAATCGACGAATAGGGTTAGTTGGGGTCACGTCATCGCCGATTGGGTTTTGCCTAACAAAACCCTGATAAATGTAAGAACGCTTCTTCCAATACTTATTAGCCAGTTCCTTGAGAGACTCATCCTTGTACCACGGACGAACTTCTGCTAGAATAGGACAGTTATCGCCGTACATTTCTACACACGGCACTTGAACCGTGACGTTCTTCATGGTATTGTCACCCTTGACACCATTAAATGGAAGCTTGATGACCTGACGTTCGATCCAAAAGAACGTGTTGTTTGGATCAGCATCTGGAAGGAATCGGACTGTAGCAGTAGTACCTTCATCGATGTTCCAATGAGGATAAATTGCGTTATCTGATTGTGTGTTTGAACCTTTATTTTGGTTCTTGTTTTCTGCTGCTGTAATATGCGCGCGGATTTCTGCTAGACTTGCCATTTTGTTTTTCTCCTATTAAAATGTGCTATATGTTGAGCTTTAGTATGTGATTTATGTTTGCTGTCGGAGACAACTACCACAGTGTTTAATATACTAGATATCAAACCCTGTGTCAATATATTTATGCCAGTAATGGGTAATTAATAAAATAGTTTAAGATTCATCCACTCCAAGTAACTTAGCCAAACGTGAAGTCTTTATTTTTTTCTTTGTAGTATGCTTTGCCCGGCCTATCGGGGTATCATCAGTAGACGTGTCATCATCGTCAGTCTTGTCCGACACAAAATCAATGATTTTTTTCACACCATTCGTAGTCTTAAGTAATTTTGTAATTTTTTCTTTATCATAATCAGGCGTTTTATCATATAATTTCAATATTTTTTCAGCCATAGATTTACTAAACTTGTGTGTGCCGTCTTCTAACTCAATCGAACCAGTTGTTCCTTCGTCAGCGATCTTGCGCAGTTGGCTAATTATCGAAGAATCTGATTCTTTTGTGAATAATAATGCTAGATTGCTTTCCTCTATCTCATCTTTGTGCGGTTCGTTTTTGACTCTACGCAGAGCCTTAGGAGGATTAGCGTCTCTCTTGTTGTCTTCATGTTCTTTCTTGCGAAGGTGTGCAGGCTTGTCAATATCCTTACCCATCCAAGGCTCGAGAGCTTCATCAAGCTCTAACTTCTCGCTGATAACATTATCAGCCCAGTTTTCGAGCATATTAACTTCATTCATTTCTGCTATGTTCTTCCGAAGGCGAGAGAGGATTGGCATAACCGATTCTATCCGAGGATCCATGGTTTCCTGCACGAATAATTCATTGATAGTGTCGTCATTCTCATCTTCCATGAGAGGAGGCGACCATGATTCGAAATAAGCATTATAGCCGCGATGTCCACGCATCTTGCCTAACGATTCACGTAGTTTATTATAGTGATTGATACCTTCTAGAACTAGTTTCTGCGTTGATTCAGTAAACTCGCCGTTGCGTGTTGCGCGAACAAATCCAGCCATCTTATTATATTCTTCGCACAACTTTTTGATATGGTTCCATCGATCATCGTTAGGAACTCCGCCCTCAGCAACATGACGAGCATAGACTTGTGCCACCCCTGGCTTAGTAGTGGGAGCTAAAAAGCGTTCTCCGTGTATATTTTCAAGGTATATTTTCGCTACGTTACGATAACGCTGTTCGCCTTCTTCGATGTTACGATTGTGTTGAAGAACGATCTTTACATTCGGTACGGCGTCGTTGTAACTTCTAGCCCTACCCATTGAATGATATCCTTCTGCTACTCGCTCTTTCACCTTGAGATGCTCCCGTTGTCTCATGCGATCCCCCAATTGATCTTTGTTAGATAGTTCGAAGTCAAGTTGTCTGCGTTGCGCCCAGTTCTTCAAATGTTTTAAAAATCCCTCCCAAGTATCATCATATTCTACTCCCGGAGTAATGTTGTCAGGACTGTCAGCTTGCTCATCGTCATAATATACGATAACTTTACTAGAATCATCAAGGCTGACCCAAACTTTACCATAGTCTGTGCCATCTTTCTTAAAAGTAAATTCTATAACATCGGCTTCCTGTGAAACTCGAACCCGTTTATTCTGACTATTAAGCGGAACAGGAGTATAACCTCTAACTTTTAAGAGGTTATAAAGTTCATTGTTGAAGCTTTCGGTATCGCGTGCCATAATACTATTTAGTCTTCCCGTGATAAATAATGTTGCGAGCACCAGATCGACACTCAACAATTCGGCTAGTGCTTTGAAAAAGTATTAGCTATGACTATTTATTCAATTAATAACCGCAGTATAATCTACTGTTTGAAGATCAGAAGAAAGCCAGCTGCTGGTAAATAATGACAAGCACAACTTTTGGGAAGAAAGATGTAAACCACAATCCCATGAAACGATTAGCTAACCGTACCCGACCAACGCAAATTATGACGACCTGTCCACATTGCGAACAAACAATGGGTATCAGTAACTACAAGAAATACCACGGTGATAAGTGTAAGTTTAAGAAATGACTGCAAAGAAAGGTAAAGGCAGGATAATGTCATCATGGTCACGAATTTGGCTCTCTAAGTCACCGTGATAATCCGCTAGTTGTGTCATAATTCTAACTGCTAATAGTGAAGCCATTATCAAATCGTCATGGTCTCCTACTTTAGCCGCATAGCTTCCACCAGAAGCTACAAACGCTTTAAGTTCACTGATGAGTGATCGGCTATGAATAGACATCTTCTTTGATTCTAGCAGTGTTTTGAATTTAGCACACGCGGCAAGTTTAGGTTTGTTAGTGGTAGTGAATCCTCTTCTACCTTTACCTGGCTCACTAATAAAGATACCGGATATATTTGATTCACCATACTCGTTCAATGAAACAATCGCAGCTTGACCGATACCATTATTTTCAATTGAGTAATATATATTATTTGGTTCCAAAGTCTGTTCTGCGATGTACTTACAAATCTCAGCAAGTAACTTAATCTGACTGGGGATATCAGTCTTGTTGTGCTTCCACTCACCTATCTGCGTAGTAGTACTTGCTTCAAATATTTGAATAGCAGCAGGATCGCCTCCGGTACCTAAGGAAGGATCCAGCGCAACTACGTATAACCTACCCTTCTCGGGCTTTTTATACCAGCGGACCTGACCCATTCGGTTGATAGGCTCAACACCCTCAAGCATGATCAGTGTGTTTGGATTTATCAGAGTCTCGTCCGCAATAATAAATTCGCAATTTATCTCTCGGTTGAAACGATCATCACCGAGCTGGGCACGCATTTGTTCTGCCCACTTCTCATCACGTTCAGGATGTTCGTGCCAATATGCTCTATATGCTCTAAAGCCGTTGACCCCTACTTCTGTCGTGTTGCCAAACTCATCTTCAGTCTTGTTAGCCATCTTCCAGATTAGAGCAAACTGATCTTCGTCTGAGTTCGGGGTTGATGTGATGATCGCCTTACCACCAGTTGCTAGCGTGGGTGTGATAGAAGTCCAAAATTCTTTAGCGATTGAAGGGCGGACGAACGCAAATTCATCGCAATTTTTTGTTATAATACCGTCATTTACTAAAAATCTATGTAGTTCATCTTCTACTTCTATGATATCATATACTTCAGTTTGTTCTTGTTCGTTTATGCCGATAATTTGTTCAAGTCCATCCACAGTATCAATATAGTCCGAAACATTTAACTCTTTTACCGGTATTTTATTTTTACCATTAAAAAAGAAATGTGCCTCAGTAGCATCAACTGTTTTACCATTCGTTAGAGTAATTTTATACGTGGTCTTTTTTCCTGAAAAGGTTATTCCTTTAAAGTCTTTCCACCCTGAGGGTGTTAATATTTCGTATTCAGTGTTTTCAGCAAACATAATAAAGTTTCTATATCCTGTTGTTGAGTGTTTTCCCATACAAAATACGTACGGAACCCCCGCTGTTCATATATGGCTTTAGCTTTTTTATAATCTCGTGCTAAAACCTGATCCGCATTTCTTACCGGTCCTTTCGGAGTTTTCCATTTATTCCATGCATCTTCAGTAATGCACGGATCGGCATGCCATGCATTAGACTGGTATTCTATTACCATATTAAAATTCGGAATAGTAAGATCGTAATAGTAATAGTTGCCTTCACCGTCGTTGATAGCATATTCAGTTTTATCAAAATAATACTTAATTTGGTGTTCGTCTAGGTAATATAATATTGGTTTCAATATTTTCTTTGATATTCTGCTTGCGCCTACTACTCTGGTTATTCCCTGCTTTAAAAGGGTTTGTCTAAGTTTTATATGAGCATTCTGTTCTACGGTTAATCCATTTTCTAAAACAGTAGTAACTCTATTATAGGCTTGACGCTGGTACCCGTTGCGCCCTGATTCATCAATGTTAGCCATATGAGTTGCGCGTGTTTGTAAACCTTTGCGCTCGTATCCAGTAAGTCCGTCTGGGCCAATAGATTCCAACTTAGCTCTTGCTTTGTCTTGTGATAATTCGTATTTTGTTTTTCCGGTATCCGGGTCTAATTGTTTAAGACCTGCACTTATATTAGCTTTTCTTTTTTGCGCTATCTTTTTAACTCCGGGGTACTTCGCATCATACTCTTCTACTGTCATTCCCAATATACGCTCAATATATGAGGATTTAATCATACTCATGCGGGCGTTGGAAACAGGGCAAATTACATAATCATAGCCTTCTCCTAAGGTATCATCATATAAATGCGCGTTTCGGTATTTCGACCTTCGGATAAATTCTTCTATTTTAGTATTCATAGATTTATTTATCTTTTTTATCTACAAACCCAAACTCGTCATTGAGGACATTTTCAGGATTATACATTCTTGTATATAGGTTTTTTAGCGTGATATCTTCTTCTAATAATGTATTCTTGTTTCTAATTCTTACTGTAGTTGTATCACCGTCTAAACAATAAAGTAATGAAATACTCATACCACGTCCGGTATTTTCAGTGGTGGTTGCACTCAAGATTCTTGATCCATTCTCGAAGTCTATTGAACCTTTATTATAAGTAGTCACTCCTGCTTTGATGTGATCGGGGCAATTTTCATATGCATAGCGAACACGCTGCATGATTTCTTGTGCACCGGCATATTTGTGTGCAGCTATAAGAATAGTTGAATCTGGAATGAACATAGCATACCATAGTAGATAGCCGGCTGCACTGGTACTTTTACCGGTTTGTCTCGGCATGAGACTAATACTAAAACGATAGTTGTGATAGGTTTCAATCAATCGTTCTTGGTATTCCCAAGGATGGTACATCATTGATCCTTTAGTAGGATGCTGAATGTAGAAGAAGTTATCCATGAAATACAGATAACCAGAGTCTAGGTCACAGCACTTGAGGAACTCATCGAGTTGCTGTTGATTTTTGAACACCGTTTTCTTGTAGGGGTCCTTGATTAAGGTGGATACTGTTGCCATACTAGTATTTAGTTTGTAAGTTCTTCCCAACCAAACTTATATAATAAATCTGCGTTACCCGCAGTGTACGAAACTGCAAGGGTTAGAGTGCTTGGTGTGCCGTTAGCATAACGCCACAGTTGTAGTCTTTTCTTTATATCTTCACCAATTTCTACTTCATCACGACTACTAGTTAACCCTGCATAAACCACAGTACCGTTAAGTTTCCGGATGTGCCAATCTCTGAAATATGTGCGTCTACGTTGCCGGGTATGTTAACGTTACCAGTAATGATGATGTTACCCGTAAACCCAGTGCGAACAAATACCTGACCGGTATCTTCGTTAAGTTCTAACGCTTGGTTGATATTACGTAGATACCAGGGCGCTACATTCGATGGTTCGGGCTCGGCCATAAAAAAATACTCTCATATTTCTATGAGAGTATTTATCTTATTATTTAATATCTAGGGGTCTTGCTTTAGTAGCAACTATACAGTAGTACTTTTCAGTGACCTTTTTAGTTTCGCCATCTTCGGTCGGGATATGAAGGTCAAACTCTAGGTTGTTGAACAAATCGATATTGAATCCAGTTCGGCGTAGCAATGCTGCTAATTGGTTTGAACCGAGAATAGAATAGTGATTTAGGTTTTCCTCATGCTGTCGTTCACAGTCGGGAGCAGGAACTTCGATGTAAATCTTCGAACCTTGCTTAAGAATACGATTATATTCCATCAATGAGAAGACAGGATAGGGTGAATGTTCAAGAGCGTGACGAAGGAAGATGAAATCAACTGATTCGTCATAGTACCCGTCTTTTTGTGGCAAGAAAGATAGATCATATTTTTTGATCGTGTGACCTTTACTCTCACAGATGTTGACATCTTCAGGACTTAATGTTACCCCAGTTAGATTAGTGTATTCTCTGCTTTTCATCTCGTCAAGAAAATAACCCGGTCCACATCCCAAATCAAGAATGTGTGCATCCTTAGGTAAATTCAGTGGATCAATGTACGTTTCTACTACTTGTTTGGTGAGACTTTGATGAAATTGACTGTCGCCTTCAGCATATATGTGGGCAGTATATATGTACTCGTTATAAAACTTGAGCTTTACCAGGTCTAGTGTTTGGTTGATATCTATCATGCATTTTTCTTTCTTGGAGATATAATTGGGTGTCAAAGTGCCATCATAATGTGATTGCCTCAGTCGCCGATGTTCATATTATTGTTTTCGTAAAATTACTTATACTAGCTAAAATGAAGTATTATTTTTTTATAGTTGTACGAACTGCTGCGGGCCCGAACCAACTTCTTCATTTTTTATATCCCTTAAAGGGCTTGATAGGACTTTGGTTTTGTGTACTACTTAATTCTTTGCTAGTCAAATCACCATCATTCAAATCTTTGAACGGTATACCGGCAGTTTTATATGCTATTTTTAACATATCTTGTTCTAATTCAGTATAGGGGTGTGCGGTATTATTTTTTCCTGCCCAACTCTCGCTGTTTAGTTTAGGGATAATTTTTCCATCAGTTGCTGCTACTGCCATCATTACCCGGTTTAAGTCGTATGTTCGGTCATATTGACTTGCTGCGAACGTATTTAACCCAACGGTAGATTGCTGTTGTCGTTTAGATAGTTTTCCTTTAGTCTCAGTAATGAACTCATGCGCTCTCATCTTTTATATCCTTTAAAAGGCTTCAAGACTGACTCTTTTCCGGTATCCATCAACTCGTCGCTAGATGGGGTGCTAACCATTTTCTTACCACTCTTGTTCACTTTTTTTAGTGCTTGGTCGATAAGATCACCGATGTTTGGATCAAACGAAGATACAACTTGATGCTCTCCCCAAAGACTTTCTGCTTCAAACTCGTGCTTAAACTTGTTTTGGACGCCGTCATCCTGGCCGTTTTCAGCGCGACTTGCTGCAATCGCTAGCCCAAATCTATATAATTCGTAGAAGTCTTGATTCTTAAGACTTGGAATAATAAAAGTATTAGGGAGTGACATCGCTACTCTAGTTAACCCATCTTCGCTGTCAATGGGGTTTTTGCCTTCTGTAATAAATTCCCAGGCTCTCATTATGGTTGTTCTATCGTTATAACGATGTTCGTTTCAGTTGTCATTACTGCACTTACATACCCGTCTAATCCTATATCTAGCCCATCGATCGGGTTACCCGCCCACATATTTTGTGAAGCAATAAAATGAAATAGTATGTTTGGCGTCAACGGATCACACAGGACTCTGACGTTTCCGTTTACTACATCCATGTCGTATCTTGCTAACGCATTACCGAAAAAAGTAGAACCATGTCCAGTAAACTTTACAGCGTTACCTGCTGTATTCAGCTGGGCAAACAGTTGAATAGTCTGGCTCTGTCCGACATCAGCAGAATATATATAAAACTCACCCATAGTGAAAGTATTCGCCGCAGTTTCGAATATCACTTGACCTGATGTGTTGCCTGTAGTATATGCACTACTTGTATTTGTGTAAGTATAGAATAGATTTGCAAAGTTATTGTTGATTTTAGCAAAGGCAACGCGTAACGGATCTCCCTCACCATCGTTCGGGAGTGTGCCTATATTGATAATTTCTTGTATGGCCATATCGGTCTTCCGTCGTTATGAAGTATTTATCAAACGGATTACCGTTTATTACTTCTTACCGAATGACCAAAATGGTTTTGGCTTAGTAGCGGTGTCGAAAATCTTCTGTTGTTCGTTGTACCAATCGTTCCATGCTTGATTCTGTTTCTTACACTTCGCGTACTTCACATAGTTTTCGGTGATGGCAATCATTACATCGCTGAGCTTGGCATTTTCAGCTAGGCGAGTTAGGGTTTCGCAATCTTGCCGTAATAATTCTGGCGCTTCTGGAAAGGTAGTAGTTACTGGAACTGCGGTGTGGGCACAAGAAGCGAGTAAAAAGCAAGCAATGACAATTATTTTTTTCATGGTTTATCAGGCTCCGAATCACCGCTTAACTCAGCAGCTAGATTGTGTGCATGTACTACGTCAGGCGAGATAGTGCATTCACCATCGATAGCAGGAGCGTTATCACGTATATACTTGATTACGGTGTCTCCCTTTTTAGTAACGACCTGAGTGTCAGTGACATACCTAGTGACTACTTCGACGTTTGCCTTTGCTGCTTTAGTTCTCGCGTCTGCTAATTGCACTTCTAATTTAGCAACTCGAATTGCCTGTGCTTCTTTAGAAGCAAGGCCTCCTTGGAGATATAAACCGGTTCCTAATAGGAGAAATCCTATTATCCTAATTAGAGTTGTATATGAATATATAAACGGAATCATCCTTAATAAAAAGGATGCTGCAACAAGAATCACACCTGACAAAAATATCAGATGAATGAATAGAACGGGAAGTATTGTTAATAACCACATGATACTATTATTTATACCTCTGTACGAATTCTATAATTTCGTTATCTATCATAAAACTTCTTTATTTTATCAATTATATAAGTCACTTCAATGTCAGTAAGTTCAGGATATATAGGAAGACTAAGCACGCCGCGACTAAGCATCACGCTGGTACTCATCATGTCTGGTTTTACCAATCCAGCTGCAACGGGAAGCTCACTTAATGTATATGGATAGTGAACCTTAGTAACAATCCCATGTTCATTCAGGTATGAATGTAGGTTGTTTCGATCATTGGTATAGATTACAAACTTTTGATATGAATGGTGATATGCCCCTTCTGAGAGACATCTAATAGGAAGGCCAGCGAACCCCGACAGATACATCTCTGCTATCTGTTTGCGCCTTGCTTGCCATTCATCGATATATTGCGTTCGGACCAAAAGATGAGCGCAATCGATCTCGCTCATCTTGGAGTTTGTGCCGGGATAGTCGTATTCAGATTTTCCGTTGTCTTTTGCTTTGTTTACAAACTCAAATAGTCCTTTATCGTGTGTAACTACTGCCCCGCCGTTTCCAGATGCATTCAGATTTTTTGTAGGATCAAAACTAATTGCCATACCCATACCTATATTACCGAACGCTGAAAGCCAGTGTTGTGCTCCGTCTACTATCGTACGCTTATTAAAGTAAAGTGGGGATTCTGTCCCATATAGTCCTACATAACAATGATAGACATAATTATGCACCCCCGGAAGGGTAGAGAAGTCTTCCAGAGTGTCAACGGGTAAACACCCGTATTTGTTAGTATCGCTAAGTTCTACTTCCCAACCATTGCTTAGAAATGCATTCAATGTTGCAGGATATGATAGATTAGGAAGAATGATCTTGGGTTTCGTCGAGTTATCAGATAAATCCCGAAAACGAACATACTGAGCAATGAATTCTAATGCCTGTGTACCACTGTGTGTTACTATCGCGTAATTGCACTTGTTTTTTCTAGCCAGCCAGGTTTCAAACTTACGAGTGTATTCGCCGTCAACTAGTATACCCTCACGAAGTACATTATCAGTTGCTTCAAGCAACTCATCCTTAAGATTTACATATTGTCGCTTAAGACCAAAATGCGGTATTGAGATATTCATAATACCTCTGAATTCCTTCCGAAATATTCATTGTAGGATTATACCCGAAATCTCTGCGAGCAGCACTGATGTCTAACGCACCTCTGCTAGGAAAAGTGTTGTCTCGGTCTGCTAGTTTTAATTTACCTTTGCCTACTATCGTAGTTACGATTGAGGCTGCTTCTTGCAGCGAGACTCCGTCACCGCGCGTTATATTATATGTATAATTCATCGCAGTGTCGCTCAGTGACGCTCCTACGATGCCTGCGGCGGTGTCTTCTACGTAGGTAAAGTCCAGGCGTTCGTTTGGTCCATTAACTTCTAATAGTTTATCTTGCATTGCAGCTATGATAAATTTGGCTATAACTCTATCGTTGACATCTAATGGCCCATACACTGCGCTTGGCCGAAGGATCGTGTAGTCAAAACAGCCACGGTTAGCATAATCTTTGACTAGCATTTCGCCTGCTAGCTTCATTATACCATATTGACCAATTGGATTGCATGGTGTGCGTTCGTTGGTGCCATCGGCAAAATTACCATATACCATACTGCTGCTGATGTAGACAAAACGCTTAACCTTATGTTTAGCTGATACTTCGCATAGGGTAAGCAACCCTTCAGACATTGTGCGAGAAGCTGCACTGGGATCAAGCCCGACTGCTTTCTGTCTAGGAAAACTAGCTAGATGGATTACTATATCTGGCTTGAATCCGCTGAAGGTTCTATCTACTGAGATTTGATCTACAATATCATATGGATGACACATTGCATCTACTTTTTTGGCTCGTTCTTTCACCAATGCAGTGAGTTCGATGCTTGATACGATACCATAATTGGTATAATTATCAATTGTCAAGACATCATGTCCTAGACGCTCTAACTGTGCCACGACATTGTGCCCAATGAACCCCATACCACCTGTTACTAGAATTCTCACTGCTTGAAATCCATATATGGAGCAATATCATGATCAAATATTTTCGACATATCACGATATAATGACTCACGTTCTCTTTCGGTCATGCCGGAGTTAAGAGTATACATTCTGTCGTCTTCGCTGATAGTGAGTCCATAATCGTGCCTATATGTGAGACACATATTATTGATAATTTGTTCTCTGGTAAGTGTCATCAGAACTTCAATCTCCAAAAAGTGTATAGTTCAGGGGTAAACTTTGCGATAACACAACAATGGTATTCAAAACAAGCATGATCAATTTCCTTATGCCATGAAATTTCTACATTGTTATCTTTCAACCAGCTACCCATCTCACCCTTTTCCCATTGGCCTACTGTTAGACCGGCTGCTATTTCGGCATCGTCGCGAAACAGGTCGATCCTGAAGTTAAGCACATTAACTTGCTTCATACTGCCATAATAGCCGGCAGTGCTGGATGAGATTGGTAATCTAGTAGTTTTATATCATCCATGTTAAACCCATCAATCTCAGTAACATTTGGGTTCAACCAAAGCGTAGGTGATGGGAATAGGGTCCGAGAAAGTAGTTCCTTTACCTGAGGCAAGTGGTTAGAATATATATGAGTATCACCTGTTGAGATAATCAACTCGCCTACATGCAAGCCGCATACCTGTGCAATCATATGTGTTAATAGTGCATAACTTGCGATATTAAAGGGAATTCCTAAATAAGTATCACAACTTCTCTGATACATGTGGCAGCTTAAACGGCCATTGTTGCTCACACTGTACTGACTCATGACATGGCACGGGGGCAATGCCATCTGATCAAGTTCGTCCACATTCCAAGCAGTGAGTATGTGTCTACGACTATAAGGGTCTTGTCTGATCCCATCAATCAAGTTCTTGATCTGATCTACTCCGCCCCAGTTACGCCATTGCACCCCATACACCCTACCTAGATCACCTGGATACTTAGCATTAGGTTCCCAATAAGGAGCTGTAGCATTTCCTGACCAGATCGTGCTATTAACTGGATCCTTTGTTCCATGCAAGATTTCAGCTAAACGTCTTTCATCACCGCTTCCTTCTAAAAACCAAAGAAGTTCACTTACAACTGCTTTCCAAGCTAACTTCTTAGTCGTGATAGCAGGAAAACCCTCTCCTAGATCAAACCGTAGTTGCCTACCAAAAACGCTGATGGTCCCGACGGAAGTACGATCTGTCTTCTCTTCACCATTTCGTAGAATGTCCTTAAGTAAATTATGATATTGTTCCATATTGTATTATCTCATTATTCTCTATGCTACGCAAGACTTTCTGTTACCTTTTATACCTAGACACACTTCCGTTCCCAAATTTGATATTCGTGATCGGGAAATATCTCACTATAAGTTACTCTATATTGATTTTCTAATTTAGGTAGGTCGATAAAAACATCACAAGTATAATGATCGTGCGTTTTTGTAAGATGCACGGTGTTGATCTGTCCCCAGCAACTGTCAATCAACTTAGCCCCGCCGATCAGCCAATACCAATCTGAGTGGTTGGTTATCTCCGAAACACAGGTCACACCTTCGCATTCGAAAGGTCTTGACGTGACTACGATATTCATGCGGTTAGGTAATGGTTTTTTTGGAAGACTATCCCAAGTATTGCGGCCCATAATGATAGGTTGCCCTTCAGTTAGTCGCTTGAATCTTGGCAAATCACCCTGGATGTTAGTCCAGGGTAACTTGTTTTGATAGCCTATTCCCCCATTAGGGTCACATGCCAATATCAATTTCATAGTCTATTCAACAACCGATCTGTTTCAGGTTGCACATGATCAGCTATGCTCTGTACATTAAGTACAAATTCAATGCCGAGTACGTTATCTTCCAATTCGATCAATCTTCTGCTTATTATTTCTTCAATTTGTTCTGGATCAACGCCCTGAGACAACATTTGTTCAACGTTGATTGTTCTTTGCTTTTTTCCAACCAGTTTTAGCACTAGCTTTCTAACAAATTCTACTGGAATCTTTTCTTTTTCGACGCCCTCGATCAACCGTTCCCATTTTTGTAAAAATTCAGGGGACATTTACCTCATTAGCCTTATGCAATAGCAGCAACCTTTTTCGGACGGCCCCGTGGTTTATCGGACGTATTAGCAACCTTAGGGGTTGCTATAACAGTTGGGTCCAGCGAACGTGCTTCATTCAGTAATCTATCAGCTTCCGCCAATAGCCCCTTTGCTTCATTGCTCATTCGTTCTGCTTGCTGACGTAGATTGGTAGCAAGTGCAGTATCACCCAAAGCATCACCTGTTGACTGAACTCCGACTGACTCTGTTGGTCGTTCTCCCCGCATCTTACGAGCAACTGTAGCAGCGTCTTGAATTCCGCGGCTGCCGTCGATTTCAGCTAGTCTTTTAACTGCATCTTCGCCTAGTTGCATCTCGTTGAGGATCTTATTGAGGTCGCTCAATCTAATTTTTGTGTTTGGTGCCGGAGTCATCATGACTTGTTCAGTCTGAATCTTCTTCAATTGTCCTTCAGCATGTAGTTTTTGAAGGATAATATGCCCGTCTCTAGTATGTGTACGATTCAACGCATCCGCGAGGTCTTGACTATGTTGTCCGATGTCACTCTCAATGCACTTGATCAATGGGTCATGGATATTCTGATTGAGCAATTCAGTGTAGACGACTAAAGCCATATGAGGCTCGCCTGGCACTTCGCGGAATACTACTGCAACCTTACGGTCTCCGTGTTTACCCACATGCCGTGTAAAATTTGCCATTATTAAGTCTCCTTTAGATTAATAATAGTATTTAACTAGAAAACCAAACGGTTAAAAATTTATCCCCAAACCAATTGATAAAAAAGAGCCTCTTTGGGGTCTTCGAACGCCACATACTTCCAACTCGTGCAAAATCTACCAGTCAGCTTTTCTAAGATCCAATTCCTAGAGTCATTGGTGTGTGTCGCAGTAGTAAGGACAAAATGTTTAGGAACATATTTTAGTTCCCTGTCCATGTACCATTGATTTATATTAATGTCATCGATTGTCAATTTCATTTCACCACACACAATATAGTACTGCTACCGAAACCATTAAGCTAGGAACTACTAAACCCTAGAAAATTAACCACTATTCTTACGATGATCATCGTAAATAGCCCAAACACCGAAAGGGGGGTTCGGATTGGGATCGCCGTGAATAATCCAAACCGTGTCGCAGTAATCAGGATCGCCCCAAGAGCCGCAAGGATACCCGTCAGTGAAGACGATCAAGCGTTCAGGCACAATTGCTTCTTTCTTGAGGTAATCAAAGATGCAAGTGAAGTCCGTGCCGCCGCCGCCCATCAGTTTGTATTCTTCGATATTTTCCATGTTTTCAGAAGTGAACTCCTGCATGTTATAGACTTTGGTATCGAAACACGCGATACGGATACGGTACCCAGCAAACGATTCCATCATACCTGCAACTTCGCTGATGAACTGCATACCTTGCTTATTAGAGATAGACCCTGACATGTCGATAAACACGGTCACATCGATCTCTTCGCCGGGAGTCATACCTGGCATAACCGCATCCATGTGCCAACTACGACGAGAAGGGCGCAGCCAAGTATAATCGGTTTTGATAGCAGAAGTCAGACTAGTCTGGATCAGTTCGTTCCAAGGCATAACTGGATCAGTAAGCTGCTTGATCATACGCTCAACGCCTTGCGGAATCGAACCTGCTTCGGCAGACTGTGCTGCGTTGATAATCGCTTGCTTTACTTCCTGGCGAACCTTTTCACGTTCTTCAGCAGACATGCGCGGGCGGCCTTCGCCGTTGCCTTCTTCATCGCTCTCGCCTTCGCCGTTGCCTTCTTCATCGCTCTCGCCTTCACCTTCATTGCTCATATGATCATCGATCATTTTATCAAGCAGGTCTTCGATGTTGATATACTGAACATTCTTCATCAGATCATCATAGATGAGTTCGGCCGCCGTGCTAGCATATTTGGTTTCATACAAGCAAGGAACCGTCGTGATGAACTCGCCGATCTTATGTTTCTTCAAATCAGCGTTCACTGCATAGTCAGCAGCGATATTCCAGATTTCGGGGTCGCGGCCATCGCGACGATCCATATGATCGTAGACAACATGCAACACTTCATGACCAACAAGAAACTCAACTTCCTTCGTGCGAAGCATCATGATGAAGCGAGAATTGTAATAGAACTTCAGCCCATCCGTTGCAGCCGTAGAGCACCACTCGTCGGCATTGATAAGTTGAAGGCGAGTAGCGAGATTACCAAAAAACGAATGGTTAAGAAGGAGACCGATGCGTGCAGTGATGAGACGCTCCCTAGCTGCGTGATCAATCTTAGGATCGGTAGGACCAATAAGATTTTCAAACTTCTTGCTGCGAGTGCGCTTACCCTGCTTGGGCTTAGTCGCAGTACCGGGAATTACTTCACTCATAAAAATCTCCTTGTTGAACATAAACTGACTATATGACATTGCACACGAAATGTCAACCAAAAAATCAAAAAATATTTTTATAATTCCTAGCATAAATACTATTAAGCATGTAGAGTATAAACACTATGTTAGAAAGATTAAAAATATTGGTAGAAAAAACCAATCCCAGAGTTTTAGGTCAGGTACTGAAAAGTAGCAATTACATTGAATTATATGATTGGGTGGAACGTGAGACTATTAACTTACTTGATGCATCAATTAAAGAAAAAGTCTGGTACTTATTAAACAATAAGCCCAATTTTATTTGCAACCACGGGAACAAAAAAACGTTCAACCCTAAGAAGTTGCAATATGGATTCTGTGATAATATTAAGAATTGCCTTTGTTTTCAACAACACGCAAAAGAAAATTACAAACCAAGGGATATGTCAATTGTTATTGAAAAAAGAAAAGACACCTGGTTGAAAAAATACGGAGTAGACAATGCCAGCAAAGCAGAAGGTGTGAAATCAAAAAGACGAGAAACAATGTCAAAAAAGGACTACTCGTCAATATTTGATCAGTTGACTCATGAAAAAGAAACTTTAGGTTTCAACCAAGTAATACAAAGGGTATCTGAAACTGTCACTCCCTGTTTTTCGCGTGAAGAATATCACGGATCAAATAGGAAAAACAAATATTTATGGAAATGTAACGGTTGCCAACATCAATTTGAATCGCATGTTGATTATGGTACAATTCCGAAATGTAGTATCTGCTACCCTAAAACTGTATCAAGAGCCGAATCAGAAATAGCAACCTTCGTAAGAACACTCGGTGAAAATATTATAACAAATGACAAAACCATATTATCTGGAAAAGAATTAGACATTTATATCCCTGACAGAAATATTGCCATTGAGTATAATGGAATATATTGGCATTCTTCAATCAAGAAGACACCAAATTACCATGTTAACAAGATGCTAGAATGTAAAAAACAGAATATACAACTCATTCACATATTTGAAGACGAATGGCAAACCAAACCCGAAATAGTGAAAAATAGATTGAGAAGCATTCTGGGGCACGACGATAGGGTAGCTGCTAGAAAATGTAATATAATAGAGTTAACATTTGAGGAATACAAAAACTTCGTTGAGAAAACGCATATTCGAGGTTATGCCCATTCTACTATAAAATATGGGTTAGCGTTAGACGGTAAAATAAAAGCGGTGATGGGATTTTCAAAATCTAGATATACCAAAGCCGGGCATGAGCTTATCCGTTACTGTTCGGACGGAACAGTAATTGGTGGAGCCGGAAAATTATTAAAACATTTTATAAAGAAGCATAGTCCCGAATGTATCGTAACATATGCTGATAGATGTTGGAGTAATGGAAACTTATATAAAAAATTAGGATTTACTGACATTACTTCTAGTGAAGTCAATACCGGGTATTGGTATATTAAGAATGGTATAAGATATCATCGGTCTAACTTCACCAAAGCGAGACTGATTAAATTAGGATATGATCCAAACAAAAATGAATCTGCCATCATGCAAGAGTTAGGTTATACCAAAATACATGATTGCGGAAACTATAAGTTTATGCTAAATCCGTAAAATCGGGGAGAGGTTGTCTCTAACCTCTCCCCGGAAAGCCAACTCTGACTAGCTTGCTTCAACGATGTACTTGCCGTACTTTTTATGAAAGGTGTCGAAGTTCGACAGACGCTGCGGCTCGATAGGCAGCTTGTAAGTCTTCAGTGCGATCTTTGCACCCATCACGACCAGCTCCGTTTCGAAATTCTTCATGATATATTCGAAGAAATTATCAGCCATCAGATGGAACTGTGCAGTGTCTACTTTCTTGTTATCGAGAGCTTCCTTCAGTTCATAACACATGGAAATCGTCAGCGAGTACATCGCAGAGATTTCCTTCACCTGAAGGTCCTTGACCTTACCGCTAAGAATATCAGCAGGATTGGGCATGCGGCTAGCGACCTTACGATGCGCCATGAACTTTACCCCGAGACCTTCGCCGACTGAGCCCGCAACCAGATTGAGAAGCGTATCAGTGTCAGAATCCTCGTCGTCGAGCAGATCGCTTACGAACGTCCACGTGCGCGGAGTAGCGAACGCGCGCGAAGACGACTTCGCATCAAAATCATACAGATCCTGTTTAGCGAACGAAAGGTAACCAACGACATCCTTGTGAATACCCTTATTGACTGCCCACTGTTGCCAAACAGCGAAGTCAGGCTTCATTTCGATGTGAACGAAACGATTAGCAAGGGGCATGGGCATACGATACGTGACGCCCTTGTCGCTTTCGCGGTTGCCAGCAGCGATAATAACAACGTTGTCGGGCAGCTTATACTTGCCGACGCGGCGATTAAGAACCAGCTGATAACCAGCAGCTTGGACAGAAGGCGGAGCCGAATTCATTTCGTCGAGAAAAAGAACAACGATAGGATATTGTGCAGCGAATTCCTCCGTAGGAAGATCGACGGGTTCGGCCCAGTCCATCTTGCCGATGTCTTTATTATAGAAGGGAATGCCGCGAATATCAGTAGGTTCCATCTGCGCCATACGCAGATCAATCATGATACCGTTAAGTTCATCCGCAATGTCAGACACAACTTCGGACTTGCCGATGCCCGGAGGACCCCACAGAAACACCGGACGCTTTGCCTTGAATGCCTTGTGAATAGCCTTACGGGCTTGAATAGAAGTAATCGCGAGATGATCGGAAACGTGAGACATGTAGTAGCTCCTTGAAATCTAGAGAATGCGTTAGTGCGTCTCTCTTTATGTTCTTACTATACGACGCCATGAGGTATAAGTCAACATATATTTTGCCTAACTAGCGTTTTTCTAGCTCATCAATTTGGCTATGATCAATAGCTTTTCTAAATGGTCGATCATATTATCCAAACGGACTTTGCATTCTTCGACCTTATGAGTTCTACGTGTCTGCCTGGCTTCGACTTCAAGCTGGCTTAGTTCAGTGACTACCTTGATGACATTATTCAAGAGGCGGAATGAATCCTGATTAAACCTGTTGTTGATTTTAGTATGACGGAAGGCATCAACGTATCTGCGGGCTTCTTCTGCGGTGTTGAAACGTTCGCTCATATCACAAAGTCTCCGATGACCTCGTCGTATACATCATCGTAGTCGGCTAAATATTGCGGATCATCGGATGGTAGATTGCAGCGTCTTTCTGCATCTTCCTGGCACTCATCCGTAAACCCTTCGAAGTGAACGCGGTACGGCCCAAACTCCTCTACACCAACCTCGTCAGGACTCAATGACTGTACGAAATCTTCTATTTCACCTTCATATTGACTGTAATCTGAGGCTTCGTCTAGATTGCTTCTAGCTTTCCAAAACTCTTGGCCATCTGGCTTAACATCATCAGACGGGCGTAGTTTATAATTGAATTTGCGCTCTATCTCGTTATAGATTTTAGTAGCGAAACCTTTACGGCGATAATCAGGGTGAACTACAATATCTTGCACTGATGCACTCCGGTCATCGTCCCATTCATTATCTTTTGATATCTCACCGCCTGCAATCTCTTTCCCGTCACGCACAACTACAAACGAGTGTCTTGGTACGCCACCTTTTTTCCAGGTTCTAAAATTGATTGTCGTGGTAGGCTTACTTTCAGTTTCTTTAAGCTTCTTACCCTGTACGGCTGTGGTCTTGTCGGGTTCATCAGCGAGTCCAACCTTTGCTCTAGGCATAAACTTGTTGATTGACTTCCGTGTCAAAGGACCCAAGATACCATCAAGGTCAAGGTTAGCACCATACTTCTTATTCAAGTGTTTCTGAATCTTAAGCACTGCTGCTTTTCTATCTTCGGTTTCGTTTACCGGGTCGTAATCTTCATTCGTGTCGTCGTCATCTTTGTCATCGTCGTCACGGTAAGGCAGGCGAACATTCTTGTAGCGTTCAGGGTCGTAGGGCTTGATCTCTTTCGGTTTTTTGGGTTCTTTCGGTTTGTTGGATTCTGGGCCTCTCCAGCCGCGCTCCCAAGCTTCCGCACCTTGTTTCATCGCTAGGTTGACATTTTTACCTCTTTTTCGGGCCTCGCGAGCAAAGTGACCAATAACCTCCTGCTTGGTAGTGTATGCTTCATCAAGTTTTGCGTCCTCTTTAAAGAGTCCGCGCTTGAAACGTTCCCATTCAGCCTTCAGTGCGTCAGACGCCGCTTGCTTCTCGTATTGTGTTGCTGCAATCTTTTTATCTAGTTTGGTGACTTTGGGCTTGTTTATTTCTTCGGGTCTAATATTAAATTTCTGCATCAGCTTGTTGATGATATTAGTAGCCGATTCTATTTCACCCTGTGTTCTACCTGAGGTATTCTTTAATTTGAGAATCTGTTGAATAGCACCGTCACGGTCGAGTGCTTCGTTTAAGGTAGTATCTATATTACCGTTTTCGATACCTGCTTTCTCGAATTTTCTGAGTATAGGATGATCTTTCGGAAGATTATCATATGGGCCCATTGTTCTATAGTTATAGTTGCCATCATGAAAATTTATATATCCCCTGATTATTACTCTTCCATATGCTGGTTCTAGATCCTGATGCACAAATGCAACACTATCGCCTGCTTTGAGGTAACCGTCTTTGTCGATAGTAAATCTAGCTGAGCCATACTTGTTATTACGAGCCAATGACTTTAATATATTGATTTTAGGATTAGCATGAATGATTTCTTGTGAACGGTATTCAGTTAGGTCATAGTCTTCAAACTCTTTTGATAATCTTTCAGCTAAATGGTCTAATTCTACGGTAGGTCGTATTGGTGTTGAATCGAGTTGTTTTTCTTCGATGGTAAGTTCTTCGCTGTGTAACTTATCTCTCAATGCATATAACGCATCAATAGCGCCTTGTGTTCTTATGATCTTAAATGCGAGATTTTCTGGACTGAATTCTCCGCCCTTACTGAGTCCGGCTTGACGATATCGCTTGATCATCTTGAGAACATTACTGACTCTATTACTGTCATGCGTCTTCATCGCAAGCTTAATCAGATCAGACAATGTATCGTATTTTGCTTTAGTGGCAGCTTGATCAAGTGTTGCTTTACGCTTTTTTGGAATCTTGATCCATCTATCATTCAGGATGCTATACTCACCTAATGATACGACTGGTTGATTTGTATCCTGTACATAGAGTTCGACAGGAACACCGTGAATAGTGATATCATGTGAGTCGTTGTAGAGTGTTTTCTTAGCCTGAAAAAGCTCCCGGTACACTTCATCATTAGGTAGCTTAGACATATCTACTAATATGTGCAAGTCTAAGTCGCTGTGTGGCGTGTAAGTAAACGCTGCGTTGGAACCGGATACTGTGATATCTTCTACGTCTATGTCGTAGATACCCAATTCATCCATAAAGTCTGCTGCGATTATTAATAGTTGCTTTTTAACCGCAGGATCTAACTTAGAGTTATGCCACAATTTGGGATTAAGTTCCGTGTGAAACTTAATTGCATCCGACAAGTTAAATGAGTTCAGTTCTTTGATGTCCATGCTGTATTTATCAGCGTGACATCACTCTTGCAATAGCTTAAGTAAGAAAGTTTCTAGGCCTTCGTTGAATGACCTGCTAAGATGTTTTGCCATATTCTTTTGTGTTTTAATACTAGGTGGGCTGCCGGTACCTAATGCAGCGTGAGTAAACACACCGTAAAGTTTGATAACCGTAGGATTGCGGCCCGACAACTCGTAGACAATACTGATATCACGGTTTAGATGTGCCTTTAAGCCTTTAGGTAGATACTTTTTATAGATGCCATCATTTAGAAAAGGTTTATCATTTGTACCAAACGGGGCCATTGGATTGGCTAACTTTATGTTTATAAATTCTGAAATCTTCTGCAGGATATTGGGTGTGTCTTTGATGGCAACGGCTAACGATGGCTCCCACGTAGAACCATAATCAATTTGATTATTTGTAGGATTAGAGGATGCCACCGTATTTTTTAGCCATTTCTTGAAGATGTTCATGGAACTCATCACCGGTCATCGGACCGTGCCACGGCCCATCGACAGCTTTAATGATGGAAACGACATCCTCAGTACGGAGCCCAGTGTCGTTATGAGCATCAAGAGACTCAAAGAGAGCCTTTTCGCTGGGCTGGGTAACTTCATTAAGTTTCATGATTATATTTATCTCTTGCTGACTATAAATAATAATAGCAGAATGGGTATCCGATGTCAACCGAAAAAATTAAAGTCGGCGAACCTATTTCTCTCATGTTTCAGAATCTTAGCATATAATAAATTTGCAGAGTTCTATTTCACGCTCATGGTTTCCTGCAACTTAGACTCGATGTAGTCTACAATTTGATCTGCGACATCAACTTCGCAGTATTTTTCAAATCCTAAAAATCCTGGTGCTGAATTGGCCTCACATACTTTGAAACCATTCTTGTCAAAAAGTAAGTCTATTCCTGCAATATGTAGTCCGCATACCCTAGCAGTTTCTCTAGCAATATTTTCAATCTCTTCTGTTACTTTAAATATTTCTCCGTGCCCACCTGCACTGATGTTTGCACGGAAGTCACCATCGGGCGCTATTCTTTTCATCGCTCCGACCACTTTGCCACCAATGACTAAGACTCTTAAATCTTCACCGGGACGCTCATTGACATATTCTTGCACAATCAAAGTTTTTCGGGTGTTGAGACTATTGATAAACTCCATTAGTTTGTTAAAATCACGTTTCTTCTCGCATAGGTAGACACCATCACCATGACTGCCCGTGATAACTTTAACTACGCAGGGCCAGCCGATATTATCATTTACAATTTCAATGTCAACTGGAAATCTTACCAACATTGTATTTGGAATAGGAATATTATTTTTTACCAAAAGTTGGTTTGTTCTAAGTTTATCTTTGGCAATTTCAATACTTTTAGAACTGTTGATGCAGTCTACGCCTGATTCTTCGAATTGTCGGATCAAGGCAGTAATAAATCCATTGGTCGTCGAACCGGTTCGTGGTAGCACAAGTTTAGGTGGTTCAATACACTTGCCGTTATATTTTAGGCTATTTCCGATATCGGTTCCGATAACTATATCAAAATTTTCTGGATTGGCGATTTCGGTTTTAATTCCGCGCTTGCTAAAACTTTCTATAAGTCTAGCAGTTCCGTATTCGTCTTCGTTACGTTTGGCTAGTATTAATACCGACATTTGATTCCGTCCATGTTATAATTTCCCAACTACCGTTGTGATGTTCAACTAGTGCGGTGCAAGACTCTACCCAGTCACCGTCATTCATATATATTATATCGTTAATTGTTTTAATTTCGGCATTGTGGATATGTCCACAAATTACTCCATCAAATCCTTTTCGTTTAGCATACGATGTTATGTTAAGTTCAAACTTAAACATAAAGTCAACCGCTTTTTTAACTTTGTGCTTTAGGAACTTTGATAGAGACCAATAGCCAAACCCAAACCTATGTCTAATCCAGTTGAATCTACTGTTAAGTCCTAACACGAAATCATATGCTCGATCACCCAAAAAGTTAAGCCACGGGGCGACGCGAGTAATGCCGTCAAACAAGTCGCCATGCACTACCATGTACTTCTTGCCGTCTACTCCCACATGAGTTGTGGTGTTGCATATTTCAATTTTGCCGAAATTGGCGGCATAAGGTATCATGGGTCTTAAAAATTCGTCGTGGTTTCCTGCAACATAGACAACTCTAGTATTACGTTTGCTATGTCCAAGAATGCGTCTAACTACGTTAGTGTGAGACTGCTTCCACTTCATACGATTCTGCTGAATCTTCCATGCATCGATAATATCACCCACGAGATATAAAGTCTCGCAGGTATTATGCTTTAGGAAATTGTTAAGTAATTCAGCCTTGCAATCTTTAGAGCCCAAATGAACATCGCTGATAAAGATTGTTTTATATGTGCTTAATGTCATATCATGTCCCCGTGTTACTCTATTTATCAGGGATAATAAATATGAAGCAAACAGTCATTCGAAAAATAAAATTAGCTAATGATAACCATTTGGTACCAGTTGATTAAGGCTCGTATCATAGTATTTATCACATGTCATGATGAGAGGGGCGCTAGTTGATTCTGTTTCCAAGTTCAACTAGCAAAACTCATATGGGGTTATGCAGCTAAGCGCATGTCCATGATGCTATCATTGTCGTTAGCATTTAGTTTTTTGAACTAATTGACGGTCGTGTCTTACCGGAAATCTCGCTTGTCTTTTCGTCGCCAATCGATACTAATTCGCCCCCATCAGAAACACATTAAGTAGGCTCGCATATCTGTCCTACTTGTTACCTAGTAAAGGGCTCGCGAGTTTCCATCCTTGCGGGCTGGAATAATGTGCTTGTGGTGGAGGCGCCGAACATCGCAGTTCGGGTCTTGTACAACTATTAACTCGGTCATCAATTACATTTATATTTATACATTAAATGTATAATAGTGTCAATTTACATATTACCCAAAATTTGATCTTCTTCCTTTAACCCAGCCGAATGGGACTTCATTTTCGGTATTGTATTTGTTTATCATTTGTCAAGCCTTTTTAAATCTTAGACTTGTCGAATCGTTCTTTCAGCCAGGCCCATTCATAACTAAGTTTCAACTTGTTGAAGTCTCCGCCAACTTTATCATAATATTCTGTGGCGTCAATTGCACCTTTGATACTGTATTGACTGAACTTTCCTTCTGCATTGTTTAGCCAAGCATCTAATCTAGTGCGAGCAATATCACTATCTTCTGCCTTTAACTTCAACACCTCTCTAAACGAAGTACGCCAAGTAGAAAACTCGTCTGTGTTATAGTTAGCGATACCAGACAACAACGGTACTACTTCGTGTTCATCGTCTAGAGTGAAGTCTAATCCCTTACCACTGTTGGCTAGAGTGAGTTTCTTATTGTAACATATAAGGCCTTGGTGACCATAAATCAATCCATTGACAGGATTCTTTGCATAGAAGATATAATGCTTTGCGATTTGCATTCTATCAGGCTGCCAGGACCAGTCAAATTTGGGGTCGATCTTTAGTTTGGCGAACACAGTAAAAGCCCAGGGTGTCTCGCTTGCTTCTAGTGCTGCATGATATGCTTGAACACGGCCATTGACTCCATCAACTCTCACTACACGGTTCTTGATATCCTTTGTGATCTCTTGTAGATGTTCCCAGTTTTCTTCGGCACCTGTTTCTCCGTTGCTCAAGTATACAATATCCATGGGCGAGGACACGGCTAATTTAGCTGCTCTCTTGATATAGGGATAATCGTATAATTCTTTCTTGACATACTCTTTAGCTTCATATGGAACAGTAATTCGAGTTGCCCCGGTACTCGTAACTAAGATGTTTTTAGTCTCGGGTGCCCACAGATTCATAGGTTCAACTTCTGCCACGTCGATGTTTTCATTGTCAGACGTAGTGATAGTTGCATATGGAAAATCTTCTATATGCATTATTGCTTCAATCGATGTATCGTTGGTTGTAACAATGATTGGTTCTGGTAATCTATTTACCTTCATCACACCGTTATAGTTGACCTTTGGATAATCTTCTAACAACGACATATCATATATGATCTCCTTAGTCTTGTTTACGTCAACAAGGAAAGTATCTCCAAACTTCTGTTTACCACTGGCAAATACATGAAGGTTATCTCTGGCAAAAGGATCACACATGTAAGAGAAATCAAAGGATGAGTAGTCGCATACACTGCTGCAAAGCCACAGATAATGTTCTTTCTTTTCAGGCAATGATGTAACGATATCCTTTATTGTCTGTAGATAACTGTCGTTGTACTTGACAACCGTTACATTTTTACCTGATGTCTTAGCAGTTATTTGCCGGATAACATTGTCAAGTTCTTTATTGCCGTGGTCGACGACAATGGTGTCGTATACACATTCTGTTGCTTTGGCCCGCATCGTCTTAACAAAGTTCAGGTTAGATAGATGTTCGATGATATTAATATATTTTGTATCTTCTGCAAAAGTTTCTCTATTGACTAAGAATGTAGAACCCCAATGTGACCACTGTGTGCCGAATACATTTACCATTTTCATCTGCCAGGGGTTAGGGTAATATTCGAAGTCGAAGTCACTATAGTCAAGTTCTGAGTTAAGAACCCAGACCAATTCACTCGTTGCACGGTTGACACACCGCTTTATAGTATCGACCCACGAATTAAGATACCGTGTCTTTTGAATCTTTGGGTGTAATAGTTTGAGTGCATCAAATCTTGCTTGTGATTCTATGTTACCCCTGTCAATATAAAACATATCAGCCTTATTGAATATCTTAAACAATGTCTTTTCATCAAGTTTAGTGTTGCCTTCAATGAAGTTAAAAGATGTTTTACCAGCCAGATAATTTTTACCGCTTACAAAATAAGTCTGAGTAAGTTCAGACTCAGTACTACCAAAAACGTGTACATAATCTAATTGATATGCAGTTTCTACTATCTCAGGGCGCCAACTAAAGTCAAACGTTGAATAATCAATGTTTTTATGCATTGCCCAAAATAGTTCGTTGGGGTGTTTTTTAATTAGGTCGTCTAATGTCGTCTCGATATAGTATCGTGATACAATTACTTCTTGCTCTGTGTGTTCTTTAGATATCCAATTGAGTTTAACCACTATCCCGTCGTTGTTTGGAGAAACATATCTTGGACCATTGGTGGCGTCTTCTAGTGTTCCAAACTGATAGATGTACGGAGGAGCTTCAGGATGCGGAACCCATGAGAAGTCAAAGGTAGATACATCTATATCATTGATTTCCCAATTGTCCTTGCTTGGTAATAACTTTGCCTTAACGTCTTCGACATATTTGTATTCAGTTGCGTTAGGTGCAGTATATGTCGGGCCTCCCCTATTATTCCATACTGTAGCGAATGCATATATAAAAACAGGTTCTCTTGGGTCGGGTCGCCAACTAAAGTCAAATTTAGTTCTATCGATATTGCTAGGAATCTGCCACTTATCCCATTCTGGAAGCACAACAACATCATTCGTCATGTACTTGCGTTCGGTAGCACCTTCACAATGATATTCTAGTGTAGGAATGATCTCGGCATCGATATACTTGTTGCCCCAGGTATAGATATATGCGGGTTCTCTTGGGTCGGGTCGCCAACTAAAGTCAAATTTATTCTTGTCAACGGCCTGTACTTCGACCCATCTGTCCCATTCTGGAAGCACAACAACATCATTCGTCATGTACTTGCGTTCGGTAGCACCTTCACAATGATATTCGACGGTTGGCTGTAGTATCCCATCGATATACTTGTTGCCCCAGGTATAGATATATGCGGGTTCTCTTGGGTCGGGTCTCCAACTAAAGTCAAATTTAGTTCTATCGATATTGCTAGGAATCTGCCACTTATCCCATTCTGGAAGCACAACAACATCATTCGTCATGTACTTGCGCTCTGTCGCGCCGGGGCAATGATACTCAAGTGTCGGAATGATCTCGGCATCGATATACTTGTTGCCCCAGGTATAGATATACGAGGGTTCTCTTGGGTCGGGTCTCCAAGACATATCAAATTTATTCTTGTCCACCGACTGTACTTCGACCCATCTATCCCATTCCGGCAAGACCTCTACATCATTAGTCATGTACTTGCGCTCTGTTGCGCCAGGGCAATGATATTCGACGGTTGGCTGTTGTATCCCATCGATATACTTGTTACCCCAGGTATAGATATATGCGGGTTCTCTTGGGTCGGGGCGCCAACTAAAGTCAAATTTAGTTCTATCGACTAGTTGATGTTCGACCCACTTATCCCATTCTGGAAACACTGAGATTAAATCAGGCATATACTTTGTGTCAACGCTGTCGGATACATGATATTCGAGAGTGGGTTTTAATCTGCCATCGATATACTTGTTACCCCAGACATAATTTAGAATAGGGTCTAGTGGATCAGGGCGCCATGACATATCAAATTTTGATTCATCAATAAGTTGATGTTCGATCCACCTGTCGGTTTCGGGCAACAATTCAACTATGTTACTCATGTATTTTACAGTTGTAGCGTTCTCAACGTGATACTCTAAGCAGGATTTGAGTTGTACAGGCGCAAACTTGCTTCCCCACTTATAGATATAAGGAGGGTCTGTAATATCAGGATGCCAAGAAAAATCAAATTTAGTATGATCTATTTTGTCAAGCTCTACCCAGCGAGCAGTCTTTTCGTTCTTACGTATTACGGGATCTACATCACTGCGGTAGATGATCAAATCGCTATGTTCTTTAGGACATAACCAAGTTCCAGAATCTTTTTGATGCTGGCTAGGCCATACATTATTATGATTTTCTGCCCATACATCTTCGTCGGGAAGAAATTCAAAATCAAAATCCCAATCGAAGTTATGATACTCGCAAAACTCGTTAATTATCCAAAAATGTTCTGTAGTAGACTTCTGCCTAGCATCGTCTACTGATTCTGCGAACCGTTCGCGCGGATGAACATTTGGTTTATTATTAAGATAAAATACATCCCTTAGCATCTATTACTTATGTGTAGCATATGATACCATATAAATTTTACGTACATACTCGTGATAAATCAATAGTCTCTTAGTTTTATTTTCTTCATCCACTTCCGATATCGTAGTTCTCGCTTGAAATATTTAAGTAACAGCCTAATCATTCAGATATCAAACCCCATGCTTTTTCTCATGAACCAATCAGTTTTTTAGGAGATAGCGGGCTAGTCGTATGTTTCAGTAGATGATTTGTTCATAAAGATAAAATAGAGTTCGTTTGCTCTATCGATCAAGTCTTGGGGTGAATTATCGGCTTTTGCTTCGTTCACATACACCATCAGTGCTGCTGCGATAATACCATTGTCATAGTTTAAGATGTTATCCATCGATCTTTGCCTTTATTCTTTTGATCTTAGCTTCCATTTCTTCGATGTCTCTAGCTAATAGCTTCTTTACATCTTCTGCGGTATTGCCCTTGAATCTTTTCTTTAGGGTAGCAAGTATACGTTCATTACTAATCAACAATCTATTGTATGCCTCGACCTCTTCAGTCATATTATGCTTCTTCTTTGAACAATGTTAGTGATGAACATTTCATGAGGATATTGTTTGAATCTCTGACGATAACTTCGATATCATTGATGTCAGTGTCAATCGTTACTTGGGCTTCGATATTCTCACCGAACGCGAACCTTAGGTCTTCCATGAGTTGATCACAGGTTTCTTCCGTGAGTTCAGTGCCCACGTACTTTTCTATGATGTCCTTAACTTGATTGCCCATGTTATAGTCTACACCAGGCGCAGTGTTATTGTTAGTGCTGATAAATTCTGACATATTATTCCTCTAAGTCTCTTAAATTTATTTAACTCAGAAAATTTCCATTGAAAGTTTTATCTTTCATGTCGTGCTAGTATAATCAGTGAGAGTAGATGTGGTATGTATGAATAATTCATCTCCGTTATATCTACCCATAGAAGTATAACCGAGCATCGTCATCAATTCTGTGAACTTATTGTACGTTGTTCCTGTCTTATAAACACTTTCAAACTCGCAAATCTCTGCCCAAATTGCCATTGGCCGGTGTTTGCCCAAACAAGACAATACTTTATATTCAGCACCCTGAACATCAATATGAATAAAGTCAGGGCTTACGTTGAACTTCTCACAAAAGGTATCTAGTCGGGTAGTTCGTACGGCATGGGGTTCTCCCCATTCAAAATCAGAAATTTCGATCGGTGGACACATACTGCCTGAATAATGCCAGGGTTCTTTCTTTAAAGTATGACTAGGATAAAAGATATCTTCGCCATCGATGTCAGTAACCGCACATTGAAAGTGATATATTCCCTCACTGATCGCAGTATCATAATTTTTCAACTCCCATACTTTATTACACTCGAACGAATAGAGCCTGGCTTGAGGCAAAACCTGTCTTATCCTAGTAGTATCATAGAGATCAGCGGCGCCGATATCAAATACCACTATCTCTTTGTCTTTGAAGTTTTCTTGTAGCCAATTTAAGTTTAGTTCGCTCATTCCAACCCTCTAGTAGCATACAACCCGTACGTAGAATCAATGTGAACTTGAAATCCAGCGTCGATGAATATCGGAATCGCAGTACCAGATTTACCATCATATCCGGACTCCGTTGCATGACTTGCCCAGGTATCGTCAAATAGTACTACACTCTGTTCATCCATATATGGAATACAATACAATGATTGAAGCCGATGTTCTTCTTGAGAGTTTTCATTGTTCATAGTTACTCCGCGATCCGAGTATGCCTGTATCAATTCATGAAGCCATAGGTAAACAAGGTTATTAGGATCAGTCCAATCAAAATTGTCTAGATACAATACTTTGATCTTCTTACCCAATGTAGGCAAGATGTCTCTACACCATTCATGCCCGCTGTTCGCAACTTCAAAGCTAGTGTTGGCTAGTTCAAAGCTGTTCTTTGCATGTTCCAATACATCCACTGAGTAGAAAGGTATGTTATTCTTTGTCGCCCATTTACTTAAGAATACACTACTTCCTTCGCCTCTTTCGCTTCCTATTTCCAATACTATGCTGTCATCATTCAGCGTTAAGTCTTGAAATCTTTCTTCTAACATTAAGTAGGGGAGTGTTCCCATAATATATCCTCACAAATTATTTGCCCACTGAGTCATAGTATGTCTAAACTCAATCAGGTATTGTTGTTTTACTACGCTGGGTAGCATTTTATTCTTCTCTAATCTCTCTTTCAGCCGATCGATCTGGAGTAACTCGGTCAATCCAATGTTGGCTAATCTATTGCATTCATCTGCCAGAACTTCTATTCGCAGGTCATAATCTACAACAGTGTCATATGTATGATCTATTACATCATCAAATACATCGAATCCTAACTTCCTGATCTTATCAACATAGCCCCGCTTAGCCAAGAACAAGGGAATTTGCTCCATCATGAAGCACTTATCAGTTTTTTCTGTGTAGAACAGCCTGTCCCAGCAATGACTAGGTGGACCACCAGAATCGTACACATTGTTTTCGTAATTAGATTCTAATACTATATTGATCAAGGATTGCTTAAAGCGAGGGTCTATGCTAGTTGATGCAGTATAACGATCTACTCGAACATCGTCAATGATAATAGGGAATAAGTGTCTAATAGATTCTGGAACTAGTTGGTCGAATAATTGATTATCACCGATGCCGTCTTCCAATGCATTACTTCCACATGACATCAGTGATACAGGACCTAACCCATGTTCAATCATCTTAATTATTAATTTAGTTCTTTGGTATTTGGGAATTCTGGCAAGAGCCAAGAACAGTGTGTCTCTAGTCGATAGCTCATTGCAACTTTGCAACTCTGCTAGGTCCTTATAAGAAGCTATCCAATTGGGAGCGATGGCGTGATTACAATGGTCAAAATAATCAAGACCGCTGTCTATATATAATATTTGCTTTTTACTAAACCCAGCATCTTCTAACATCCTAATGAGAATATGACTTCTTTCTCGTTCCGGACCTTCACCGGTACAGTCTACAATTATACCATCTACTTTTATGCAGCGGGCGATGAAATTCTTGACCTCTTCTTTATAATCGCGTACTAAGCCGGTCGTCAATGGCAAATGATAAATTGTCTTCGAAGAACTTTCAGGCGGCAGTGTATCCTCTATCAATTGAATAGAAGAACAACCAAATTTGCACCCATTAATTAGCATTTATCTGTTCCGTAATCCACGCGTAGGTCTTAGCTAAGCCTTCTTCTAAGTCTTCGCCTGGAGCCCAGCCAATCAACTCCTTAATTAATGTGTTGTCAGAGTTGCGACCCATTACTCCGACGGGTCCGTCTACGTTTTTAACCGTTACTTTCTTGTTAGTGAGAGACGCTATCAATAAGGCTAAGTCATTAATACTAATCATTCTCGTCGAACCCAAATTAAGCGATACTTGACAATCGGATTCCATTATGCGGTGAATGCCTTCGATGCATTCGTCAATATATAGAAACGATCTAGTCTGATTGCCCGGACCCCAAATTTCAATCTCGCCGTTGTTCTCCACCTGAGCTACCTTGCGACACAGTGCTGCAGGAGCTTTCTCTTTACCGTTATTCCAAGATCCTAATGGGCCAAAAATGTTATGAAAGCGAGCGATCCGTACTTCAATTCCGTAATTACGAGCATAAGTCATATAGAGTCGCTCACTGAATAACTTTTCCCATCCATACTCACTATCTGGATTTGCAGGATATGCACTGGCTTCGGTCATCAGGGGATTGTTAGGGTCTTCTTGATTATGACTAGGATACATACATGCACTGGAACTATAAAAAACTCTCTTAATACCTTTCTTCTTCATAACATCCAACACGTTTAGATTGATTTGACAACTGTTATGCATGATGTCAGCATCATGTTCGCCCGTAAAGATATAGCCGGCGCCGCCCATATCAGCAGCTAATTGATAAACTTCATCGATGTCACTTTCTAAGATTCGGTCGACAGTTGAATATTCCCGTAAGTCGGCAATGAAGAATTCGTCTGCGTCGGTATGACTAAATTCAGGATATTTTAAATCAACACCGACAACATAATATCCCCGACGCTTTAAGTCAGTAACCAAATGAGTTCCTATAAAGCCGCCGGCGCCGCATACTATAGCCTTTTTCATGAATTATCCTTGGTCAGTTCTTTCCAGATTTCTCCGAGTATCAGTTCTACCGGTTTTCTGTGTGAATAGATAGTGTCGTCATAATAATACTTGTTTTGGGAATATCGTATCATGTGATTCTTATTATGAATCAATATTGGTTCCATCTGATGGCGTATGCTTTTGAGTTCGTCTACCGACATTTCGTTGAACCTTTCAAGGTTAGCCACAATAATATTTATTTTTTTAGATAGATCATCATGGTCGTCATAACTCTCATCTAGCCAAGTATCAAATGTTTTGAAGCCTTGAGATTTTAAATACCTGAGAGCATTAGTGCTGCCTAATATCATAAAAGGATGACCTACTATAATCGATCTCCATGTCTTTTCACTGCAAAATAATGTTCCCGATTCGGTCAATGTTTCAGTGATTAATGATATAAAAGTTTCAGTATAATTGGATAAATCTCCAGCACTGCTGGTAATGTTTGTATTATCAGTATCTACAAATATAGGAGCTAGATCAAACAGTTGTCGCGCACATTCGTCTAGCCCCGGCTCTATTTGATCAAGATGACATACTACATCATTTGCTGTCTTGCCCATAGCGTTAAAGCTATTCATACCTTTGCCAAACAAATTATGTTTTAATAATTTAGATAACATATAAACACGATGAAACCTAGACTGTCTGTTGTAATTCAAATAAAGATAGTTCGGGGTAGTTGGATTAAATTCTGTCACTGATTTTGGAAAAGTAATCACATTGTTCCAAGTTTCTTGTACAGATGTCGGATGAACTTGGCACTTACATCCTTGTTCTATAGCTCGTTTATCTGAAATCAAATTCCCGCATATGTAATGCACGGATTCAGGATTTATGTTGAAAATATCGCACCAGTCTTGTATGATCTTGAAATCAAACTCACTCGGGAATCCTATCAGTCCTGACATACCTTCAGTGTCTTGAATAAAGATGATTTTACACTTGCCTGTATTCGCATCTTCTATAATTTTAGGGTTCACATGACTTAACCCTATGTCCTTCATCTCGGAGAAAAAATTGACATTGTGTATGTTGACGATAAAAAAATAGAATTCAGCATGTATCTTGTCCAATCGTACGTAAGATACATTTTTGTATTCAGGCAATATATGTTTTCTGTAACTACCATTTTTTTGGGTAGCACGAAACATGTGCGAGTCAAAATGCGATGGCCGCCCGTATAAACCAGATTGATAATTCTTATCACACATGTTTGGATATATGACCCCCGTGCAAGGATCTATCTCACTGTCATATGATGCAAGTATAATATTTTTCATACCGTAGTGCGTTCTTCTTCTAAGATGATGTCTTTAGCTTGCTTGCATTTCTCGTAGAATGAGGTAAACTCGGGGAAAACATCCAAGAAATTCTTTTTATGTCTTTTATCCATCTCATTGACAAAATCATAAAACTTTGCTCTTCCTTCAACTACAACTGAATTGTTATCATCGTGCGTTGAATTGAAGTGCATCACATCAAACACGATTCTTTTCATCTTTTCAATCTCATATGGTTCAAATCCTTGATGGACTCCCCAGATAGAATTTCCTGAATTTTTTGCCATTGAATTGATTGCAGGCAGTAAGTATTGTTCGATCAAATTTTTATCCGAAAACTGCGCGTCCAAACATTGCGGATGTCTAAGATACGGAATATCGATTCCCACTAAAGAAAAATGATTTCCTGACATCTTTTCTCTTTCTACATGAGATAGTTCTCCGCCGATGTTGATGTCGAATTGCTTTTCTAAACGAAGCAGTTCCCGATCAATGTTATACTTGCTGCGTAATTCGGATTGCCATTCTAATAGTTGTTGTATACTCGTGATGCTCAATAGGTTGAACGTACACATGATCACGCATCGTACACCCCCGATGTTCAATACTTCTTCATATCGTTTTTTAAACAACTCAAAGTCTAGTCCCGGCCTTAGATATTCTGCCTTTTCTCCCCAGGCGTCAACGCTCGTGAATAATGTAAACTTCTTGACGTAGTTTCCGTTCGCTAGTACTTTTATCTTATCTAAGAATGAATACCACAGCTTGTCGGGAACACCCATATTACTATTGATGCTGAAATCTAATTCAATATTAGGGTTCTGAATCAACCAGTCAATGCTTCTAAATGTTTCCTTGCTCAGTAGAGGTTCCCCGCCCGTGATACGATAGAACTTAAGTCTCTTGTATGCTTCAGGGAACCATTTCCAGAAAGCATCTAGATATGGATTATGTTCTCTGTTCTTGTATGCGATAGAATCTAGGTCTTGCCAGCCCTGGATCCATTGTACCTTTTTAGTATTTTCTAGTACCTTGACTGGCCCGTTTCTTTTCAAGTCTTCTACCCAGACGCTACTATATTCAGGGCCACAGTAGATACAATTAAAGTTGCATACATTACTGAAGTCAACTTCTAGATAGGTAGGGTAATAATCGATCTCGTGTCCGTTTTCGAGTACCATATCATGCTCTGGTAAAGCCCAGTTCTCAAGGCTTTTAAAATATCTATCGCTAGGTCCATCGTTGTCTTCTACGCGCCAGCAGTAATCGCATTCACTTGGTTTCTCGCCTGAAAGCATTTGCTTTCTTGCTTCTTTTAACTTACTTGTATTAAACAACACGGCTGGATTGTTTTCTAGTTCTGTTAGTGGAATAGCATGTGCCTTAGGATGGTGACATGAGTGAACAAGTCCTGTTCCCAGATGCATGGTTACCTGGGTGAACTTAGCCAAGCAAAACCCGCACCCAGTCTCATTTAATAGATTTTTTACCTTATCTACATTTTCTTTGTTCGAGATTATATCGCCGCCGCCATTTCTAGTCCAGACAACTTTGTTTACTGACTTTTTCACGACTTCCATCACCATCCTTCTATTTTACGTATGACATCCATCTCTTTAACGAGGGGACCCATGTTATATTTGTCTGCATTGTAGTGGCGCTTAAAAAACTTTGACTGTGTTGCATCAAGTGTGCAGATAGGTAGACCCAACTTGTCTTGCAATTCTTCACCAATCTCTTCTGCATAATATATGGGATTCGTTCTATGCTTCTCCCATAATTCAGGGAAGTTGTCGAACCATGCGACATCTCTGTAGTCCCAATCAGTTAGCATAGTCATATATGTGCCTAATCTAGCACCATAAATAGCCCAAGATCCGTTCTCTACATCCATACCAACATTTTGCCATATCGTGAGATTATTTAAATTGCGTGATGCAACTCTATCTTTAAATTCTTCAATAGTGGGCTTCGCGCCCCGATCAAGTACCATCTTGACACCTTCACGGAATCCAGCTCGCCAGGCTTGGAAGGGAGTATAATTTGGATAGGTGGTTGAGTAGGAATCCCACATTGCCCAGTACAGATTATCTGAAGAATCCATACAGAAGTCAACTGCTGTAGCATCGCTGCCATCGCTCGTTTCATGTGTGTGCATGTTCGCGACATAGGTCTTAGTCCAAGATGATATTCCACCATTGCCATATCGAAGACCGTTTATGGCATTGATCGCTCTCCAACGGTACTGCGCTAATTTGTAATTAGGGTCTTTGTCTGTGAAGTCTAATTGTAGATTAAAGAAGTTCTCGTCAGGCATGTTATCACCGTCGACGACAACGAAACGTTCGGTAGTAGATATTTCTCCTGCTGCTTTATGTGCAGCATCACTGCCCTTTACTCCATCAACTCGTTTAGCCCATGGGCACATGTTCTTGATCTTTAACCAGAATTCTTCCTTAGCCGGCTCATCGTATGATAGATAAATCAAGTCCAGATCGGCAATGTCTATTATATTTTCAAAGCTCATGAGTTTTTAGTTTCCAGTGTTGTCCGTTTGTTTCAGCAATGATACTGATATCTTCTATTTCGCATAGTATACCTTCAGTTGAAGGATATAGTCTAGAGATGACTGCGTTGTTATTTGCTTTAACAATTCTCCCGTCTACTACTCTGATGTCTGGTCTACTCTCAGCGAAAGTCGTTGCATCAATAACAATATAGTTACCCTCGAGTTTTTCGCAGGTATAGCAGATAAGATAGCCCTTATCATCATAGTACAACCTAAACTCAGGTTTGACGATTATTGGGGCTTCCCAGAAGATTACGTATTCTTCATCGCTCATTTAGTATTCTCCAATATTGTATCAGCAAACGACTTGACATGATAATGGAAAGGATACATTTGCGGAATCGTGTTGACTCTTAATGTATGTGGAAGAATCTCATAAACTAGTGTATCTGTCCAGTTTTCAGTTGGAAGACCGTTAATGAATTGTTTCATGTGTATCATTGACATAAAAGTAGCATGAGGCAACGTCGTATTCTCTACTCCCAAGATATGACAAGCGAGTGCATACACCCAGTCTGTGGTAGCTAGTTCATCGACATTACACTTGAGAGTATTACGAAACTCTTCCCAGTTCTCAAAGATAGTTCGCACTGTCTCATAGAACTGTTTGGCTAGATCCGACTTATGGAAGTAGGTGATGCCGTTATAGCAATTTGGTAGATTATTGTCAACGATGAATCTACGATACATGTTGATGTCTGTTATATCTTGTTTGAAGTTTCTCGCTGTAGTAGACACCGCGATATCCCGATCTTTCAATACGTCCCACCAGAAATCTATGGATTGTGGGATATACATGTCAGCTTCTAACTTGATCGTGTATTCATACGGACTGCTTTCGTATACCTGCCAATCATTCTGTAATTTCCAATCAGTATCAGGACATTGATCCCCGTAAGGTAGCATCTCTGTAGTAATGATCGTTACATTGCTGTCTGGCATCACATTCTTGATGCTATGTTCGAGTGCTTTGGCACACTTAACATAGTCATTTCCTTGTGCCATGATTACAAAACCCTTATCCATACTTCAACCTAAACCAAGTTTCGTCAGCCTCATCGTTAAACTCTATCGTATGGCCTCCAAATGGTGTAGAATGACTATCAATTACAGTAAACTTATCTACGAATTCTGGAAATTCTGAGTTGAATATTTCGATCGGACTAGATAGAAATGTATAAGAATTTCCAGAAATATAAGGTAATCCATTTAACATACTATAAGATTGAGTCATTGATAATCTCCATAAAAAAGTCTTTGGTCATAATATGGAAGTCCATATCTTTAATAGTGATATACTCTTTACGTACTTTGCCTCGCTGCCAGTTATCAAACATTACTGTGTATTCCGTATTAAACTCACTATCAGTATTTGCATATACTTGTGTATTTTTACCGATATGAACTAGATCCCACAAGATACGATCATGATTGTTGACTCCGTGTCCGTTAACGATGCGCAATGCAAGAGTTAGTGCGTAATCGTTTCTGTACACTCCACCAATAAAGCTATGTATGTTGGCATAATGATCATAGTTCTTCTGTACCATTTCCAATGCACGGAAAATCTGTTCTGCCCTTGTAGTTTTCTTAAATGTGACAACTGTTGCCCATAGTGTTTCATAACTGTATGCACTAAGTACTTCTTGTGCTGCATCGGGGTGCATCAAGAACATAGTCTTATGATGACAAGCAAAATCTTCATAGGTATCAAATGTACTTAACAGTTTGTCCGAATTGACGACATAATCTACATCTAATAAAATAGTCTCATCATAGGGGCTGAGATCGTAAGCCATGTATCTACCTTTGTTGATCCATTGGCCCCAATCTCTAAAGTTGTCTTTGTCGGGTATTACCTTTACTACCTTATCCCATGCATATGATTCATCATCTGGATATGATTCTTCATCGGTAACAAGCGTTACTGGTAATCCCAAGAAATGATTGACGCGTCTGGCCGTGTACAATGCCATTTTATAGTAATTATATTTGGGCGAGTTGAAGGCAAATAATAGTACACCTTTAGTCATCTCTTTCTTTCTAGCTCCTGCCATTCATTATGCCAAGCTTTCATCACTTCGGTGTAGACTTCTTGTAATTTCCACAATAACTCAGCCCGAACAACTTTCACGGGGTTATTAAAAGTGTCAATTATGACAAGATGATGATGCGAAAACGAAGCCAAAAATGCAATAGTTTGGGAATCTGCTTTGAACAATCCGCCTTGTTCTGCTACGATAAGTTTTGCGTTATATTTTGCTGCAAGATAATCTTTAGCCGAATTATGATTAAATCTAGCTTTTGCTTCAGCAAGTAAGGTTTTGGTATCCATCATATCCTCTTTACGAAGTATTTAGATGGATACCCGTTACCGATTAAAAAAGTTATAGCCCCGAAGCAGTTCCGGTTAGATTTACTGTACCCCAAGTATTAGAAATGTTAGTTGATTCCGGCGGAACAAGAGTCATGGTAGTAGCAGACCCTATCGAAGCAGTGAGTCCATTTGGTACTTCGTCCCATACAGTATAGATCGTAATGACTGATCCAGCATCGCCGTTACCACCCTGTGTACCGTTTGATTTGGTTATAAAACGAATGAAGGTACTTAGATAGCCCGAAGGACCAGTGGATGCTAACTGAGTGAATACGTTAGCATTAGAAACTGTCTGTCCGAAATATCCTTTAGTTGAATCGATAGTAGGAGAGTTGCCGCCGCCGCCAATTTTAGTGATGCCGTTATATGATATACCGCCGATCGTCTGAGTACCTGAGGTAACCGCACTCATCGCAACTGTACCTACGTTAGAACACAGGTTATTGAGAAGAAGATTGATGCCAGTACCATTTGGATGAGCGACGGTCATCTTGATCTGTCCACCCGAATTAAAGAAATAACGTGCTGCATCACCATTTGCAAAGGTCGCAGTATGAGTAAATGTCAACAATTGCGACCAAGTAGAACCATATGTTACTGTGTTCGAAGAAGTACTTCCTTGAGTAGCAGCATTTAATCTACCGTTGTAGATCGTGGTCAAGTTAGTAGGAATAGCCGATACATATGTGACTGTAGCTCCGGTACTGGGAGCAGTAACAGAGGTTATAGAAGAACCTTGATGAGTTGCCGCAGATGCAGTGTTAGCTACGAGCGAAGTCCATTGAGTGGTCGAAGCAACTGTTTGTCCAGCAGCAACGTTAGCTATCGCAGTCTGTCCATATCCACCGGAGCCGCCGCCGACTGCCCAAACCGCGTTTAGTTGACCTGATGTCGTTGAGGTGTTTGCGCCAACTAATGTGTTGAAGTCAGAAGCCTGTATTGATCCAAATTGTGCATATGCCATTTTAGTTATTAACCTTATCGAATCATAACAATAGCTTCGACGAATCCAAGACCATCTGTGTTCTTATCTCCCAGTGCCCTGCCGATAGTATTAAATGCAGTTGCTTCACCTAGCTGTGCGCCGCGCGCGGTTCCGTTGCCGGCAGATACTAATCGTTGACCTTTAGAAATTTTACCATCTACTTTTACTTGCACACGTCCCGATACTGCAACAGGAGGGTGAGATATGTCCGAGCCTGCTCCGGAATTCATTAAATATGCAGCAGTGTTTGAGATGACACCGAATACGTCTTCTGAAAGTTCATATTGAACTGCGGTGATTTCATTTGGTCCACCAAGTTGCACAACAGTACCTGCATCATACACATCATCAGCGGCAAATCGTTCAGCCAAGTCAGCATATGTAGCTTGAAGTCTAGAACCAGCCGATAGTGTCCAGTTACCAGTAACTGTACCAGGAGTAGTGTTTGCACCAGTAGTAAGTGTAGTTGCTTGTACTTGTGTCGCAAGTATTTGTCCATTATATGTAGGCATGTACGAAGCAACATTCGAGTTGCTATATGTACCAGCAAACGATATTGGAGATCCGTTTGCATAATAGTAATTATCAGTCTTGATACCTATGTTGCCGCTGCCAGTAACTACTAAGTTACCGCCAGTAACCCACATGCTAGTACCGTTAACACTGTTTGCAGTGCCGGACCCGTTCGCTGTCCAGACCCCAGTAAGTGTTCCCGCAGTAGACTGCGAGCCAGCAGTGATTGCAGTCGTGGTAAGAGTACCGATGTTAGCATTAGTTACTACTGCGTTCGCAATAGTTGCGTTGGCAGTGACAGTGAGAAAATTGGTTGTAACTAGATTAGCGGATGATTGATTAGTGATAGTACTGTTGTTTGCAGTAATATTGCCGGTAACTGTAACTGTACCGAATGTGGTCGCCCCACCTGACTGAGTTGAAGTCAATGCTAACCAAGCTAGGGCATTTGATTCCCCGTCAGTTGGGCAGACATACAATGTAGCATCAGACGTGTTGTACCAGATTTGACCCCTCAGAGGATTTGCGGGAGGTCCTGCGTTCGCAAAGTTTTCAGTAATACGAACGAAGTTAGTATCAACTGATTGCCCATACCCTGCATAATTTCGTCCAGGCAACCCAAGAGAAGTACTAGTTGTATTAATCGTACCGTCAGGTATGGTAGTTAATACTGTACCATTACTCTTTACAATTGTATATGCCATCTTAGAATTGCTCCGTTGTCTTTATTTATCTTATTTATATAGCTGTATTAGTTACCGATTGCGAACCATTGAAACTTCAAGGGATAGTAGTTTCCTGCACTAGCAACATATATAACAGCATTAGTAGTGGTTGGGCTAGTAGGACCCAACACTCCCCAACTGTCCATTCTAAAGAAATACGTAGTAGTTATCTGCGGCGAGAATGTAAAACTAAAACATCTATTGGGAAATGCTATCGGGAAATTTACTATTACAAAATTATCAGGATATACATCGAATGTAACCATACCCCATTGCATGATTAATCCGTTCGGTAACGTGGTGTATCCGTTGTCTCCAAAAAAGCTTCCCGGAACGATTGGGAAATCATTAAATGTCGTTACTTGGCTTGCGTTCGAATATATAGCACCCGCAACATCGAGAGAACTCAACGTACCAACACTTGTGATGTTTGGTTGTGCTGCTGTAGTTACAGTACCTGCTGTGGTCGCCGTTCCGGCCGTTGTCGCAAATCCAGCCGTTGTCGCTGCACTCGCACTAGATACTGTTCCGGTAACGTTCGCTCCCACGATTGATCGCAATCCACTACCATTACCAGTAAACACCCCGGTATTGGCAGTAATGTTAGCCGCAGTAATATTGCCATTTACACCTAGAGAGGTTAGTGTACCGACACTCGTGATATTTGATTGTGCGGCTGTCGTCACTGTATTGGCAGTTCCTGAAGAAACTGAGTATGTCGCATTAGCAACAGTACCGGTGACGTTAGCTCCTGTTATAGCACTTAATCCACTGCCATTACCTGTGAATACTCCTGTATTCGCCGTGATCGCGACCGCAGTAATAGTACCATTGACATTTAATCCAGTTAATGTACCCACAGAAGTGATGTTGG
>Ga0247837_1001304_pt1 | contig 52487 bp, 45 predicted proteins | sample LaCtaG_2_FD_187115 | JGI IMG/M metagenome (GOLD analysis project Ga0247837, IMG submission 187115) | Freshwater microbial communities from meromictic Lake La Cruz, Castile-La Mancha, Spain - LaCruzMarch2015_14.5m | ecosystem: Environmental > Aquatic > Freshwater > Lake | place: Spain: Castile-La... | reverse complement strand
GGTCATCGTCTGAAAATTCCTGCGATCGGCTCGGAAACTGGGTGCATGGTCCGTCACGATGATACCCCGTCGGGTCAGGCCACGCCGATCGCACTGGTTCCAACCTGCGCTGACGACCGGGCCTTCCCCCAGGCGCTCATTTGCCGACGCGTCTCGGCGCCGGCACCGTCTCCCCGCAACGCGACGAGCTCTTGGAGGGTGCCAGTGATGCGGGCACGGTTCGTAGCCGGCAGGGAAAGGGGGGGACATGCGCGCAGGCATCTTGCGGTTGGTCAGTGCGTGTCGGTGAAAGGGGTCTTGCGGAAAATGATTGTGCGGAATTTGTGCTGCACGCAGTGCAGCGACATGCCTTGTGATGCACAAACGCGTTGCGGGTGCCCGCGCATCAGTTAATAAATCATTGCGTTGCGCCACATGCCCGCCCTCCGAAGGCTGGGGTCACAGGTTCGAATCCTGTCGGGCGCGCCAAAATACGCTGAACCACACCGACGGCGCCATCCCGATGGCGCCGTCGGCGTTTGTGCGTCCGCCAATTCCTCGGCCTCCCACCCAGTGCGTCAGGCCGTGACACACCTGTTGACACCCGGAGCCTTGCCGATGGCGACCCCGAGCACCTCCCTTCGACTACCGGCCGAGACCCTGGACCGACTGCGTGCCCTGGCGCGTCCGGGCGAGTCGCTGTCCGGTGTCATCCTGCGCGCGGCCCTGGCCCTGGAAGCCGCGCCGGCACCGGCCCCGACCACTGACGCCACCCACCGACCGGGCGCCCTGGAGGTCCGGGAATCCCGCCTGGAAGCCTGCCTTGGACCTGCAACACAGGACCTTGCCGAGCCTGCCGCATCCGTATTTCAGACCGCCCCCAGCGAAGGCACGAGCGCCGCGGTGCACGAGGTCTTGATGATGGCCCTGCAGCACGGGCTTGCCGCCGCCCACCCCCCGCCGCCCGAGCGGCCGATCTACCCCCAGGAAGTCCGGCAGATGGCCTTGGCGATGGCGGACCGGGGCGCGCCGCCGGCCGAGGTCCGGCGAGCGGTTGAGGACGCCTGCGGGCATGAACCGGGTTCCAAAAACTGGTCCAGGGTATTCGCTGCCTGGCAGAAGGCGGCGACCGGCTGAGGCTTGCCGGCGGTCGATTCCTGTCCGAGTTAACCGAAACGCAAGTACCGGTAAGGCCCTAAAGGCGCCGGCCCGCGGTTGTCCACAAGGTTCGAGTCTACGGTGGAGCATCCCGTCCAACGCCGCATTTGCCGCAAGGGCCATCCCCCAACCCTCAAAACCGTCAGAACCCCTAGTTCAGGTAGTTTCGAGGGTTTCGAGGGCTACCCACCCGGCCCACATAAAAAAGATGCCCCGCTGATCCTGACCGCTTTGAACAGACGGCACCCGATGCGGGCAGTCAGGGTAATTCCCTCCCCGCTGGTTGAAAAACGTCTACGGGTTGCCAGCGCGCGCTTCCCGACCGCTCGGGGCCGCCTCTCGGCACCTGAACTGCGCCCCGGCCCGTGACAGGGAGCCGAGCGACCGATTCAGCGATAGTCCTACCGTTTCCCCGTGTGCTACAAAGGGGCTCGGCCATGGCCTCCCCATGACAACAGCCGAACCCATGAAACCAGGTGCCCAGGTATGCAAACACCGCGACAGCGTCTTCGACATGACCAGACAGGGCCCGTCCGCGACCTCCCGCACCTGACCTTGATTATGATTAAGTAGTAAGTTCAACGTGTTGAAGGACGCCTGTGACCGCAAGCCTGAACGCCTATGGCCGGCATGACAGACCGACGACAAGACCTCCTGAGGCGACTCGGCTTTCGTTTCGGAATCAACGGGCCGCATGCGGCACGCACGATGATGCTGGACGACCTGCGCAACCTACTGGCGTACACGCCGGTGGGCGCGTCGCGGCAGGAGTACGCTGGCGCGATCGTCACGGACAACCTGCTGGGCAAATCCACGCGGAAGGCGCGCGAGCTGTCGCTCAAGCATCTCACCGCCCTCTACGGCCTTGACGCTGCCAACCCCCTGTTTCGTGCCCTTCGGCATCTTTGGCCTGCGGATGTAGCAGCCCAGCCACTGCTCGCCTTGACAGTGGCCCTGGCCCGAGACCCGCTACTGCGGGCTTCCCAGGGTTTCGTTCTATCCAGACCCGTCGGATCATTGGTACCCCCGCAGGACCTGGAAGCATTCTTGGCTGAAGCCTTCCCCGACCGCTTCAGCAGTGCGTCGCTGAAGTCATTTTCCCGTAACATAGCAGGCACATGGACCGCAGCGGGCTTCTTGCATGGACACCGGCGTAAGACCAGGTCTCTGCCCGAAGTGCGTCCCGAGGTTGTCGCACTGAGTCTTTTCCTTGGCTATCTCGAGGGCCGCTCGGGCCAGCGGCTGTTCTCCTCGGAATGGATGGCATTGCTGGGCGTCACGCCCGCCGAGCTGGAAGCGCTGACCAGCGCGGCGGCAAACCGCGGGCTGCTCGTGTTCATGAACGCTGGGGGCGTCCAGGAAGTCAGGTTTCACGGCTATCTGACCCCGGGGGAAGAACAAATCAGACAGGAGGCTCCACATGTCGTCTAGGGTTCAGAAACTTGCGGCCGCCTACCGTGCGCACCTCAGCGTTCCATGGCAGTCGGGACTCGCAGCGATCCAGCGCGTCGTCTTCGCGGTCTACGACAAGGCCGATGAGCTGCGTCTGCGGGCGAACGTGGAGGAGTTTGCACTCGCGACCGAGCAAGCCAGCAAGCAGTGGCTCCTCATCGACCTGACGAACGCCTTTCCCGAATGGATGATGGCGCAGAAGTACCGCGACGCCTATTTTGAGAGCCCGGAGGACTTGGCCGGGTATCCGACCGGCGAGCTGACCGGATTCGTCGCCGACCTCGTCGCCAGACTCAAGACCAGAATCGAGGCGCAGAGCGGGCCCGACACGGTGGTCGCGCTGCTGGGCGTCGGCACCCTGTTCGGCCTTGCACGGGTTTCGACCGTCGTCGAGGGCATCAAGGAGTCGGTCAGCGGGCGGCTGTTGGTCTTCTTCCCGGGGGAACACCACCCTGAACACCACAGCTATCGTCTGCTCGACGCGCGCGACGGCTGGAACTACCTCGCCGTGCCATTGATTGCGTAGACCCGGCTTCCAGCCGGGTCCGCATGGTCGGCCGTCGATCTCACACGACGGCGCATGAAACCGGCTGGAAGCCGGTCAGGCCTTGAGCATAATCCCGGCCAGCGGTGCGCGATGCGTGTGTAGTCAGGGCTTCCAGCCTTGACGGTGTCAGGCCAAGATGGCCTGACTACGATGGCCTGACTACGCACCCGCCGAGCCCAAGTGGCCGGAATCTTGATCGAGGCCACCGGCTACTAACGGAGATTCACATGCTCAACCGCGATATCTACAGCACAGCACCGAAGGAGAACCGTCTCGCGAACAATGGTGTGGCGGAAGTATCGGAGGACTACTCCGAGGCTGCTGCGGCCGTCCTGCGTTACGAACTCGAAACCTTCGTCTGCGACGGGCAGTACGAGAAAGGTCTGGAGACCATCCTCGACAAGTTCCTGCTCAACCTGGACTCGAAGACCGAGCAGCCCGGTGTCTGGATCAGCGGTTTCTATGGCAGTGGCAAGTCTCACCTGGCGAAGATGCTGCGCATCCTCTGGACCGACTACAGCTTCCCCGACGGCACGGCGGCGCGCAGCATCGCCAAGCTCCCGACTGGGGTGTTCGAGCACCTCAAAGAGGTCTCTACTCAAGGCAAGCGCCATGGCGGTCTGCACGCGGCGGCAGGCAAGCTGGGGGCGGGCGCCGGCGACCGGGTGCGTCTGGCGCTGCTCGGAATCGTTTTCAAGTCCAAGGGGTTGCCCGAGCAATACAACCAGGCCCAGCTCGTACTGTGGCTCAAGCGCGAAGGACTGCTGGAGGCAGTGGAAGCTGAGCTGACACAGGCAGGGTGCACGCTCGGTCAGGAACTGATGGACATGTACGTGTCGGGTGACCTGGCCAAAGCGCTGCTCAAGGCCCGTCCAGACCTGGCCCACACCGAGCAGGAGGCTCGCAGCCTGGTGAAGGCGCAGTTCCCGCAGGTCACCGACGTCAGCAGCGAGCAGATGGTCACTGCGATCGAGTCGGCACTGGTGAGTGACGGCAAGTTCCCGCTCACCCTGATCGTGCTCGACGAGGTGCAGCAGTACATCGGCTCGGATGCCGAACGTGGTTTCCAGGTGCAGGAGGTAACGGAGACCCTGTGCAAGCACTTTAAGGGCAAGCTGTTGTTTGTCGCCACGGGTCAGTCCGCCTTGTCGGGCATGACCAACCTACAGCGGCTGATGGGGCGCTTCCCGGTGCCGATCATGCTCGGTGACTGGGATGTGGAGAACGTCACCCGCCAGATCATCCTCGCCAAGAAGCCGACTGCGCAGCCTGAAATCGAAAAGGTGTGGCGCGCCAACCTGGGCGAGATCTCCCGCCATTTGCACGGCACCAAGCTTGAGCACGTTACGGCGGACGAGAATTGGATAACCTGTGACTACCCGCTGCTGCCGGTGCGTCGGCGCTTCTGGGAGCGCGTGTTGCGCACGATCGACACCACCGGCACGGTGTCGCAACTGCGCAGCCAGCTGCGCGTGGTGCACGAGGCCGTACTGGCCACCGCCGACGCCCCGCTGGGTCACGTCGTCGCGGGCGACTTCCTGTACGACCAGATCGCCGCCAATCTGGTCTCGACCGCCCAGTTGCCGAAGGAGGTGTTCGAAAACGTCCAGCGCTTTGCGGCGCTCGATGCCGATGCGCAGCTGAAAGCAAGACTGCTCAAGCTCGTTTACCTCATCAACAAGCTGCCCGCCGATGCTGCGACGGACTTAGGTCTCAAGGCCACCGAAGCGGTCCTGGCCGATCTGCTGGTGACGGATCTCACTGCCGGTTCCAGCGAACTGCGCAGGCAGCTGCCCGCGTTATTGGAGGAACTTCAGAATAAAGATCGCCTGATCATGGCCTTGGCGGGCGGTAGCGGCACCGAGTACCGCCTGCAGACCCGTGAGTCCAGTGCCTGGTATGACGAATTCAGGGCGCAGGAGGCCGCGCTCAAGGCGGCGCCGCAGCGGGTGGAGCAGAAACGTTCTGACCTATTGAAGACGCGCTTCGGCGAGGTGTTGAAGAAGGTCCGGGTCGTCCAGGGCAAGGACAACGTCGAGCGCAGGCTCCACCCGACCTACGATGAGACCCTGCCCAAGGACAACGACCGCGCCCTGTACCTGTGGATTCAGGATGGCTGGCAGTCCGACCAGAAGTCAGTCATTGCTGAGGCGAAGTCCAAGCGCACCGACAACCCGACGCTGTTCGCCTTCCTGCCGGCACAGAACAAGACGGAGCTCGCCAACGCCATCGTCGCGTTGGAGGCGGCGCGCACCACCCTGCAGAAGAAGGGCACCCCAACAACCGGAGAGGGTGAGGATGCGCGCCGCTCGATGGAGAGCCGTAGCCGCACGGCCGAGAAGGACCTGGTCGACCTGCTCGACCGGCTCTTTGCCGATGTGCGCGTATTCCAGGCGGGTGGCCAGGAGGCCACTGACGGCAACGACCTGGCGGAGCGTATCAACCGTGCGGGCGTGGCCTCCGCCATTCGCCTGTTCGGCCAGTTCGATGCGGCGGACCATGACCAATGGAGCAAGGTGCTCGATGAGGCGCGCAAGGGCAGCCGCGAAGCGCTGAAGGCCGTGGGCCATACCCAGGAGGCCGACAAGCACCCCGTCTGTCGGCAGTTGCTCGCCTATATCGGCCCCGGCAAGAAAGGCGCCGAGGTCCGCGACCAGTTCCAGGCCGCCCCCTACGGCTGGCCCCAAGACGCCATCGATGGTGCCCTGTATGCGCTGCTGGCCACTGGCCACCTCAAGGCCACCGACGCGGCCGGCAAGCCCATGGACGCCAAGGGCCTGGACCGCGGCAAACTCACCCAGGCCAACTTCCAGCGCGAGTCGATCAACATCTCGCCGCCGCAGTTGATCAAGATTCGGCAGTTGTTCAGCGCCGTCGGCGTACCCTGCCAGCCCAAGGAGGAGCAAGCCAAGGTGCCCGCGCTGCTGTTCAGACTGCGCGAGCAGGCAGGCAAGGCCGGGGGACTGGCGCCGGCCCCGGGGACGCCCAAACTCGACACCGTCGAGGCCGTGGAGGGGCAGTCCGGTAACGCCCTATTGCTGGAGCTTTACAACCGTTGCGACGAGATCGCAGGTCTGTCGAAGCAGTGGGTGAAGACCGCCGACGACATCGCCAAGCGCCTGCCGGTCTGGTACAAGTTGGGTGACCTGCTGCGCCACGCCAAGACGCTGGGGCCTTATGCCGGGTTGAAGGACGAAGCCGACGCTATCGATGCGCAGCGCAGCCTGCTGGCCGAGCCGGACCAAGTGCGCCCGCTGCTCGACCGCGTGGTGGACCTGCTGCGCCAGGCCCTCAATACCAAGCTGGATGCCTACCGCTCTGCCTTCCAGGGGCTTGAGGCGCAACTGACCGCGGATGCCGACTGGAGCAAGCTCAGCGACGCCCAGCGCGCCGACCTTAAGCTCAAGCATCACCTTACCCCGCTGGCCGCGATCCCGCTGGGCACGCCGGAGCAGCTTCAGGACGCGCTGGACGACTGCGATCTCGACCACTGGGTCGCCAAGACCCAGGCGTTGCCGAGCCGCTTCGATGCCGTCCGCCATGCAGCGGTGCAGTTGCAGAAGCCCAACGTGGTGCATGTGACCATCCCGCGGCGCACCCTGAACGACGAAGCCGAGTTGCAGGACTGGTTGGGCGAGGTGGAAGCCTTGCTGAGCGAGAAGCTCAAGACCGGCCCGGTGGCTTTGTAACCCCGTCTCGGTCGACCCGAAGAGGTTGTCACCGCCGGGAAGACTGAAAGCCAAGTACCGCGGTTGTTCGGCTCTGAAATCAGAGCTATATTTATCTGTGATTCATTGAGGAGAACCCAATGGATACGATTTATGCCGACTACTCGATCAGCATGTCGGAGTTCAAGAAGAACCCGGCGCGGGTGCTCCGCACTGCCGGCGAGAAGCCCGTCGCCGTGCTCAACCACAATCGCCTCGCCTTCTACATGGTCACGCCGAAACTCTTCGAGGCATTGATCGAGGAGTTGGCCGACCGGGACTTGGTGAACCTTGCCCGTGCGCGCCTGGCGCAGAAGGACGAGGCGATCGAGGTCGACATTGACCAAATCTGACCCGCCAGCCCTGTCGACAAGCGTGCGGACATGGCGGTCTATCGCTCGGCAGTGGAGCGCCTGCTTGGCCTACGGTGAGTGCCCCATGTCGGTTTACGGCGCGCGCCACGATCGGTGCAGATGGTACGTCCGGAAGGACGCGCCCAACCCGATCTGCGGGCTCAATGGGCCTATGGGATGACCAATATGCTGACTCAAGACGAACTGCTTCAAATCGTACATCGCATCATCGGTAAACTCTCGCAGCCGGCCCGCATCATCCTGTTCGGCTCCTATGCCCGCAACGAGGCGACGGAGGACTCGGATCTCGACCTGCTGATTATAGAGCCCAGCCTGCCGGACAAGGCCGCGGAATACCTGCGGCTGAAACAGGCCGTGGGCCGCATCGGTGTCGGCGTCGATCTGCTGTTGTTCTCCGCGCAGGAGTTCGAGCGGCGCAGTCAGGTGCCCGGTACGCTCCCCTATTGGGCCAGGAAAGAGGGGAAGGTATTGCATGAATCCTTGTCTTGAAGAAGCCGAGCGCCTCTTGCGCCTGGCGCGCCGGGATGCAGTCGAATTCCGTTACAACGACGACGCTATGCCGCTCATCGATCCGGCCGATGCCCTGAGTCTGGCGGACACACTCATCGCCTGGTCCGACACCCAGATAAAGGCACGCAGACCATCCGAATGAACGCATCGACCCTCGCCAAACCACTGCGCACCCAACTGGAAAACACCGTCAAGGCCGCGCGCGAGGTCGCCGAGACGGCCGCCCGCGCCGCCTTGGCGCAGCTCGCCGTCGGCGAGGCCAAGGCGCCTGCCTACATGACCGACGACCTCAAGGCGCTACGCCGCCGCCTGCGCGCCCACGGCCGCGCGCTGGGCGACGCCAAGTTACAGGACGATACCCAGGAGGTGCGGCGCCTGGTCTGGGAGGGGGCCTACGAGCACTGGCACCGGATGCTGTTCGCCCGCTTCCTCGCCGAGAACGGCCTGCTGCTATGGGAGCCTGGAGCCGCGGTGTCGCTGGACGACTGCCGGGACCTGGTGGACCATCACCCCGAGCTGGCCCTGGGCGCCAAGGGCCAATGGGAACTGGCCGGCCAGCTCGCCGCGCGCATGTTGCCCCAGGTGTTCAAGCCGCACAGTCCGGTGTTCGAGCTGACCTTCGCGCCGGAACATCAGCGCGCGTTAGAGCGGCTGCTGGCCGACCTATCCACTGAGGTCTTCCAGGCCAGCGACAGCCTGGGCTGGGTCTATCAGTTCTGGCAGGCCAAGCGCAAGGACGAGGTCAACGCCTCCGAGGTCAAGATCGGCGCGGACGAACTGCCCGCCGTCACCCAGCTCTTCACCGAGCCCTACATGGTGGACTTCCTGCTCCACAACTCGCTGGGCGCCTGGTGGGCGGCCCGTCACCTGAGCCCGGATGACCTGCGCGACGCCGAAACCGAGGACGCGTTGCGCCGCAAGGCCGCGATCCCCGGCGTATCCCTGGAATACCTGCGCTTCGTCCGTACCCCCGCGTGCGATTGCGATTGCGATTACGTAGTCAGGGCTTCCAGCCCTGACGATCCCCAAGCGGCGAGAGCCGAATCGTCAGGCCAGGATGGCCTGACTACGCAGGCGGACGCGAGCGCCTGCGCCTGCGCCTGCGTAGCCAGGGCTTCCAGCCCTGGCGAACCCCAAGCGGCGGGAAACGAATCGTCAGGCCAGGATGGCCTGACTACAATCAGGATGGACGAACAGACCCTCGCCATCGGCCACGGCGAGCACCTGCCCCACTGGACCTGCAACGGCGCCGTCTACCATCTCGTTTTCCGCCTCGCCGACGCGATTCCCCAATCCAAGCTTGACGAGTGGGCCAAGCCCCTGTCCCGCGAAGAACCCGGCCAGCAGACCGACCAGGCGGAGCAAGAAGCCCGTTACCGTAGGACCAAAGAGATCGACACCTGGCTCGATTCCGGCTACGGCGCCTCCCATCTGCGCCAACCCGCGATCGCCGAGATCGTCGCCAACGCGCTGAAGCACTTCGATGGCGACCGCTACCGACTGCACGCCTGGTGCGTCATGCCGAACCACGTCCACGTCATCGTCGAGCCCTTGGGCGACAACCCGCTGTCGAAGATCATCCACAGTTGGAAGTCCTTTACGGCAAATTCGATCAACCGCCGCCTCGGGCTCAACGGTGCTCTCTGGCAGGCCGATGCCTACAACCACATCATCCGCACGCAGAAGGAGTACGAATACCAGGTTCGCTACGTCTGGCACAATCCGGACAAGGCCAATATCCCCGACTGGCCATGGCGCTGGACCGCTTGCGCCTACGTAGTCAGGGCCTCCAGCCCTGACGATCCCCAAGCGGCGAGAACCGCATCGTCAGGCCAGGATAGCCTGACTACGCAGACGGACGCGAGCGCCTGCGCCTGCGCCTGCGTAGCCAGGGCTTCCAGCCCTGGCGATCCCCCAGCGACGAGAGCCGAATCGTCAGGCCAGGATGGCCTGACTACGCAGACGGACGCGAGCGCCTGCGCCTGCGTAGCCAGGGCTTCCAGCCCTGGCAATCCCCCAGCGACGAGAGCCGAATCGTCAGGCCAGGATGGCCTGACTACGCAAACGCAAGCGCAGGCGCAGTACTGGACCCCCGCCGCCGGTGCCTTTGAAGGCTGGCCAGACAGCCTGAAGGCATTCAAGCTGCTGGACCCCTGCTGCGGCTCGGGTCATTTCCTCGTCGCCGCCTTCCTGCTGCTGGTGCCCATGCGCATGGCGGCCGAGGGCTTGAGCGCGCGCGACGCGGTGGACGCGGTGCTGGCGGACAACCTTCACGGCCTGGAACTGGACGCCCGCTGTGTCGAGATTGCGGTCTTTGCGTTGGCCCTGGCGGCCTGGCGCTTCCCGGATGAGCATGGCGACCCGCTGGGCGTGCGCGCCGACATGCCGGCGCCTAACATCGCCTGCTGCGGCCTGAAGGTGGCGGCCAGCGCCAAGGACTGGGAGGCGCTGGTTCCTGATGCGCAACCCAATGCCGCGCTGCTGCGGCAGGAACTGCGGCTGTTGCACGCCGGCTTTGCACAGGCACCGCTGCTGGGCAGCCTGCTAGACCCGGCTCGCGGCCTCAAGGACGACCTGTTCAAGTCCAGTTTCGATGATCTGAAGGCGCTGCTGGAGCTTGCGCTGGCGAAAGAGGCGCCGGCAGCGTCATGGGGACCGGGGCAGGAATTGAACGACGATGCCTGGGACTTGGCGGTGACTGCGCGTGGTCTGCTGGATGCAGCTCGGGTGCTCGATGCACGTTACCACTTGGTCATTACTAACGTGCCCTATCTGGCGCGCGGTAAGCAGCAGAACCCACTGAGGGATTTCTGCGAGACCCATTACCTCGAGGCCAAGAACGACCTGGCCAATGTCCTCTTGGAGCGATGCTTGGAACTCAGCCTTGAGCAAAGCAAAGGGGTCGTCCAGATCGTTATGCCGCAGAACTGGCTTTTCCTGACCAGCTACAAGAAACAACGCGCGTCGCTGCTAAAGCGGGTGCACTGGAATCTGCTCGGGCGCCTAGGTGCAGGAGCGTTTGAAACGATAACCGGCGAGGTCGTCAATGTCATATTGATTACCCAAACTAATTCATTGCCGGTTTCCGATTCTATTCTTTGCGGCATCGACGCCACAGCCAGTCGTTCAACAGCTGAAAAGCTAGATGCCCTTCGCAACGGAAGAATATTTTGTATTGGGCAGTCTCTACAGATCAGGAATCCCGATGCTCGAATTATTTTAGAAAATGTTGTTCACGGTGCGTTGCTTAGAGACTATTGTGTTGCTCTTGCTGGCATCAACACCGGTGATTACCCGCGTTGGGGGCGAAACTGGTGGGAGCTGGTTACGATTATTGGAGATTGGGAGTATCAGCAAACAACAACTCCGGAGACGGCACTCTTCCTCGGTCTCACTCAAGCGGTGAGATGGTGCGGTGGCGGTGGCGATTATGCTGGCTACATAGCGTCGATGGAGGGCAGGCTTGGTGGGTCTTGGAAGCGAGGAACGGAAGTTTGGGGGAAGTACGGCGTTGCTGTAACGCAGATGAGCGGCCTTCCTGTTGCGATTTACGTTGGAGTCGCCTTTGACAGCAACACTTCCGCTATCGTGCCACACGACCAAGAGAATGTCCTTCCCGTGCTGGCCTTTTGTGAGTCGTCAGAGTTTGCAACGTCGGTACGACAAGTAGACCAGAAACTGAATGTCACGAATGCCACGCTCGGAAAGGTCGCGTTCGACCTCGCCCACTGGCAACAAGTCGCCGCCAAACGCTACCCCAACGGCCTGCCCAAGCCCTATTCCGACGACCCTACCCAGTGGATCTTCCACGGCCACCCCCAGCCCACCACCGACCCGCTGCAAGTCGCCGTCGCCCGCCTCCTGGGCTACCGCTGGCCAGCCGAGACCGACGCCGAGATGGAACTCTCCGACGAGGCCCGTGCCTGGATTGCGCGCTGCGAGGCCCTGGCCGGCCATCTGGACGACGACGGCATCGTCTGCCTGTCCTCGGTGCGCGGCGAGCCGCCCGCCCAGGACCGCCTGCTGGCCCTGCTCATCGCCGCCTGGGAGACCGTCGAGCCCGGCAGCTGGAGGCCCAGCATCCTGGCCAAGCTGCTGGCGGACAGCGACTGCGCCGGCAAGGACCTGGAGGTCTGGCTGCGCGACAAATTCTTTGAACAGCACGCCAGGCGCTTCCAGCACCGTCCCTTCATCTGGCACCTCTGGGACGGACTCAAGGACGGCTTCGGCGCCCTGGTCAACTACCATAAGCTCGATGCCCGGAACCTGGAGCGCCTCATCCACACCTACCTGGGCGACTGGACCCGCCAACAGGAGGCCGGTGTGCGCGACGGCGTGGACGGTGCCCAAATCCGCCTGGCCGCCGCCCTGGATCTCAAGCGCCGCCTCGAACTCATCCTGGAGGGCGAGCCCCCCTACGACATTTTCGTGCGCTGGAAACCGCTCGCCGAACAACCCGTCGGCTGGAACCCGGATCTGAATGACAGTGTGCGCCTGAACATCCGCCCCTTCATGATCGCCGGGGTCCTGCGCCACAACAAGAAGCCCAAACTCAATATCAGTTGGGACAAGGACCGCGGCAAGGATGTCGCGAGCGCCCCCTGGTTCGGGGTGTTCAAGGGTGAGCGCATCAACGACCATCATCTGACCCTGGCCGAGAAGCTCGCCGCCCGCGGAGCATCGTCATGAAAGTCCTGTCGCTGCACCTAATCAATTTCCGTGGTATCGCGGAACTCAGGGTCGACTTCACGGAGCGAACGACTGCATTCGTGGGCATCAATGGTGTAGGCAAGTCCGCCATACTGGACGCCTTGGCCATCGCCTTGTCACAACTCATCTGGCGGATCAATGGCAACCCGCAAAAGGCGCGGCCGATCGCCCTGGACGACATTCGGCAAGGCACCGAGTTCGCGCGGATCTCGATGACGGTTCATTTACGTGGGCGAGAGGTGCAGTGGGCAATCACGAAGAATCGCAAGGCGGGGCAAAATGCCGATCCGCTTCGCAAAAGTGCTCTGGATGCCTTGAACGAGGCAGCAAAAAAATTGGTTGACCTTTGGGATCATGTCGAATCCGACCGTTTCGAGCTGTTCGACCTGCCGCTGGCGGTCTATTACGACGTGAACCGCGCAGTGCTAGACATACCCATCCGGGTACGCGAACAGCTACTCAATAACCCCTACGAGGCGTACCGGGACGCACTCGATCATGGTGGGGCTGACTTCAAGCGCTTCTTCATCTGGTTTCGCAACCAGGAAGACTTCGAGAACGAACAGCGCCGTGACCATCCCGAGTTTCGGGACCTGGGCCTGGAGGCCGTCCGCACAGCGGTCGAGGTGTTTACCGGGTTTCGTGAACTACGGATTCGCCGAACGCCGCTGCGTATGACCGTGGTGAAGCAGGAGCTGGAGTTGAATGTTGCCCTGCTCTCCGATGGCGAGCGAAACATGCTGGCCTTGGTCGGGGATATGGCACGCCGGTTGCGCCTGCTCAACCCAAGCCTGGTCAATCCGAATGAAGGCCAGGGCGTGGTGTTGATCGACGAAATCGACCTGCACCTGCACCCCGGATGGCAGCGCTCGGTGGCGTCCTCGCTGGAGCGGACCTTTCCCAACTGTCAGTTCATCATCACGACGCACTCCCCGCAGGTGGTGAGCGAGTTGGTCGAAGAGTCGGTTTACCTGCTGCGCGATGGGCAGGGGTTGGGTCATCCGCAGGCGAGCTACGGCCTCACGTCCAGCCATGTTCTGGAAGAGGTCATGGAGTCGCGTGCTCGTCCGGCGCCGGTTGAGTCCAAGCTCGCCGCCGTCTTCGAGAGCATCGAGCGCAGTGAATTGATTAAGGCGAAGGCGCAACTGAAGGAACTGCGCGAAGCGGCACCTGGCATCCCCGAACTGCTCGGAGCGGAGGCCCTGCTGCGTCGCAAAGAGGTGCTGGGCCGATGAAGCACGTCGCTAAGGGCTCTTCCCCGATCGATTTCGAGGACTGGAAGGCCAAAGCCAACGAGGACTGGCAGCCCAGCTACGCCGCGCTGCAGAACCCAGAGAAGCGCAATCTGCACGAGGCCCTGCTGGTCCAACAGGGGCACGTTTGCTGCTACTGTGGCCGGTCCGTCACGCTGGCCGACAGCCACATCGAGCACTTTCGCCCGCAGAAGCAGCACGACGATCTGGCGCTGGAGTTCTCAAACCTCTTCGCCTCGTGCATCCGCGAGACGCAACCCGGTGTCCCGCTGCACTGCGGGCATGCCAAGGGTCATGACTTCGACGAGGCGAACGCGATCTCCCCGGTCGATACCGACTGCGAGCAGCGCTTCATCTATATCGCCGGCAACGGCGCCATCCAGCCCGCCGACGACACCGACACGGCCGCCCTGTACATGCGCGGCTTGCTGAAGTTGGACATCGAATTCTTGCGCAACCGCCGCGAAGAGGTTCTAAAGCGGGTGTTCGACAACGACTTTGTGCAAGAGGCCAGCACCAGCGATTTGGAGCGCTTGGCGCAAGCTTTCCGTCGTCCTGACGGCAGCGGCCGACTGGATGGATTCGGCCATGTACTCGCGCGTTACGCCGAGCAACTCCTCGGTCATAGGGTATAACCCATGGTAGCCAAAACGCTTCTCGATGCCTTGGTCGGTCAGTTGCTTGAGTCCAGCAAGGTGAATGACTCGGTGCAGGTCAAGCCCGCCGCGGTGCTTTGGCCGGACGGTACCGGCGAGTGGACCACCGTACAGGCCGCTATTCGGAAACGCCTGCCCGGCTTCGTGACACTTGGTGAGTACCAGCCCCAAGCGGGCCAAGGGCCGGCCATCTGGCTCAAATGCGCCGTGGCCGGGTTAGTGCCCGAGGTTCCTTCAGACGCTAACCCGTGCATCGTCTATCTGCCAGGTGTGACCCGTGCCGACCTGCGCGCCATCGAAAGCTGCCCGCGCGATCTCCAACCGCTGGCGGAGTTGCAGTATCGCGGTGTGTTCTGGAGTCAGCAGAATGGTAAGGACTGGACGATCAATGCCTTCCTGACCTCCAGGAACGGTGGCCTGGGTCTGGACGTGGCGCAGGACAAGGCCACGCAGGAGGCGCTCGGCCAGGCCCTGGCCGCCGGTGTGCTGCTCGACCGGCCCGTGGAAGACCTGAAGGGCCGCCAGATCAACGCCGAGTGGTTGCACAGTCTGCTGGCGCCGAACCCCACGCGGGATCTCTTGGTGTGGATGGACGATCCCGATGCGGCACAGGCGCTGTGGGGCAGCGCCCGCTGGGACCTGTTCCTGAAACGGTGCAAGGCGGACTTCGGCTTCCATCCGGTGAGCGACGGTCCTTTGGCCGCCGCCGAGCGGCTGGCCCGGGGGGACGGCAAGTGGTCGGCCGTGGCGGAGCTCTACCGCGATTCCTTTGCGAGCTTCCCCAGGGTCTACGGGCTGCTCCTGAAGGTTGCGCCGCCGAAGCAGCAGGATTTGTTCGACGCCCCCGAGGCGCTCGCCGGCTATCCCCAGGTGAATGAGCAGAAGGAGGCGGCCCTGCGCTATGCGCTGGCGGCCTGCGGTGCCATGACCGGTCCTCAGGCGCGCGCGGCCATTCTGGCGGCCGAGCAGGGCCACGGGCTGCGCCGCGACTGGTTGTGGACGCGCATGGGTCTGTCGCCGCTCGGGGTGGCCCTGGGGCACCTGGCCGAGGTGGCGTCGCGCAGCGCGCAACTGCCGACCGGTTCGGTGCCCGATCAATTGGCCCAGGGCTACCAGGACAGCGGGTGGCAGGTTGATGCCGCGGCGCTCCGGGTGCTGGGGGCCGTCCAGACCAAGGCGGATCTGGATGCGGTTTCTGCGGCGCTGCGGGCCGTCTATCTGCCCTGGGTCGAGGAGTCTGCCAGGCGGCTGCAACAGGCCCTGATGGCGTCAGGCGGGTTCGGCGCAGTTGGTGTTGTGTCGGACGCGACGACTGCCCCGGCGGCTCAAGTCTGCACGGTCTTTGTAGACGGTTTGCGTTACGACGTGGCGGTCGCCCTCAAGGAGCGTCTGGCCGTCATCGGCAAGGTGAACTTGCAGGCGCGCTGGACCAGCCTGCCGTCGGTGACGGCGTCCGGCAAGGCCTTGTGCTCTCCGGTTGCGCACCTGGTGTCCGGCGACCAGACCGACCAGGAGTTCGAGCCACGGGTCGCCGCCGACGGCAAGCCACTCTCCGGACACCACTTCCGCAAGCTGCTGGCCGATAATGGCATCCAACCCCTGGACACCCATGAGACCGGCGACCCGTCGGGCAAGGCCTGGACCGAAGCCGGCGATCTCGATCACTATGGCCATGCCCATGGGGTGCGGCTGGCCCGCGACTAAAGTGGACCCCATGTCCAGGACAGTATTTCCCCCGAATTTAAGCTATCGTGCCCACGTTCATCGCAGCGGTTCGGCGCTGCCCCAGGCGCGGCGGAGTCGTCGCTCAAGACGGCCTCCGACCAGCGATTAAGAAGAAATCTGTTGTTGTTGCGCCGCAGCCGTCCTCAGCCAACCCCGGCGCTCATGCGGCGCAGTGTGGGCAAAGGGTGAATGAGCGTGGGCAAGGTGAGCGGCGCGTTGTCCCCGGCTTGTCCACACGCTCGCTACTGCGAAATTCACGTTTCGCCCACCCGAAGTCCGCCAGCACTACGCCGCCTCCCGTACCGTTGCCGCGGGCTCTGTGCGCCCGCCGAAGCGATCCACGATGCTGGCCCCACCGCCGTCCCCCCGACCGATACACGTCATCGGGCGTGCGCTGGCCCAGCGATTGGTGTGAGCGCTCGCCGTTGTAGAAGGCGAGGCAGTCCACACAGAAGCCCGCCTCCAGGGTGTTTGATAGCCGCCCGGCCAGCACGCGGCGCGAGTACCAGTCGATGATGGCGACCAGATAGGCGAAACCGTGCGCCAGACGGATGCACGTGAGGTCGGTGCTCCACACCTGGTTGGGGCGCCTGACCGCCACCCCGCGCAGCAGGTACGGGTAGCCCTTGTGCTCCGGGTGGGGCTTGCTGGTCGCCGGTCCGGGCGCCATCCCGGCCAGGCCCAAGACGCGCATCAGCCGCTGCACCCGCTTGCGGTTCACCAGACCGCGGGCGACGATGTCGGCGACCGGGACCGTCCTGACGCTGTTGTCCGCAGGTTTCCGGCGCCTCCGCTAGCTTTCACGGCAACCTGCGAACTGCGGGAAACGCAGCGGCACAGGTCACCGCAGCGCCAATCGCGCCCGGAGGCCGCTTCCACAACGTCGCTGCGCGAGTTTCACGGCAAATCGCCTTCGTTGTCCCCTGCGAGGATCGCTCGCCGCCCTCAGCCGATGTCGGTACTCCCACCCTTGCGGTAGGCGTCCGCCTCCTCGGCGGTGAGGACGCGCGCCTCCTCCTCAAGCATCACCGGGATGTCGTCGCGGATCGGGTAGGCAAGGCGGCCGGCGACCGAGATCAGCTCGCCATTCGCCTTGTCGTAGATCAGCGGCCCCTTGGTGACGGGGCACACGAGAATCTCCAGCAAATTCTTGTCCAGCATCCTGACTCTCCAGTTTCTTGGGCGTTGCCATCGTTGAGGTCGAACCGCTGCGCGCGGCGCGCGGCACCGGTCCGGTAGCCGACGATGATGGCCTGCGAGCCCTGCCGCGGTAAAGCGCCGCGTCGCCGCGCGGGCGGGGCAGACAACCTGGAAGGGGTCCCTGAACCGCAGAGAAGCCGGGACCACAGAGGCCGATCGCGCGCCGGGCATCCAACACCGGACCACGGCAGGCAAGCCTGCCGACCGGCTCAACAGACTGTCTGATTTGCGTTCATTTGCGGACACCCGGTCTTCTCGGGCTCAGGCGCGCAGGACCCGCCCGGTGCGCCCGTCGCGGATACTGGAGGGGCGGTCCGCCCCGCCGCAGGCCCCGGCGAGGATCAGGTCCGGACCGTCCGGCAGGCACCGCCGGACCCCGCCGACGGTGCGGGCCGGCGGGCGCTCCGCCACATTGGCGCTGGTGGAGACGATGGCCCCGCCGTAGGCCAGGCACAGGCCCGCGGCCAGGGGGTGACCGGTGACGCGCACCGCCAGGGTGTCGAAACGGCCGCTGAGCCAGCCCGGGGTGCGCGGGCGCACCGGCAGCAGCCAGGTGTGGGGACCCGGCCAGGAGGCGAGGATTTCGGCCATCCGCTCCGCCGCCAGGGGGGCGACGAAGGGGGCCAACTGGTCCGGCCGGGCGGCGATCAGGATCAGCCCCTTGGCCGGGTCGCGCCGCTTGAGCGCGAGCAGGCGCATGACCGCCGCCCGGTTCCAGGGGTCGCAGCCCAGGCCATAGACCGCCTCCGTGGGATAGGCGACCAGGCCGCCGTCGGCGATGACCCGTGCGGCAAGGCGCAGCCGGTGATGGAGGAAGGATGCGATCATGGTCGGGCGTACCGTAGCGGTGCTGTTGGAGTGGCCATCCGGGAGCGGACAACGCGGCCGTTCCCGGCTTATTCTACGGGCGGGAACACAGCTCGAGCAGGCCCGTCACCCTGGCCCGTCCTGGGGCCTCGGGCTATGATGGCGCCATGTCCGCCAGCGAACCCAACCCCCGCACCCTGAGGATAGCAAGCCGTGTGCTTGGCCATATCGAGGTGGTCTTTCTCGGTCACGTGCGCTTCCCCTACCAGACGCCGACCCGCAGCGGCCGCCTGGGCCAGGGCAACGACTGAGGCCCCCGCGCTCCGGATGATGCTCGCGGTGGCAGCGATCTATGCCCTGACCTCCACCCTGGGCAAGGGAGCGATGCGCCACCTGGGGCCGGAGCACTTCGGGCCCTGTGGTTCAGGGAGCGCGGGTTGCTCCGGCGCCTGCCGGCCGGGGGGCTGATGGTGGCGGGGGTGACCCTCATTCTACTTTGATGCCGATGGGTTACGTCGTTCGCGGACCGCGTGCCGAACCTGGGTTCAGGCCCCGAGCGGCACCCCGGTCACGGCGGCGATCCGCGCCAGGATTTCGTCCAAGGTCGGCGGGGCGGTGCTGTCGATCGTGATGGCGGTGTGGCGCTCCGCGCGACTGAGCCGCTCGCGGGCGGCGGCCTGGCGCTCCAGGACCACGATCGAGGCCTCGGAGGCGTCGCGGCCCTCGGCGAGCCGGCGCGCCACCCGCGCCCGCAGGACCGCCATGGGGGCGTACAGGGCCAGCACGACGAAGCCGGCGCCCTGGCGGCTGGCCAGGTCGCGAAAGACCGTGCGGCGCGCCCGGGTCAGGAAGGTGGCATCCACCAGGCAGTCGTAGCCGCTGGCCAGGATCACGACGGCCAGGGCCTCCAGTCGCTGGTAAGTCCACTCGGTCGCCTGGGGGAAATAGATGCCGGTGCCGACCCCGACCCCGGAGCGCGCCTCGGGGGCCAGGCCGAAGAGACGCTTGCGCTCCACGTCCGAGCGCAGGTGGATGAGGGGCAGGTGATCGCGCAGGTCACCGGCGAGTTGGCTCTTGCCGGACCCGGAGAGTCCGCACGAGAGCAGGAGCCGCGGCCGGCGGGGGCGGGTGTAGGTCACCGCCAGGTCCAGGTAGCGCTCGCAACTGCACCATTGCGCGGCGGCCTCCTCCCCCGGGAGGTCCGCCTGGCCCAGCCGGATGGCCAGCACCTTGGCCCGCACCATGGCGCGGTAGACCTGGTAGAAGTCCAACACCTCCAGCGCGCCGTGGTCGCCGCCCAGTTCCAGGTAGCGATTGAGCAGGCGCCGCGCCAGGCGCTGCTCCCCGGCCCCGTCCAGGTCCATGAGCAGGAAGGCCAACTCGCTCGCGGTGTCGATCCAGCGCAGCCCCGGATTGAATTCCAGCGCGTCGAAGAACAGGGGCTCCCCGTCCACCAGGGCGATGTTGCCGCGGTGCAGATCGCCATGACACTCCCGGACCCGGCCCTGCGCGCGCCGCCGCGCGAGCACCGGGGTCAGCGCGCGCCAGCGCGCCAGGGTCCAGTCGCGCAGCCGATCCAGGCGCTCGCAGCAATCGCTGGTGTCGACCCGGGCGCGGATCTGGCTCAGATTCTCCAGCATGGGGGCGAGGACGGCGTCCGGGGTACCCCAGGGGCGCGCCGGGTCGACCCGCGGGATCTCGGCATGGAAGACGGCGAGCCGGGCGGCGATCCGGTCCACCAGGTCCGGGGTGAGCGGACAGCGGTCGAGCAGGGCCTCCTGGGGAAAGCGGTGCATCGCCACGGCGTATTCGAGCACCGCACCGGTGCCGTCCACCCGCGGCCGCTCCGGGGTCCCGGTGATGGGCACCACGCCGATATAGAGGGCGGGGGCGAGGCGGCGATTGAGCCGCAGCTCCTCCTCGCAGCAATGGCGCCGCTGCTCCAGCGTGGAGAAGTCCAGAAAGCCGAGATCCAGGGGTTTCTTGAGCTTGTAGGCCCGGTCCCCGACCAGGAACACGTGCGAGATATGGGTCTCGAGGTGGCCGATCGGGGACGCCGGGTCAGCCGCGGCGCCGGGATAGGCAGCGGGCCGCAACAGTCCTTGAATCAGGCGGGGGAAGGCGTCGGCATCCATGGGCGTTCGGCGAGTAATCAGGGTTGAGCGGAATATTGGCGCTGGATAGATCGTTGAGCTTTCAGTGGTCAGTGGTCAGTTTCCAGTTTTTTGAAGTTGCCAGCCGACATCGCGTAACCAAGAACCAGAAACTAACAACTGACCACTGACCACTGAAAACTGAACACTGAAAACTTAAAACATCTGGGTATAATATCAGTCACCATCAACCAGCCTGTTCCCGGGGTCCTCCATGTCCATCGAGCGCGTCGTCCTGGCCTTTGCCGGCAGCGTCATCCTGCTGTCTGTCCTGCTGGCAGTGTACGTCAACATCCACTGGCTGTGGTTCACCGCCTTCGTCGGGGCCAACCTGCTCCAGTCGTCCATCACCGGTTACTGTCCGCTGGCGACGATCCTGAAACGGCTTGGCCTGCGGCCCGGCAGCGCCTTCTGAACCACTCTCCCGCCCCGCCCCGCGGCCAGGTCCCGGGCCCCGGGGACGAGGCGGGCGCACCGCACGGCGGCGAGCAGCGGATTGTCGTCGGCTTCATCCTGTGCCTCTGCCTGGCCGGGGCCGTCGCCCTGGCCTCGTTACTGGTGATCGACCAGCTCCAGGAGGACGGCCGCCAGGTCGCCCATACGCAGGAGGTCATCGGCGCACTTCAGACCATCCTCGCCACGGCGGCTACGGCCGAAACGGCGGTCCTGCGCTACCTCGTGCTCGGCGACGACGACCTGCTGCGGGACTACGAGGACGCGGCTCGGCGGATGGATGCAGACCTCGGGCACCTCAGGCGCCTGGTCAAGAGCCCGGACCAGCGGCAGCGGCTGCCCGCGCTGACGCTCCTGATCGAACAGCACCTGGCAAACTTCGCGATCCTGCTCCAGGCGCGGCGCAGCGGGGGCTTGGCGGGCGCCCACGCAGAACTCGCCAAGCGCGAAGATGCGCGGCTTCACCACGCCATCACGCGACTCATCGGCGACCTGGAGCAGGCGGAGCGGGAACTGCTGGAACGGCGGCTGACCCACTCCGAGCGCAGCGCCCGCCTTACCCTGATGACCGTGACCTTGGCCGGCGTGCTCGGGCTCGGGCTCGGGCTCATGGGCCTGGGCCTATATTGGATCCGCCGGGGATTCGCGGCCAGCCGCCGCACCCAGGAGGCGCTGCGCAGCGCCAACCTGCTGCTCGACCGGCGCGTCGCCGAGCGCACGGCGCAGTTGCACGCCAGCCGCGAACTGCTCGAGCAGATCATCGGCTGCGCGCCCTCGGCCATCTTCGCCATGGATCGACTCCATCGCTACACCTCGACCAACGAGGCGCACCTGCTGATCTGCGGCAAGCCCGCGGACCTGGTGCTGGGCCACACCGAACTGGAACTCTTCGCACCGCAGACGGCCGCGCGGCTCTGGGACGAAAACGAGGACATCATGTCGCTGGGTCGCACCCGGCAATTCGAGTCGGAACTGCGGCGCGCCGACGGCACGCCCTTCATCCTGATCACGACCAAGTTTCCCTTGCGCAACGCGCAGGGGGAGGTCGACGGCATGGGCGGCGTGACGACCGACATCACGGCGCGCCGCCAGGCGGAGGAGGCGGTGCGCACGCTCAATGCGGAACTGGAGCAGCGGGTCACGCAACGCACCGCCGAGGCGGTGGCCGCCAACGCGGCCAAGAGCCGGTTCCTGGCCCATATGAGCCACGAGATCCGCACCCCCATGAACGCCATGCTGGGTCTGGCGCAGGTGCTGGAGGCCGACGAGCTGGCGCCCGCGCAGCGGCAGCTGGTGCAACGCATCCGCACTGCCGGGCGCTCCCTGCTCGGCATCATCAACGACATCCTGGACTTCTCCAAGATCGAGGCCGGGCAACTCCGGGTGGAGTCCTGGCCCTTTGAACCGGCACCCATCCTGGGGCAGATCGAGAGCCTCATGGGCCAGATGGCCCGCGCCAAGGGGCTTAACTTCCGCCTCGAGACACCCCCGGACCTGGTGCACCGGCTGCTGGGCGACCCCCTGCGGCTGGAGCAGATCCTCCTCAATCTGGTCGGCAATGCGGTGAAATTCACCGAACGGGGCCTGGTGCAGGTCCGCGTGCGACAAGAAGAGCGGGGACCCGCCGCGGTACACCTGCGCTTCGAGGTAGCCGATACCGGGATCGGCATCGCGCCCGCCGACCTGGGCACCCTGGGGCTCCCCTTCAGCCAAACCGACGCCACCATCACGCGCCGTTTCGGGGGCACCGGACTGGGCCTGGCCATCACCAAACACCTAGTCGGGCTGATGGGCGGCACCTTCGGCTGCGACAGTACGCTGGGGGCCGGCAGCCGCTTCTGGTTCGAGCTGACCTGCGCGCGCGCCGGGGACCAGCCGCCGCTCCCGGCACGGGCCGCGGACCCGGCCGGCCCCCGGCTACCCGGGCTGCACTGCCTGGTGGTGGATGACAGCGAGATGAACCGGGATGTGGTCGAGCGCGCCCTCGCGCGCGAGGGTGCCCGCGTGACCCTGGCCGCCGACGGCCGCGAGGCCCTGGAGTACCTGCGCGCCCAACCGCACGCCTGCGCCGCCGTCCTCATGGACATCCAGATGCCGGTGATGGACGGACTCGCCGCCACCCGGGCGATCCGCGCTGAACTCGGCTTGACCGCGCTGCCGGTGATCGCCTTCTCGGCCGCGGTGCTGGCCGAACAACAGCAGGCGGCGCGCGACGCCGGGGTCAATGACTTCCTGGCCAAGCCGGTAGACCTCGAGGAGCTGGTCGCGGTGCTCCTGCGCTGGGGTGCACCGGCGCTACAGTCACTGGCCGCGCCAACCGCCGGCGCGGCCCCGGGTGCGCGCGGGCAACCACCGACGGCGCCGGACGCCGCGCCCCCGACCGACTTCCCTGCGATCCCCGGCCTCGATACCCGCGGGGCGGCCGTCCTGCTCGGCCACGACCACGCCTTCTTCCTGCGCCTGCTGCGCCAGTTCGCCGCGCGCTTCGGCGCTGTCACACCGGTCATTCGCGACGACCTGGCGCGCGAGCAGGGCCCCGCCGCCGCCCGCCGGCTGCACGCGCTGCGCGGGATCGCCGGCAGTATCGGGGCGCGGGACCTGGCGACGACCACCCTGGCGCTGGAACAGGCCATCACCGACGGCCGCGCCGAGCTGGGGGTCCTGCTCAGCGTGTTCGAGACGCAACTGCGCGCCTTGCTGGAGACCCTGGGACCTTGGCTGACGACTCCGGAGGCGGTGGCCGCGGACCCGGCTGCGGCCACACCGCTCGACCCGGCGGCGCTCGCGGCCCTGTGCGCGGCCCTGCGGCGCCGCGATCTCGCGGCCCGCGCGCTGTTCAGCGACCTGCGCCCGACCCTGGTCGGGCACTTTGGCCCGGCCGACACCCAGGCGCTGGCCGAGGCGATCCAGACGTTGCGCTTCGATGCCGCCCTGGCCCGGCTGGAATCGGCCCCGCGGCCGGACAGCGCGTGATTCCGGCCCGGGGCGCCCGGGCGTATCATCACACCCCGACGCGTTCGGACCCCCTGTTCGCGGACCGCACCACGCACCCGAGACGAGACCCTTAAACCATGTCTGAAGACGGCCACGCGCGCATCCTGATCGTCGATGATGAACCCCTGGGCATCGAGATCATGGCCCGCGCACTCGCTCCGGAATTCACCTGCGAGTTCGCCCTGTCCGGACCCGAGGCGCTGGCGCGGCTGCAAGCGGGCGACCTGCCCGCCCTGATCCTGCTTGATGTCATGATGCCGGGCATGGACGGCTATCAGTTGTGCCGGTGGCTGAAGTCCGAAGCGGCCACCCGGGAGATACCGGTGATCTTCATCACCGCCGCCAACGACCTGGAGAGCGAGACCAATGCGCTCCTGGCCGGCGCGGCGGACTTCATCCAGAAGCCCGTGAATCCACAGGTGCTGCGCCTGCGCGTCGGCCTGCAGATCCTGCTGCGCGAGCGTGAACAGACCTTGCGCTGGCTCAATGCGGGGCTGGAACAGCGGGTGAGCGAACGCACCCGCGAACTGCGCGAGACCCTGACCCGGGCGGAGGCAGCCAATCGGGCCAAGGACCGCTTCCTGGCCAACATGAGCGACGAGATCCGCACCCCGCTCAACGGCATCATCGGCCTGCTCGGGCTGCTGCACGAGGAGGAAACCGACGCCGACCGGCAGGCGCGGCTCGCCGCCGTACTGGGGATCGCGGGCGCCCTGTCGCGGGTGTTCGGCGACATCCTGGAGATCTCCGCCTTCGAGACCAATCAGGTGCTGCTGTATCCGCGCGAGTTCGCACCCAACGACCTGTATCGACGGCTGCACGCGGCCATCGCGCCGCGGGCCGCGGCCAAGCAGCTCAAGCTGAGCCTCGACCTCGCCGGCCTCCCGCCCTGTCTGTGGGGCGACCTGGAGCGCCTGTCACAACTGCTGATCTACCTGCTGGACAATGCGGTCAAGTTCACCGCCGCCGGTCGCGTGGACCTGCGGGTCAGGGTCGCGGGCGAGGCCGGCGAGCGGCTCCGGCTCGCCTTCGAGGTCACCGACACCGGGTGCGGCATCCCGCCCGAGGACCAGCAGCGCATCTTCCTGCCCTTTCAGCAGGGCAGTGAGGGCGACACCCAGGATGCCGGCGGCACCGGGCTGGGGCTGGCCATCGCCCGGCAATTGGCGGGGCTGATGAACGGCGGGCTGCGCCTGACGGCGAGCGACGCGACGGGCAGCAGCTTCCTTGCCGAGGTCTGGCTGGACCGCCTGGCCGAGTCGGCTGCGGGGCTCCGGGCGCGTACGCATTGAAGGCGCCCGCGCGGCCCGGCAGCCGGATCCGCACCGTGCAGCGCGTCATCGCACTGGCCCTGGCCTACGCGCTCTTGGGGGCCGCCGGCCTCACGCTGGCGATCCCACCGGGCTATGCCAGTCCGGTGTTCCCGGCCGCCGGGCTGGCGCTCGCCTGCGCCCTATGGTTCGGGCGCACGGCGCTGCCCGGCATCTGGCTGGGCTCGGCCCTGCTCAATTGCGGGCAGGCCTGGCTCAGCGGCACGCTCAGCCCCACCACGGCCGGCGTGGCACTGGTGATTGCCGGCGCGGCGACGGTGCAGGCCCAGGGCGGGCGCTGGCTGGTGAGCCGCCGGCAGGGGGGCGCGTGGCGCGCGCTGGAGCGCGAGCAGGACGCCTTCGCCTTTCTCCTCTTGGGGGGCGTGCTGGCCGGCGTCCTGTCGGCCTCCATCAGCGTCACCGGGCTCGCCCTGGCCGGCGTGGTGACGCGCGCCGAGGTCCCCTTCACCTGGTGGAACTGGTACGTGGGCGATGTCCTGGGCGTGCTGGTGTTTGCACCGCTCGCGCTGTCCCTGCTCAATTGGAGAGACCCCCTGTGGCGGGAGCGACGCCGCCGCATCCTGATCCCCATGCTGCTGACGCTGGGCTTCGCGGGGCTCGCCTTCTACGGCGCCGCCCGCTGGGAGCGGCTCTCGCAGCACAACCAGTTGCAGGCCGATGGCGAGACCATTGCCAAGCACATCACCGACCGCCTGATCACGCACCGCGAGGTGCTCTCCTCGCTGCGCCATTTCATCGAGGCGACCCCGGACTTCAGCTTCGCCCAGTTCGAGCAGTTCACCCGTATCACCCTGCAGGACAACCCCGACATCTTCGCGCTCAGCTTCAATGATTTGGTCACGGATGCGCAGCGCCCGGACTTCGAGCGGCGCATCAGCGCCCTGTCGCCACTCGGGCCCTACCGCATCACCGAACGCGACCACGCACGACAGTTGATCACGGCTGCCACCCGCCCCGAATACGTGGCGGTACGCTACATCGTGCCCCTGGCCAATAATCAGCCGGCAGTGGGCTATGACATCTACTCCGAACCCATTCGCCAGGCGGCCATCGAGCGCGCGCGGGCGCGGGCGGCCATGGCCGTGACCGCGCCCATCCGCCTGGTTCAGGAGCAGCAGCCGCGGGTAGGCGTGCTGGAACTGCTGCCCGTCACCGGCAACCCGGCGCCGGGCGTCCGCGACGCGGGGCAGCAGATCGGCTTTGCCGTAGGGGTGGTCAAGGTCGATGAGATGGCCGAGATCGCGACCCGGGGCCAGGTGCCGAGCGGGCTGCGTTTTCAATTGAGCGATCCCGCGGCACCACCGGGCCAGCACCTGCTCTACCAGTCGGACCCCGCCGGCGGCACCCCCGCCACGCCGACGGCACCCCAGTGGCAGACCGGGCTGCGCATGGGTGACCGCGAGTGGGAACTGACGGTCACGCCCACCCCCGACTATTGGCAACAACGTCGGCCCTGGCTGGCCTGGGCCGTGGGCGTGGCGGGACTGATGTTTGCCACGCTGCTGCAGGTGCTGATGCTCGGCATGACCGGGCGCACCGCGGTGATCCAGCGCTATCGCGACCAGCTGGAGGACCAGGTCGCGGAGCGCACCGGCCAACTCGCCGATACCAACCGCGATCTGGAGCGGCTCAATCTCGAGCTGGCCGAGCGCTCCCGCCAGGCGGAGGCCGCCAATCGGGCGAAGAGTGAGTTTCTCGCCAACATGAGCCACGAGATCCGCACGCCCATGAATGCCGTGCTCGGCCTGGCGCAGGTGCTCGAGCGCGACACCCTCGCGCCGGAGCAGCGCCAGATGGTCCAGCGCATTCGCTCCGCCGGGCGCACCCTGCTCGGCATCATCAACGACATCCTCGACATCTCCAAGATCGAGGCGGGACAGATCCGCGTGGAGACCCGCCCGTTCGAGTTACTGCCGATCCTGGCGCAGATCGAGAGTCTCATGGGGCAGATGGCCCGCGCCAAGGGGCTCGCCTTCGGGATCGAGACGCCACCGCTGCTCGCCAATTGGCTGCATGGCGACCCGCTTCGCTTCGAGCAGGTGCTGGTAAATCTGGTCGGCAACGCGGTGAAATTCACGCACCGGGGCTGGGTGCAACTGCGTGTGCGCCAGCAGGACCTGGGCAGTGACCGGGTGTTGCTGCGCTTTGAAGTGAGCGATACCGGCATCGGCATCGCGCCCGAGCACCTGGCCACCCTGGGCCAGCCCTTCACCCAGGCCGACAGCACCATCACGCGCCGCTTCGGCGGCACCGGGCTGGGGCTTGCGATCAGCAAACATTTGATCGAACTGATGGGCGGCACCTTCAGTTGCGACAGCACCCTGGGGGTCGGCAGCACCTTCCGGTTCGAGCTGCCCTGCGCCCTGGCCACGCCCGACGAGGTCCCCCAGGCCCCGGTCGCGCCGGTCGCGCCGACGCTCGGACCGCGCCTGTGCGCCCTGCACTACCTGGTGGTGGACGACAGCCACATGAACCGCGACGTCGTGGAGCGCGCGCTCAAACGCGAGGGCGCGCGAGCCACCCTCGCCGCCGATGGCCGGCAGGCGCTGGAGTTCCTGCGCGCCCAACCGCAGGGTTTCGCCGCCGTCCTCATGGACATCCAAATGCCGGTGATGGACGGACTGGCCGCCACGCGCGCGATCCGCGACGAACTCGACCTGGTCGAACTGCCGGTGATCGCCTTCACCGCCGGGGTGCTGCTGGAGCAGCGGCAGGCCGCGCGCGATGCCGGGGTCAACGACTTCCTGAGCAAACCGGTGGACCTCAACGAACTGGTCACGGTACTCCAGCGCTGGACCGCAACCGGCCACGCAGCGGTGCCGCCCGCGGCCTCGGCACCAGGGCCGGCACCCGCGTCAGCGCCGGGGCAGGAACCGGAGCCCCCGGCGGACTTCCCCGAGATCGCCGGCCTGGACACCCGCTGGGCCGCGCTTCAGCTCGACTACGATTGGGACTTCTTCCGCGGATTGTTGCGCGACTTTGCCACCGAATACTGCGACCTGCTGCACCAGATCCGCGACGACCTGGGGGCCGGGTTGGCGTCCGCTGCGGCGCGGACCCTGCATACGCTCCGGGGGACCGCAGGGAACATCGGCGCCCGGGACCTGATGCAGAGCGCCGCGGCGCTGGAGGCGGCGATCAAGGCCGGACAACCGGACCTCGGGCCCCTGCTCGATGCGTTCGGTACCCGCTTCGCCGCACTCCTGACGGGCATCGCCCCGTGGCTGGAGGAGGCGGGCGCGGCGGCGGACGCCCCCGGGGAGCTCGCACTCGACCCGGCGATGCTCACCGCCCTGCGACTCGCCCTCGCCCGCCACGACCTGGCGGCCCTGGACCTCTTCAGCCGCCTGCAGCCGGCCCTGGCCAGGGCCCACGGGCAAGCGGCCGTGCAGACCATGGCCGCGGCGATCCACGGCCTGCAATTCGATGCAGCACTGGCCCAGCTCGGGGCACAGTGGCCCGAGTCTGTACAACCTTAGGAACGGTTGACTGATAAGTTAAACAAGTTCATTAGGGAATACTCGTCGCGTCGCGTTGCGTCGCGTCGCGTCGTTGTCGTTGTCGTTGTCGTTGTCGTTGTCGAGATTATCGTAGCGCCCAGGATTCTCTCGCAACCAGTTTGCAGCGCTTCTCCGATTCCGATTCCGATTACGACAACGACAACGATTGTGTTTAACGTGTCTTAGTAACCGACGGCAGCCCTTCCTGCACCCCGCGGCGCGCGGCGCACCCGTGCGTCAACATTGAGGAACAGACCCCTTGATCACACCGCACAGCACCAAAGCCCGGACCCTGATCATCGATGACAGCCCGACCAGCATTCAGGTCATGGCCCGGGCGCTAGCACCGGAGTTCATCACCGAATTCGCCCTCTCCGGGCCTGAGGCACTGGCACGCCTGCACGGCGATGACTTGCCGAACCTGATCCTGCTCGACCTCGTGATGCCGACGATGGACGGCTACGAGGTGCTGCACCGCATCAAGGAGGACCTGCGCACCCACCAGATTCCGGTGATCGTCATCACCGCCAACAACGACCTGGAGAGCGAGCCCCGTGCCCTGCTGGCCGGGGCAGCGGACTTCATTCACAAACCCGTCAACCCTCACGTGCTGCGCCTGCGCGTGGGGCTGCACATTCTGCTGCGCGAGCGTGAAGAGGCGCTGTGCCGGATGAACGACGAGATCAGGCAGCTCGCCTTCTATGACCCCCTCACCGGTCTGCCCAACCGGCGCCTGCTGCTAGACCGGCTCGCGCAGCCCTGCCGCCGCCAGGATTTCGGCGCCCTGATGTTCATCGACCTGGACGACTTCAAGGCCACCAACGACACCTTAGGCCACGCGGCCGGTGACCTGCTGCTCCAGGAGGTCGCCCGACGCCTCACCGCCGGCGTGCGCCGCAGCGACAGCGTCGCCCGGCTCGGGGGCGACGAGTTCGTGGTCGTGCTGGAGAACCTGGGCCGGCCGCTGGAGGTCGCGGCCGCCCAGGCCCGGCTGGTCGGCGGCAAGCTCCTGGCCGCACTGCGCGAACCCTACCACCTGCTCGACGGCGAGCACGCGGGCAGCGCGAGCATCGGGGTCGTCCTGTTCGAGCCTGAACAGGTCTCCGCGCAAGACCTGCTGGAGGGCGCCGATAGCGCGATGTATCGCGCCAAGGCGGCCGGCCGCAATACCTTGCGCTTCTTCGATCAGGCCCTGGAGGCGGCCTTCGCCGCGGACGGGACTTGACGGCGCGGGCGGTGCGCGATCATGTGATCGCGGGCCGCGCCCGGACCCCGGTCGCACACGGCATCGTCAAATGACCGAGCGGGCGACCCGCGTTGCCGCAGCCAAGCGGCGGCCTCCGGCAGTCCCTCCGGCAAGGACGACGCCCGGCAGGGGGTTTCCAGTAACGGCACGATATCCGGCAGGCACGGTTGACAAACAGCAGCCACAGTAGTGAAATCCCGAGCGTTGCCTTGCAGTGGTCCATGCGTGCCTTTCGCGTGTTACCTGTCATGCGGCGCGTGGCGCGTCTGGATCAGCCCTGCGACTGGAAGACCGGCGGTTTCGACAAAGATGCGGCGCGTGCGGTGCTGCCGCACCTCCCCGCCGCGCCTGTCAGTTCCGGGTCTGCCGACCGCATCATAGCGACCCCACGCGACGCACGCCCTGGCGTGGGGCGCTCCCAGTCATGTTTCAGCGCACTCGAGCGACCGATCGACCATCAGGCGGGCACATGCTTCAGATCAGACCGGCACAATGGCAAGCCTTGAGTGTTGCCGCGGAATCAGGCTACCTGACCCGCCTGACCGATTTCCTGCGCCAAGAGTTTCCCGCGGCATGCGAGATTCCGTTGAAAGAGTTCAAGGGGCAGGTGGGGCAGCAAGTCGCCAAGGCCAAGTCCTACGGGCTGCAGATGGAAGACGAGGTCGCGACCTACGCGGTGACGGCGTGGCAGTTGGGTGGCGATTTCGATACTGCGTTCCCGGCCGCTGAGCACATGCTGAACTCACCGGAGTACACGCCCGAGCAGAAGCGCGACTGGCTCGCGGCCTGGACCGTGACGCTCTTTCATGAACTGGAATCAGGAGATTGATCCGTGGGCTGGGGCGCTGCATTCGATTCGGTCTGGAACGCGGCCACCGACACCGCCCGCACGGCGGCCGCGGGCGTCGCCAGTGGCGCCCGCTAGGTTGGCGAGCAGAGCAAAGCAACCTATGAGTGGAGCAAAGGGCAAGCGGTTGCGGGTTACCAATGGACCAAGGAAAAGGCGGCGGCGGGCTACGAATGGAGCAAGGACAAGGCCGTCGCCTCACCGGTTCTGAACTGTGAGGTGGAAGCGAACTCCGACGTCGAGGCGGACGGATGGTTCATGGCGCCGCAGGCCAATGGCGGCTGCGCTTGCGTGCCGCCAGCGGCGACCGCCGCGAAGGCGCGCGACAGTGCCGCGCTGTCCCAGAGCACCTGCTGCCGGAAGAAGCGCGCCGAAGGTCTGGCGCCGCGCGATATCCTGTATGTCAACGGGATTAATACCAGCCGGGAGGCCCACTGCACGACCTTGCACGCAATCGCCGAGCAAACCTGCGCCAGGGTCATCGGCATTTACAACGCTACTGAAGGCTTTTCTGCCGACTCCACGCAAACCGGCCAGGATCGTTTGCTGATCAAGGCGGCCGCCGCGGGCAAGGGCGTGGCAGCCCATGACGGCCGCAACAAGGCGGTCGATGCCGTCAAGAAATTTGTGATCGATGAGCGCTTGGCCGGTCGCACCCCTGAGATCTGGGCGCACAGCCAGGGCGGCGCCGTGACCAGCCTCGCACTCTTTGGTGCGAGAAATACACTCAATGTCGAGTCGGCGGGCCTGTCCGGTATTCGGGTGAAGAGCATGGGGTCGGCAGCGCCCAACTGGCCGGATGGCCCCCAATACGAACACTTTGTGCATGTCGATGACCTGACGCCGACGTCCTTCGGTCTCGGGCATGACAGCGCCGAAGACGCCAAGCGTGCCGGCGCCGGGGCAAAGGTCACACGCTTCTCCGGCGATCCGAACGCAGGTCAGCCCTTTGAATCAGCCAATCCGGTGACGAATTGGGGGCCGGACAAGACCGCCTATCACGGGGTCGAGGATACCTATCTGAAGATGGAGCGGCAGCAGAATGGGGGTTGTCCATGAGTATCGTATCATCTTACTCCTCGGTTTCCTCATTCTGGGGTGCACAGTGAGTCAAGGCAGCAGTGTGGCCGGCCTAGCCCGGGCGAACGAATTGGTGGGTGACTTCGGCGGGGCCATGGGCGCTTCGGGTGCGCGGCTCGATGCCGATCTCGACCGCTCGTTCGGTGAAGTCGGTTTTCATTATGACCGTGGCCGAGACGTGCTGATCGGGCGTGTCTACGTGGCGGACGCGAGGATCAAGAACCGTCCGCAGGAGGTGAGGGAGAAATATCGCGAGGTCGCGCGCGCCCTGAACGATCCGGCGATCGGCGGCATGTTCGAGCAGGGCGGGGGTCACTTCGTCCTCGACGAGGACAAGGAGATGTATTTCCTGGTCCGTGCGTTTCCAGTCGCGACCACGGACTCGAGGGTGTTCCGTCGCGAGATGGAGGACCTCATGAATCTGGGCGCCACCTGGACCATGCGCTGGTTCTACCGTGTGACGAACATCGCCCACGGTGAGGAGCCCCCGCCAAAGACGCGGGTGACGCGGGACAACGATACGGACTAGGTCCTGCCGATCCGGGCTGAACCCGGGTTCCGGCAGCGCTTCGCGCGCACCTCGGGTGCGCACGGCAGCACTGAATCATCACTGTTTGTTCAGGTCAGCCCAAACGCCTGCAGCAGCCTGACCAATCCATAGGCCATGCCGCCGGCGGCCGGGATGGTCAGGAGCCAGGCCCACAACATACGCTCCACTACGGTCCAGCGCACGGCGGAGAAGCGCTTGGCCGCGCCGACGCCCAGGATGGCGGCGGAGATGTTGTGGGTGGTGGAGACCGGGATGCCGAGGCTCGAGGCGATCGTGATCACGGTGGCGGCGGACGTCTCGGCGGCGAAACCGTGGATCGGGTGCAGGCGCACCAGCTTGTGGCCCAGGGTCTTGATGATGCGCCAGCCGCCCACCGCGGTGCCGGCGGCCATGGTCACGGCACAGGTGATCTTGATCCAGAGGTCGATGTCGCCGTGGGCCAGGGCCGCCTCGCTCGGGCGCAGCCAGGCGAGCCAGCCCGGCAGCGCGTCCAGGGTCCCGGCCTGATGGGCGGAGAGCAGTGCGAGCGCGATGATGCCCATGGTCTTCTGCGCGTCGTTGAGGCCGTGGGCGAGGCCCATGTAGGAGGCGGAGACGAGTTGGGCCTTGCCGAAGAAGGCATTGGCCCAGCGCGGGCGGGCGATGCGCATGAGGACACCGCCGCTGCGAGACATGCCCCAGAAGAGGGCAAAGAGCACCCCCATCAACAGGTAACCGGCAATGAAGCCCGCGACCGGACTGCTGACCATCGGCACCACCACCTTCCAGAACACCCCCGCACCCTTGTACCAGGGGTCGGCGGGCTGGGACCAGATCACGGCGCCCCATTGCCCGTGCGCGGCGGCCACCGCGGCGCCGCACAGGCCGCCGATCAGGGCGTGGGAGGAGGAGGAGGGCAGGCCCAGGTACCAGGTCACGAGATTCCAGACGATGCCGCCCAACAGGGCGCAGATGATCACCTGGGAGGTGACATCGACGTAGCTCTGATCCAGCAGCCCGGTGGCGATGGTTTTGGCCACCGCGGTACCCCAGAGGGCCCCCAGCAGGTTGGTGGTGGCGGCGAGCGCCACCGCCTGCATCGGCGCCAGGACCTTGGTCGCGACCACGGTGGCGATGGAGTTTGCCGTGTCGTGAAAGCCGTTGATGTACTCGAAGACGAGTGCGGTGAGGACCACCGCGATGAGGAGGGTCAGCACGTCGGCGTCCTCAACTGTTCTTGAGGGCGATCTGGTAGGCGACTGCCCCGGCCTCGCGGCAGCGGTCGATCGCCTTCTCCAGGATCTCGAAGAACTCCTTGATCAGGAACATCTGCTGGCCCTCGTAGCGGCCGGAGTAGAGGTCGCGGTAGAGTTCCAGCATCAGGCGATCGGCCTCGCTCTCGATCGAGCGCAGCCGGTCGTTCAAGACCCGCATCTTCTCCAGCTTCATCTTGCGCAGTTGCCGGACCATCTCGGCCACCACCAGGGCGGCCTGTTCGAGCATGGCCGCGCGGGGGGCGAAATCGATCCCGTCCAGCAACCGGGTGGCCAGGGTGTAGCGCTCGGCGAAGCGCTCGACCTGCTTGGGGATCCGCACCAGGGCGGAGCTCAGGGCCTCGATGTCCTCGCGCTCCAGCGCGGTGACGAAACTGTTGACCAACTCCTCGTTGATCTTGTCGGCGATGGCACGCTCGCGCTCGCGGGCGTGGCGGAAGGCATCCAGCGCGGGGGCCTTGTCGCTGCCGCGCAGCATCACATGCAGGGCCTTGGTGCTGTCGGCCGCGGCGGTGGCCGCGTCTTCGAGCAGCCCGAAAAACTGATTGCCCTTGCCGAAGATCGTCTGGAGCGAAAACATACTGGCGCCTCGGGAAAAGAAGGGGCGGGGCCTCCCGGATGGGCGCCTGCCGCCGATTGCGTACGGGCGCTATGTTACAGCCCTGTTACAGCGCCCGTCCTGTCGTCGGCAGCCAGGGCGCGCAGCGGCGATTGGTCCGCACAGCGGACCCTAGGGTAAGCCAGCGCTCCGTAGGGTCCGCTGTGCGGACCAACGGCCTCGCGGTGGGCCCGTTGGCCGGAATTATGATCAAGGCCGAAAACCTAGAATGGTTGGGTATAACACCGCGGGTTGGCCCTGGGACGGTCGGTGAATTACACTCGATACCTCGGCGCTGCTGACGCTGCGCGACGATGAGCGGGGGGCGGAGCAGGTCGCGGCGATCCTCGACCTTGCCCAGCGCGGGCAGACCCCGAGTTCCAACGTTTGACGCTCGACCAGATCGTGTTGCCCTTCAAGGCCGGCAACTAAACGGACCCCCAAACACCTCCATGCCCAGAGTCGACACCGATACCTTCTACCGCAACGCCTTGGCGCGCTACGGCCACAACGCCCAGGGCGCCCACTGGGAGTCCGCCCGCTCCCAGCGGGTCCGCTTCAGCGTACTGCGCCGCCTGCTGCCCGCGGACCTGTCGGCCCTGACCCTGGTCGATGTGGGTTGCGGCCTGGGCGACCTGTTGCGTTACCTGGAGGTCCAGGGCGACCGGCCGGGCCACTACCTCGGCATCGATGTGGTCGAGCCCATGGTGGAGATCGCCCGTGCGCGCACCGGGCTCGAGATCCTGCTGCTCGATGCCCTGTGCGATCCCCTCCCCGACGCGGATTACTACCTGTGCAGCGGGGCCATGAATACCCTGACCCGGGAGGAGACCCGGCTCTTCATCGAACGCTGTTTCGCCGCCTCCGGGCTGGGCTTCGTCTTCAACCTCCTGCGCGGGGAAGACGACTGTCACACCTTCAATTACTGGGAACCGGAGGACATCGAGACCCTGGCCCGGGAACTGGGGGCCGACTGTGTCATCGAGACGGGCTACATGCACCGCGACTTCAGCGCCGCCCTGCGCCGGCCGGTGCAGGTTTGATTTCGTGGATCCACAGCAATGCCAACGGACTCCAAGGTCGTCACTCCCAGGATGGGTTCCGTTCCAGGATCTGCAAAGATAATCGTTCCACCGACAATCTCCCCCATAAACTCAATGTCGCCTGTTGTAATGTCCATCTTGATTTCGCTACCGTCTGCCAGCTCGTAAATGCGCTGTGCCTTGGGGGCCAGGCCAATGGACTCAAGGGCATCTCTTGGAACAAGCGAATCCGTTGCACCTTTATCAACCAGAAACAGCCCTGCCCATGACCTCTCCGGGCTTGCGGGATTCCTGATTGTCACCGTCACATGCGTTGCACCCATAAGTCACCTCAATGTTTACTCGTATCGAGATCCGCCCGAAGGGCCGTAGCTCAGGCACCGAAGCTACGCGATCTGTGCCATGTCAAAGCTCAGCGCCTGGGCTTCGCCTTCGTCCAGTACCATACGCGCGTTACGAAATAACTCATCGTCGCGATTGGGGTGAACCTGCGCAAACTCGTGTAAAAAAGAAGATACGGCTAACGCGCTCGGCAACGCGCTATCACCCGCCGCTTCACGCAGGACCTTGATCATAACTCCGGCCGCCCGGGCGGCGGATGGCGCCCCGCTGTAGGTCGGCCTTCAGGCCGATCGGGCGCGCCGCGGTCGGCCTGAAGGCCGACCTACAAACCCGTGGCCGGACTTCTGATCAAAGCCTTCACGCAGCACCGCGCGCACCAGGTGAATGTGGCCGAACGCCTGCGACAGCAACGCGAGTTGACCGCATTTCGCCAGTGCGATCAATGGACCCGCATCGGCAACGATAACGGGCTTTGTCAATCGAAGCCGGCCATCTCTGTCTTGATCTCGTCGGCAGGATAATCCACCACGGGAATCCCCAGGCGACTGACGAACTCTATAAATCCAATTTTCGACATGCGTGCCAATTCCGCGGCCTTACCCGACGAAAACTCACCGGACTTGAATAGATTCACTGCAAGTGCGACATGGACTCCTTCGCGCAACATCGTTTCATCGAAAGGCACGCTGACAAAGAGCGGCTGGCCCTGGTTGGTTACCAACGCAAGGTGCCCGGCCTGTGCCGATTCAGCTAAGGCTTCGGGATGCATCTGAAGGTCGTCTACACTGATAAGTTCTCTCACAAAGGCACAAAGACACCAAGAAGAAAAGGAATAATCACGCCAAGGCGCCAAGCTCGCCAAGAACTACAAGACGCTGGATGCAGTATCCAAATCATCCGCTGGTTGAATTGCGCAACGCCGATAAGGTACTGAAAAACCTTGGCGAGCTTGGCGGCTTGGCGTTGCGACTGCTTGTTCCAGCGTGAAGCCCGAGGTGACCCGGCAGCCCTGTCGGGCGGATGCCCGCAGGGCGATCCGCCTTTGCGCGGGCAGCCAAGCGGCGGAACCGCCTGCGGCGTTCCGCCCTACGCGGGCTGTATCCTATGCGGCTTCCAGTACGCACATTTCGATATGCAAGCCGGCCGCCGAAGCCATATTGACCAGGGCATCCAGACCGAAAAGGTCGATCTTACCGCGCACCAGGTCCGAAACGCGAGGTTGCGTGACACCGAACAGCTTGGCAGCCTGCGACTGGCTCATGCCGGTGCGGGCAATATGTTCTTTCAAAGCCATCATCAGCGCCGAACGGAGCTTCATGTTTTTGGCTTCCGCAGGGGTGTCCTCGATGGCCTCCCATACGCTGGAAAATCGTTTGTTAATCATAAATTCAGCTCTTTCAGAAATTTCCGGTAACGTTCCGTGGCAAGTCCGGGAAAGCGCGTAAGTCATCACGGGCGCTACCGCAGAATATCAATTCTAATGGACTTCCTTCCATCCAGGATCTAACATCCCCGAATCCAACCGCTATCCAGGTGATCCCCATGTCCGAGCCTGTCCGCTGGACTATCGCCGTCTCCGCAGAGACAGACCACGCACTGCGCGCCTTTCTGGACGACTCGGGCCTTGGCTGCGAAGACTTGGCGGCTTTTGTCGAGGACGCGGTGCGCTGGAGGGTCATGGACCGCAGGGTTCAGAAGATAAAGGACCGGAACGCCGATACCGACCCCGAGGCTCTGCAAGCCGTCATCGACGAGGCGGTGCGATCGGTTCGCAACGAGTCGGTCGTCGAGCGCCAGTCCGCAACCTCAGAGGGCACTCACTAACCACTTCAAGCCAAGGGGATGGCGATGCGCGTCCTGTTGGACACCAATATTCTGATCTCCGCCCTGATGGCTCGCGGCACGCCGCCCGACCGGATTTACCGACACTGGAAGGACGCCAGGTTCGACCTGGTGGCATGCGAGCGACAATTGGAAGAGATCAGGAGCGTCTCCCGCCGCCCGTATTTTCGCGACCGACTCAAATCCAGCGAGGTGGGCCGACTCGTCAACGACATTCGCCGTCTCGCACTCATGTCCGAGCCTCTTCACACCGTCACCCGCTCTCCAGACCCGAACGATGATTTTCTCCTGGCCGTGGTGGAAAGCGCGAGCGCCGATTTTCTCGTTACCGGCGACAAGAGCGATTTATTGGCGCTGCATACCCATCGCACAACGCGGATCGTCTCCGCGCGTTTGTTCGCCGATCTGCTCGACCATTGATCGCAGAGAGAACGCAATCGGCGAGACGAAAGAAAAGGGGCCGGGCTCGATGTGTTTGTCCTGACACACAAAATTAATTCGATCCGGGAATCTTTTCCATGCCGTGAATTAAGTAAACTGTCCCCAGAACTTACGAGAGGCAACGCCTTCATCTTGGAAACCGTGGTCTGTCCCTCAATACTCAGTGGTCTGTCCCTCAATACTCAGGCACCAAAGCGGCGGAACCACCTGCGGCGTTCCGCCCTACGCGGGCTTCAAGACGTCGGCTTGCAGCAGTTCAATCTGGGCCGCCGCCTCGGCCTCGCTTGCGAACGGCTCGGGCGCGACGATGCACCGCAATGCCTCTTCGACTACCAGGCGCACGGAGACGCCGCGCGCCTTGGCGACTGCCTGGACTTGGCGCTGCAGGTCATCGGGAATCGTCGCATGAAGTGTGGCCATCACAGAATGTCAGATGTTTGCCTGCGAGTTCCTGGGCCTTAGTCATCATTCCGGCCACCGGGGTCGCCGCGAGGCCGGTGGTCCGCACAGCGGACCCTACGGAGCGCGGGCTGACCCTGGGGTCCGCTGTGCGCAAAGCGCCAGGAAGTATAAGATTCTCTCACAAAGGCACAAAGACACGAAGAAGAAAAGGAATGATCACGCCAAGGCGCCAAGCTCGCCAAGAAACACAATATGCTGGATGCAGTGTCAAAATCACCCGCTGGTTGAATTGCCCAACGCCGATAACGTACAGAAAAACCTTGGCGAGTTTGGCGCCTTGGCGTGACGACTGGTTGTTCCAGGGTGAAGCCCGAGGGCACCAGGCAGGACTGTAGGGCGGATGCCCGCAGGACGATCCGCCGTTGCGCAGGCACCGAAGCGGTGGAACCGCCTGCGGCGTTCCGCCCTAGCTGGCGGCCATTTTTCTGCTTCATAATTGAGGCTGCCCTCTTTCCCTTAGCCCTACCTATTGCGCAACGGCAGCAGGCCGAGCCCCTTCGATTATCCATTTCCCCGTTCGAAGTTGCTCGTTTAAACATGCTGAGCAAACATTGATTTGCGTTCGATTGGGCACCGTCCAGACGGCAGTGATGGGGGCGGCCTCTTTAGCAACACATACGCTCGTTTGCACGGCGCAGATTCCGAACATGACAACGCCGCTTGGTTCGATTTTCATACTCTTTCTCTCATCAGAATGATGGCGATGTGGCGGACCAAGCCAACCAGCGCATCAGGCGGTCCCTGGCATCCTCGACCAGGTCCTCACGGTCTCGTCGGCCAAGGACTCGATGAAACGATGCGTGAATGCTGGTTTCTGCTTCGTCAAGCAGAACATCCGGAAGTTCTTTGGGCCGACTGTAAGCCAGTGCATGGCGTTCGACGTGGGCATACTCATGCGCAAGGCACGCTAGAACTGACATCCGCGCGTTGGCGTCAACTGCATTTGAACCCGGATAGGCGTTGGCCCCCAAGAATACCTTACGATCAGTCTCGCTGTATCCGGTTGTGGTGAAGCCTGAACGCGCGCCACTCAAGTCCAACGGAACAATCAATCCTCCTTAGCCCCGCTGTGCGGCCCCGGGTGACCGACGGCGCCCGCCACGATCACGATCACCCCAAGGCGCCAGGAAGTATAAGAATTCTCTCACAAAGGCACAAAGACACAAAGAAGAAAAGGAATGATCACGCCAAGGCGCCAAGCTCGCCAAGAAATATAATATGCTGGGTGCAGTGTGAAAATCACCCGCTGGTTGAATCGCCCTACGCCGATAAGGTACAGAAAACCCTTGGCGAACTTGGCGCCTTGGCGTGACGACTGCTTGCTCCAGGGTAAAGCCCGAGGCGACCCGGCGGGACTGTAGGGCGGATGCCCGCAGGGCGATCCGCCTTTGCGCAGGCACCGAAGCGGTGGAACCGCCTGCGGCGTTCCGCCCTACGCGGGCTTTTTGCCATTCAGGCCCAGCGACCGCTCGAGCAGATTGATTGCGTTAATGGCGCCTTCGAACAAGAGGTACTCATTTCCCTTCTGGTTTTCCCAGTCGATTCCTTTGAATTCTGGATCAGCTCCGAGTTCGATATACAAACGATGATTGCTTAGCTTGAAGACGGCTCTGTCCATACGGATGAGTTGTTTCTTTAGTGCTTCGAAATCGAGCCCAGAGATGTTGTTACTTAGTTGTCGAGCGACTTCCGAGTATTCGCGTCTAAACCCTTGTACAGTTTGTGCGTCATTTCCGTCGATTGCCTGCATGAAATCTCTCAAGTAGAGAAGGCATGCTTCAAACTCGTCTTTGTGCCACCATAAGACGTCAGCCTCAAATGACTGGAGTGTCATATGTTCAGCCGACTCTGCCTGGGTAAACGTGGTTCGGTCATACAGCGCCTTGACTGAATCCACCACGAGTCCTTCCAGAAGAATATGCGCAAGCGTCGCTGAGCCCGCTACTACGGCTGAATGCTCGAGCTGGCCATCAAAGCGGATTTCAGTGTTCAACAAGGGAAGCCTCTCTCTGTGACGCCGAACTGTTGTGTAGACGGAATCCGCCCATCGGCAGCAGCCCTACTGCCAGACCGGACCTATTACACCGAGGAATTCCGGGGACAGTTTACTCAATTACGGAATTCCGGGGACAGTTTACTCAATTACGAATTCCGGGGACAGTTTACTCAATTACGGCGAGTTCCGGGGACAGCGCCGCTCGGCAGTGGATGATGCAGTTCGTTCCTCACCGCACCCTACCGGGCCGTTTCGGTGTCCTTGCCTGCCTGCGCAATCTTCGCCGGGAGCGCCTCTTGCTGCCCGGTTTTCGAGCCGGATGTCGGGTTACGGTGCGTCTGGCTGCGCGAGGGACAACGAGGTTCGGCGCGCGCGCCTAACTCGACCTAACGGGGCTACGGCCGGGATTATGATCAAGGCCACTCCTGCCGGGATGATCGCCTCGATTACGACAACGACAACGACAACGACAACATCTAACGCGCATAGCATCTCACCGTCAAGGCACCTGGAATCCAAGGCGTCAGCCTTGGATTCCAGGTGAGGATCAGAAGAACAGCCCCGTCAGGGGCGATGAGGCGGAGGCGAAGCGCTTGGGGGCCATGCGCCCGGCGAGGAAGGCCTCGCGTCCGGCCTCGATCGCCTTGCGCATGGCGCCGGCCATGAGCACCGGGTCGCGGGCGGCGGCGATGGCGGTGTTCATCAGTACCCCGGCGCAGCCCAGTTCCATGGCGACCGCGGCGTCGGAGGCGGTGCCGACGCCGGCGTCGACCAGCACCGGGACCTTGGCGTTCTCGACGATGGTGAGGATGTTGAGCGGGTTGCGGATGCCGAGCCCGGAGCCGATGGGGGCCGCCAGGGGCATCACGGCCACGCAGCCCAGTTCCTCCAGGCGCTTGGCCATGATCGGGTCGTCGTTGGTGTAGACCATGACGTCGAAGCCGTCCTTGACCAGGATCTCGGCGGCCGCGAGGGTCGCGACCACGTCCGGGAACAGGGTCTTCTCGTCGCCGAGGACCTCCAGCTTCACCAGGTTGTGGCCGTCCAGGAGTTCCCGGGCGAGCCGGCAGGTGCGCACGGCGGTGTCGACGTCGTAGCAACCGGCGGTGTTGGGCAGGATGGTGTAGCGCTCCGGTGGCAGCACGTCGAGGATGTTGGGCTCACCGGGGTTCTGGCCGATGTTGGTGCGGCGCACGGCGATGGTGACGATCTCCGCCCCACTCGCCTCGATGGCGCGGGCGGTCTGTTCCATATCCTTGTATTTTCCGGTGCCGACCAGGAGGCGGGAGCTGTATTCCTGGCCGGCGATGATGAGGCGATCGGACTGGGCGGGGGCTTGGGACATGGGGCGGCTCCGGCTGGGATGCAATGGGGGATCAGGATAAACCGGCACGGGTCCGGTCGCGAAATTTCAACCTGGAAAGAGCATCTATTTCACGCAAAGACGCAAAGTTCTTCAATGCGATTTCTCTGTCGCACGGCTCACCTGCCGAGTGACGGGATCATCGCTTGCAAAGCGTTTTTCTTCTTTGCGTTCTTGCCGTCTTTGCGTGAGCAATTGCCGATGCCAGGTTCAACCCCCGCCGACCGCCTGGATGATCTCCACCCGGTCCCCGGGCGCGAGCTGATGCCGGTCGAAGCGGCTGCGCGGTACCAGTTCCCCGTTCACCTCCACGGCGATGCGCTTGCCGGTGAGGTCCAGGGTCGCGATGAGGGCGGCCATCGCGATGGCTGGCGCGACCTCGGTGGATTCTCCGTTGATTTCGATCTGCATGGTCGGCTGACCTCCAGGTGGCGCGGGTGGTGGGGCTCGATTCTATCCCAGCGGCGGCCCCGGTGCCGGGCGGCCCGCGACACCCCGGCGCGGACCCGGCCCGGATCCGGCCCGGGTCCGGCCGGCGGAAGGCGTCCGGGAAGCCACTGGTGCCCGGACCTCGTCCATCGCCTCGGGCGGCGGGCGCGCACGGGCCGGCACGCGGCACCGCGGTAACCACCGGGTGCGACTGGGGACGAGTTCCGTGGGGTTGAAGGCGGGTTCGCGGCGGGCTTGGGGGCCGCGCCGCAGGCATCCGTATCCTTGTGCTAAGCTGAAGTTCACGCAAGAAAACCACCCGGGTCGACGCCCATGTCCCAAGCCGCCATCGCCGAACCGCGTCGGACCCGTCTGGGTCCGGGTCCGAGTCCGGATCCGGGCCCCGGCACGCCGCCGCCGCTGGATGCCGAGTCCCCAACTGTCGCACCGGTATCACGCGACGGCCTGGCGGTGACGGAGGAGGACTACTGGCGCGAGTACTATCTGGAATCCGACGTCCACTACGAGTGGAACAATGGTCGCCTGGAGGAGAAACCGGTGTCGGACTACGAGACCTTCCTCGTCTACCAGTGGTTCATGGCGCTGCTCTCGCACTTTCTGACGGCCACTCCCATCGCCAAGCTGGTGGCCCTGGAGATGGGCTTCCGGCTGCCGCTGCCCACCGGCACCGTCATCCGCAAGCCCGACTTCGGCGTGGTGCGCAATGACAACCCGCGGCCGCTCCTGCCGCTCGATTGCTCCTACCACGGCGTCTTCGACCTTTGCGTGGAGGCCCTGTCCGACCGGGAGCGGCGGGGTATCGAGCGCGATGCCGTGGTCAAGCGTGCCGAGTACGGCGCGGGCGGCGTCCCCGAGTATTACATCCTGCACCGCGAACCCGCCCACCGGGCCTTTCTGACCCGGACCGCGGCCGGGGTCTATGTCCCGCTCGAGCCGGACGCGGGCCTGATCCGCTCCGCCGTGCTGCCCGGCTTTCAGTTCCGCCTGGACGACCTTTGCCGCCGGCCGGAGCACACGGGTTTGCGCGATGATCCGGTCTATGCCGCCTATCTCTTTCCGGGGTGGCGCGCGGCCGAGGAACGGGCCCTGGAGGAGACCCAGGCGCGCCGGGAGGAGGCCAGCGCCCGGGCCGCGGCCGAGCAGCGTGCGCAGGCCGAGGCCGAGGCCCGTCGCGCGGCCGAGGCGCGGGCGCGCGACGCCGAAGAGGCCCTGGCCAACCTGCGGGCGCGGCTTGCGGACGTGAAGAGGTAGGTGAAGGTCGCCCTGAACCAGGCCGCGGACGGGCCAACCGCGCAAGTCGCTCCGCGGTCTGGCCCAAGGAATTGGTCGACCTCGATCCGCTGGATCGATCCACTGGATCAATCCAATCCATCACGTCGGATCGCCCGCCACCACAGCGGATTGATGGTTTCCCGCTCAAAGGGTTGGCGATATTGCAAACTTGTGACGTCCCCTATACCTTACGCGGCGCCGAATCCAGCGGTCCGCGCCGGCGCCCCCGGCCGCGACGCCGCCCACTCAGGCCGACGCCCGCGCGCGCCACTGCCGCCCGTGGCAGATAGAAAAACCCATTCGATGAGGACGTTGCCGTGAGCCAATGGTCGGAGGACCTGATCCCGATCGAGCGCGCTGGGACCCTGGACGGGCTCTTCGTGCAGCGGGTGCGCCGCTCCCCGGAGCGGGTCGCCTACCGCTTCCACGACCGCGACGCGGGCTGGCAGCAATTGACCTGGCGCGCGATGGGGCAGGCGGTCGCACGCTGGCGCGCCGCCCTGGCGGGCGAGTCCCTGTCCGCCGGCGACCGGGTCGCCATGGTGCTGCGCAATTGCCCGGAGTGGGTGATGTTCGACATGGCGGCCATGTCGCTGGGCCTGGTCACGGTCCCGCTCTACACCGACGACCGGGCGGACAACGCCGCCTATATTCTGCAGGACGCGGCGGTCAAGGTGCTGCTGGTCCAGGATGCCGGGCGCTGGAAGCGCCTGGCGGAGGTCATCGGGCGCGCGCCCTGGCCCCTGCGCGTGGTGCTGCTGGATGGGGGCGCGGAGGCGCAACGCCTGGCGGGGGCGGACCCGCGGGTACGCGTCGCCGAGGCCTGGCTGCCGGACGCGGCCCCGGAGATCACGGCGCGGGAGGGCGACACCAGTTCCCTGGCCACCATCGTCTATACGTCCGGCACCACCGGGCGGCCCAAGGGGGTGATGCTCTCGCACCGCAATCTGCTGTCGAACTCACACGCGGCGGTCACCATCATCGACTGCTACCAGGAGGACGTCTTCCTGTCCTTCCTGCCCCTGTCCCACGCCCTGGAGCGCACCGGCGGCTATTACCTGCCGATGATGACCGGGTCCTGCGTCGCCTTCGCCCGCTCCGTGGCCCAGCTCGCGGAGGACATGCAGAGCATCCGCCCGACGGTGATGATCGCCGTGCCCAGGGTGTTCGAGCGGGTCCACGCGCGGATCGCGGACCAACTGGCCACCCGCCCGGCCCCGGTGCGCTGGATCTTCCGCCTGGCCGTGGCGGCGGGCTGGCGCAATTTCCAGCGCGCGCAGGGGCGTGCCGGCTGGCACCCGCTGCTGCTCCTGTGGCCGGCGTTGCGCCGCAAGGTGGCGCTGCCGGTGCTGGAGAAGCTGGGCGGGCGCATGCGCGCGGCGGTGAGCGGCGGGGCGCCGCTGCCCTACGGGGTGGCGCGGCTCTTCCTCAGCCTCGGCCTGCCCCTGCTGCAGGGTTACGGCCTGACGGAGACCAGCCCGGTGATCACCGTCAGCCCGTTGGAGGACAACATCCCCGAAAGCGTGGGGGTGCCCATCCGCGGCGTCCAGGTCCGGATCGGCGCGGACGACGAGTTGCTGGTCAAGGGTCACAACGTGATGATGGGCTACTGGAACAACCACGCCGCCACCGCCAAGGTCCTCACCCAGGACGGCTGGCTGCACACCGGGGACCAGGCGCGGCTCGACGGCCGGCACGTCTATATCACGGGCCGCATCAAGGACATCCTGGTTCTGTCCAACGGGGAGAAGGTACCCCCGGCGGACATGGAACTGGCGATCGGCATGGACCCGCTGTTCGAGCAGGCCATCGTCCTGGGCGAGGGCCGCTCCTATCTCACCGCCCTGATGGTGCTCAACGGCGACCTGTGGAACGGCCTGGCCCAAGAGTTCAGACTCGACCCCGAGTCGCCCAAGAGCCTGGACGACCCGCACTTGCTGCGTGAAATGGTCAAACGCGTGCGCCTCGCGCTGCGCGACTTCCCCGGCTACGCCAAGATCCGCCGCACCACCCTGACGCTGGAACCCTGGACGGTCGAGAACGGGCTCATGACGCCCACACTCAAGGTCAAGCGCAACGAGGTGGTGGCGCGCTACCGTGAGGTGATCGAGCGGATGTATGCCATGGAGGGCTGAGGAGCAACCGGCCCAGCCTGTAAGGCACGGCGCATCGATAAGTTAACCAAGGCAATCAGGAAATCTCTCCGGTACCGTTGTCGTTGTCGTTGTCGTAATCGTTGTCGTAATCGTTGTCGTAATCGAGGTTCTTGTAGCGCCCCGGACTCCCTCGGACCCCAACTCGTATCGCTTCTCCGATTACGACAACGACAACGATTGGGTTCGTGTTTGACTTGTTCTTGACTTGTTAATAAGGTGTAGCCAGAGCCAGCCGTCGCCTGGATACCCGCCCCCACGCGAGCGCTTGATTCGATCATCGCGACAGAGGAAACTTCGCCCCGGCCGTCAGCGCAGATTGGCAACCGGACGATCACGGATTTCCTAATGAATCAACTACTCACCCTTGGCAGCACGCTCGCGACCGCGAGCGGCCACCCCTGCACCATCGAGACCTTCCTCGGCGGCGGCGGACAGGGTGAGGTCTACCGCGTCCTGGTCGAGGGCCGGCCCTTTGCACTCAAGTGGTACTTCCCGCAACAGGCGACCCCGGCCCAACGCCAGGCCTTGGCGACCCTGGTCGACAAGGGCCCACCGGGCGCCGGTTTCCTCTGGCCGCTGGAACTGATCGAGGCGCCCGCCCCCGGCACGGCCGGCTTCGGCTACCTGATGCCCCTGCGCGAGGCGCGCCACAAGGGCCTGGTGGACCTGATGAAGCGCCGCGTCGATCCGAGCTTCCGCGTGCTGAGCCTCGCCGGGCTGCAACTGGCCCAGGCCTTTCTCAGGCTGCACGCCCAGGGCCTCTGTTACCGCGATATCTCCTTCGGCAATGTCTTCTTCGACCCCGCGACCGGCGAGATTGCGGTCTGCGACAACGACAACGTCGCCATCGACGGCCAGGGCGGCGGCGGCATCCTCGGCACCCCGCGCTTCATCGCCCCGGAGATCGTCCGCGGCGAGGCCGCCCCCAGTACCCAGACCGACCTCTTCTCGCTCGCGGTGCTGCTCTTCTATCTCTTCCACGTCCATCACCCGCTGGAGGGGAGCAGGGAGGCGGCGATCAAGTGCTTCGACCTGCCGGCCATGAACCGGCTCTACGGCACCGAGCCCTGCTTCATCTTCGACCCCGCGGACGCCGGCAATCGCCCGCTGCCCGGGCTGCACGACAATGCGCTGGCCCACTGGCCCATCTATCCGCAATTCCTGCGCGACCTGTTCACCCAGGCCTTCACCGCCGGCCTACACGACCCCGCCGAGCGGGTGCGCGAGAGCATCTGGAGCAGCGCGCTCGCGCGGCTCGCCGACAGCATCTTCTACTGCGGGCAGTGCGGCGCCGAGAACTTCTACGATGCCGAGGCCGCCGCCGGCCCGCCCGGTCCCTGCTGGTCCTGCAGCCGTCCGCTGACCCTGCCGTACCGGCTGCGGCTCGGGTCCCCGGGCGGGCGTCCGGCAGGACGCCAGGTCGTCATGCTCAACCACGATACCCAACTCTTCCCGCATCACCTGGACCCGGGACGCCGCTACGACTTCAGCCAGCCGCTCGCCGCCGTGCAGCAGCACCCCAGCGACCCCGGCCGCTGGGGGCTCAAGAACCTCTCCGGCGCGAAATGGGTGATGACCGGCACCGACGGCCAACTGCGCGATGTCGAGCCCGGACGCAGCGCGGCACTCGCGGCCGGGGTCCGGCTCAATCTGGGCCAAGTCGAAGGCGAGATCGCGGTCTGAACCGGCCACCGGGAGCGACACCGAACCATGGAACCCAGCGTCCGCGACACCCTGCGTCAACTGATCGTGCGCTATGGTCACGCCCTCTGCGACGACCCGCGCCGCTGCGAGGCGATGCTGCGCGACCTGTGCGGGCAGCACAAGCGCGAGGTCTTCATCCTCGTCAGCGCACTGAGACAGCGGGTCGCGGCCGACCTGCTCGGCGGTGGCGGCGGGCTGCCGACACCGCTCCTGCTCGGGCGGCTGCGCCGGCGGCTGGAGGACGAGCTGGCGCTGACCGGCGAGGCGGCGCACTGGGCGGTGGAGACCTGGGCGCTGGTGCTTGGGATCATCGCCGGGCCCGGACCGCTGACCGCGGCAGGCACGGCGTCGCCGCGTGGCCGGACCCCAGCCAACCCCGTCACCACGACACCGCCCACGCACACCCCGTTGAGCCGGTTCCGCGATCGGCTCACGGACGGCGGCGAGGGACCGGAGATGGTCCGACTCCCGCCCGGACGCTTTCTCATGGGCGCGCCGGCGGGGGACGACCTGGCCTACATAAGTGAAAGGCTCCAGCACGAGGTCCGGATCACGCACCCCTTCGCCATCGGTCGCTACCCGGTCACTTTCGAGGACTACGACCGATTCGTTGCTGCCACGAACCGCCAACCACCGGATGACCAAGGCTGGGGCCGCGGCCGGCGCCCGGTCATCAACGTCTCCTGGCATGACGCCCTGGCCTATAGCGTCTGGCTGAGCGCTCAGACCGGCCGGACCTATCGCTTGCCGAGCGAGGCCGAGTGGGAATATGCCTGCCGGGCTGGGACCGCGACCCGCTGGTCATGTGGCGATGACGAACCGGCACTGGGCGACTATGCCTGGCTCTACGACAACTCCGGCGGCCGGACGCATCCGGTCGGCGAGAAGCGACCCAACCCCTGGGGGCTCCACGACGTCCACGGAAATGTCTGGGAGTGGGTGCAGGACGGCTGGCACGGCGACTATGCGGGTGCCCCGACCGATGGCTCGGCGTGGGGCGCATCCGGCGATACCGCTGGCCGGGTGTTGCGCGGCGGTTCCTGGAACGGCGGCGCGGGGAGCACACGCGTGTTGTCCCGCCCCGGGGGTGGCCCCGACTCTGGCGGCGTTGATCTCGGTCTGCGGCTTGCCCAGGATCTTTGACCTTTATGACTCTTACCCTTTTCTCTTTCTCTCGTGCCCAAGCTCTGCTTGGGCGCGCGGTCCCTGAAGCGCTGCTTCCCGAGCCAATGACACAAAGCAAAGCTTTGAGAACCGCATTCCCAAGCGGAACTTGGGTATGAGTGAACCTGGAGCAACGACATCCATGGAACCCAGCGTCCGCGACACCCTGCGTCAGCTGATCGCGCGTTACGGTCACAGCCTCTGCGACGACCCGCGCCGCTGCGAGGCGATGCTGCGCGACCTGTGCGGGCAGCACAAGCGCGAGGTCTTCATCCTCGTCAGCGCTCTGCGACAGCGGGTCGCGGCCGATCTGCTCGGCGGCAGTAGTGGGCTGCCAACGCCGCTCTTGCTCGGGCGGCTGCGCCAGCGGCTGGAGGACGAACTGGCGTTGACCGGCGAGGCGGCGCACTGGGCAGTGGAGACCTGGGCCCTGGTGCTCGGGGTCATTGCCGAGCCGATGGCGATCATTGCGTCAGCGAGTGCCCAGTCCCCCATTGCCATCGACTCACCGGGCGTCACCTGGGCCATTGAGGCCGAGCGGGAGTTGAAAAAGATCCCCTTCTTCCTCCGTGCCAGCGCGCGTCGCGCGACTGAACTTTTCGCCACTGAACACGGCATTCATACGATTACCCTGGAGACGCTCTACGATGCGAAAGCGCACTTCGGACGCTAGCCGTTTCCCTCGTGCTCAAGCTCCGCTTGGGCATGGTGTCCGGGAAAATCTGCTTCCTGAGACAATAACGCAAGAAAGACTATGCGAGCCGCATGTCCATTCGGGATTTGTGGGTTAGTGAACCTGGAGCAACGACATCCATGGAACCCAGCGTCCGCGACACCCTGCGTCAGCTGATCGCGCGTTACGGTCACAGCCTCTGCGACGACCCGCGCCGCTGCGAGGCAATGCTGCGCGACCTGTGCGGGCAGCACAAGCGCGAGGTCTTCATCCTCGTCAGCGCACTGAAACAGCGGGTCGCGGCCGATCTGCTCGGCGGCAGCGGTGGGCTGCCGACACCGCTTCTGCTCGGGCGGCTGCGCAAGCGGCTGGAGGACGAACTGGCACTGACCGGCGAGGCGGCGCACTGGGCGGTGGAGACCTGGGCCCTGGCGCTCGGGATCATCGCCGAGACCTCGCCGCGGGCGCCGGTGACCGCAGCGGCAGCGCGCGTCCAGACTCCCGTGACGATTGAAAGGCCCGAGCCGGCCCATCCGCGGGAGTCTTCGACCTCAGTTGTCGTGCCGAAGCCTGCCGCCGCACCCCAGCCCGCCAACAAGACCAAGCCGCCGCCCGCCCCCGCGACGCCCTTCCGCGACCGCCTCAAGGACGGTAGCGACGGACCCGAAATGATCTGGCTCCCGCCCGGGCGCTTCTTCATGGGCTCCGCGGATGGCGTCGGGCCAGCCTTCGCCGACGAGCGGCCCCGGCACGAGGTCCATATCGCGCGACCCTTCGCCATCGGCCGCTGCCCCGTCACCTTCGATGACTATGACCAATTCGTCGTCGCCACCAGGCGTCCACCGGCGGCCAAGCGCGGGGTGCTGGGGCGTCTCTTTGGCGCGGCAGAAGACAGGCAACGCGAGTTGCCGAGCGACCAGGGTTGGGGCCGCGGCCGGCGCCCGGTGATCGTCGTCTCCTGGGATGACGCCGCGGCCTACTGCGTCTGGCTCACCGAACAGAGCGGCTGGACCTATCGGCTGCCGAGCGAGGCGCAGTGGGAGTATGCCTGCCGGGCCGGGACCCAGACACGCTGGTCATTTGGCGATGACGAGCGGGCACTTGGGGACCACGCCTGGTTCACCGGCAATGCGGGCCGCAAGACCCACCCGGTCGGCGAGAAGCAACCGAACCCCTGGGGGCTCCACGACCTGCACGGACACGTCTGGGAGTGGGTCCAGGATCATTGGCACGATCATTACCACGGTGCCCCCACGGATGGCAGCGCATGGGAAGATGCAGCGGGCAAGTCGCGTGTCATGCGCGGCGGTTGCTGGATCAACGATGCCAGGCTCTGCCGCTCCGCGCAGCGCGACCGCGGGGTGCCGGCCGACCGTGACGCCGGGCTGGGTTTCCGCCTGGCTCGAGGTCCCAAGCGCGGTCCGGAGCAAGCAAGCGGCTAGGGAGCGGGGCCGGACTGCCCGCGCAAGGAGCGAGCGCGAGCGAGCGGGAGGCGCAGGCGGTCAGGACCCGCGGGATCTGCGCACTGACTTCCGTACCCACGGAGGCCTTGATCATCGTTCCGGCCGGTGGCAGTCCGCCCGCAACCGGAGGTCGAGGCTTTAGCCGGTAGCGGTTCCCGATATATCCAACAAAATCAGCTGTACCTACAGGCCGGACCGGCTAAAGCCTCGACCTCCGGTGGCCGGAACGATGATCGAGGCCCCCGCGCAACAGACCGAATGTTGGGCTTTGTACCTCAGCCCAACCGACGTGGAATCCGAAGTTCGATGAGGATCGCCCATGACCGAAAACCCCGACGCCAATCCTGAAGAACCCGGCTCGCCGGACTACGATTCCCCCTGGAAAGAGGCCATCGACGCCTGGTTACCGCCCTTCATGGCGCTGTTCTTCCCGACCGTTCACGCCCTGATCGACTGGGACCGCCCCTATGAATTCCTGGATGCCGAGCTACAGCGCATCACCGGCGATTCCACCATCGGCCGCCGCTATGCCGACCGCCTGGTCAAGGTCTACAGCCGCGAGGGGTTGGAGGTCTGGCTGCTGCTGCATATCGAGATCCAGGGTCAGGCCGAGGCCGGGTTCCCGGAACGGATGTTCCAGTATTGGTATCGCATCTACGACCGCTTCGGCGGGATCGAGACCATCAGCCTGGCGCTCCTGACCAACGACCGGGCCGACGGCGAGACTGCGGAATATCGCCGCGAGCGCGACGGGTGCGGGGTCCGCTTCCGCTTTCGCGTCCACACGCTGCTGTCCTGGGATGAAGCAGACTTGGCCCAGCGCGCGGCGGACAACCCCTTCGCGGTGGTCGCCCTGGCCCAGTTGGCCGCCCACCGACGCTCCAGTGACCCCGAGCGCAAGGTGCGCAAGGGTGAGATCATCGCGCTATTGTATCGTTATCGGTACGGCCGCGAGGATGCGATCAAGTTGCTGCGCTTCATCGACTGGCTGATCCGCCTGCCGCGCGGGCTCGAACTGGCACTGCGGCAAGAACTGGCTGAACTGGAGGAGCAAACCAAGATGTCATACGTTACGAGTTGGGAACAACTGGCGCGGGAGGAAGGGCTCGAACAGGGCCGGCGGGAGGGCTGGCAGGCGGGCCGCCAGGAGGGCTGGCAGGCAGGCCAACAGGAGGGCTGGCAGGCAGGCCAACAGGAAGGCGAGGCCAAGGCCCTGCTCCGACTGCTGCAAGCCAAGTTCGGCCCGCCGACGCCGGACCTTGTGGCCCGCGTGCAGGCGGCCGAACCGGATCAGATCGAGGTCTGGCTTACCCGTACCCTGACCGCAAACAGCCCGCGTGAGGTCTTCGACGCGCACTGAGCGGCGCCCTTTAGGTACGCTGCATGTGTAGCCCCGCTTCCAAGGCTGAAGCCTTGGACTCCGGGCGCACCAGCGGCCTTGATCACTATTCCGGCCACCTCGAGGGCGATGTCAGTCGCGGCCGGGGGGCCGCTCCTACGGCGTAGGAGCGGCCCCCCGGCCGCGACGGGTTGCCTTGGCCGCTCGCGGGGCTTGGGGGCGCGTAAGGTCCCGATCAGTTCAACCACCCACGGAGATCACCCAATGGCCAAACGCCCCGGCGGCGAGCTGGCGACCCGCCCGCTGCACTTCATCTGGATCGCCGACTGCTCGGGCTCGATGTCCGTGGACGGCAAGATCCAGTCGCTCAATACCGCGATCCGCTGCTGGTGCTGATCTCCGACGGCCAGCCCACCGACGACTACACCGGCGGGCTCGCGGCCCTGATGCAGGAGCCCTGGGGCAAGAAGGCGGTACGCATCGCCATTGCCATCGGCGAGGACGCCGACACGGAGGTCTTGCAGCGCTTCATCGGCCATGCGGAGGTCAAGCCGCTCCAGGCCAACAACCCCGAGACCCTGGTGCGGCATATCAAGTGGGTCTCGACCGCCGTGCTCAAATCCGCCTCGGCCCCGGCGAGCCAGGCGGCCGGGCTCGCGGCGGGGCAGAACGTGCCGATCCCGGCCCCGCCGAC
>Ga0247837_1001302_pt1 | contig 52600 bp, 32 predicted proteins | sample LaCtaG_2_FD_187115 | JGI IMG/M metagenome (GOLD analysis project Ga0247837, IMG submission 187115) | Freshwater microbial communities from meromictic Lake La Cruz, Castile-La Mancha, Spain - LaCruzMarch2015_14.5m | ecosystem: Environmental > Aquatic > Freshwater > Lake | place: Spain: Castile-La... | reverse complement strand
TGGTGGTTATGGAATAGTGCGTTCCCACTGGAGTCGTGTCAACCGCTTGGATGCACTATACTTGTTGCAGGCATTGCAGTATTCTGTTAGAAAGGCTCTAAAACACTACAATAAAAAGTACATTTTCCCTTTCCTTGAGCTACTGTTACTCTTTCTACTACCTCAAACACCACCTATCAGAAGGATGTAATAAGCAGTAAATCCGCCAATTTCTTATATCTTCCTATTCGCAGGAATATAAAAGGCCAAAGAACCCTCGCCATATTCACTTGTATGGCTATAACGCAGTCCTGCCCTCTCAACCTGCGCATCGAAGTGCTGTCCTACCTGCCTCTCCGCGACCTCTTCCAAAGCCTGCTCCCCACTTCCCGCCTCCTCTACACCACTCTCCAGTCCTCCGAGTGTCTCAAAGAACTCCTCAAAGTCCACATTCACCTCAGTCTGCCCACTCAAATGGCCTGGAAAGACCTGCTCCAAGTCCTTCTCACCAATGCGCCGAGTGTCAAGCCGGCTAGGAAGCTACTGGGGATTACAGGCTGGGGGGTTTCAGGGGGGGATGATGAACTGATACAGAGTGTGTGGAAGCCTGCGTACCTGTTTTCCAAGGATTCACAGGGATACAGCAGTGGCGGCCATGGCAACTTGGTGTGTGCGGGGTTTTTGGATGCGGTCAATGTGGAACTGGGCGAGGAAATCAAGCAGAAGGCGCTAAATGCGAATCAGTTGCTGTCGTGTCCTCGAGTGGACCTCGTACAAGAGGTGCAAGTGGAGGGAATTGGTCGCTTTTTGGGCTGTATTCACCAAATCTACCTATCTCGCAGGGGCATTTTCACCTGTCCGCTCAAAACTTTCATTTTATTGACGAGTTTGGAGAAAGTCAGTGTCTGTTCCCCCGACTTCGAGACTTATTTCGACCTATTAACCACCCAAGACGTCTTCGATCGCTTCCGCCTGCAAATCTCCCACCACAGCTCTTCCCACAAGTACGAAACTCTGCACTTCCGGCCCTTCTCCTCGTCCAACTCGCTGAATCCAGTACTGTGGGGACAGTTCCAGTCCAAGCGCTGCACTACAATCAAGGAAACCCTGCCTTCCCGCTACCTCGCCCGGTACTTCTACCTCCTTCTAATCGACAGTGACAACCGTATGCAGGAATTCCAGGACTTCCATAGTCAGCCCAATGTGGACCTGCATAGTCTGCAGCTGGCGGGCAGGGTGATAAGGCTTTACTAGGACTAGGCTAGAACAGGGCGGCTAGCACGCTTTCACTGGTTACGGAGGTGTCGGGGTAGCGCAGGACGTTTTCTTCGAGCTTCTTGCGGCGGGTGCGGAGAGGCGGCTCGATTGCTTCTCGACGAGTGTTGCGCGCTGCATCACTGGCGTTAATAGCAGTGGCCCGCAGTAGAGGACCGAGGAGTTGCTTGGACAGGACCATTTCATCCTGAACCGGGCCAAAAGTGGCTTCCGGCGGAAGCTTCTTGAGAATCTGAATGCGGAAGAGTTGCGACGGAAGCGGGTAAACGACTATATGCACACAGTTAAAGTTGCTCGATATCGTATCCGCCCTGTAGTCTCTGGAGTGTTCACTCCACACAATATGCACATAGTCATTCCCCACATGTCTCTTCTTATTAATCTGCTGGTCATCCCTGTAGTCCGTAGGCATCATAGGCACGACATGGAAGGCTACGTCGTACTTCCAGTCAGACCAAGTGACGACCAGCTTGCCGTTGCTGCCGGCTGCGTCTAGACCGCCTAGGTAGCCTTCGTGCTTGTCGGCAGTTACTACTTGGCCGAGACTTTGCACGAATTCGTGGAAGGCGGGACTGCCGTAGTCGTTTGCGAGGACTTCTTTTTCGTTCGTTTGGCCGTTTGCGACGTAAACGACCCCAATCTTCACAGGTTCCCTAAACTTCGCCTTATCCAATATCCCCAGAGCCCTGTCCAAATTGGTCCCACTTTCCAGCAAAGTCATTTTCTGCAGCAGTCCCAACTGTCCCAGAAAAGCCCTAGTGGCGCAGAAAGAAGCCGAAGTGCTTTTCGGCTCATGCGAAATTCCCCGGTAATTCGCCTCGAATTCCTCGAAATCGTGCATTAGTCTCAGCTCAGTCTGCAAATCCTGGGCTTTGCCGCCGTCCAAAGGCCGAGTTTCAGGGTAAGTTTCCTTCACATAATTGAGTAAATCGGGTAGGAACTGGTGACTTTCTAAGGGAGTGGGCGTGGTTTCGAGCTCAAAATTGAGGGTATAGCTGAGGACTTGCTGTTGTAATTTCTCCAATAAGCCCTGGTCGTCGCTCTCGGGACCTGAGGGGATGACTCTGAAGGGAGTCATAGACCAGCAAAACCGGCCGAACTGGTTCCGGACTATGATCTTCCCAGGCTCCGAGCCCAAAGCCAGTGTGATTATTGTACTGCTCCCCAGTGCGAAATGCAGCAAACTGCTGGATTCTCCCGCAAACTCAGCATCTGAAATGACCGACTGCGTAATTGCAGAGGTTTGTCCCTTGAGTGGGAAGTTTTGGTAGTAGAAGCAGAGTTGAGAGGCCAAGGCTTCGATGGTGAGGGGGATAAGGTCAGTGCGCCAGGGACAGGCTTGCAGGGAAATCAACATTTGAAATAAACTACTGCAAAGCCTGGGGTCGTCCGCTAATGTGTCACTATACATGCACCAGTATATGAGCGAAGTGAGCATTTCCAGCACTAGCGATTCCTTCAGAGTGTCTTTCCGTAGTGCGATGTCCTGCAAAATCGAAACCATAGTGCTGAGTACAGTACCAGCAAGGTGGGGCTGGATAACTGCTAGGAAGTTCAGACACTGCAGGGCGGAGTGGGCGTTTGCGTCTGCTTTCCCTATACTGGGGATCAGAGTGTCCTTCACGAGTTGGTCTGCGAGGCCGCTATTGAACATGACTTCGTCCATTACGCAGACTGTGATGCCGTACAGGGCTTGGGGACCCACGATAGGGTCGTCACAAGCAGCCACTAGGACCGAGTGGACCAGTGGCTTTAACTGTGCATAGATAGTCACGTCGCTTTCCAAAGACAGCAACTCACAGGACTGATAGTGATTCGCCAGGCAAATACACGCCAAAGCCACTTTTATGCCCTCAGTCGGGTTGCTCACTGCGTACTTCAAGAAAGTAGGCGCTAAGATGTGCATCCCAGGGTAAGTCAATATGATATCCCCCCTTTTCAGCACAGTCGACACCAGTCTCGGAAGACTTGTGTACATCAACCTCGCTAAGTGCAGCAGGTAAAACTCCATCGGCGGCTCCGAAACTCTAGTCAAAGTGAGTAAATCCATTAGCGTTTCCAAGGCCTCGCAGGCGCATTTCTCATAGGGAGACTCTCTGGCGACTCTGGCAAGCATGGGCATGAATTGCTTGAGCAGGAGGTTGGGGGCGGGAGTGGGGTGGGTGGGCTTGAGCAGCACTATCAGCGCTTCCCGCCAACTCTTCACCCAGCCCAGCTGACTGTCTTCTTTCAGCAGCAGTGGGTTGCCGAGGAGGTAGAGGAAACTCAGGTAGGGCTCTTCGAAGCACTGCCGCTGGACAGAGGTCAGTTCCAGCAGCAAGTCTCGCCAGGTCGCCACTATGAACTCAGAGTTGTCCGCCCAGATGTGCAGAATTGCCTTGAATTCCTGCCAGGGAATATCAATGCGGTTGTAAGCCACTCTGAGAGTCTCGAGGATGTTCTTGGCTGTCAAGTCCACCACTTCCAGGGAAATCATTTGGTTGGACACACACTCGAGCAGCTTGGCCGCAATAGCCAGAGAGCCCTGCACCAGCACAGGCAGGATTTCCTCTGCGCAGTTCGCTCGGAAGTGCGCCAATATCGCATCTACTCGCTTTATTAGCTGTATTTTCCCCCCTCTCACGTCCTTTTTCAGAGCGTATAGGTTGACAATGTGGTCGAACATCAGTTTGACGTGACTGTTGAAGTTTATGAGAGCGAATTTCGGCAGAGACTGCCGCTTTAGCCAGATTTCGTATATTTTAGTGACGGTTTTTGCGTTGTACAGGTAGATTTTGGATGAACTTTCTTCGAATTCAAACGCTCTTCCCAGTATACTCATCACAAAGGTGTAGTCTTCCTCTGTGGCCACCAGCTTGTCCCGCAAGCTTTCCTCCTCAATGCACCCTTTCAGCCACAAAATCACCAATAGCTGCAAGAAAGGGTGGCACTCCTGTACGCCCATTTCCTCCCGCACACACTCTCCAGGCCTGCAAAGACTGGGATACAGCAAGAAGAGCAGACTTCTGCGCAGCATATGGTACCACTTCTGGAAGTGGGCTTGTCTGCCCTCTGTGGTGCTCTCAAACTCTTCGTCTTTGCTGTAGTCCAGCACCTTGTTAAGGAGCAGCATGCACTCTTTGATGCGCTGGTCGATGGCGACTTGGGTGAACTTGCGGAAAATGGAGAGGTCGGGGAGTTGGGAGCGGGCGCGCTGCTTCTTCATCCAGTCCTGTAGTAGCAGGATCCAGTTGTGGGTCGGGGGTGTGGTCAGCACTGAGCGGTCTGGGAAAATGGGGGCTTGGGAACTGGGCATGGAGGTGGAGAAGGCGCTCAAGTCAATGGCAGCGAGCATGACATGCTGAGCAGCCGGCAAATCTGAGCAGCTGCTGATGAGGTTGAGCAGTAGCTTGAACCCCAGTTCCCTCACTTCCCAGTAGTTCTGCTCGTACAGACACACCTTGGCTGTCTCCAGGATGTCTTCGGGACAGGGCACAAAGCCGTACCGAGTCAAACTCACCAGTACCACTAGACTTGCCTGTACGTCTTCCCAAATCACAGACCTCCCTCTGGCTCGCGCAGGGTCAATAGACCGCAAAGTGCCGAGTGCTGCTTCGCAGACTGCAATGGTATGCGCCTGGAAAAAGTCTCTTTCTTTGTCTGAAAACGCAGACTCGCGAGGCTTTTCGAAAGTCTTTAGTACTGCTAGCACTGCGGAAAGCCGTTTCCGAGGCGGCTTCGTTACGTCAGCGATGGTTTGCAGCTTGGACTTGTCCTCTTCGCCTTTGAAGAAAGCGCCCCAGGCCCTCATATTGCAAGTAATGGCGATGAAAGGGACTGTGTGGTGTCACTTGCAGCTGCTCACCTTCACTAACGTGGGACTGTTTTACCACGGCTTCTATAGATTCAACATCGCACTGCGATACTGCGGCAGCAGTGGACAGGAAATGAAAGCCACACCTATCTACTGCAAACAATTCCGGGACTATTTAGACTCGCAAGAGACAATGGTGGGCGAGGGGAAAATCGATAAAGACTCTGGAGAGTACGAGTCTGCAACGATAATGATAGGAGAGGAAATGCAAGAAGCCAGAATAAACGACCTCTGCTGCTTCGAAACAATTGTAGACTGTGTCCAAGGCCTCCAATCCAAACCGCTCACCCTTACCATCTCCCTGAAACACAACTATGCCAGGGACCACAGCTACCCTACCGCTGAGGACCCGCCCACACCCCCAGTCGCTACTGTAACCATTGCGAATCCCTTGCAAGGAGTGCACGAATACCGGCAAGTGACTTTCAGAGACCAGTACTTCAGTACACTGGGAGTGATGGTGCATACGACTGCAGTGCAGTGGGAAGTGGAGGGGCTGGGCAGGGAACTGTCAGAGGATGGAAGTCTGAGAGAGAGGGAGCTGAGGGCGGATTTCGATGGGTGGGTTGCGCCAATTGTGGGGAATTTAAGAGAATTGCAGGGCACTGTGGCGGACATACAGCCACATGTGTCCGATTTCACCACTATTGTGTCGCTCACCCAGGCTATATACCCGACTGGCACACTGCCGCAGGACCAACTCCTCACTTCCTATTGGAACGACTTCCTCGCCCGCTGCCGCAGTGCGACTTCCTCTGAAGCCACCGATGTACTGCGGGGCATGGTGACCTACGCTACTTACTACGTCACTGAGCTGATGACCGCCTTACTCTCTCTCTCTTCCCTGCACACTAGCACAGTCCAGATCTACTACCAGGAAAAGGCGCAGACATACCGCGCACTCCTGTACGATTTCGCAGTCCACACAGACACTGCCACTATTGATTCCCTGCCTTTGATGAGTCCTGCAGAACAGGGAAACCGCCATAAAACCCTCGCGGCTGGTAGAAGGTTGGACCGACTGCCTGTCCCCGTAAGTCCAATTTCTCAGCAAGATTTGCCGGATATGGAAATTGAGACCGTTCCAGTGCTCTTTGTGGACTCTTATAAGTCTACTTCGGCTGCGGAAGACAGGCAGGAGCCGCCTGGCGGCTTCCATTTGATGATATTTGTCAATGGATATGGAGGCTCGAGGGGAGATTTACTGATGGCGAAAGACTTCATTGCTCGGAAATTCAGCCAAAATGCGGACTTTTTGCTGTCTCAGGCGAACCAAAGAGACGACACGAAGGAAGACATATTCGAAATGGGGCGCAAATTGGCAGTGGAAATTGAGACTTATCTCGGCAGTGATGCAGACAAAGTCGACCGACTGTCCTTCATTGGGTACTCGATGGGAGGGGTAATTATCAGGGCGGCACTATGCTACTTGGAGAAGTTTAAAGGGAAAATGTTCACTTTTTTGACGCTGTCAAGTCCTCACCTGGGACTGATGTATGCGTCCTCAGTGGTGATGGAGGCGGGACTGTGGCTGTGGAAGAGCTACACGCAGGCGCCTAGTCTCAAACAGCTCTCTATGTCCGACGCTTCAGTCATCAAAGGCACTGCTCTGTACCAGCTCAGCCAACACTCCGGCTTGGAGTGGTTCCAGCACGTGGTGCTCTTCAGTTCCTATGACGACTACTACTCGCCCATAGAGTCATCACGCATAGAGCTGAGTGAAAAGGCAGTCAATGGGTCGGAAAAGGGCTGTTACTTCGTTGAAATGGTGGGCAGCCTATTAGCGAATATTAAGCCGGAACGCTTATTGCGGGTAAATGTGGATTTTGTGCTTCCGGCCTCGCTGGATCATTTGGTCGGACGAAAGGCTCATCTGGAGTTCCTGACAAATCCGCTGTTTTTGATGATTCTCACAGAGAAGTTCCCACAGTTATTCGTGTAATTCACTACTATATGGCTAGGCCTAGATTAAAGGGGTACTTGTCTTTTCCATTCAAATAATGTCGATAGCAAGCAGTGTCCATTGCTACCTGGAGCTCCTCTGTTTCCGCAGTGTCGGCCTGACTCAGCACGGCTTTTACAAGGTGCAAATCACAGTGGACTTCCTGGACGGAGACACCCTCACCATCGCACAGCCCATTTCTTGTCACCAGTACCCAGACTCTGTAGACATAGGAGCAGACCTCGTGGGCAAGGCGACTATCGACCAGGAAAGCTGCAGGTACGACTCAGCGGCTTTCTACATGCAAAGCGAACTGGAAGAAGCGAAAATGAACGACATTTGCTGCTTTAAAGCCCGACTTGAGGCCAATTTAGCCCTTCGGTCCAGCGCACTTTCGGTGAATTTCTCCCTTTGCCACAGTTACGCCCGAGTGGACGGCCTCGATGAAGACGCATTTACCAGCAAATCTACAATAAAAGTGCACATCAGCAGGCCACTCGCAGGAGTGCATGAGCTGTACCAAGTGGTTTTCCCCGACGAGCACTATAGTACTTTGGACGTGGTGATACATACGACTATGGCGGGCTGTGATGTCTCCAGGGATATATGTGGGGATATCGAGGGGTTGGAAATAGGGCAGGTAGAAAGACCGCTCAGAGGCTTGTTTGATAGATTAATGGTGCCTGTGGTCCAAGACTTGGAAAAACTGCAAGGAACACTCGCAGACATGCGTCCTTTTTTACCTGAATTCGCCTCTATTGTGACCCTGACCCAGGAAATCTTCCCTACAGGGTGGTCCGAGCCCGACTACCAGGTCAAGCGCTACTGGGACTACCTGTTAGGCGTGTGTTTGCAGGGCTCTGCAGAGGAGATTAGTAAGCGCATACAGGAAATACTACTGCATGCGCTTTATTACATATCTGAGTTGGTAGCGGCTTTGGTGTGCATTTCCTCGCTTCGGCCGGAGATAGTGCAGATGTACTACTTGGAGAAATATGCAAAGTATCGATCGCTTCTATACAGTTATGCAGTCGTTCCAGCTAAAACTATGGTTGATTCGCCGCCTTTGATGAGTCCTGTAGACCAAGAAGCACAGCAAAAGACCATGGCGAGCAGCAAGCGAATCAACCCTTTGCCCGCTTCCACAAGTCCAATCTTCGAAGAAGCACAGCCTGATATCCACCTGCCCACTCTGCCTGTGCTGTTTGCCGACTCCTACGAAAGTCCCAACCCCACAATCGAGGAAGCAAAGCCGCAAAGTGGGTTCCACCTGATAGTGCTTGTGAATGGGTATATGGGCTCTTGGATGGATTTGATGACTGTGAAGAACTTTATAGGGAGGAAGTTTAACCAGAGAGTCGGGTTTTTGCTATCGAGGGCTAATGAAGGGGACGACACCAAGCATGATATAATGGAAATGGGCAGGAGACTAGCGAAGGAGGTGGTGGACTATATCGGAGAGTACTGTGCCACGGACTTAGGAAGGCTCTCATTCGTGGGTTTCTCCCTCGGGGGAGTAATTATCAGGGCCGCACTGGTCCACTTGGAGTGGCTGAAGGACAAATTGTTCACTTTCCTGACCCTTTCCAGCCCTCACCTCGGACTGATGTACTCCTCCTCAGTACTGGTAGGCACCGGCGTTTGGTTCCTACGTGTGTTCACCAACACTCCCAGTCTAGACCAACTAGCTATGAAGGACTCTTCCCACATAGAAAGCACACTGCTCTACCAACTCAGCGCTCACCCTGGTCTGCAGTGGTTCCGCCATGTGGCTCTGTTCAGTTCTTCCGACGATAACTACTCGCCTATAGAGTCCTCCCGCATAGAGCTGACGGAAAAAGCGATCAGAGGGTCAAAAAAAGGCTGCTACTTCGTGGAAATGGCGGGGAGACTACTGGCCAATATCAAGCCGGAGCGGTTCCTGCGAGTCAACGTGGACTTCGTGCTTTCAGCCTCACTGGACCACTTCGTAGGGCGCAAGGCTCACCTGGAGTTCCTCAAAAACCCGCAATTCCTCACCATTCTGACCGAGAACTTCCCTCAGCTTTTCCTGTAATCTCGTTAAAATGAGCCTTCGACTCTCGATGGAGGCTTGCTGTCGTCCACAGGATCCACAAAGTGTTTGTGCGCCACACGTCTCCAGTCTCTGTACTTGCGACTGAAGTAGCAGATGGGGTGCACTAGGAGGACTAGGGAGACTCCGAGCAGACTGACCCCCACCACTTTGTAGACTGTGTCCCGCACTCCGAAGTCGAAGGAGCCGGAGGTGGTGTCGTAGGCAGCGAATAAAGGGTCGGAGGAGGACCGGACAGTGACTACTAGACTGGTGGCGGGGATAGGCAGGGAGGGGGTTTCTGTGCCCAGTGGTACAGGCATGCGTTCGTATAGTGGCAGTTCGTCTAGGTTCTTGCCGTAGCAGCCGGCCCGGGCTGGGTCGAGTCTCCACTGCTGGCCTTCGAACTGAATAGTTACACATATGCCTTGTAGCTTTAAAAAGGACATGCACCAGCCGAACACAGGGTCGTGGAAGCCTTGATGCTTCGCACAGGTTGCTTCGGTGACTTCCTCTTTCAGGGCTATTACTGTCGGCAGCGACTCTGTCACCATTTCCCAAGTGGAAGTGCTGGTTTGGTTGACTGCTCGGATGTGAATAGTGACGTTGGTAGTGTAGCTGAACTCACTGGCGGCCAAGTCACTGCTGTTCAAAGCGCCCGTGTAGTGCAAAGGCAGGTACCACTGTGCTTCCTGATCAGTGCCCTCGAGGTGCACTTCAGAGGCTTGAGCGAGCAGCACTTCGAACTCTTTCTCGCCTGCGTACAGCTCCAAAGCCTGCAACTGCGCCCTTGTCGTATAGTTCCACTCTCTCACCACCTCATCAAACTGAGATATGAGCTCCGCCCTCGGGTTCATATATCCCAAATACAGCAAATACAGTGACTCGCCCACCAAGCACACCAGTGCAAGCGTCCAAACTCCAATATAAATGAGTTTTTCCAGCCTGCCTAGAGAACACCTGAATCTGCGTCGCATACTAAACACTGGAAATGGAACTCTTCTCCATCAGCGATGAGCAGGAAGCAGAGGATCACACGAAGTTTGGCACAGGGAAGAGGACTATGCACCCTGCCTTCCTGCCTATCTCCTTCCCTGTCACTCACCAGCCCAAAGGTCGCAAGCAGAAATCTCTACCACAGCCTCTGTTCTACTCCCTGTACTTAGCCCCCTGCAGGAAGGCTGTGGCGCTAGTGCTGCAGGTGCAGGACGAGTACTGCTACGCCTATGAACGCTGCAGGGAGTTCTGGGTGGTGCGACACACATGGAGTCTTAGAAGACTAATAGTGGTGGAACTGGACGAAAGCAGACCCTCTGAAATGACGCTCGTCTTCCCCAACAAAACCCTCGATCCTGCAGATCCTTTGAAGAAAAAGAGCTTCGATGTTCCAGATTTGCCCGGCTTTCTGCTAGTTCTAAGGACGAAGTTGACAGAGTGTGATATCGACTTAGAACTAGACGCAGCTCGAGGCCTGTGGGTCAGATAGTCTAAGCCGAGCCTAGAATGGTTAACTTAAATGTAGCGATTCTTCTTGGCAGGACCAGTGCTGTCCTGCGCCCAGCCCTTCTCATAGGACTTCCCTTCGAAGTTCCAAGCGTTGTTCATCATTAGTTCGAAGTAGCGGTCATCATCTGCCTAGTGCTTACCAATGGAAGCGGAAATATGGTTATAGTACTCCATGAACTCTTCAGTGGTCACAGACTTGTCTCTCCCTGTGCCTCCAGTCTGTATAGAGCGTACGAAGATGCTGTGGTGCATTTCGAAGGTGTCCAGGAACTCGCCCAGTACTTCGTCTTCCGTCTTCTTCCCGGACTTGACGTCTGGGTGGCTTTTGGCGTTGTAAACTCCTCTGATGTCGTCCAGTTCCACTACTCCGTTGGTATTCTTGTCCAGCTTCGTGAACGCCCGCTGCACCAACTGCTTCCTCGCATCATTCATCGGCCCTCTGACTCTATGAATGAACTCTTCATAGTCCACGGAGCCGTCATGACTAGCATCGAAGTACGCAAACAGGGTGCGAGCTTCGTTTTCCGGCAAATCGACTCGGAAGTCATGCAAAGCCTTGGTGAACTCCGGCCACTCCAGCGTCTTGCTATCGTTGTCATCCATTATTTTGAAGCTGCGAGCCAGGCCGATCAGGCCACGAGCGCCTCTGGCCAGAAGCCGCTCTCTGAAGGCTTCAATGAGGACTTCACCAGCGCGGTTATTGCCAGCTGCAGTGTCGCCAGGAGACTGCGACCCCCAGGTTTTGACTCCCGCGACCTGCATTTCAGCCGACTGTCTGAGCATATCCGAGCCTGAGCCTGCATTGGGCCGCAAGTTAGTGGAGTAGTCCGTCGGAGTTTCAGTCACTGCATAGGGAGCACTCGAGCCACCCCTATAGTAGCCCTTGTGGTGGTCAGCGCCCCAGCGTCCTCCCCTGCCTCCGAACTCCTTGCCAGAGGCTTGGGAGGCCCAGGCTTCCCTTCGGGGCTCGTCTCCCTTCAGCTTCCATGCGTTGTTCATCATCAGTTCGAAGTAGCGGTCGTCGTCGACAGAGGCGGACACGTTGTTGTAGTACTCGTCGAACTCTTCACGACTGACACGGTGGTCCATTTGCGAGCGGTCGCCTAGGTTGTGGTGCAATTCGAAGGTTTCCAGGAACTCATTCAGCACATCGTCGGCTGTTTTCTTGCCACTGCGCACGTCTGGGTGGTTCGTGGGGTCGTAGACTCCGCGAACATCATCTATGTCAATGAACTCGCTGCCGTCCTTATTAAGCTTGTCCCAAGCCATGCCGACCAGCGCCCTACGGTTGCTGTTCATTGGGCCGCGCAGTCCTCTGAGCAGTTCGTCGTAGTCCACACTGCCGGACCTGTCTCTGTCAAAGGCTCTGTAGAGCTGGTCCAGCTCCCCGTCTGCAATGTCCACTCTGTAGTCTTTGCAGGCCTTTCTGAACTCTTCCAGCGACAAGTTCTTCGAGTTGTCATCGTCCATGATTTTGAACTGCCGGGCTAAGCCGAGGATGCCACGAGTGCCTCTGGCAGCCAGTTTGGTTCTGAAGCGGTCCAGGAGAGCCTCTACGCTGCCGCCTCGAAGAGGGGCGCCGGTGGCTCCAGCACTGGGCTGTTCAGTGGGTGGGGGACTTCTAGGCGGAGCTCCACTCTTCAGCTTGGTGGGTCTCTTCGCTGCGCCGAGTGTGGGAGCTTTGGCTTCTTCTCTGGGTTCGCTCTGGCGGCTTGCAGGCCTGGCAGCCTGATTGGTCTCAGGACGTCTCGGCGGCGCAGCTCTCGCAGGCGCCTCCCCCTCCTGGTCCTTATTCGTCCAAGCCTTATTCTTCGTATACGCAGGCGGCTCAGTGAGTTTCCACGTATTAGACATCATCAACTCAAAGTACTGGTCGTTGTCAATGGAAGCTGACACGTTGTTATAGTACTCCTGGAACTCCTCCATTGTGATAATTCGGTCGTTTCCGCCCAGCACATTGTGGTGCATTTCGAAGGTTTCCAGGAACTCCCCCAGGACTTCTTCCTCGGATTTCCGTCCTGACCGCACCTCTGGGTGTCCTCTGGCGTTGTAGAACTGCTTTATGTCGTTGATGTCGATTTGGCCGCTGCGGTCCACGTCCAGCTTGGCGAAGGCTTGGTTGACGAGAGCCTTTCGGAAGTTGTTCATGGGGCCTCGCAGAGCTCGGAGGAACTCGTCGTAGTCTATGGTCCCGCCTCGGTTCCTGTCGATGAAGTTGAACACTAGTTGGAGGTCTGCTTCGGACATGTCGATGCGGTAGTCACGGATTGACTTCGAAAACTCATAAAAGTCCAGACTTTTGGAGCCGTCATCGTCCATGATTTTGAACTGCCTCGCAAGGCCAAGAATACCGCGAGTGCCTCTGGCCGCCAGTTTCTGCATAACGTTCTCCATCACTTCCTCAGCCCGCTGCTGTTCAGACGGTTGCAACTTCGAAGGCGACAAGCGCTTCGCAGTGGCTGAATTGGTGCCGAACACAGCCGCAACGAATTCCGTGTAGTCGAGTTGATTGTCTCCAGATGTATCATAGGCATGGAAGAGCTCTTCGAGCTGCGGACGACTTGGGACCACCACTCCGATTTTCTCTACGGCCTTGATCCACTCTTCCAGACTGACGTAGCCGGAGTTGTCCAAGTCGAAGTACTTGAAAGACCGCATGAGAATGGTCTCCTCACTCACGTACGAGGTGGCTTTCTGCTGCAGCTTCACTTTCAGTTCGTTCTCAAACTGGCCACGGAAGCTGGCGCCGGCCATATATTATTACAATGGCTGTCCATCACACACTAATTATACTTTAAGTCCTGTTCCAGCTTCAGACAAGTCATCATCCCTGCCAGACTCTTGTCCACCCATCGCTGGAACTTCCGGTTGGACGGGTTTTCGCTGTAGGGGTCCACCTTAAACTGCTTGCCCGGACCTAACTGCACTGTCATTTCCCCTGCGCCCACCTGGTAGAGGACTCGCACTCCGTCAATGAACACAGCTTCGAAGTTGGGCGGAGAGTTCCACATCAGGAGGTAGGTCCCAGACGCGTCTTGGTGAGTCACTTTGGGCGTTTTCGCCTTAACGGTCGCTACGAAGTTACTAGCGTATTGGTACATTTGGGCCGCTGAAGGAGTCAAACTGCCCAGACTAACCGCCTGCCCGTTATACTTCACCCCAATCCCATCACAAGAAATCTCAATCGTTCGCTTTCCGGCTTGGACGACAACCTCTCCACTATCCACGATTTCCACATATCCATTCTTGATGTCATGGCGAATAGGACAGAGGTGGGCAGCGTCCAAAGGCTGCAACTTCCCTGTTTCCAGGGTAATTGACGACTTTGTATGAGTGGGCTTTTGCCTAATTGCCGAGGTGTGTCGTCTACGCAAGGGAGTGGCTTTAGGCTGCAGGTCAGTGGGGCTGAGGCGGGAGGACTGGGCGGCTGGCTGCGTTTTGTGGGTAATGCGGACGTTGTTCGCAGGCGAAACGAAGGACTCCGTGTACTCGTAGTAGCTGCAGTCCGTGTCTATGTTGAGCGCGGACTTGCTTTGCGAGCCTTGCATCGTTTCTTCCTTCTGAGCGAAGTAGCCTTGGAAAAAAGGGTGCTTCGCCACTTCTTTTATACTCAGTCGCTCCCGCTTCTCCCATACAAGCAGAGAAGTCACCAGCGACTTGGCTGCAGGCGACCAGTCCTCAGGCACCACAAACTGCATTTCCTTGATGTTACTGAGAGTTCCAGGTATACTCGCGCTTTCAAAGGGTGGCTGTCCCGCCAAGCACGCATACACAATGCAGCCCAGGCTCCAAAGGTCGACGGATAAGCCGTGGGGCTGGTGGCAGACGATTTCGCTGGGTAGGACTTACGGAGGGATGTAGTTGGGAGTGCCGCACACTGTGCCGCTTTCCTCGTCTGCGCTTTGCAGGGTCTTCGCCAGGCCGAAATCCGCGATTTTCAGGTGGGTGCACTCTGCGTTGAGCAGCAAGTTGCCTAGTTTCAAGTCTCGGTGCATCACTCTCCGTCCATGCAAATAGGCGACTCCCTCCACCAGCTGCCCACACAGCATCACCGTTTCCAGTTCCGTCAGTCTGCCCTGACTTCTCAAATGGTGAAATAGTTCCCCGCCCGGGCAAAACTCCAGCACCAAATAGTAGTTAGCTTGGTCTTGGAAGTGATGGAAAAGCTGCAGGATGTTGGAGTGGCTGAGGGAGCTTTGAATGCTGATCTCGCTTTGAAGGCGCTTCAGTAATGTGGACGTGCGCAACTTGTCCTTTTCCACGACCTTCAGTGCGTATTCCCGGCTGTTGAGACGGTTCTTGACTCGGTAGACATAGCTGGTGGCCCCGCGACCCAGCGGCTCGATGATCTCATAATCCTAGGTGGAGAGGTACTGATAGACTCACTCCGAACTCTTCGCCCATTTAAATCAATACCTAGCCTCACGTCTACTGCAGTGCTGGGAGAGGCACACCAGACCGATATTAATCTTTGCGAACATTTCCAGCTATGCCTAACTGGTCCCTTTGACCACTACAGCTATCCAATATGTCCCAATAACGCTGGATATAGGCTTGGGTTGGTACTAAGTCTGCGACTGCAATTCAGTCTTGGCTTGACGCTTCAGCTAGTTCATTTCAAGATGATTGTTTTCCTGCCTCTGACAGATGAATTCGCTGCAAATAGTGTAAATAAACTCTGTCAAGCCCATAAGAAGTCACCAGAACTACTACTTTACAGATATCCCTAAGAACTTAAAGCCTGTCAGTATGCCGCTAGCCGGATTTCCATTATTACTTCAGTTTAGCCTTACAGAGGAACTCTTCGCTGTAGTCGTCGTAGAAGGTGGAGAGATGGAAAGTGGTCTGATTCACCTCGCGCACATCATCGACAGTGAGTAGACTTCTCAGGTACTGCATGAGGTACAGCAGTTCCTTATCGTCGGGGTCGTCGTGCCAAGATATGATGGGAATGCCGTTGTCGATTTGGTAGCCGAAGCTATAGGCTGCGTTATCCACCAACACTACGTCTTTCAGTGACCTATTAGCGAATATCCGCAAGTCCTTTATGTGTACTCTGTCCGACACAATGCAGTTCTCCCTATACAGTCTGTGGTGAATCAAAGTGCGAGTAGGGTCGATATAGTTCATAATCGCATCGGCATAGCTGCGCTGCGAGGCTGTGAACACTATAAGTTCCATCTCTTCACTGACTTGAGTGAGGCATTCTGTGCAGTAGGGTCTGATCTTCATTCTCGCCTGGGTGGAAGTTACATGCACAATGTCTCCGTTAGGGAAACGAATGGGGAGCACTACATCGGGAACTGCGGTTTCTGACCGGTCGAGACAGTGGACCAAGGTTTCGTCTAGGTCGAAGATAGCAGTTTTGCGTCTGTACTTGCCGGGGGGCTTCATTAGGACTACTCGCTTGGCTTGGAGCTGCAAAGGGTCTGCAAGAGGCAGACTTCTCGCCATCTTCAGTCCTCGGAAGGTCTGGTACAGATGCTTGCGAGTGATGATTTCCGTTTTGTTTTTGCCTGCATCTGAAGGGTCGGAAGTGGCTTCGACTTTGGTGACTAGGGAGTTGAGCACAGCGGACTGGACGTCTTTGGTTTTGGGAGTGCGGAGGATAGGCTTGGCTTTCTTCGCAGGTTCAAGGACTGCGGGAATCAGCGCCTTTTGCCCGGGAGATTGACTGCGGCTAGTGTCGAACTCGATCCTGGGAGAAACCATGGCTTTGGAAGCCTCCAGTTCCTTGATAGCCTGTGGAGTCAAAGAAGCGGCCTCTTCCCTCTTGACAGGGAGAGTAAGTTGGGACTTGGAAGTCGCTACGTTGGAAAAGGACACCTTTTTCGTCTGTTTCGGCTGCGGAGTGATGGATACAATTGAAGGTTTGGACTTCGGCTTCCCAAATAATTGGCGCTTTGGAGGCGCTTCTATCTTCGCCGAAAGACTGAATCGAGAGGCGTGCAGTGTGCGTGTGACTTTGGGACTAGCAGCCCTCACAGGTCCTGTCCTCTGCGACACCGGACTTCTCGCTCTCGGACTCATGGGCCGGTCTGTGCTGGGTCTGTTGCGCAGAATAGACCTGGGACTGAGTGCTCGAGAGCTCAGTGGCCTGGGACTGAGTGGTCTGGGACTCGCAGGCCTTAGAGTCCTCACATTGGTCCTGGGACTGGCGGCTCTCCTAGGACTGGAAAGTCTCGGACTGGTGTTTCTCAGGGTAGTTTTGGGGCTTCTGGCTCGTGGACTCAGGGCTCTGGGACTGAGTAGACGAGGACTGCCAGGGCGAGGACTGAGTGGGCGGGGCGAGGTACGCCGGGGACTGACTTGCGCAGCGGTTCTGGGCTTGACAACAATGGAAATGCTGTTTTCCTTGGAGTATTTGACAGGTTGTGGCTCTAGCGGCACCTTGATCCCCAGTCCTTGCACTAACGACACTAACGAATTCCGTTGACCTGTTTGAGCGAACAAAGACCGATGGTCCTCCATATATTAGAGCTACTGGACTGCTTGTTTCACCTTGCTCAGCATTTCGCTGCATGCGTAGCAGCTCTCCGGGTCTCTGCTTCCCTCCAACTCACTCACCGCTGCGTCCTTCGGCCCCATACAAACAGGACACACAGACAGTCCAACCGTATCTACGAGTTTCCCCGCAGTCCTGAGCACTGTGTGAGTAGTTGCCGGGAACTTCTCCTGTAGAGTCGAAAGAAAGCCCTGGGTCAGCACGTCAATTGACCCCAGTCCCGGCAAGTCGTACTGCTTCGCAAGGGGCAGAGAAGGGTGGACTGGGGTATGGTTTAGGTGGATATAGAGGGCGATTTCCTTGTCAAGGATGTCCTTTAGCGGCCTGCAAAGCACTACTCCGCCCATAGGAACTGAGTAGCAGGACTCTTGCCATAGGGCCGCGCCCCTGCCTTTGCAGATCCATGCTAGGAGTTTGCCTGCGACTCTCGACCCACTGTCTCCCAGCAACACCTTGGAAAACCCCTCTCTCCATGCAAACTCCACAATAGCCCTTCGAACTGTGTAGAACAGGTAATCCGCCCTCACAGGGTCATGGCAATTCCTCACTTCCGCTACTTCCCGAGGACTGATTTCCTCCAAATTCAGTACTGTGAGAGGCAGGTTGAAGGCAGAAATCGCTACTAAGCGCTGCGATGTGTTGACTTCAGGCCACAGAGCGGAGTCGTCAATGTGCAGAATGTGGGGTAGGAAGTTCATTCTGCGTTGGTTGCGCTGAGGGTCGAGAGCATGCACTATCATTTGTCCCAGAGCCATGGAATTCGGCCCTCCAGATACTGCGACAAGCAGTCGTTCAGCCCGCTCGAAGCCTATTTGGGTCCTCAAAGTCGACTTGAAGCGGTGCTCAGTCGCTTGCAAGAGACAGTCTGCACAGAGAAGGTCACTTCTGATGCAGAATTGCCCTGTCTTCTCCTTGCATTTCGAGCATTTCCCGGGCGCGAGAGGCATAGCTACAGGGACTTGCTCGTCCGCACAGCTCGGCTCCATTATACACACTGCATAAGGCTGGATTGCAGTCGCTCCTTCTTAGAAGCTCTACTACCATTCCAGCTTAGGCTAGTGCTACTTGAGAAGTGAACTGAGAGTTGCAGCCCGACCCAGGAGGACTGGGAGAGCGAGTAGCGAGTAGGATTTGTCTGGGAATTACCACTGCATTCGTGCGGTTCTTCGGCCTGAAGTCGTCAGCTGGGACTAGGCGCCCCGCAGTGTATGGCCGGGGCTGCAGGGAAACCTTGGAATAGCGAGTGAATAGGGAGCCTTTGCTGGGACTGAACACCTTCACAGGCAGTCCAGGCCCGATAGGCCTGTTGCTTATCAAGTGACCTTTGGACTTCTTCAGCTTGTAGATCAGCTCAGGCCGCCTCATGGACCCAGAAGCAGACTTCAGTCGAGGACAGGACACTGTCACTCCGTCGAACAAGTCAAACTTCTGCTTCAAATTGGACGTGAAGCTGCGGTCGTTCACAGGGTAGTCCTTGGACTTAGTGGGCGGAGGAGGGGGGTGGATAGGGTTGTCCATAGACCTGATCCTCGGGTGCCAGTACTTGGCCTCGAGTTCTTGAGCGTACTTGTTCTGCTTCAGGTAAGTGCGCTGTTCTTTCAGCACTGCGGTGAGCAGCACCTTGTCGTCTAGCTGAGTGCGAAGGGACTTGTGGACTTGGGGCTTGCTGCGAGGCATGGAGTCGCGTCTGGGTAACTTGAGGAGGAGAGACTCGGCCTCTTCAGTCATAATGGAATTCAATGCTACCCAAGTAAAACCGTCTTTCCTTAATAAGTACGTAATTATGGCGCTGCTAGGAAACTGCGATTTAATGAAGACTGAGGAAAGTGCTAGAACTAGTTCTAGGCTTAGAGGCGCTTGAGGTAGGTGTAGACGTACCGTAAGAACAGAGACGCTGCGAAATGACCCACCGCGCCGAATATCAGAAAAAGGCCGAAACACCCAATTCCCATACAGCCGAAGTAGAAGTCCCACCGCATTCCTTCTCTCGTTGGAAAGTTCTTCCAGTAGAAGTAAAGAGCCGCTAAGAACAGATAGCCAGCAGTGCTCCCTGCGCTAAGGAAACTAACCCAAGGCCAGCGGTAGTCTTCGAGAGTGACCAACTTGTAGGTCACTGCAACCGCTGTGCCCGCAGTACTGATTAGCAGCAGTAGGAAAGCAGCCAGACCGAAGCCGTAGATGCAGTACAGCTTGACTTCCCAGAGGTTACTGGATAGGGTGTAGACTAGAAGTCGGGTAGCTACATACGGCAGAATGCCAGCAATTAGGATGAGGGCAAATGGCTGCTGGTACCAGCATTTCTGATAGCGAGTGGGAGGCTGTGCGGTACTGATTTTGCAGGGGTATTGGGGGTTGGCCAAGTACTTGCGGCCAAGGAAGGTACCCACTACATGTAAAGGCGCTCCCACAAATAGAAGGAACCGCCCTTCCACTGTGCTTAGCCAGACAGGTGAAAACTCTTGCAAGTTCAGCACCACTAGTAAAGGTACACCAAGTGCAGATACTACTAGTGCTGTTATCCAGTAGCGACCCGATTGCTGGATGTAAAAGCTTCCGCTGCGAAATCCGCCCAGTAGCGAAAACAAGGAATACAGCACTGCCAGTATCGAGGTCACGTGAGTCCGTTCAATGTACACTGGATATACAAGGAACAGCAGCAGCATTGAGAGAGCCACCGCTAGGAGCTGCGTTCCTGCGCTCACACACACTGTAAAGAGCAGCAGGCAGCTAGGCACTCTAAACACCTCCCCTGCCATTTGCTTGAACGCTGCAAGGTCCGTGTCCGTTGTTCCAGAGGTATTGATCACTGGAGGAGCGCACTCCACTAGCTCTTGGTATATGATCAGTTTGCCCAAAATCAATCTAACCACCAAAGCAAAAGCTATCGCAAGTAACACAAAACTAACGAGCATGCCCACATGCTTGGAGCTGAGAAAGAAGCCAGGGTCTGTGTAGAGACCGAGGCGGTCTTCAAAGGGAGTGGAGGTCCACCGCCAGGTAATGGAATAAGAAAAGTCTAGGGACTGTCCCTCGCTTCCAAGTTTCACCGGGTTCTCTGTATGGTAAAGCACTTGGATGATTTGATTGGCGTTGTGACTAACCTGTAAGTTGAAATGAGTGTACACAAACACTGATTCGCTCTCCTTTGCAGATCCTATCTTCCCGAGTGGTCCCCACACCGGGAGGTCATCCACAAACATCTGCAGCCAGAACTGCTTCCGCACTGCTTCCCTCAGCAGCGACAAATCCTCAGCTGTCAGTTGAACTGAACATAGAGGTCTCTGGTTGGATTCTTGCAGAAAGAGGGCCTCTATGCGACTATCCTGTATCGTTAGGCCTTCGATGGTTTCCACCAAACTCAGTGAATGTGCAGGTTCGGGAGAAGAGGACTGGCCAGAGCAAAGAGGAAGCCAGGTGAAGGAATGGGTAATTTCAGGATTCCGCCAAGAAACCACCTTGCCGAACCACACCGTTACGGCTTCATTGACCTCATAGCGGTGGGAGAACTCGTCAGCGAACGCGAGGCTTGCAAAGAGGAGTGCCCAGTTCACTATTAGATTCATTAGAAGGCATTTCAGCAATCCTAGAGACAGGGCTACTTCTCTACATCAGCACTGTAAACGTATCCGTTCCAAATCCCACAGTCACCAAGAGGTAAAGCGCTCATTTGTATTCTCCATGATACCAATGATACTCGTCTAATAATGTCTAATCCGAGTCTATTGCAGAATCCACAAGTCCTTCAACCTCCAACCCTCAGAGAGAAGGTCGCATTTTTTGTGATTGCTGTGATTATGCTGTTTTCTTTCATTGCGGTTGGGCTTCAATTGCCCACTCGAGTTCGCCAGAAAACTTGGGTCTGGCAGTGGCTCTGATTCCTGTAGTGGCAAAAATCACGAATGTTCATCCCCAGCTGAGAACTTATATCATTAGAGTCTATGGCCTTGGCAGTGGTGATAGGAAGTATAGACATTAAGTAGGGTAATCATTCTTAGCTATAGTTCAGTCCCTTCGCCAATGTATGCAGCCTAAGCAGGAAAGCGCTATTTCTGACTGCCAATAGTAGTCCTACCTACGCCTTGCTCTCCGCCTCATGTATGTGTTTCTGCAGCTCCACCACTACATTCAGCACCCCCATCACGCCTTCACACTTCGCCCGCACTTTTTCACAGATGCGTTGCAAGCGACGGTGCGTGAACTCCGCCTTTTTGCAGGCAGTGAGAAGCGTACTGAGCAGCAACTTGAGGTCGTTGTGGGCTTGCTTGGAAGTGAGCGGGCCTTTCAGTACTTTCCGAGTGTGCTTGATGAGAGACTTGAGGACGGACTGGGGAGTGGGCTGCTTCTTTGCAGCCACTTTGAGGAGTTCTAGGCTTTGCACTTGGATGAAGTGGGTGGCGGGGGAAACCACTCCTGCAGCTAGTGCCTCGAACACCTCGGCTGTGCAGCACTTCGGCACTTGGCCCAGGATCTGTTTGAGCTGCTCGAAGGCCGCCTTGCTCGCGTGCTTTTCGAGAGCTGTGGTGAGGACCTTGTTCAGTAGGTCTGAAGTGTCGATGGGGTTGTAGTCTGCGAGTTTCTTGCATAGAGCCACTGCCAAAGCCCGGGTGCTAGCGAAGGTAGAGCCGTCCTTGCGGTTCAGACTGAAGATGAGGCCAAGGAGGCCGAGATAATCAGCGAAACTGTCTTCTGAGACAGAAATCGTGCCTTTGGAGAACTTCTGAAGCAAAGCGCGGAAGCGATTCTTGACGTTATCCGTGCCCTTGCGCATACCCAAGGCCAGGCTTTTCCCTATGAGCACCAAGTGCTTCTGAACAGAGCTTTTCTTGATAATGACCTCTGCAAGGTCACTAGCCCGCAGTATATCCGTCTCTGTGTACTCGCTAGTCTGTGGGGTGGTAGTGGCCAACACTGTGTCCAGGGCCTCTGCCCCGTCCAGTTCGATGTCGTCTCCGAGTACATCTTTGGGGTCAGGCCTGGAGGGCGCTGTTGGCTTGGTCCAGCTTAAAATGCCTGCCAGTTTCTCTGCATATGTATCCGGCAGTTCATTCACAAATTGCTTGAAAGCGGACTTAGTGGGTTCGCGGAGCAGAGAGTCGGAAGTGCATTTGAGAATACAGTCGAACAAGGCTGTCTCCGCAGCTGTTTCTGACTTCGGCAAATCCACCGAACTCAGCTTCTCCACCACACTGATCAGCGCCATTACCTCCGTTTGGGGGCATTCCGGGTTGTGAGTGGAGCCAATCAGCTGCAAAACTGCAAGTTTGCAGAGAGTCTGAAGCTGAGTGCGGGTGAACAAGCCGTCACTGGATCTTTTCCGCTTCTTCGGGGACACCATCTCTTCTTCCCCAGCCGACTGGACGAGAAACTGAATCCTTTTGAGGACTTTTTTGCCGACTTTGCGGAAATCGATAGAGATTTGGGACTTGAACTGGAGCCAAAACTCCAAGGCTGACAGGACTTCGTCCAGCTTCTGCCCCGCCAGAGCATCAATCAGTTTGGACTTGAGGCCCACATTCGCAGGGCTGAGCACAACTTGCCGCAGCAGCATTTCAGTGCTAAACGAGCGCAAGTCCACCTCTTCCCGCTTACACAGTTTATTCAGCAAACACGCTATCAGCTGTTCATTCCCCGACTCTGAAATCCCTTCACAGAACCCTCTGGCTTCACCGGGTTTCAACTTCCCTGCCAAGAACTCAGTGAGTCGAATGAGGATTTCCGACCCATGCACGACTTTGGCCATCGCTAGTACTGCAGTGGCGATATCGCTGCAGTCTTCTTCCACTTGACTGGTGAGGGCAGTGTACATGGCTGTTTTCACGCTGTTGGCTTGGTCGTGCAGGCGAGAGTTTTTGTGAGTGCACTGTTCTTGCCAGTTCTTGACGAACAAGGGAGTCAGGGCGGCGCCTAGGAGAAGTGGCTGCCTCGTTAGAACCTGAGCAAGCAGCGAAAGTCCCAAACTTACGAACTTGACCTTCTTCTTGTGCTTGTCCGAGGCCTGGATGCCCGTTTCTACGAAGTGCTTCCACAAGGAAGCGAGTCTAAGTGGAGCTTACTTGCCAGCGTGGTAGGCCGAGTCCAGCACAGGGCTCCACACCGAGTGAAGTCTCGGCAGTGCGGTTAATGACCCTTCCAGTATGGTAGTTTTCGCCTTGATCGCCTGAGCCACAACCTCTGAATTCGGACTTTGCTGCTCATATGTCAGCCTCAAGTAGTTGACATTCGCAGCGTCTGCCAGGCCCTGGGTGAGTTTCTGCGCATTGGGAGAAAGCAGGATGACCTCACTGATAGACTCCGCCATTTCCTTCCGCTGCTGGAACAGCTCGGCCAAGTCCTTCTCTACTTCCTTGTTGCGAAGTCCTGGTCTTCCGCGGAGAATGCAGCTGATGAGGGTGATTTGTCCCAACTTCAGACAATGTGTGGAGGAGATGGACTGGTCGAAGGACTTGTAAGTGTGATAAATAGTGGCCGGATCGATTGCTTGGAACTTGCGCAGTAGAGCAGTTAGAGCCATGGAGAAGCCTACCTTCACCTCGTGCAAGGCAGAGGCCAGGCCCTTGGTCAATCTGGCAAGCGCATAGTCGCGTTCCTCAGCGCTGTTGGCGGTCTGTGCGCGAGCTAGGAAGTCCACAAGCTGCTGGACAGCCTCGCATAGGACGACTTTGTCTCGCGACTGCAGGCGCGCGAAGACGCTAAGGAACTTCGAGTCGTCCATTATGCGGTTATCTTGAAGATGAAGTGGCTGCTGAGTCTCTTCGCCAAGCGTCGACAACTCGCCCACTCCGCCACCACCGCCACCATGTGTCTCTACCACGATGAAAAGGTGTTCCCAGACGTGCTAGCGAATGAGTACTGCAAGGAGTGCGACATGAAGTTGTGCTACATGTGTTCTAACCAGCACCACCACCATGGACACCATGTGGAGTGGACGTACCCCCACCAGCCCTACACAGACGAACTGACCAGGCACTTCCACCGAGGCTGCAGAGTCAGTTTGGACTGTGAGAAGTTGAAATGTGTGTGTGGGAAGGACTGGGCCAGTGGCTCCCAGCCCACTATATGCATTGCCTGCGGAACTGCGACCTGCTCGGCGGAATGTCACTTGGAGCATGTGCAGACTCCGGGACACTGTCTGTTCTACACCAACTTCACGCCCACACATTCAGTCTTCGAGGAAATGAACGGATTCAGAGCCATTCTGCTGCAGAATATTCGCATGGTGAAGCCTGGCATGAAGGTAACCCAAGCCTCTCCCCGCTTTATGACAGCCATCAAGTCCTCAGAAGGACTGAGTCTCACCATCCAGCGCGGGTTTCGGCAGTACGGCAACCCAATGGCCTCCACCAAAGCAGCCATGGCTGTGGCGGAAACCACTCCTGACTACGACTTTAGAGTTTGTGAGTGTAAGTGCTACGCTTGCACCCGAGCCCCACCTCACCCCATCTACAACTGCAACCACTATTGCGAGTTGAAGGCAGACGCCAAGAAGCTGGGCTTTATCGAGTGCTGGTGCATTTGCAGTCACTGTGTGACGAGAGGCGGCCACTCCCGCTTGGACTGCTTCACGTCCTGCTTGGCTAACAAACTAGATAAGGCCTAGTCATAATGCAGGAAGCGGAGACTGATTCAGTACTTGAAGACTCTTCTGACTGGCTGTCTTCTCTACGGGCTGCGCTGAAAGTAGCGAAAGACGGCTTATTTCATCTTTTCTACCTCTCTTGCCCGAGTTCGAACATCGAACATCGATATCACAGTGCTCGGTCTGCACTGCTGCTGTGCGTGGCGTTTCTAGCCCTGCGCACCCTGCAAGTCTTAAGCCTACTGTACCCTGTTCAGCACCAAATGAGTGAATGGGAGCAGTACAGGCTCTGGACGACTATAGTGAGTTTCTTTAGGTTTGACGCTGCAGCTGCGATACTGGGCTTTCAGTCTGCTTTTTACTACCTAGCAGTGGCAGTCACTATTCTGCCCACTGCTCTGTACGCCTCGATGGCTCGCAGACTCGCAAAGAGGCCTAGACGCTCCTGGAGTGCCCTCAGGTTTCTTTTCGACATCAGCATTCAAGTCCAAGCCGGACCTTTGTATTTACCGTTTCAGTGCGCTTTTCTCGCCTCTGTGAAGTGCTTATCAGCCCAGACTCTGCCTGAATACAATGACCAGCACGCAGCTTTGCTGCCTAGCCCGGCTCTCCACTATTTGAGTGTGGTCTGGGGACTGCTGCTGTTCGCCAGTTCCTGTGCTGCGCATATGTTCATTTACGATATTTTCCTGCAGAATTCCAAACAACATCACACTGCAAAGGCGCATTCGAAAATCGAAGTTTTGGGGATTTTGTGTCAAACGACAGCTGCGATTTCTCACTTTTATCTGCACCCTACATCCTTCCTACTGCACTATTGTCTATGCGCAATTCTCTTTGGACTGATGTTTTTCCAGTATTGCTACTATTTACCGTTTTACGCGCTCAGCATGAACTGGCTGAATGCACTGTCGTACTTCGTGGGAGCGTGGGGTAGCGTAGCCCTGATAATCAGCTATATAGTCAAATCAGCGGCTAGTGGGTTTGTATTGACAGTGCTGTTGCCGGTGGCTATCAGCCCTGTCCTATGGGACCTCATTGCAAGAAGGGTGCTGTATATCAAGCGGGTGTATATCGGCTCTTTCATCAATCTCAGGAATTGCTACTTGGGAGAACTGTGCATTCGGTTCCAAGTAACTGACTACTTGAAGCAAAATTCAGCCAAATTCGACACCCAAATGGCAGAATTCTACAACCGCTCCTTAGCACCTTTGTTCAACCGACACACAGCAGCTTTTCCCCTGCATATGTTCCCCTCTCTGTGGGAGTTCGCCTACATCTACAGCGTAGTGCACGACACCAACATAGCCAGAGTCAAACTCACCAAGTCTGCACAGTGTCAATTCGACCTAGAAGGCCAGTTCAACCAATACCGTTTCCAGCAGTTGCTGACTGAGGATGTCAAGCAGGCCAGCGAAGAAGCCACTTATGTGAGTTTCCGGATTCAATTCGACGCTGCGAAGAAGGCGGATGAGGAATCCTGCGTCCTTCAGTCTCGGTTTTGGTCGGAACTGACAGCGGAACACCCTCAGCCAAAGCGAGCGGAAGCCTTAGCTTACCAAGTCAATGCCTCCCTCCAGCACTCTCGAATACTCCTAGCCAAGCTAGTGCAGAGCTACCCCAAAAGCCACATCGCTCTCCAGCTCTATGGCACTTATCTGACCGAAGTCCTCAATGACACAGAGCACGGCCGAGAACTGATAAACAGAAGCATGTATGAGGAGTCCGAGTTGAACGCCCGCAAGCAGCAAAGTCAAAGCAAAGTTTCGTACTTCGACGACTCGAATGGAATTTTGCTCATTTCCGGCAGTGCGAAGACTATTGGGACTATCACTTATATCAATGAACAGGCGGCGGAGATTCTAAGTGTGCCGCAACGCCTAGCGGTGGATATGAACATCTGCACCTTTGTCCCTGCCTGCATTTGCAGTCCCAAACAGCACGATTTGGCACTGTTGCACTACCTGAAGTACTGCACCGGGGACATCCTCCACACTCCCCTCGGCTTCTTCTTCCAAGACTTCTCCGAATTCATGATAGAAGTGAGGGTCCAAATGAAGCCCACCTCCCTCGACTTGCGCCCCTATTTCCTAGTCGCAATGCGACGAGAATCGCCGATATACCGAGAAATGTGTCTGATTGATAGTCACGGAATTGTGCAGACGCACAGTCGAGGGTTCCCTGTGCTAGTGGGGTACTGCGACTCGCCGATGCTTTGCAAAGGCCTTGCAGCTGAGGCTATGCTCACTGGATACTTGGAAACAATAGCCTGGAAGCCTGTGAATGAGGTGTTTGCGTACACTTTGCCTGGGACAATTAACCAAATAAGTATGCAGTTTGTCAGTACTGAGTTAGGCGCTGTGACCTATCGAGTGCTGTATGCCACTTCTCGTCCGGAGGAAGTCGACAAGTGGCTGGGGAAGGACCCTGAACTCCTCTCCGACCCGTCCTACAAAGGGGAATCCCTCGGCTACAACAAGTCCAAAACTCTGAAATCCATTCTACGCAAGTCACCCCACGAAACCCTCCATTTGCAGTTCAAATTCGACCTAGTGCCCCAAGTCTTCACCCTCACGGAAACTGACTTCCCGCCAGGCCGCAGCGAATACGGCAAGCAAAAGGACGCTGCGCCCATCGACCCCAAACAGACCAAACACACTGAAGACCCTCAAATCAACCCGCAGAACCAAGAACACAGGAAAGCTGATGGGGCGATTTTCGACCTAAAGGATTTGGACGACTTTTTGAGGTCTGCGAAGTCGGAAACGTCCATGGACCAACAGTCCAAAGTGTCTGGGGCCATACTGTCGGAACTGGCGGATGGCAAGCCCAGAGGTCAAAGTCTCGCTAGCTCTGCGGTGTCTTCGAACTCCAGCTTCACATCTACCAAAACTGCAATGGACCTGCTCAAAGTGGTCAACACGTCAATGAAGCGGTTCAAGTACTCCTTTCTGTTCACCAACTTGGCGGTTATTTTCGGCGTACTGGCGATGCTGATCTACCTAATAGTATCGGCAGACAAGTACGAAAGCAGGCTTATAGTCACAGAGCTGTGTGATAGACGGGACTTGGTGTCCTTACTGGCCTTCGACGCCCGCAACCTTCTCCTAGTGAATAGCGGCTTCTTCCCTGTTTCCCACGAATCGAGCATTCGCGCCAGTCTAGCCTCCAGTCTGTCCCGCTTCGATACGATCCTAGCGACTCTCACAGACCTGGTGCCTTCCTTCCCTCCGTAACCCCTACTCAGTGGTCCCTACAAGTCCCTCTACACGGACAGTTGTGTGCCTATTTGGCAGGTCCACGCCTCCACCCTCAGTCCTTCCTACGACAACCTCCTGAATGTAATGCGTCAAATGTCGCTTTATTCCCATAGTATACTCTCCACGCAAGTAGCGGAGTTGAATGCCTCACACCCTGGCATATACTACGTCTTTAGGAACGGAGAAGGGGAAGCCATGCGAGTCATGAACGAGTCCACGTGGCTTTTCATCGAGGAGGAGCAAGGGAAGCTGATGACAGTGCTGCAGAACTGCGGACTTATTGGAGGAGTGGCGCTGTTGCTGCTGTTTGCCTGCTTTTTAGCGGTTATTCTGCCGACTGTTATAGCAGTGGATAGGTCGAATCAGAACATTTGGGGCTTTTTCTATAAACTGCCCTGCGATATTGTGCAGGACTTGCGATTTCACTGTGAGGAGCGGTTGGAAACTACGCATGGAGTGGAGATTTCCCAGTTCTCCACTCGCAAACACAAATCCACAGTCCCCACAGACCGCAACTACATCCAATGCACCCGCAAATGGCCCTACATCGCCCGCCGCCTGTGGATATACTACGTCCTTTCCCTCGCCTACGGAGTCTATTTCTACCTTGCAGTCTACACAAACCTCGCTACTCTGCTCCTGCATAGCCCTGAACTCACCAATTTGACAGGGGAACGCACACTGGCAGTGCAGTCCTCGTATTTGTGGCTGCAAGAGACGAGGTTAGGGCAGTTGGACTATACACAGTCGCTGTCATTCGCGGATTCCTTCTATTGGCTGCCGAGACAGAGGCTGGAAAGTGTGTTGGACAGGCTGCAAACCACGGAAATCCGCATAATGGCATCGGAAATTGGGAAAGAGGGAGCTGATGCACAGACTGAGGAACTCAGCCTAAACCAAGAGTGCACCACAATCGGACCCGACTGCCCAAACACACTGCTAATTCGAGGCGTGCACACCGGCGTCCTCAGCTATTTACAAGACTCCGCCTACCTCGCAGACAGCAAAGCAGGACAAAGGGACTTTGAAGGGGAAATTGCCTTCTTAGCAACCTCTCAATGGGCCTTACACAACGCTACGAGACTGCTGATGCAGACTTATTCCTCGGTGCTGTCGGGGCGAGTGCAGGCTTTGGAGCTGCAAATTGAACTGGTGACAGTGCTGTATTGCATGCTGTCTTTCGTCTTCTACTTCCTAGTCTACCTCCCACTGACCTCCCGCGTGCGCAGACAACTGACCAACATCTGGGACCTGGCTTCCCTCATCCCCACCGACTTCATCGAAAGGATCATGCGAGCCCTCAAGAAAGCCGAAGCCAACAAGGCCAAACCCCTCCTCCCGTAGTTCTAACGTCTATAATGGAGGACGAGCACAGACCGACTCTCAGCAGGTACCTGCAAAGGTTCGAAAACGTGACTCCCAGCACTCGCTTCACAGCCGTGGACTTCCCTAGGAATGCAGATGCGTCGCCTGAGGGCCATTTTGGACTTTTGGGGTCGCAGAGACTTTCCAAGCCTTTGCAAGTCAGTGACTTGCCGGAAAGCTCGCGTGCTTCTCCACTCAGCACCAAGTCTCCAATTCCAGGCTCTGTGCATTCACGTAGCCAATCCGTGGCTTCCAATGGGAAACTGGAGCAGCTGTTAGGACGGTTAGAAACCAGGCAAGCCCCGAGCACAGACATACCCGAGCCTCGGCCTGGCCAGCAAGAAGCCCGAATCAAAGTACTCTTAAGGAAACTAAGGGATAAGGACCAGAACATTTCAGACCTGGAAGCCCGGCTATCAAAGGCTGTGGAGGACTCCAAGCTGCGGACTGGGCAGATAGCGGAGTACAAGCAAATCATAGAGGAGTACGACTACAAGTTCCAGGGCCTGCTGGATAAGACCAATGCCAGTTTGGAGCGGGTAATGGTACAGAAGAACGCTGAAATCGCGAAGCTTAAAGAGGACGCTTCTGCAGCAGTTGAATCCGAACGCAATAAAGCCTTCGCTTTACGCAGAGACCATAAAGGGAAAATTGCAGAAATGGAGAAAGAACTGGACAAGCAAAGCCAATTGATGCGGCTCATGCAGGACGAAAACAAAAAATTAATGGACGACTACACAAACGCGCAAAACGAACTGAATAGAATCAAGCAGAAACTAACAGATTCGCACTTCCTCTCGAGTACGGACTATAAGCTGCTGGAAGGACACTTTCAAGACTTGGAGGACATGCAGAATTCCCTCACTATGGAAAATGACCGCTTGAAAAGTGCTTTGGAAGAGCGGTCCAGAGAGACTTCTCAGCAGGCTTCCCGGGTCTCTGCAGCCTGCAACCTGCTTTATAAGGCGAGAGTGGATATAGGCCAGTTGGCCCGCGCCCTGCGAGTTATCCGCCAAACACCCGCCATCAGTGCACTAACAGTGCTATTGGCGCTCAAAAAAGACCAGTACCCTTCCTACGACGGGTCTCCCTATGAACAGCTCTCCCAAGGACTAGAAGTACTGGGGAGAGAGGTGAAAGACTTGGAAACCAGTCTGGTGGAGTGGTTCTCGGAAGCTAACGGCAAGGCCTGCTTAGTCTCTTAATGTAAAGGTAGCTATTGCAGCTTTGAGGCTAGGACTCCAGTACTGTGGGCCGTCCAAACTGATCTGACTTATAACATGGCAGTAGACTTGCGGCGAAAGTAACCAGACTGAACATAGCCCTTGGAACTGACTAGGGAAGCTTATTGCACCGGTTAGTACTACTCTAATACAAATGCAGCTAAATGCCTTCAGAGTTTAGAAAATAGGAAGGAAAGATAGGCTGAAGAAAGTGGTTTGTCATATATAGGCAAGGAAAAGCATCAGCGGTCAAAGTGCTATAGAGGGCATTAGAGTCCGACCCTGTCGACCCACTAAAATGGATGATGTGGAAGTTGTGGTGGCGCTGGCTGGTGGCTGAGGGTGGGGGGCGAACGCTCAAATGGTGCGTGAGAAGCTAATACTGGCTTTAGGCCTGCGCTCTCCGCAAATCCACTTTGAGCGCCTGCCACGGCGACAAGTGCTGGTTTCGATCATCTCGAGAGGAGTGCGCAAAGAAGTCCTTCGCAAAGACGGAGTTCTGTACCCGCAATGCGAAGAACTCATCGCACTACTTCGAGCCTGCGCTTAGTTTCTCCCATGTGAGGACTGTTCGCAAAACAGTGAAGAGTCCGAGGCTGAGACTAAGTCCTATTGACAAGTAAATGGGAAGGGTGTGCAGACTTCAGAGGCGAGGCGGACTCTAGGGAACTGGTCAGCATCGCTTTGAACTCTTCGTAGGTTATTTTGCGGTCGTGGTTGAAGGAAAAGTCCGCAAGCATCTGCTCCACTTCCTCTTGAGTGACTTCCAGTCCTGCATGAATCAACGCCTGCGCCAAAGTTTCAACCGTAATAAGTCCCGTTTTCCCTGCATCAAAGTGCAGAAATGTGCCATAAATCCTCTCCTCATCGAGCATCTTTCTCTTATCAAGCGTAGCTATGAGAAAGGCTGTATAGTTCAACTTCCCTTCATCGAGGTAGTCGAACGTCGCTCTCAACTCTACATATTCCTCACTCTTTAGTTCCTCTTCAGCGAGATTTAGTCCAGAGTGGTGCAGGGCTCTTTCCAGTCCGGAAGCAGTGATGAAGCCTGTGTGGTCGATGTCAATGGCTTGGAAGGAAGCCTGGGTGGCAGTTACGCGTAACTCGGAAAGATCGTCGTTGCTGAGGAATCGAAGGAAAATCTTCATGGTTTCTTGCTGGAGTTTGGACCTGGCTTTGTAGCGCTTGAGGGAAGCGATGGCACGGCGGGACAAAGCACTGTTGTCAGAATGTCTGTGGAACCAAGGGTGTTCCAGTAGTTCTTGAGGCATCGGCCGGGAGTTCGGACTCAGCGCGAGCATTTTCGCGATTAGGTCCTTCGCCAATCCCGAGACTTCATCGAATTCCGGGAAATCGAAAGAGTACTGACACTTCATAATCTTGTCAAACACTTCCGCCTGGCACTCCCCTTGAAAGGGAGGAAACCCAGACAACAGCACATACATCATCACTCCCAAAGACCAGATGTCACACATAGCTCCGTAGTCTCCACGGAGGACTTCCGGGGCGACGTAGTAGGGAGTTCCTACGACTGTGTGCATGGTGGCTTCCTCACTGCCGAATTTAAAGGCTAGGCCGAAATCGATGATTTTCACCTCAGAGTCTTCAGCTTTGGTTTCGAAAAGGAAATTTTCAGGTTTCAGGTCTCTGTGGCAGACTTTAATTCTGTGCATATAATTGACTGCGGAAAGCGCTTTTCTCATAATGCGCGCTGTAATAGCCTCCGAGCACTGCCCTTGGCTTATCACATAGTCAAACAGATCCCCGCCTGAGCACCTCTCAGTGACTATATGCACAGTGTGGGCGTCCTCATAGGTCTCGAAGAACTTGATGATATTGGGATGATCAAGCATATGCAAGAGGACCAATTCTCGCCTAAAAGCCGCTATATCACGCACTATTTTCTCCTTAGGGATGCTCTTCACAGCCACCTTCACACTCGGATCCGCCTTTTTGACTGCCTCGCGGACCGTTCCGAAGTGACCGTGTCCAATGACCTTCTGCAAGTCGTAGTAGTTTCGGATATCTGAGTAGCACCTACTGTCCATAATCACTGAAGAAGCAAGCATCGACACTCGTCCAGGAGACGTGTCAATGGAGACTTTTTCTTGTTTCTTGCTTGCACAGGCACCCATCAAAATAAGCTTTGCGACCTGTTTCCCTGAGAAGAGGTTAGCCTAGAGCTCTAGTCCTGCTAGGATGTACCCGGTGCTGATCGCCACGTCGTCGGTCTGGATGAACGAGCCGATGCCCATGGGCAGAGGGATGTCGATGGACTTGAGTTGGGCGTTGATCTTGGGGACGATGAGCTTGATTGCGAGCAACAGAGCAGGCTCCAGCGCCTTCACAGCGATGTTGCCGATGAAGGAGTGCACAACCGAGATCGACGCCAACTTGCAAGTCTTGATGGAGGCACTCGCCACGTTGTTCTGGATATCCGCAGCAACCACCAAGTCGAGTTTAGCAGCGAAGGTGGCTCCGAGAGTCCAGTGGAAGAGGCCGGTCTGGACGCTCACATCAATCAGCACATGGGCATTGACGTTCAAGTCGCCGTTAGTGTTGTAGGAGATTGGGCCGCCAGAGCGGATGTTCAGTTTGACTGGGAGCCCTTTGCCGAAGGCCTCTTGAAGCTCTGGCAGGATGGAAGCTGCAGCGTCAGTAGTCATTTCGCTGTCCATGAAGGCGGGCAGGGTCGCTACACTGTAGCTGAATAGTGGCCAAAGCGGGGTCAAAAGGGAATTTACGACCACATCCGTTAATCCAATCTGCACTCCTTCGCTAAGCGTGCCTTGGGAAGGGATAGACACAGGAGTACCGGCAGGGACGGGAGTGCCGTTCTGATAGACAGTGCCGTCTAGTCCGATCACCAGTATCGAGTCATCCACAATCTGCGGGTCGCTGGCCAGTCCCAAGTCGATGGCTACGTCAGTGTTGGGAATCGCGATTTTGAGGTCCAGTCCTGCCAACACTTGGTTGATGGCGGGCTCATAGCTAGCCACAAGGGAGGGAACTAGTTTCGTTAGGTTGGCGACTTGCCCCGCTATAACCCCGTTGATGATTTGATTGAATTCCGCTGGGAGCGTAGTTTCGAAATCCACAGCGCCAACAGCCAATGCGACGTTCGTAATCGCGACTTGAGGAGACCCATTGAGAGCGCTAAGGATCAGACTAACGGTCACATTAGTACCACTGACCGTAAGATTGGCGTTACCAGGAGTCAGAGGGAAGCCGCCTACATTCAGACTGTACCCCAGAGTGCCGAATACATACAAGTCGTAAATGTTGTATGTCAGCAGGTTGGGACTTTGGAAGGAAAACACGCTGTTCGCATAGTCCACTGAGATTTCCGTGATGTTGATATTGGTCAGGGCTGCATCCAGCTGGCCGAGGGGCGAAGGCATGTTGATGTCGTAGTTGCCCAGGTCGAAGTGGGCAGTGGTCAGGCCGAATGCGTAGGCAATCATGAGGATTTGGTTGACGTCAGCCAGCTGGAGAGCTGCCTGCAGGCCAGGGTTGGCTGCAGCCAGCGAAAGGGCCAGGCAAAGCACGACCAAAGCCTTCATTTCTTTATTGTCTCCAGACTTATGGCTGGCGCAGCCCTCCACACCAATGCGACATCCTTCAACCAACTCCGAACTCAGACAGGGAGACGCCACTTCCCAGGGAAGTCACGTAGCAAGCAAAACATGCCGTTATGCAGAGAGGAGAGGCGGATATTAGCTCTCTAGGAGATAAGTAGCCTTAGTGCCTCCTAATGGCTATCAGTCCCGCAATCCCTGCAAATAATGCAGCTCAAAGGCCATCACAAACGGCACTCCTGGATTTCCCTCGCCCAGAACGTGTTTCAAGGCCCAATGGACAACCCAAAGAACGCAGAAAACAAGCTACTTACTCAACTCCAAGCCATTCGCCGCGAAGTCTTCATGCGAACTGCCCCGGACTCCGAGAACGAGTTCTCTTGGGGCGTTTTTCACCCTGAATCCTCCTTTCGACTGGTGTGGGACCTGGTCCTGGTTACGCTAGTGCTGGAGCAGGCAGTGCTAGTGCCCTACATCATTTCCTTCAACGTCACTATGTCAGTAGGCCTCGGCACACTGGATGCCTTGATTATGATTTTCTTCATGCTGGATGTGTGTAATTCTCATGCAGTAATAACACTCAACACTGCGTACTTCGCCAAAGGGACGCTGATAGGCGTGAGGGTGAAAATAACGCGAAACTACCTGAAATTGTGGTTTTGGCTGGACGTATTGGCGAGTTTCCCCTACTCCTGGCTGTCTGGAGACGGGATTTCGTCTAGTCGGGCTGAAAGCAATAACCTGACTACAGCTAGTAATGTCCTCATCTACGTACGTTTTCTCAAGTTTCTGCGGATATTGCGCCTGCTGAGACTCATCAAGCTCAAAAGTCTGCTGGTGAAGATTGAGGATTTCATAGCGAGCAATACTTTCGCGAGTCTGTTTGTCCTGGGCCGGATCAGCTTTGTGATTTTCCTCATAGCGCACTGGATCGCGTGTGGCTTTTACTACGTAGGGACGATAGAAAACGACAACAACCCTGTCTCTTGGACCTCTGCAGAGGACCATGTCATCTCTCCAGCCGAGGCATATGTCACTGCGCTCTATTTCGCCTTTACTACTATGACGACAGTGGGATATGGGGATATCGTGCCGCGCACTACTCAAGAACGGGTCTTCGTGACCTGCGCGATGATAATTTCCTGCTGCACGTTCGCCTACATGATCGGCAGCATCGGCAGTGTCGTCCAGAAGCAAAACTTAGAGTCAGACAAGTACCGGGAGCGCGTGATCATCCTCAACCAATACATGCGGCAAAAGACCCTCCCGCTCGACCTGCAGTTCCGTGTCAGAAGGTTCCTCGAGTACGCCTGGGAAAACCAGCGCAAGGAAAGAGTGGACGACAAGGACATACTAGACTGGCTGTCTGACCCGCTGAAGGATGAGATCTTCGCCCAGGTGAACGGCGCCATTGTGACGAGATGTGTGGTTTTCAAGGACTTCGAGCATCTCTTCGTACTGCAGCTGAGTAAGTTGCTGGTGCCGGAGTCCTTTGCGCCTGGAGATGTGGTGTTTGAAGAGGGACAGTTGGGCACGAAGATGTACCATATCCTGCATGGGAGTGTGGATGTGTTCCACTTCGCGACTTCCTCGTCCTTTAAGCTGCTGAGTCCGAGGCACTACTTCGGGGAAATCGCCTTCTTTGCGACTTTGCCTCGCTGTGCCTCAACCCGCTGTCTGGAGTTCACCGACTTACTGTCGCTTTCAAGGGAAGATATGCGGGTTTTGCTGCAAAAGTACCCAGACTCTAACGAGCGCGCCAGAGTAATAACTATGCGAGTGGGCAATGGAGACCTGTCTGCTTTGTATATCCGCTGCTACATCTGCAAAGCTGCAGGCCATGTGGCCACCCGCTGTCGCCAAGTCCTGCTCAGTCTGGACCACGAAGACGTCAAGACGAAGTGGCTGCACACCCGCAGCAACCACACCAAGTACCTCAATCCACATGTACCGCCAGTGCCGAACCACCACCGTCTGGACAGACCGCTGGTGCGAGGAGTGCGCTATGACTCGAAAAATGTGATTGGAGTGAAGCGGGGAGTGGAGCAAATGTACCCGAATGAGCCGCTAATTGTCCCGGCTGTGAGGAGCTACTTGTCCCATAGGGAGCGAGAGAAGAACAGAACTGCTTCTACTGTGGACATGAAGGACGCAGAGGCGGAAAACATAGTGGTGAGGAAGCGCAACCGACCCAGGTACACGATTATATATAAGGACAGCTCCAGTGAGGAAGAAGAGCCTGAGAAGCCTTCGGAAATGGAAGCTTCTCCGCAGCGACCACGACTATTCCGTCACTCCCTGCTCGTTACCAACCCCAGCGAGTTCGCTTTCCGCAGCCAAGGTATGGACCAGGCAGACTTGACCGAGGCTACGGACTTATCCTTCACGCCCTTTAGACTGGCAGAGCCAGTTCCCAGGCAAGCCACAGTACGAGAGCTGGAGGACAGTGAGGACCCTCGAGAGCCGGTGGAAGCGTGGGACTGCGTACCTCCCTGTTCCCCACTCTCCCCAGCCCTGTAACTTAACTCTCCCTTATTAATGTCTGACACTGAGTCCACCAACGCGCCAACTCCCGACAACCCTCCCGACGTCCCGGAAACCCTCTTCGTGTGTCCTGTGTGTCCCAAGCACATCACTGAGCGGGACAAGCTGCGAGTGCACATTGCCAAGCACATGCGGCCTATCAACTTCAAGTGCAATGTCTGCAATGAGCGCTTCGTCATCAAGCCGGACTTGATCCGACATGTGAAAAGGAGCCACCGCAACGGAGTCACGGAAACTAGGACTGTGTGCAAGTTTCAAAACGCGATATTGGACTATACGTGTAGAGTCTGTGGCGAGTCGATTACCAGTAAGATGGTGTTGGAGCGGCATGCACTGTCGCACAACAACCAACAGGAACTGCTGTACCACTGCAGGAAGTGCCTCAAAGGCTTCGCCAATCAGACGGAGTTGAATGAGCATAAGGAAAGTGAACACGACGGTCCGGCCTCCGTTTACCGCCTGCCTGGCCAAGGCTTCGACTGTCAGACCTGTGGCAAGGTGCTGCACACTCGCAGGACTTACGATGAACACTTGAGACTGCACACGAAGGAATACCACTATTACTGCAAAGAGTGCAACAAGGGCTTTATGAGGAAAAACCAACTCACGCAGCACATGGAAACGCTGCATGTCTCAGTAACGACTACTGCGGCAGAGCCAGACGCGCCTGCAATCAGTGCAGTGTCAGACTCTAAGGGCAAGAAGAAAGACTCAGTAGCTGCGTTGATTTGCGCCCTATGCACGAAGGAACTACCAGATGAGGAGTCCTACAACTACCACACCAAGCTGCACTCCAGTGACTTCCTGTACCTCTGCCTCACTGGCAAGTTCGGAGACTTCGAACGTAACAAGTTCATCCGCTTCCTCAAAACCTACTGGAACAAAGAAGACCAGCGCAGCAGACTAGACTCAGTACTGAACAGATCCAAGGTAGACCCTGAGGAGCTGGAAGAGCTGGTAACTGACTTGGAGCAGTTCCTGCGCTCTTGGCTGGAGGTCGACCAGGTCTTCGGCGACACTGCGATGATGCAGGAAAGCGCTCGACTTCGGGACGGCATCTACCTGCCCAGGATCATTGAAAAGCGAATGGAGCAGATGTCGCAGAAGTTCACAGACTCGTTCTTTTAGCAAGGAATTGTAGAAATGGCAGAGAGGAAGGACTTGTACTTGGTGGCTTGCTGGCAAGAAGACGTGTTCCCTCCACTGAGCCTATTTCAGCAAGGGACTTTGCCTTTTAGGAAGAGACTGTGCACACATGACGTGGGCCAGATACTCATTGAATGGCCGGTGCAGGGCACTGAGGCAGACTTCGAAGAGGTGGTGAGGTTTATTGCGGGGCACAAGGAAAGGGTGAAAATTGCCCATATCTCTCAGCCTTTCCCTGGAGATAGAGAGGCCAGCGTCAGTTTCTTTAGGCTGGTCCTCACTCAACTGCGGGACGTCAATGTGAAGCTGGTAATTCGGCGAGCTGAGGATAGCGACTTGATTATGGACTTAGCGCTACTGAAAAGGGAGTTGGCTGACAGAAAATTCAGTGTGGCGACGGTTAAAGACAGCAAATTGTGTTTTGTTATACTTCCTCACCTTCTGCCTGCACCAGCACAGCCAGCTGACTTGAATCTCAGCCATTCCTCGGGCGGCCAGCCACCTGGATTCGAAGAGCACAAAGCGATGCAGCCGGGATACAGATCCAGTCACTCCTCCGAATTGCCTGATTTAGCCCGCAGTCTGCCTCCTCGTGATAATTTCCCTGCCGAAGAGTCGAAAATCCCTGTGCCTGCAGTCTCCCCAATCCCCAATCCCGCATACGTCTCTCTACCCGTCCAAAAGTCGCCCAGTCCCTCCTTACCCGACTCTTCCAAGCCTGAGACTCATGGACTGATTGACTTCCATGAAGAAGACTATCGCTGCATTATCTGTCTCAGCATCTTTAGAGACCCCTACATCACTGCCTGCTGCAACACTATCATCTGCCAGATCTGCTCTCCCTTCTTGGGCAGTAAGTGTCCCCAGTGCAGACTACAGCCCTTCCACCTCACCACCAACAAAGCGCTCAACCGCATATTTGAGGGAATTAAGGAGAAATGTGCCTGTGGGGCGGAAGTCAGTGGCAGGGACTTCAAGGAACATAAGAAAATCTGCCAGAATCGCACTTTTCAGTGTCCTTGTGGGTCTTCATTCCGCAAAGTTGAACTTATTGACCATCTCAAGACTACGCATAGGGAAATCATCCTATCTCGGCTTAATAGACTCAAGATCGCGTAGGCTTTAGCTAGTTTCCGTCTTCCAATCGCCATTTCTCTTATTTCCACTCTGTTCCCAGCCATATAACGTCTTTTGCTAACGATGGCGAACAGGTCTGTGAGTCCTTTGCACTTGCCCACACGCCTCGATATCGACCCCGACCCTCGTGACGACTCAGTCCACTCCCTTAACGACTCCCAAGGCTTCAGTTCCCTGCCCCGATCCTTCATTCACAGTCGCATTGACACCTCGCCCTACGAGGCCTACACCCCTGCCACAGTGCGCCAATCCACCCGAATTGACGCCGAAAGCAGCAGCCAAATCGCCAAACTGACCAAGGAACTGGGCCGCCTGCAGAACGAAGTGTCCTTTCTGAAGGGCGTGCTGGGCAACGAAGAGCAGACAGAGGGGCCTGTGTACCTCATTCCTGCTGAGCTCTTCTATATGCTCAAAGGGGCGCTGTTCAGCAGCTTCACCACCATTGAACAGCACTTGAACTTGATGGGAGATGGCAATCATGCACTCGCTAATCGGCTGAGGAACCTGCGAGCCAAGGCAAATAGTGCCGTTAAGGCCCACATCGCCATTACTCCCGACCTCATGACCGAACTAATGGAGTGTCTCACCGACTCCGAGGCACTCCAGAGCGACATTTACGCCTATTACTGCTCATCCGTGGAGAAAATCGCCCAGGACGGCACCCATTTACTATCCGAGTCCTTGAAAGTGCTGAGGCCTCTCGCGGAAAAGAGCAGCAAATTCGAGGACGAAGCAGATATGTCGATTTGGAACGAACGGAGAACTGCCTTGGCCAACGAAGTACCGTCCTTGCTGCTCATTTCCCTGCAGAGGAATTTGCTGCAAGATTTCGAAACGATGAAGCAGCGGCTGCTAGGCCAGGAGTTGGGCATTCGGGAGTTGATGACGGTGGAAAAGCCGGGATATTCGACTCCTATGGGGAAGAAAAGTGGTAAACTGGATAGTCGCCCCACTCGATTTCCTTCCAGTCCCAGTATCGGTGAAGACCTCCGCTTCAGTCTAAAAACAGCCTTCGCAAATCTGTTTGAGTCACTCAATGCCACGAAGGCGGAGGTGGGGAAGTGGTCCTGGCAAGACTCACCCCTGCGCTCTCGCTTCAGCCCGAAAGTCGAGAGCCTGGCTGACGTAGAAGTCGCAGTGAAGGTGGTAAAGCACGACATCGAGGAAATCGCAAAGGTAGTGACCGCTGAACGACAAGCAATCGAGCAAAGAATCGACAAGCTGAGAGTGGAAAAGGTGCTTGAGGAGCTGAGGGCGGAAATGGACGTTCTGCGCAAAGAGAGGGAAAGCGTAGTACAGGAAAAGGCGGAAATTCAGACTGTGGCGGAAGTGCTCCAACTGCAAGTGACGGAACTGGCTGGAAATTGCTACAAATACGAATCTGCGCTAATTGAAGAGTCTGAAAAGGCGAAGTTGGTGGACCGGTTGAGAGGCGACAACAGTCACCTTGCCCAGCAAATCGCCTCTTTGAAGTCCTCACATGAGCACGAATCTGCACATCAAAGTGCCATTTTAACCCGAATTAACGCAATTTGCGGCCTACCCGAGTCTTCCTCCCTAGAAGACCTGGAAGCGATCCTAAGGGAACTGAAGCATTTCTACGCTGATGAGGAGGAGGCAGTGATGGAAGTGTGGGAGCAGCCTATCGCCCTCAAGTACCGACAGTGCAAGTTCCTCACCACGTATGCAAACAACGAGGCCAATTTGCTCACTGCGCTTCGCTATTTGATAGATAAGACTGAGGAATTGATGAAGGCAGTGGACGAGGACTATCAGTATGTGGAGGGAAAGGCAACTATGCCGCTGCATGAGTTGGAAAGGCGCGAATTCGCCCTGTTGGACGAGATTGGGGAGAAGTTCGGAGACTTGCTGATGAAGCTGATAGACAAAAATAGCGAACTGCAAGCAACTCTAGAGACTGATAACCAGCACAACCAGCACCTGCAAACCACCATTTCCCACCTGCAGTCCCACCTCGCCACCAACGAACTGACCATCAACTTCAACTCCGCAGACACTGATGAAGTCCTGGCCGCGCCCAGCAAGCTCTACACTGACATCACCATTGAGGAAAGACTCGCCAAGGGACTGGCACTCATTGCCAAAAAGGTCGCGGAAATGGCCAAATGTGAGGATCCGATCCCTGAAGACTCAATTGAAGCGCAGAAGTTTGTATACGATTTGCTGGAAAGAGTTGGGGAGGACGTGAAGAGAACGGAGGAAACTGCCGAGGAGTTGAGGAACACGCAAAGCAGCCTTGCGGAAAGCCAGCAAAGTCGAGCAGACTTGGAAAGACAGGTGCAAGAGGGACAAAAATCACTTGAGGACTTGGATGTAGCTGCACAGACCTGGGAAACTGCCTTGATGGAGAAATTGGAAACCTCGCGAGCAGCGTTCCAGGCAAAAACAGAGCAACTCTCTGCTAAAATTATCAAATCACTGAGCGATTCCCAAGCCAAATTGCAAGAAATGGAGGGAGTTAAAGCCCGTTTGTCTGAAAAAGAAGCGGAAAATCAGGTGCTAAGCGGACTTTTGACTGAGTTGCAGGGAACTTGGGAAAGCACTCAGCAGTCCTGGGAAGCTGCCTTGATGGAAAAATTGGAGGGGTCAAAAGCTGCTGTTACGACCAAAATAGAACAATTATCAGGCAAAGTCATTCAATTGCTCAGTGAATCGAAGGCGAAATCGCAAGAAATTGAGACTTTGCAAGCGACTTTGGCGGAAAAAGAGGCTGAGAGGCAGGCTTTGAGCGAGGCTCAGGGACAGGCGGAAGAAGCGGGCAAACTGCAGGAGCAGCTGGCTGCTGTAGAGGCTGCAAAGCAGCAAATTAGTGAGGAATTGGAGGGGCTGAAGGAGGCAAGCCAAGTCCTCCAGGACCAACTAACCACCCGAACGATGGAACAGGAGCAGTCTCTCACTACAATTGCGGAACTGGAAGCTGCAAAGGTCGATTTATCAGCTGAAAATGCCACTTTATTAGCTGAAAATGCCACTTTATCAGCTAAAATCGTTGCATTAACAAGCGAAATCACCAATCTTAATGCCCAACTTTCAATCACAGAGGTGCAAATTTCCTTCACTTCCCTAGCTTCCGAAGAAACCCGTCCTCCAAAATACGGCTGCAGTCTGGAAGAAAAGCTAGTGAAGGGCTTTGATTTAGCAATGCGCAAATGTGCGGAAGCCCTGGGCAAACCCCCTTCCTTCGCTGACACTTTGTTGGAACAGCAGATGCAACTGCTGGAAAACGTGGACCAGCTCTGTGTGCAGAAGCGGGAACTGCTGGAAAGTGTGGACCAGCTCAGTGTGCAGATTGAAGGACTGAGGAAGACCAAAAGGGCGGAAGACCAGATCGTCAGAGAGGCTTTAGGCGGAAATGCCAGCCAATTAATGACCAAAATAGACCTATTCAAGGAGCAAATGAATGCAGCGTTAACCGTTCTGAAGGGCAGGTTAGAGAACGGGAGAAGGGGAAAGGCAGCTCTATTCCGCGAAGTTAGTATGGACACTTTCCTGCCAGGATCGAAGGTGAGTCAAGCTCTGGCTAAAGAACTGGACGAGATGCTCATGCGCACAGCCCGGGCTGTCAACCGAATTCCCATCTACCCTCCCATGCTTGTGGACAAGGTGGCCTGCCTGGGAGACTTCATTGCTGAGTTCTCGAGGTCTGTAAGGCAGGGATCGAGGGAACTGAGGGACGAGGGACTGACGTACAAGATACTACACGGCTCCAACGAGCTCCTAGAGAACCGACTATCGCTCTAACTAGGCTTAGCAGCCTTGAGCAATGATGGAAGTGTCGTCAGTGCAGCGAGTGCCTACTTGGCGACACCACAGACTTCCCTTCAGGTCGTTGGCCGCAGCCACATAGTTATGCGCCTGCAAGTAGGACTTGAAGGTGGTGAACTGCGCAGCCCCGGCCTGCCCCAGGTTGTAGACGAAATCCACGAGCACTGCTTGGACGCAGGGACAGTAGGAGCCGAATACTGCCTTGGCGCCACTCTCTGCGGACTGCACATCTGGAGTGAGCAGTTCCTGGCATTGAGTCTGGGACAAGCATCTCTGATTGCTGGGCAGGCTGTGGTTCATCAGGTTGTTGTAGTTGCCACCCACATGAGCGACCTCGCTGGCAGCGCCGCCCTTGTTGAGATTGAAGCCGTAGCAGATAGTCGGGTTGCCTGTGGTGTCTGTGTACACGCACAGTTCCAAACCTTCGTGCTTTTCAATCAGCTGGATGTCAGTGGAGCAGGAGAGACTGGCGAGTGGCAGGAGAATCAAAAGCCAAGTCATATTACAATGGTAATAAAAGATGTGGCTTGTGTGCTTATGGACAGTGGTACTAGTTAAGGCTTTGGGACAGGTGTATAAGCAGGACATGGACCACTTTCAGTCTCCAGGACTGAACGAAGTCAAAATCCTGCAGAGATATTGGGTGAATCGCGACTACTGGGACGGACAAGGACCTGTCTTCCTCTATCTGTGTGGGGAGTTCGAGTGCTCCCCAACGTCCACAGACTACATGTACCCGCTGGAAGTGGCGAGCCAGCTGCATGCCCTGTTTATCAGTGCTGAGCACCGTTACTACGGCCAGTCCCTCCCAGACTTCCCAAGTGGCCGCATGGAAATGCTCCCCAGTTCTCTGGAAGTCCACCAGGCTTTGACAGACACTGTCCTCCTCATCAACCACCTGAAAACTGAGCTAAACCTAGGCCAGCAGAAGTGGCTTGTGGTCGGGGGAGGGTATGCAGGGGCCCTAGCGGCCTGGCTACGGACCCAATACCCAGACTTAGTGGATGCAGCGTGGGCTTCCTCAGCCACCATTCAGCCAATTGTGGACTTCGAGCAATTCGACGAATGGGTCTATTTCTCCGCTTTGAAGTCCGGACAGGACTGTGTGGCTGCCATTACGGAGGTGAATGACATGGCCACTGAGGCCTATTCTCAGGGACTCTGGGCCAGTATAGCTGATGCATTTGGAGCAGTAGAGGTGTTTCGGACGGATACTGATAAGCGGACTGTGTTGTGGTTCTTAGCGGATATGATTGCGAAATTGGTGCAAAGTGGGTACAGAACAGAGCTGTGTGACAGCCTCAGTTTCGGCCATCCACAGGTGAGTCTCACTTCTATTGCCAACTTAGCCCAGGTAAGGACTAGGCAGAAACACCACTTAGTGCGTCCGTTGGACTACTCCTCAGCTGCGAACAGCAAGCCCACTCCCAAGCACGACTCTCGTCAATTTTACTGGCAAATGTGCGCTCAACTCGGCTGGTTCCAAGTCGCTTCCACCCACCCAATGCGGTCCACACTACTGAATCACTCCTTCTGGGACCAATACTGCAACACCATTTTCCCTTACTTCGGCCTTCTAGTCCCTGAAGTGCCTACAACACTCAGTCATCTAGGGAGTAAGATACTGTTTACCAATGGAAGTGAGGACCCCTGGCAGTGGGCGAGCTACCTAGGGCAGTCCCTTCCTGCCCAGCAGCTATTTTCTTTGAGGATTGAGTGTGCTGACTGCGGACATTGTGTGGACCAAAGGACTCCTTCAGACACCGACTCTGAGACACTGCGAGCCGCTCGAAGCTTCATAGAGGAGACAGTCAAGACTTGGATAGAAGCTATTTGAGCCTTAGAAGCAGACTTGGTAGGGCTCTTTTTCCTTTAGGACTGTAGGGAGTGTCCATCCTGCAGACTTTTGAGTATCAACAGTCATTTTCCTCATACAAATCCTCTCGCATTACGATAGCAGTTCAGTAATTCATAGGGAATTCTACCTGAAGCCACAATTTGAGAGCACCAATCTCCTCTTCTCAGTCCCTTTCCACCTAAATCCAGCCTCTCCCCGCTAGTTCGCCCGGCTGCAAGCAAAGTGGTGGCCTATAATTGATATGGACTCTCTGACCAAGGACCAGTTGGACGAGTGTCGCAAGCTTTTCACGATCTTTGATGTGAACGGAGACAACAAGATCAGTTCGCGGGAGCTGGGCGCAGCTCTGCGTGGTCTGCGGATCAATATCTCCGAGGCGGAAGTACGGGACCTAATCACTAATGTGGACACCAACCAGAACGGCTCTCTAGAGTTTGCAGAGTTCTGCAAGCTGTACGCTGACCACCTGGGCAGCATGCTAAACCAAGAGAAACTGCTCAGCACGCTCGCAGCCTTTGACAAGAACGCCACCGGGTCCGTCGACTCACAGGAACTCAGGCAAATACTGACGACGCAGGGAGAGCCGCTCACAGAGGCAGAGGTGGACGAGGTCTTTAGAGACGCAGGGATTGGCAGTGGTCCTTTCGAGTACAAGAACTTAGCTAACCTCCTTCTAACCTAACTGCAGGAGCACTACTGCAGTCACTACAAGGTGAGCGCTTACGACAGCAAAGAGAAGGTCAAGCCCTGCTCTACACGCGCACAAGTCGCTTCCAGCAGGGCTATGAGCTGCCCCTCCACGTCTCCCCGGGCCTTCCTCTCCTTCTGCAGCTCCGACCGAATCGACTCAACCATCCCATCCAGCCCTTCCCGCAGTGCTGTCTCCGCCCCTTTCCAAGCATTATCCTCCTCCTCTAAGGCCTGGTAGAAGGCGGAAACGTGATTAGCGATTTGGCTTGTGAGGCGGTCAAAAGCCACTTCTCGGTCTATTCGCTCCTTTTCCACTGCTTCTTGTATACTCGCCAAAGTGTCTGCAAGGGACTGCAGTCTTTGGGAGCCGGAGTTTTGGCGAATTTGCCGCTCAGCCGCCACTTCCGACTTGACATTTGCCGTCTTTTCCTCGATGTTTCGGACAGCTTTGGCTTCAATTTCCTTCTTTGCCTGCTTTTCCAGGTTTAAGTCGATGGAGATGTTGTTGGTGACCAGTTTCGCTTCTTTGCTGCGCCTTTCGTCCATTCGTTCGGACTCATATCGGTGGACGCCGATTTCGTCCTGCAGCTGTAGGAGCTGTTCCTTGAGGCCCACTTGTCTGGTGTCCTCACTGAGTCTCAGTCTAGTGAGGCGTTCTCCGAGGCCGCGCAGTTGTTCTTGGTAGGAAGACATGCGGGATTCGCGCTCATCCTCGAGAGAGGCTTGCAGGTTGGTCAGTTTCTCGCCCAGCTGTTGAGCTTTCATACCAGATGAGACGGTCTCTCTGAGCAGTGCAGATATGTGGGGACTGTCCATGATATGGCCGGACTAAGTTAGGCTAATGAAGCGACTTGCCATGGCCCTTGAACCAATCCAATGGTCCTCTGCGGTTCGCCCCCTTGAGGTGGTAAAACACCTTAGGTTGCACGCAGTTCTCCATGCACTCAAACCACTGGCGATAGCGGTACATGCAAGAGCGCTCTGCATCCGAAGACTTCATCATACGCAGTGCCTCTTCACACCGCCCCAGTTTCCCTTGCTCTTCGTGACAGCTGGGCTTGCAGTACTCGATCCAGGTGGGCTTGGTGTCCAGACCTCGTTCCAGGGAAGTGGAGCGCGATTTCAAGTAGCGAGGGTGGTAGGAGGAGTAGGGGTACTCGATTAGGCCTCTGGCGTCGCCTAGGTCGTCTAGGTGGTGGTCGGTGTAGGCGTGTGAGCCGTACGAGAATGTCGTCCCTGCGCCTTCTTGCATATTTCCATCACTCAAATGACCAACATCGTCCTATGCTGTGACCCCGCATCCGCTACTCCCTATCGCCTCAATCTGCTCTCAGGCGCCTGCAGTTACGAGCCGTTATTGGCCGAATACGACTTTACCCAAGAAATCGACCAGCTAAACTCCCTCAACAGCCTGGAAACCTGCGACTGGGAGTTCAAATCCGACGCCTGTGAAACCTACCGCAAGCGCAAACTGCGCCAAGCCCTACTGCAAAAGAGCGCAAGTCAGTTCCCAGCCTATACAACCTCTAGAGAGCTGAGTCCAGCCTTCGCTGACAAAACCGATATCCGATTAATCGTGGACTTAGGGATGTATGTAGGGGAAAACTCGGGGTTATTGCAGGACAGTAGGGGAGAATTCGATAAGTTGGGAGAAGAGTCGGAATTCGCAAGTTTCGTATATCGCTCAATTGACCACATTTTGGAAATCAAAGCCAGTCTCGTGACTAGTGCAAACGAAGTGCTGAAAAACATGCTGACGGATGTGTATAAGCACTTTCGAGTGAAAATCCGGCCCAAAAGCCCGAGCAATGTGCTGACTTTCAAGGTGTCTGGGAAGAGGGAGTACTTGGTAGGCAACCACCCGATGCTGGCGTATGAGAGTGTGAGGGCGGCGCTCAGGGAAATGGAGTGGTTGAATGTGAAGTTGACGGAAATTCCCAGTGAATCTGCGGAGTTCTTCCCGCCTGTAGTGAGTGTGGAGGGGGAAGAGCCCCTGCGACTGCCTGGACGGATTCCCTATGCGCTGTTTTGGTACCCACCTGTGCAGGTGGATCAGAGTGACCCTGTAGTCGTACATAATGTGGATAGACCACAGCTGTATCTGCCCCGTTTGCACCACTTACTCTCCGCAGCTCCCCGCAAATTAACCGAAGAGAGCTGCAAGCGACTGCTCAGCAGCGCTACTCTGGAGCCTCCCACAGTCTTCACAGGCCAATGCGACTGGCCCTTTCGGATACGTGTGTGCGGCTGCCAACGCCTGGAAAAGCTGTTTGAGGAGGGACTGTGGGGCAGTGCGACTCATGTGGGTATTGTCACTCCCAGCTTTATCGTGAGGCCAAACACCAAAAAGGAAACACATAGGAGCACTAGTCAGTCGGAAATCGATAGTCCTGGGAAAAGCAAAGCAGTCAGCAGAATAACGGTCACGTCTAACCGGCATTCCACCGTCGCTCTCCACTCGAGTTTCTCCAACTTCGCAATCGGCAACGCAGGTCTAGCCACAGACATGGCCTCTCTCTTCAAACTGCCCTTCCGACTGCGCCAACTGCGCTTCGAAGTGATGCTAGTATACGGCGAATCTCTGCTCCGCCAGTGCAACATATGCACCCAGTCCTTGGCCTTTACGCTAAATCCGAGACTATATGAATGGGTAAATTTCGATATTCGGATTTCAGAGCTGCCGAAGGAAACTCGAGTGTGTGTGAATATATATGGAGGTGGAGAGATCGGAATGGGGGAGGAGTGCAGAATTGGCTGCGCCTCGAAGTCGCTATTTGACGAATTCGGGAACATTCGCAGTGGCTTGCAGGCGCTGAATGTATGGCCTTTTTATATGATTGAGGAGAGGTTGGCCTGTATGGGGGACTTTTGGGGCAAGGCCAATGTCACAACTACAGGCAGTGCTTCAAGTGCTCCCCATGAAAGCCACGAAAGTGACTACTGCCAGCTCTACCTCCAATTCGACACCTTCCTCACTCCCACAGCTCAGTGGAGTTTGCGTGATAATGACCACATGAAAGGGTGGTACCGGAGTCTTGGACAGTCCTACGTATACCAGCCCGCCACAGACACGAGGGCTACAGCTAAAAGCAAGCCTTGGAGCGCTTGGCTGGTCCAGCAGGTCAAGGAAAGCCGGGGTCAGGGCAGAGTAGATGAGGACGACTCCACCCTAATTCAGCAGAAACCCACCATAGATGACTTAGCAGGACTGGAAGCCGTCCTAGCGAAGGACTCTTTGCAGGACTTGGACGAGGAAGAAAGGCGGCTCCTGTTCGTGTGCAGAGACCACTATAAAAGCCTGTCCTCTGCTTTGCCTATGTTTCTGCGAGCTGTGGACTGGTCGAGACCCGTCCAAGTCTCCGAAGCGCGGAAAATGCTGCAGACCTGGTCCCACATGCCGCCCACCGAGGGTCTACTGCTCCTAGATGCAGAGTTCCCAGATGAAGAAGTGCGTTTGTATGGGATTCGCATGATAGCGAGGATGGCGGATGATGAGTTGACTATGTACATGCAGCAGTTCGTGCAAGCACTACAGTTTGAAACTCATCACCTGAGTTATCTATCGGAATTGCTACTGGAAAGGGCGTTGAAGAACCCGTTTGAAGTGGGACATGAGCTGTTTTGGGCCTTGCGCGCGCAGTTGCACTTCAAGCCTGCAGCCGAGCGATTTGCACTGCTCCTCGAGCAGTTCCTAATGCTATGCGGCCGCTACAGACAAGAACTAGCCGCAGAGGTGCAAATGGTGAATTGGTTCAAAGACATCGGAGGGAAAATCAAGCAAGTCAGTACCGACCGACAGGAACCCTTGCTGATCCAAAGCCTGTCAGAGGGTGAAGACACCTACAACTTCCCCTTTACTCTAGCCTTCGATAGTCGTCTCCAGTGCCAAGGCTTCAACTCTCAGCGCTGCAAAGTATTCAGTTCCAAGAAACTCCCACTGTTAGTACGCTTGCGCAACTTCGAGGAGGGGTGTGGGGAGGTGCCGATTATTTTCAAGGTGGGGGATGACATGAGGCAGGACATGCTCACTATTCAGCTGATTAGAGTGATGGATAGTATTTGGCTGGAGAATGGGCTGGATTTGAGGATGAAGACGTATAGAGTCACTGCCACTCATGATCAGGTGGGGATGGTTGAATTCGTCACTCGGTCAAAAACGACCAATGAGATCCAGAAGGAATACGGAGGCAAATTCGGCGCCTTCAAAAAAGAACCTTTGAAGGAGTTCCTAAGCCAATACAACAAAGACGAAGACTTATTCATGCGCTCAGTCGACAACTTCATCCGCAGCTGTGCCGGTTACTGCGTCGCTACCTACATTTTGGGTATCGGCGACCGACACAACGACAACATAATGATGTCGGAAACAGGCCACTTGTTCCATATTGACTTCGGCCACTTCCTGGGCAACTTCAAGTCGAAGTTCGGCATAAAGCGGGAGAGGACGCCCTTTGTGTTCACAGAGGAAATGGCGTTTGTGATGGAGGGGAAGGACAGTGAGTCCTTCCACGCCTTTAATGACTACTGCTGTCTTGCGTATAACCAGATTCGCAAAGTGGGTCGTCGCTTCATCAACTTGTTCAAAATGATGATATCCGCAGGCATGCCCGAGCTACAGAGAAAGGAAGACATTGTCTACTTGAGAGACATGCTGTCCCTGCAGATGACTGACATGGAGGCGGATATGAAGTTCCGGGGGGAGATTTTGAATGCGCTCAGCAACACTTTTAGGAGGTTTGATAATTGGCTGCATGCGAAGAAGCATTCGAAGTAGGCTAATAGGCGCTAATTTAGGCCAATTTGGACCGAATAGAGTCACATTTTGGAAGGGGAAAAGGCATTTCTACGTACATATCAGTAAAATATGTCTATTGCTTATACTATATTCAGGTGAATTGTCCATGTTTCCCAGTGTCCTTAGCCAGGTCTAAGACTACTTCTCTTAACACTACCTCATATAGCTCTCCTAGCCTTCCGCGGCTGCTTCCCTGACAGTCTGGGCTTCCCTCCCCCTTCAAACTCCACATTTTTCCTCGTCTTCGCCTCCGGAGACAGCAGTGAGTTCTTCTCTATCAGAGTCCGCAGCGGCACAGTTTCCCCCTGCTGCAGTTTAAAGGGCCCAACACCCATTCCGCCCACTTTGTTTTCCAGTACCAGTCGCTGGAATTCGTATAGAGACAGGCTGTTTTCCTGGGTGTTAAGCAGTTGTTTCACTTGTACTGGGGACATTTGAGGGTCGATTTTGGTCACTGCTTTGGCCAGTTCCAGTTTGGTCATTTCGTCTGCAGCTGCAACGTCGAAAAAGACATCGGATATGGCCTCGGTCTGCAGCGCTACCATGTGGTCATATACATCCACTAGCACTCTCACATATGTCTGCCCAGACACCTGCAAATCCGTGCTCAGCGCATACCCGAAATACCGCTCATAGTTAATCGTCCTCAGGAACTCCTTCAAATTCAGCCAACTCGTCTTCAACAGCAGCAGTACATCCTCCGCAGACACCCACAAGTCCAAAGACTCACACAGGCCTGCAACCAGCACTGTCGCTGCTACCTGTCCAGAGTTGCGGGTATCCAGGAATCTGAACAGTTCTTCTGGTCTTTTCCCCGTAGTCGCCACCTTGTGACACAGTAGGAAGCAAATGTACTCCTCTTGGGTCAAAGTTTCCGGCTTTAGTAGGGCTACAGCGAAGGCTCCCAGGGCTTTGTGTCCCTCGAAGGCCTTATAAAGGGCGGTTAATACGTCGGAAAGCTGCACAAAGCCGCCGTTTTCCACGAACTCCGCAGAACGAGAGCCTGACTTCGGGGTGAGACACGTGACTTTGCTAGTGCCCTGCCTTTCTTTCCGCAAAACCTCACACTGCCCAGCAAACTCCACCTTCGCCTTAGTGATGTAGGCAGCTATTTCCTTAGATATGGGTTCAGGGTGGAAAAGTCCCAGCAACCGAGCCATAACGACCCCATAAGGGTGGTTTTCTTGGTACAGCTTGAACAGTCCAGGCACAAATTGGCTTAATTCGTGCATTGCCAGCTTCAAAAGTCCGAATTTCCGTATCAAATAGTCTGCCATGAACTCGCTTAGCAAGCGAACTTCTCTGCGGCAGGCCAAATCCTGCACATCTGTGTCATACTTGGCACTTAAAGTGTCTTCGAATAGGCGTAAAAGCCGGGTTTTGGGCATAATGGAGGTCCAGGTCTCGCCTTGCTTCCGAATAGCCAGCACTAGAGGGTTGGACCGGGTCAAGTCGTCCTTTTCCATCAAGGAGTAGTCCAGTTCGGATACACTGCTGAGGTGCAGGGAGGGCGGGGAGTAGGCATTTTCCTCGTTTTTCAGCTCAATTGTCCTTAGGTGCCAGGAGTGCATGGAGTCGCTGAGCATGCGGCCTACAGTGTTGCCCAGTCTTTGGAAAATGTGGGTTTTCAGCACCTTGTCCAGCTTGTCTCGCTCCGATTCCGCAGTACTAAAGGGAGTACATCTCCCCACAGGCACTGCCGAGCTCTCAATCACTTCCATCCGCTTCTTTATTTCCTCGTTTTCCAAGCGCAGTGCCTCTTCCTTCGCCCTCCTCTGCATCAAATCTGCCTCCAACTTGCCAATATTCCCCACCGAATGCTCCAAAGTGGTCTGCAGCACGGCCACCGCACTTCTAAGCTTCTGCAGTTCCTGCATCTCTTGGAAGTACAGCCCTTTGTAGGTCTCCAGGTCCTTTACCTGCTGGCTGAGACGCTCCACTGCGGGGTCCGAGGACTGGCGAGTGGAGGGGTCGAGGAGGGAGTCCGTTAGGATTTTCGAAAAATCAGTAGGCAGAGACTTCCGAACGTCTGAGTCGGTGTCTCGAGGGTGCAAGGTCTCCCTGATCCACTGAATGTCGTCGTCGATCGGAGCGTGTGAGTGGCGGGCTCGCGGCAGTCCATCAAAGGACTGTCCGAGTTCCTTAGCACACTGTGTACATCCCATATGCTTTAATTATAGCTAAACAGGCTTGTCCCGTGAGTGGCGCTATCTTCCCTTTGGCTGGTTCGAGTGGAAATCAATAGTGGGAGTTGCGCTTTTGTACTTGGGCTTAGGCGGGGATAGGAAAGATTGTACTTGAGTGCTAATATAAGGCTACTGATGCTTAATAAGTGTGCTAGGTGTTAGGGTCCCATCTCTGAGTAGCTTCCCTGGACTGAAGTCAGACTTGCATATATCCTATTACGTTGGTGTTTGTGGAGCGCTTTCATGCTAATGGCTATAGTTTATATAGTCACAGGATACACTTTTCTACTCGGAGAAGGGGAAGCACCTCCGGGCTCCGGCTCAACTGATGAAGCAGCCAGAA